>ERZ1032215.169-NODE-169-length-13527-cov-5.856888_pt1 | contig 13527 bp, 16 predicted proteins | sample MGYA00518043_ERZ1032215 | MGnify/ENA primary metagenome ERZ1032215 (study PRJEB33718, sample SAMN03160146) | human skin metagenome | collected 2014-02-25 | study: EMG produced TPA metagenomics assembly of the PRJNA266117 data set (Human skin bacterial metagenome... | reverse complement strand
GCGGGGACGCCCAGTCCATGCCCGTGATTTTTCGCGGGCATGGCCCGCTCCCACAATGGATCAGTGGTGTCTGCTTTTGCCTTTCAGCAGCCCATTTACGCTCAGCCCGCGTTGCGCAGGCGGTGCATGTCGCGCAGCGGCGGGGCGCCGAACAGGCGGCTGTACTCGCGGCTGAACTGCGAGGGGCTTTCGTAGCCGACGCGGAAACTCGCCGAGGCCGCTTCCAGGCCCTCGCTGAACATCAGCCGGCGCGCTTCCTGCAGGCGCAGCTGCTTCTGATACTGCAGCGGGCTCAGGGCAGTAACCGCCTTGAAACGGTGATGCAGGGTCGAGGCGCTGAGGTTGACCTCGCGGGCCAGTTCCTCGATGCGCAGGGGCTTGTCGTAATGCCGGTTGATCCATTCGATGGCGCGGGCGATACGGTGGCTCTGGCTGTCGGCCATGACGATCTCGCGCAGGCGCTGGCCCTGAGGGCTGCGAAGCAGGCGATAGAAGATCTCGCGCAGCGCGAGCGGCGCCAGCATGGCGGCATCGCGCGGTGTATCGAGCAGGCGCAGCAGGCGAATCACCGCATCGAGCATGGAGGCGTCCAGGCGGTCGACGAACAGCGCGCGCTTGGCACCGGGCGCCGGCAGGCCGATCGGGCCGGCGGCGGAGAGCAGTTCGCTGATCAGCGCAGGGTCGATGTCCAGGCGCACGCTCAGGTACGGCTGCTCCGGTGTCGCCTCGATCACCTGGCCGGTTACCGGCAGGGTCACCGAGGCCACCAGGTAGTTGAGCGAATCGTAGTAATACTGCTCGGCGCCGAGGCGAACTTCCTTGCGGCCCTGGGCGATGATGCACAGGCAGGGCCGATAGAGCGTCGGCATGGGCAGGCTGGGCGCCGTGGTGTAGGCCAGCCCGAGACCGTCAATCAGGGTCTCGTGCATGCCCTCGCTCGGGGTTTTCTGCTGGATAAGCTGGGCCAGTTCACGCTGGCGGGGGGCCAGATCGTCGGGCTGTTCGACTTGCATTGGGCGTTCACTCGCGAAGTTGCGCGGATTTTGCGCGAAGCCTATCCGGGAATTGCCCAAACGTCCTGCGCGGCAATGGATGTTCGCAGTATTGGGCAAGCTTGAAATAGTAATAGGCAATTCGCTCTTGAGGATGGCCGGCACGGCGAGGCCGATTTAAAGATTCGGAGCCTGATCTGCACGATCAGGCAAGAATGTTCCAGTATCCGGCTAACGCGAAAAGGCAGCCGGCTCCTACTCTGGATCCATCGCGGCGCAGTGAGCCGCACTGACCAGAGGACCGAACCATGAACACTATCCAGGAAAAAGTCGTCTTGATCACCGGCGCCAGCAGTGGCATTGGTGAGGGCTGTGCACGCTTGCTGGCCGAGCGCGGCGCGCGGGTCGTACTCGGCGCCCGTCGGGTCGAACGTCTCGAACAACTGGTGGCGGATATTCGCGCTGCCGGAGGCCAGGCCATCGCCTGCCGTCTGGACGTGACCGACGCCGCCGATGTGCAGGCCTTCGCGGACGCTGCCATGGCCGAGTATGGGCGCATCGACGTGCTGCTCAACAATGCCGGCGTGATGCCGCTGTCGATGCTCGAGGCACTCAAGCTGGACGAGTGGAACCGCATGATCGACGTCAACATTCGCGGCGTGCTGCACGGCATTGCCGCCGCATTGCCGGTCATGCAGAAGCAGCGCAGCGGGCAGATCATCAACGTGGCCTCGATCGGCGCCTACCGGGTGTCGCCGACCGCCGCGGTTTACTGCGCCACCAAGTATGCGGTGCGGGCGATCAGCGATGGTCTGCGCCAGGAAGTCGGTGGCGACATCCGCGTCACCCTGGTGTCGCCCGGCGTGGTGGAGTCCGAGTTGGCCGAGAGCATTTCCGACGAGGGTGCCCGTGATGCCATGCGCGAATTCCGCAAGGTGGCCATCAGCCCGTCGGCCATCGCCCGTGCCGTGGCCTATGCCATCGAGCAACCGGCGGATGTCGACGTCAGCGAACTGGTGGTACGCCCCACGGCGAGTATTCACTGACCGTTCAGCGATGCCACGGCGGCAGTGCCGTGGCATCGCCATTAGATCTCGGGAGAGAACCATGACCCTGCACACCCACATCACCGTGCTCGAAGCCGCTCCAGGTCGTTGTGAGGAGCTGGGTGGCTACCTGCGTGACCTGTTGGAGCCGACACGGCGCCTGGAAGGGTGCCTGGCGGTCGAGCTGCAGCAGGATCGTCGGCGCTGGCAATTGCACAGCCGTTGGCGCAGCAGCGCCGATCTGGAGCGCTATTTCGCCCAGCCGTTGTTGCAGGAAGTGTTGAATAGTGCCTGGCGTAGCGGGGCGATCCAGCAACTGCAGAGCCGCGCCGCCTGAGCGCAAAAACGAGAACGCCCCGGCACTGGCCGGGGCGTTTTCATTGTTGCGTTAGACGCTTACTCGACCAGGGTCAGGGTCACGTCGATGTTGCCCTGGGTGGCGTTGGAGTAGGGGCAGACGATGTGCGCCTTGTCGATCAGTGCCTTGGCTTCTTCACGATCCAGGCCTGGCAGGGTGATCTTCAGTTCAACCTCGATGGCGAAACCGGTGGGCACCGCACCGATGCCGACGATGCCCTCGATCCAGCTGTCCGGCGATACCTTGTGCTTGTCGCGGGCGGCCACGAACTTGATCGCACCCAGGAAGCAGGCGGAGTAGCCGGCGGCGAACAGTTGCTCGGGGTTGGTACCCTGGCCGCCAGCGCCGCCGAGCTCCTTGGGCGTGGTCAGCGCGACATCCAGCACGCCGTCCGAGGAAATGGCACGGCCTTCACGGCCACCAGTGGCTTCAGCGTAGGCGCGGTAGGCAACGGTTTCGATAGACATGGTGAAATCCTCGTATTTGGTTTGCGTAGTGTTTGTTAGTGCGCAATTTAAATGCTCGAGGCGAACTCTAGCCGTGATTTATTTAGTGCGCAAGGTATTTTTTGAAGGATGGTGCACGCGGTCGATTCCGGCATCCTCTAGGTAATGCTCAGTGTAGACCCGGGTGCCTCACTGTCGACTGCGGGCAGGTACTCAGAGGCTGTCCTGCAACTGCTTGCGCAGGGCAGTAAGCTCCGCGGTGAGGCTGGCCAGGCGTTTGGCCGTCTGTGCACTGGCATCGAGAATGCAGCCGGGGATCTGCCTGGCTTCGGCGTGCAGTGCACGGCCCTTGTCGGTGAGGTACAGGTGCACCACGCGCTCGTCGCTGCTGCTGCGCTTGCGATCGATCAGACCTTCGGCTTCCAGGCGCTTGAGCAGCGGTGTCAGCGAGCCCGGGTCAGTGAGCAGGCGCGCGCTGATTTCGCTGACGGTGATGCCGTCGCCCTCCCATAACACCAGCATCGCCAGGTATTGCGGATAGGTCAGGCCAAGTTTCTTGAGCAGCGGCTTGTAGACCTTGGTCATCATCAGCGAGGTCGAATGCAGGGCGAAGCACACCTGGTTGTCGAGCAACAGATCGGCGCAGGTGTCGTCGGTGGTCATGGAGGCTCCGGGATGAGGGCAGGGCAAGGGCGCAATTTAGCGCGCCGCCCGTGGCGATGCCAGCCAAAGCGGCAGGCCTGGGCGTCGGCAGCCGACCTGAGGCCATCTGTCGCGTCGGCAATGATCGGGTAGTGCTGCCTGTTTGGCATACACTGCAGCGCCGCTGTCCACAACGCGCGGCTGATCCTGGAGTGAACACATGAAGAGCCTGATGGCAGGTTTTGCGGCGCTGTTGCTATTGGCCGGTTGCACCACACCCGGCAAGCCGCCGGCATTGCAGGTGCCGGTGACCGGCAAGATCAACCCTACTCGGGTGCAGGTGGCCCCCAGCGACGTCGATATCCAGGCGGCCAAGGCCAGCCTGTTCACGGCTATCGATGCCGAGGGCGTCGAGTTCGATTCGCTGTTTGGCACCGCTGCCAATACGGCCGGTGATGACCTGGCGGTTTGCGGCTTTGCCAGGCGCGACGAGCAGGAGGAAGCGCTGTATTTCGCCTATTACAACGGCGAGCTGCTGCTCTGGGATGAAGCCGCGCCCCACGGCACCAGTACCGAGAACCAGTTTCTGGCGATGATCTGCTCCTACCGCTGAGCCGCCGCCCTCAGTCCAGCAGGCGCCGCGGCGGCGGCAGGCGCTTGAGCGTGGCGGCCTTGCCGCGGGCTGCCATGCGCCTCTTGGCCGGGCAGATGCCGGTCACGCCGCGAAAGATACCCAGCGCACCGGCGGCGATATCGGTCAGGCCGAATACGCCGCCAATGGCCAGCCCCTTGCGAATCAGCAGTGCGCCGCCGGCGATGGAAATCACCCGTTCCATGGGGGCCAGATTGATGGCGCTATCGTTGCTGTAATGTGCAGGCATGGGAGCTCCAATCAAGAGGCTTTCTGCAGGGCGCTGAGCAGCTGCGCCTTGCGCATCGTCGAGCGGCCGCTGATCTGGCGGGCACGGGCGAGCTGCAGCAATTCCTGCTTGCTCTGTTCGTCCAGCGGGCGGTTGGGATGCACCTCGCCGCGCCGGCTGGCCGCTGCCTGGCGCGCAGAATCCTGACGGGCGCTGCTTTTCTGTTTGGCGCTGGTCTGGCGCCCCGAACCGCCGGCACGCTCGCCGCCACCGGATTGCTTGTTGACGGTCGCCCAGGCCCGTGCGCGGGCTTCGTCTTCCGCAATGCCGCGCTCTTCATAGCTGGATTCGATTGCCGCTGCCTTGCGCTTCTGGGCGGCGGTGTACTTGTCTTTGCTTCCACGTGGCATGTCGGTCTCCCGGTCAGCGATACCGCGTTGTCGATAGTCATGGGGCAGGCCGGCGGGGCACCGAGTTCAGAGGGTTGGATGAGTGGTCGTCGGCAATTCGGCAGACGCATTGAACTCTGTCGCAGGTGCCGGACTCATTGCTAAGTGCTTTTGAGGCAGGGCGCGCCGAGCTCTGGCATGCGCCCGCCAGACGCTGAACCTTATTCGAGGAGATCATTGATGAAACGAGATTGGGAACTGATCCGTGAACTGCTGCTGCAGATCGAAGCACTGGAAACCGGACATCATTTCTACCCGCAGCAGGTCGGCCAGCACACGGCCGAATCGGTCAGCTACCATATTCATCTGATGTGCCAAGCTAATCTGATCGAATGCTCCCAGCACCATCCCTGGAATGGTGCACCGGTATCCATCGCCAACGGCCTGACCCTGACGGGTCACGACCTGCTCGATGGCATTCGCGAGGAGTCGCTGTGGGAAGCCAAGAAGGCCTATCTGCAGGCCCGTGCTGGCGGCATCACCTATGAAGGGCTGAAGAACGCACCGACCGCGGATTCCATGTTGTTTGCCAGCCGCGGTACCGAAGAGGGTCATAACGGCCACGTCTACAACTGATTCAGGGAGCGAACTCCGCAATGGCCGAGGAAACAGTGAAAGCAACAGACAACGTCGATACTTTCAAACAACTGATCCTGGCCAAGCTCAGGTATTCGGTGGGCAAGGATCCAGGCAACGCCTTCGCTCACGACTGGTTCGAGGCGGTCGCCCTGGCAGCTCGCGATCACCTGATCGACCACTGGGAGGATGCCTCCCTGCAGGTCGACCGCCAGGAGCAGAAACGCGTCTATTATCTCTCGCTGGAGTTTTTGATCGGCCGCCTGCTGGTCGACAACCTCAGCAACCTCGGTTTGCTGGATACCGCCCGCGAAGCGCTGGCCCAGCTGGACGTGGATTTCGAGCAGATTCGCAACCTCGAGCCGGATGCCGCCCTCGGCAACGGTGGCTTGGGCCGCCTGGCTGCCTGCTTCATGGAAAGCATGGCGACCCTCAACATCGCCGCCCACGGTTACGGCATTCGCTACGAGCACGGCCTGTTCCGTCAGGTGGTGGTCGATGGCTGGCAGCAGGAGCACACCGAGACCTGGCTGGATTTCGGCAACCCTTGGGAGTTCGAGCGCCCGGAAGTCGCCTATAGCGTCGGCTTTGGTGGCAGCGTGGTGAACCTGGCCGACTCTGGCGAGGTATCGCGCCACGAGTGGCAGCCCAATGAGCAGGTGCGCGCCATCGCCTACGACACCCCGGTGGTCGGCTGGCGTCACTCCAGCGTCAACACCCTGCGCCTGTGGCGGGCCCGCGCCGAGGAAGACCTGCAGCTGGAACGCTTCAATGCCGGCGATCACTTCGGCGCAGTAGCCGATGTGGTCAGGGCGGAAAGTATTTCCCGAGTGCTCTACCCGGCGGACAGCACCGAAGCCGGTCAGGAGCTGCGCCTGCGCCAGGAGTTCTTCTTCGTCTCGGCGTCGCTGCAGGACCTGATCGCCCGGCACCTGGAGCTGAATCTCGACATTCACTCGCTGCCCGATCGCGTCGCCATCCAGCTCAACGACACCCACCCGGCGATCGCCGTGGCCGAGCTGATGCGCCTGCTGGTCGACGTGTACCGCCTGGAGTGGTTCGAGGCCTGGAAACTGACCACCGCAACGCTGTCCTACACCAACCACACCCTGCTGCCCGAGGCGCTCGAGTCCTGGCCGGTGTCGTTGATGGAACGCCTGCTGCCGCGGCACATGCAGATCATCTACCTGATCAATGCCTACCACATCGATTCGCTGCGCGCGAAGGAGATCCACGACTTCGACCTGCTGCGCTCGGTGTCGCTGATCGACGAAGACCACGGCCGCCGGGTGCGCATGGGCAACCTGGCATTCCTCGGCTCGCACAGCATCAACGGCGTGTCGGCGCTGCACACCAACCTGATGCGCAAGAGCGTGTTCAGCGACTTCCATCGCCTGTATCCGGAGCGCATCAACAACAAGACCAACGGCGTGACCTTCCGCCGCTGGTTGTACCAGGCCAACCCGCAACTGACCGAGCTGTTGGTCGGCTCTCTGGGCGAGGGTGTGCTCGACGCGCCGGAGACCACCCTGCGCTCGCTGGAGCCGTTCGCCGCCAAGTCCTCGTTCCGCAAGCAGTTCGCTGCCCAGCGCCAGCACGCCAAGCGTGCCCTGGCCGAGCTGGTGCGCGAACGCATGGGTATCAGCCTGGATACCCAGGCGATCTTCGACGTGCAGGTCAAGCGCATCCACGAATACAAGCGCCAGCTGCTCAACCTGCTGCACACCGTGGCGCTGTACCAGGCGATGCGCAACGACCCGGCCACCGACTGGGCGCCGCGGGTGAAGATCTTCGCCGGCAAGGCTGCGGCCAGCTATCATCAGGCCAAGCTGATCATCAAGCTGGCCAACGACATCAGTCGCACCGTCAACGCCGACCCGACCCTGCGCGGGCTGCTCAAGGTGGTGTTCATCCCCAACTACAACGTCAGCCTGGCCGAGGTGATCATTCCGGCTGCGGATCTTTCCGAACAGATTTCCACGGCAGGGCTGGAGGCGTCCGGCACCAGCAACATGAAGTTCGCCCTCAACGGGGCGTTGACCATCGGTACGCTCGACGGCGCCAATGTGGAGATGTCCGAGCAGATCGGCCGCGAGAACATGTTCATCTTCGGCATGACCGCCCAGCAGGTAGCCGCGCGCTCGCGGCGTGACCTGAACATGAGCGCCGAGGTGGCGGCCTCCGAGCGGCTGGCGGGGGCTCTGGAGGCGATTCGTTCCGGGGTGTTCTCGCCGGACGATCCGGGCCGCTACACCGGGCTGATCGATGGCCTGCTGGCCCATGACCGCTTCCTGGTCTGCGCGGATTTCCAGGCCTACTGGGACGCGCAGCGCAAGGTCGACATGCTCTGGCGCACGCCGGATCGCTGGTGGCAGGCGGCGGTACTCAATACCGCGCGCACCGGCTGGTTCTCCTCGGATCGCACCATCCGCGAATACGCGAAGGACATCTGGAAGGTCTCCGGCATCGACGACTGATCCAGGGTGATCGACGAAAGCCCGGCGTGGTTCACCACGCCGGGCTTTTGCATGTCAGGCGTATGTCTCAAGGCCAGTACGCCGTTCGTCTTGCGGTCGCCTTGCAAGCGAGTAAACAAGCCGAACGTCCTGGCGCCCATGTCCTCACATTCTCAGGGGCGTTGATCCACGTTTGCCTGAGCGTGGGCGCCCAGACCCCGTTTGCGATGTCACTCGATCGAGCTGGCGGGCCAAAGCAATACTGAGGAGATAAGGATGCAAGCCAACGACAAGGGCCGCACCAGCGAGCTCGCCGGAACCGACACGCCGGACCGTAGCAACAGCAACAAGAAGCTCGAACAACTCGAACGCTTTCGTGAAGACGCCACCGGCCAGGCGCTGACCACCGACCACGGCACCCGTATCGCCGACAACCAGAACAGCCTGCGTGCGGGCGAGCGCGGCCCGTCGCTGCTCGAAGACTTCCTGCTGCGCGAGAAGCTCACCCACTTCGACCACGAGCGTATTCCAGAGCGCGTGGTGCACGCCCGGGGCGCGGCGGCCCATGGCTACTTCCAGGTCTATGAGGACCTCAGCGAGCTGACCAAGGCGGATTTTCTCACCGACCCGAGCAAGAAGACCCCGGTGTTCGTGCGCTTCTCCACCGTGCAGGGCCCACGCGGCTCGGCCGATACGGTGCGGGATGTGCGTGGCTTCGCCACCAAGTTCTATACCGACGAAGGCAACTTCGACCTGATCGGCAACAACATGCCGGTGTTCTTCATTCAGGACGCCATCAAGTTCCCGGACTTCGTGCACGCCGTGAAGCCCGAGCCGCACAACGAGATTCCCACCGGCGCCTCGGCCCACGACACCTTCTGGGATTTCGTGTCGCTGACCCCGGAGTCGGCCCACATGGTGCTCTGGACCATGTCCGACCGCGCCATTCCCGTAGGCTTTCGCGGCATGCAGGGCTTTGGCGTGCATACCTATCGACTGGTCAATGCCGAGGGCCGTGCGCACTTCGTCAAGTTCCACTGGCGGCCGGTGGCCGGCGTGTTCTCACTGGTCTGGGACGAGGCGCAGAAACTGGCCGGCAAGGATCCGGACTTCCATCGCCGCACCCTGTGGGACGATATCGAGAACGGTGACCCGCTGGAGTGGGAACTGGGCCTGCAGGTGATTCCCGAGGAAGACGAGCACAAGTTCGACTTCGACCTGCTCGATGCCACCAAACTGGTGCCCGAGGAGCAGGTGCCGGTGCGCGTGGTCGGCAAGCTGGTGCTCGACCGCAACCCGGATAACTTCTTCGCCGAGACCGAGCAGGTGGCCTTCCAGATGGCCAACATCGTGCCCGGTATCGACTTCACCAATGATCCGTTGCTGCAGGGCCGGCTGTTTTCCTACACCGACACCCAGCTGTTGCGCCTGGGTGGGCCGAACTTCAACGAGATCCCGATCAACCGCCCGGTCTGCCCGTTCCACAACAACAACCGCGACTCCTTCCACCGCCAGACCATCAACAAGGGCCGTGCTTCCTACGAGCCGAATTCCATCGATGGCGGCTGGCCGAAGGAAACCCCGGAAGCGCCGAAGGGCGGCGGCTATGTCAGCTACCCCGAGCAAGTGTCCGGGCCGAAGATCCGCAAGCGCGCCGAGTCCTTCGGTGATCACTTCTCCCAGGCCCGGCTGTTCTTCAACAGTATGAGCGCGGCCGAGAAAGCGCATATCGTCGCGGCTTACAGCTTCGAACTGGGCAAGGTCGAACGCATGCATATCCGCGAGCGCCAGGTGCACGAGATTCTCGCCAATATCGACATGGATCTGGCCAAGCAGGTGGCGGCCAATATCGGGGTCGAGGCGCCGAGCGGGCCGACCGTGCAGGTGCCGGAGATCTCGCTGAAAGAATCGCCAGCGCTGAGCCAGATGAACCTGCTGCCGGGCAACATCAAGTCGCGCAAGGTGGCGATCCTGATCGGCAACGGCGTCAAGCAGGCGGATATCGACGCGCTTACCGCAGAACTCGACAAGCAGGGCGCGCAATTCAAGCTGTTGGCGCCAAGCGCCGCGCCAGTGAAGAGCGATGCTGGCAAGGAGCTGGTTCCCAACGACTCGATGCAGGGCCTGCCGTCGGTGGCCTTCGATGCAGTGTGGGTGCCGGGTGGCGCAAGCTTCGCCAAGGCCCTGGAAGGCGATGGCGTGGCGCTCCATTACCTGCTCGAGGCCTACAAGCACCTCAAGGCCGTCGCCCTGTGCGGCGAGGCGGCTGATCTGCTGGGCCTGCTGCGTCTCAAGGAAGACGACGGCTTGCTGACTGGCAAAGCGGGCAGTGCCCTGGTGCAGCCGTTCACGGCGGCCATCGCCAAGCACCGCGTATGGGCACGCGAGCCACTGACCAAGGCGATTCCGGCCTGATGTGAAAAAGCCCCTGCGCTGCAAGGTGCAGGGGCTTCAGCTGGGTATTAGAACCTTTTCATAATCGTCCGGCCCGATTTCAGCGCTTTGCCTGCAAAGTGGCGGGGGTGGACGTTCGCGTAAATTGTAGGAGGGGCTTTAGTCCCGAGCTCTTTGCACCCCCATAAAGCTCGGGGCTAAAGCCCCTCCTACACTATTCTCACCGGCTGCTTTTGCCTTATAGCAGCCTCTTCAACGTTGCCTGGAAGATCGTCAACAGATTCTTAGCTGGTCAGCATATGCGCATGTTGTTGGCAGGTACGCTGGGCACGGGCATGCAGTTTGGCGCGACGCGGTGCATGCTGGCGACGCCACACCGGATCACTCGGCGAGGCGGGCAGTGCGGGGAATTCCTCGGCCAGCTGGGCCTCGAGCTGATAGCGGTTGAGCAGGCGCAACATACCCCACAACATAGCCGCCGATACCAGCAGCCAACCGGAAATCATCAACAAAATGTAGCTTTCAGGACTCATGGTGCCTCCTCGGCCTGCGGGCGAGGGTCGACGTGCAAACGCTGTTTGACGCTCGTGCCCTGCAGGCATTGGTCTATCACGCTGCAGGCATAGTGTTGCAGCGTGATGATTGCATTGGCGGGCTGTTGAAAAACTACCTGCGTTGCCATCGCGGCGTTGAGAGCAGGCTCAAAATGCTCATTTACAGCGTGTAAACTGCGCTTTTTCGCCTGCTCTCGCCTTGCGTTGGCTGCCTCGCCAACGTTTTTCAACGGCCCGCCAGGCTCATTACTGCCATGACGAGGTGCATCGACCAGCGTCCAGGCCAGTGGCGACTTGTGCAGGCTGTGCTGCAGGTGTTCGAGCTTCTCGGCCGGCAACCCGTCGTCGCGATCCAGCCAGCTGTGTTCGCCGATCAGTAGCAGACGCTCCACGCCCGCCGTGGGCAAACCCTCGAGCAGCGCGATGATGGCATCGTAGGTGCGCTCGAATCCCTCCACCCGCAGCTGACGGCTGTTCAGCACGACGATGACTGCATCCATGCCGGCGACGCTGCGTGCCACGCTGTCGGCCTGGAACGGCGTGCCGCTCTTGGCCGCCAGACCTGGGCGCGCGGCGATATCGGTCGGGTCATCGACGATCACCACGACCTGCAGGCCGCGCTCCAGCAGCACGTCCTGCAAGGCGTCGGTGACACGATCCGGCGCACCGTAGAGGGCAATTTTGTCGATGGCTCGTAGGTCGCTCATGATCTGGCTCAGGTCTGTCGCTGTTGGCCGGGTTCCTGCTCGCTCGAATCGCCCAGAGGTTTGACCTCGATATCGGTGATCTCGCTGGGCAGCTCACTGCTGTGCAGTGATTCGATGTGATAGCGGGCCTGCTCGGGCGTGAGCACCGAGGCCCCCGTCTGAACTTCGGTGGATTTCTTCTGCTTGCCAAGCCGGTAGCTGACGAGAAAGTAGTGATTTCTGGACATCCCAACCCAACCTTTTTTCGTCTGGCGCATGTAGCGCGTGGCGGCATGTTCGCCTGTCATCACAACTGACTGGGCGGCGTTGGCCGACGTTCAGGTTTTTCGCCCAGCGGTATGCCGTTAAAAAAGCCAAAACCTCTGCCCCCCGGTGGGGTCGATTGCAGCAGCGTGGCGGGCGCTGCGCTGATTTCCTGATCGAGCAGGCTGGAGCAATAGACTTGAGTTTCTGGGACGCGGTATTGGCCACGTTGGCCAACGAATTTTCCGATCTGAGCAGCCCCGAGCAATTCACCCAGGTCACCTTGCGCCTGCTGTTGGCGGCGCTGCTGGGCGGCCTGCTGGGGCTCGAGCGCGAAACCAGTGGCAAGGCCGCCGGTGTGCGCACCCATATGCTGGTGGCCATCGGCTCGGCGATGTTCGTGCTGGTGCCGGCGCAGATGGGGGCCGAGCACGACGCCATGAGCCGGGTCATCCAGGGCCTGGTGGCCGGTATCGGCTTCCTCTGCGCGGGCACCATCATCAAGGGTGACTCGATGACCGAGGTGAAAGGCCTGACCACCGCCGCGGGCATCTGGCTGACCGCCGCCATCGGTATCACCATCGGCATGGGCCGCGAGGCCACCGCGGTGTTGGCCACGCTGATGGCGCTGTTCATTTTCAACACCGTGCCGCACCTGATTGCGTGGCTGGAAAAGCGCGCGCGTTGAATACGGGAACGTCTTGGCGCCGGCCACGCTCCTATAGGGTATCGGGTGAATCAAGGGAGCCTGGGATGTTCCGAGACTTCAAGGGATGCATTGCCTGGACGGACGCCATGAAGGATGGCCAGCATTACGTTGGCCTGATCGAGTACCAGCCAAAATGCGCTGGCGCCGCCGTGCAGCTGCTCTGGGTGCCTGCCTTCGGTTCGGTGTGCGAGAGCGAGGCGGAAACCGCCGCCGACAACCTGCTGCGCCAGATTCGTGACATCACCATCGACGGCGATGTGATCTACCGCGATGGCGTCACCCTTTAGAGCGACCCTCTCTTGAGCCTGATCCCACGCCGCCCCGGCCCTCCAGCGGATCAGTGAAACTTTTGTTTTCACCGGCCAGTCACCCGTACAGATGCTTATCACGGGAGACGGCGGTATGGCGCGTGCAATCTGGAAAGGGGCGATCAGTTTCGGACTGGTCCATATTCCCGTATCACTGGTTTCGGCGACCGAGTCCAAGGGCATCGACTTCGACTGGCTCGACTCGCGCAGCATGGAGCCGGTGGGCTACAAGCGCGTCAACAAGGCCACCGGCAAGGAAGTCGACAAGGAGCACATCGCCAAGGGCGTGCAGGTGGAGAAGGGCCGCTACGTGATCATCAGCGAGGACGAGATTCGCGCCGCCCACCCCGAGTCGACCCAGACCATCGATATCTTCGGCTTTCTCGATGCCAAGGACATTCCCCTGCAGAACATCGAGCGGCCCTACTACCTTGCGCCGGACAAGCGCGGCGAAAAGGTCTACGCACTGCTGCAGCAGACCCTCAAGGATTCCGGCAAGGTAGCGCTCGCCAATGTGGTGTTGCACGTCAAGCAGCACCTGGCGGCGCTGATGGTCGACGGTGACGCGCTGATTCTGGTCATGCTGCGCTGGCCCGATGAGGTGCGTGGCCTCGATACCCTGGAACTCAGCACGGCGGTTACCGGTGCCAAGCTCAGCAAGGGCGAGCGCGACATGGCCAAGCGCCTGGTGCGCGACATGACTATCAAGTGGTCGCCCGACGAATACCAGGACACCTTCCTGTCTCTTATACACATCTCCGAGCCCACGAGACCAGAGAGGATCTCG
>ERZ1032215.167-NODE-167-length-13655-cov-6.254118_pt1 | contig 13655 bp, 7 predicted proteins | sample MGYA00518043_ERZ1032215 | MGnify/ENA primary metagenome ERZ1032215 (study PRJEB33718, sample SAMN03160146) | human skin metagenome | collected 2014-02-25 | study: EMG produced TPA metagenomics assembly of the PRJNA266117 data set (Human skin bacterial metagenome... | reverse complement strand
CACTGCATATCGTCGGCAGCGTCAGATGTGTATAAGAGACAGGCTCAGGGCGCTGTGCCTCGGCCAGCAAGCTGTCCAGGCCGCCACCGGCAGTGGCCAGGGCAGGATCGCCGACCAGCTTCTTCAGCTTGCCGACCAGCCGACGCTCCCAACGCGGGTAATTTTCGGAGCTGCGCTCGGGCGCGTGGCCCTCGCCGAACAGCACCGGCACCTCGGCCTCGGCCAGCAGGGTATCGATCAGCGGTAGATCCTCGGACTGCACCAGATCGACCAGCCACAAATCCGCTTCGCAGGCCTGCAGCGCCGCGTCATCAAGGCGTGCCGGGTCGCTGTTGAGTACCACCTGATAACCGTTGCTGCTCAGGGCCTGTTGCAGCACATGGCGCTGTAGCGAGGTGTCGGCGATCACGGCAATACGGGCCGCACAGGATTGGCTCATGATCGCTTCGTCCACTTCTCGATGGAGTCGAGCAACAGCGACTCCTGGTAAGGCTTGCCGAGGTACTCGTTGACGCCGATGCTCATCGCCCGCTCGCGGTGTTTCTCACCGGTACGCGAGGTGATCATGATGATCGGCAAATCCTTGAGGCCTTCGTCGTGGCGAATCAGGTTGGCGACCTCGAAGCCGTCCATGCGCGGCATTTCGATGTCCAGCAACATGATGTCGGGGCGATGCTCCTGCAGCTGGGCGATGGCGTCGACCCCATCCTTGGCAGTCAGCACGTTCATGCCGTTGCGCTCCAGCAGGCGGCTGGTGACCTTGCGCACGGTGACCGAGTCGTCGACCACCATGACCAGGGTCGGGCGTTCGACCTCGACCTCTGCCGCGGCGCTGGCATCGGCCGACAGCCGCGGCCGTACCTGATACTGCAGGTGGGCGTGCAGTTCGCGAATGGTCGCCAGCAGATCGAGAATCACCACCACGCGGCCATCACCGAGGATGGTCGCCCCGGAGATGCCCGGCACCGTGGCGAACTGCGGGCCGAGGCTCTTCACCACGATCTCCCGCGAACCGGCCAGGGAGTCCACCTGCACAGCCACCGCGTGTTCGCTCGAGCGCACCAGGATTACCGGCAGCGGCAGGCTCTGGCCAACCAGCTTGGGGTGCTGACCGTTGTTGAGCAGGTCGCCCAGGTAACGCAGCTCGTAGGCCTGCCCGGCGTATTCGAAACGGGGTGCCTCGGGGCCGTAATAGCTTTCCAGCTCGTAGGGCGAAACACGCACGATACCTTCGATGGTGTTGAGCGGAATGGCGTACAGGTCTTCGCCGGAAAGCACCATCAGCGCACGGTTGACCGACACGGTGAACGGCAGGCGAATACGGAAGGTAGTGCCCTCACCGCTGACCGAGTCGATGCTCATCGAGCCGCCGAGCTGCTTGACCTCGGCGTTGACCACGTCCATGCCGACACCACGCCCGGAAATCTGCGTGACCTTCTCGGCGGTGGAGAAACCCGCCTCGAGAATGAATTGCAGGATTTCGTGCTCGCTGAGGTCGGCGCCAGGATCCATCAGGCCGCGTTCGATGGCCTTGCGGCGCACCGCATCGAGGTTGATGCCGGCGCCGTCGTCGCTCAGCGTCAGCACGATGTCGCCACCTTCACGGCCCAGCTCCAGGCGAATGCTGCCCTGCTCCGGCTTACCGGCCTTGCTCCGTACGGCAGCGCCTTCGATACCATGGTCGACGGCGTTGCGCAGCATGTGTTCCAGCGGTGCGACGATGCGCTCGAGCACGGTGCGGTCCATTTCGCCATCGGCGTTGCCGACGGTGAATTCGACCTGTTTGCCCAGCTCGCTGGCGACCTGCCGCACGATACGACGCAGGCGCGGCACCAGGCGGTCGAAGGGCACCATGCGGGTACGCATCAGGCCTTCCTGCAGCTCGGTGTTGACCCGTGCCTGTTGCAGCAACAGGGTTTCCGCGTCGCGGTTACGCGAGGCCAGGGTTTCCTTGAGATCCAGCAAGTCGGAGGCCGACTCGAACAATGCCCGCGACAGCTGCTGCAGCTGCGAGTGGCGATCCATTTCCAGCGGGTCGAACTCCTCGTAACCGGCGCGCTCGGCCTCGGCCTGGTAACGGCTGAGGATCTGCGCCTGGGTTTCGGTATCCAGGCGGCGCAGCTGATCACGCACGCGGTCGATGGTGGCTTCCATCTCGCTGAGGGTGAAGCCGAAATCGCTGACCTGCTGCTCGACCCGGCCGCGGAAGATCGAGGTTTCACCGGCCAGGTTGACCAGGCCCTCGAGCAGATCGGCAGGTACCTTGACCAACTCCTGCGGGGCACGCCGTGCCGCGGCCTCCTCGGCGGCCACCTCGGCACGCTGCACGAACGGCAGCACGCGGTTCTCCACGGCGGCCGCCGGCAGCTCGCTGGCCGCGACGATGGACGTCACCGCCCGCGCCGCGGGCTGCTCCGGCTCGGCCGGGCGTTCGTCCTGGGGTTGTTGCTGCAGGCGCGTACGCAGCTCGTCGAGGCTCTTCTGCAGGCCTTCGAAGCCGGACTGCACGTCGAGGAACAGGCTGTCCGGCCAGGGCGCACCCTGGACCTGGGCTTCGGTCAGGTGCTGTTCGAGGTCGTGGCTCTGGTCACCCAACAGTTTTTGCCCGGCCAGCCGCGCACCGCCCTTGAGGGTGTGCAGGATACGCAGCAGCTCGTCGATGCAGCTGGCGTCGTCACGACGCTCTTCCCAACGGCCGATGCCGGCTTCCATGGCTTCGAGCAGCTCGTCGGCTTCCTCGAGAAAGATATCGAGGATTTCGTCGCCATCGGCATCGAAGGACTCTTGCTGCGCGACGCTCAACGGTACCGCGCGCGGCATGCTGAGCTGCTCGTCCGGGTTGGCACGCAGGCGGCGAATGGTCTCGATCAGCTCGTCACCATCCGGCACCGGGCGCTGCGAGCGCACGGCGTCGAGCATTTCGGCAAGGCGGTCATGGCAGGCATGCAGCAGCTCGAACAGCATCGGGCTGGGGCGCAGACGGCCGTTGCCGAGGTCCTCGTAGAGGAACTCCAGTTCGTGGGCCAGATCACCGATCTCGCGGATCTCGGCCATTCGCGCACCACCCTTGAGGGTGTGCAGATCACGCTGCAGGGACTCCAGATCGAGGCTGTTGTCGACGTCATCCATCCAGTGCGTCAGGGCCGCACCGGCGCTGTCGATGATGTCGAAGCCTTCCTCGAGAAAGATCTCCACCAGCTCGGGATCGCGGTCGCTGTTCGCCGTTGCCTGAGGTTGCACAACCGGCTCATCACGCACCACAGGGGCATCGACCGGGGCTTCTTCCTGGGCCGCAGGTTGCTCTGGCTCGGCATCGAGCCAGGCTTCGGCCTGTTCGATCAGCTCGGGAGGCTGCGGCTCGGCCTGCGGCTCATCCTGCCCACCGCGCTGGCGGAACTGGCGAATGGCCTCGACCAACTCGTCGGCAGGCTGCGCCGGCTGGCGTGCCTGCAAGCTGGCGAGCATGCCGCCGAGCAGGGCATGGCCCTGCTGCACGCTATCGGTAGCAAAGGGGGAAACACCGTAGCGTCGATCCACCAGGCCTTCGTAAAGGGCTTCCAGCTCATGGGCCAATTCGCTGATCGGCGTGACGCCGGCCATGTTGGCACCGCCCTTGAGGGTGTGCATGTCGCGCTGCAACGATGACAACAGCGTGCGGTTGTCCGGCTCTGCCAGCCAGCGCTGCAGATTGCCGGCGGCGCTGTCGAGAATGTCCACGGCCTCTTCGAGGAAGATCAGCTCCAGCTCGTTGTCGTCTGAGTCGTCGTCGACAGGCTCGCTGAGCGGTTGTTCAGCAACCTCCGAGGCTTGCAGTGCGCGGGTCGCCTCTTCCAGCTCGACCGCCTGCAGCCCCCGCACATCGCCGGACAGCAGCGCCAGCTTGGCAGGGTCCAGGGCTTCGTCGAACAGCGCGCGCAAGGCGGCGACGCGTTCGGGGCAGGCGCTGACTTCGAGGCCGGCGGCTACCTGATCCATCATGCTGACCAGCGCTTCGTGGGCCTGTTCGGCCTCGTCGAAGAAGCGCTCGCTGACCGCCAGGCTGCCATCTTCCACGGCGCCATAGACATCCAGCAACGCTTCGCACAGCTCGTCGATCTGCGGCAGCTCGGCCATTTCCGCGCCGCGCCCCAGGGTGGTCAGCTCTTCGAGCAGCGTATTGAGCTCCTGGCGCTCGGACGGCTGGGCGCGCCAACGACGCAGCAGATCTTCGGCATCGAGCAGGATGTCCATGCCCTCGGCCAGGAAGATGCTGATCAGTTGCGGATCGCGCCGGTCGCCGTGCTCGTCCTGGCGCTGGCTCTGGGCGAGTTCGAGGCGCTGCTGATGCAACTGCTGAACACGCTGCAGAAAATCCTCGGTACCCGGGATCGGGCGCAGCGGATCGCTTTCCAGCTGGGCCAGCCCCTGGCGGAACAGCGCCTGGGCCTCGACCAGCACCTCGGCTTCGGCCAGATCCAGCGGCACCAGATTGACCTTGAAGTCCTTGACCATTTTCTCCAGCGGCGCCGCCACTTCCGCCATCGGCAGGATACCCGCCATGTAGGCGCTGCCCTTGAGGGTGTGCAAGGCACGCTGCAGATCATCGGTCACCGGCTGCGGCATTTCACGGGCGCAGTCATCGAGAAAGGCAGCCAGGGTGTCGAGGTGGGTTTCCGCCTCGTTGCGGAAAATCTCCAGCAATTGCGGGTCCAGCCCGGCATGTTCGTCATGGGCCGGTGCGGCAGCCTCGATCTCGCCCACGGGCTCGGCTACCGCAGCAGCCGGGGCGTCATGCTTTGGGAGGCTCAGCCCCTTGGCCAGGGCATGGGCGTCGGCTGCCAGGCGGTCGACGTCATCGCGCTGGCGCTGGGCCTGGGCCGCGAACTCGTCGACCAGCTCGGGCGTCAGCGCGACGACCTGATTGATCACCTGTTTGACCTCGGCACCCGGCTGGATGCTGCGGTCGAGCACGCGGTTGAGCAGGTTCTCGATCGACCAGGCCAACTCGCCGATGACCAGCGCACGCACCATACGGCCACTGCCCTTGAGGGTGTGGAAGGCCCGGCGAATCTCGGTCAGTGCCTCGCGATCGTCGGTATCGGCGCACCAGCGCGGCAGGAATTCGCCGATGGTTTCCAGTACCTCACCGGCTTCCTCGATAAAGACCTCACGCAGCTCTTCGTCGATGGGCTCTTCATCGGCAGGCGGCGGCAGCAGGCTGGGCGGCACATTTGCCGCCGGCGGGTTGATCGCCTGTACCGGTGCGGCCATCACGTCGGCCATGGACAGCGGTTTTTCGCCTACCGGCTCCTCGACCGCGGGCGCCTCGGGCAACCCGGGCAGCTCGACTTCCGGCAATTGCAGGTCGTCGAGGTCGACCTCGTTCCACTGCGGTTCGTCGGTCGCATCCAGATCCAGGGACTCGAGCTCCAGCGGCTGGTCTTCAAAACCCTGGGCGGGCAGATCCAGTAGCGGCAACTCGGCGGCGGTCGGCTCGGCATCACTCGGTTCGAGATCGCTTTGCAGCTCGTCGAGCGACCACAGCTCGTCCTCGGCGCGACCTTGCGGCTCGGGCGTTGCGGCCGGCTGATCGTCGAGATCGAAGGACCAAGAATTATCGGCGATGGCGTCGGGTTGTTCGGTAACCGGCAGAGTCTCGGGTTCGCCGAGTTGCAGCGACTCGGCGGAGAGCACAAGGTCGTCATCGCGCTGCGTGGTGCCGGGGATTTCCTCCAGCAGCTCGCTGTCATCCAGCGACCAGGCATCATCGGCCACGGCAGCCTTGGCATCGGCGTAAGGGTCGTCGGCCAGCTCGCTCAGATCGAATGCGTAGGGGTCAACGGCATCGTCAGCTTGCTCAGGCGTCAGCGCCTGGGGTTGCTCGTCGGCCAGCGACCAGCTGTCCGCCTCGTCAGCAGTAACCAGCGTCTCGCTGGCCTGCTCGCCGGGCTCGATGACCTCGCTGGGCAGTTCAGGCAGATCAGCAGGCTGAGAAGCCTGGGGCTCTGCCAGTTGCTCATCCTGAGGCCAGTGCGTGTCGGCCACGTCGGTGACTGCCTCGTCGGCAGGCGAGGACTGTTCGACAGCAGGCTCGTCCAGTATGGGCAACTCATCCGCAGCCGGCTCCGTCGGTGCTTCCTGCCGGGCGCTGTCGACAGCGGGCGCGGCCAACACGTCGATATCGTGCAGCGGATCATCCAACGGCGCCGGCTCGTCCTCGACAGGGGCGTCGAGGATCGACGGTCTTTCCTGCAGCGGATAACCCAGCGCGCCAAGGCTTTCCTCGGCAACGTCGAGGATCAGGTCGCCCTGGGTGGCGTGGTCTTCGGACAGACGCTCCAGGTAGTACTCGACGCTGGTGATGGCATCGGCCAGGGTGTCGAGGTTCTGCCAGTTCGGCACCGCCTTGCGGGCCAGCAGTTGTTCCTGGATGTAGCGATTGCAGGCATTGAGCAGAGCAGCGGCGCGTTCCAGCGGAATCATCGCCAGGCCGCCACGAACCTGGGTGAGCAGCTCCGGCACGCGGGCCAGGTGGTCGTGGTTCCACTGCGAGGCGATGAACTCGATGATCGCGTCCTTGGCCTGTTCCAGGCCGGTACGCGCTTCCTTGATCACCAACTGGTGGATCTGCCCGACATCGGTGGTGGGCAGGTGGCTTTCTTCACGCTTGTTGCCGTCGTTCTGGCCGACCATGCCGGTCAGTGTCGCTTCGACATAGAGCAGCGCGCCGGCTATATCCATCAGTACCGCGTCGCTTGGCGACTGGGTGCCATCGGCGAGGGCACGGACCACGTCGAGCTGGTCGACGATGACCTTGCGCGGCTGGGCAAAGCCAAGCACCGCCAGGGTATCGGCGATCTGCTTGAGCGGCACCGAGAGGGCCTGCAGCTCGTTGACCTGGGCGCGATCGCTGCGCACGAACAGGTCGAGGCTATCCTTGACCCGCACCAGCTCTTCACAGAGTGCGCCCACCACCGAGCGCATGGCATCGCGATCAGGGCCAGCCAGACGCGCCCGTTCTTCGTCGACCACATCGTGGTCGGGCAGCGCTTCGTCGAGGTTGTAGCGCTCGCGCAGCACCTGGTTGCGCGGCGACTGCGGCGAGGCCTTGGCAACGTAGAACAGCAGGTTCTTGGTGAGTTCGTCCGGCGCGCGCTGGTTGATGCCGTCGGCGCCCTGCTCGGTCAGGCGCTTGAGCTCCTTGTCGACCTGGCGCAGCAGCGTGCGCACCGAGGTGCCGTTGGCGATGCTGCCATTGGAGAGGCCTTCGACGACGCCGGAAGCGATCTGCCACAGCGACTCCAGCGGCGCACTCTTGCACAGGGTTTCCAGGCGCGCGAACACGCGGGCCATGTAGCCGAGGTTGGTGTCCATATCCTGCTGGCGGATGACACCGACCAGCGCCACCTGCAGCATCTGCCGCAATTTGCGCAGCAACGCGGGCAGTTCGGCGGTGCGCAGCTGGGTCAGCGATTCGGGCGACAGCGCCGCGGCGCGGGCAGACAGATCGGGGGAAAACAGGCTGGTTTCCGACAGCAGCTTCTCGCCCCGCGCCGCGCGCAGGTCGTTGAGCAGCGGCAGCACCACCATGGGCAGGTCACGGCGCGCGGTCTGGATGCGGTCCAGGTAGATCGGCAGTTGCAGGATGGCCTGCATCAGCACTTCCAGAGCCTCGCCCTGGTTGGCCACACGACCGTCGATAAGCGCCTGGGACAGGTGCTCCATCTCCTCGGCGAGCAAGGCTGCGCCGAAGAACTCGACCATCTGCAGGGTGCCGTGAACCTGATGCACATAGGTCTGGCAGAAACGCATGCGCGTCGAATCCTGCGGATTCTCGACGAACGCCTCCAGTGCCTGTCGCGCCTGCTTCAGGGTTTCCGCAATTTCGCCCTTGACCCACTCCAGGGCGACATAGTCGTGCCGATCACCCATACACACTCCGTCTCTTAGCCCTTGCGGGTATACGCCAGCACTCGCTCATCGGCCACCGGAAGCATGTCCGGGTGCTGCCAGCCGACCACCTCGCCTACCCCGATCACCAGCAAGCCACCCGGCGCCAGGCACTCGGCCAGACGGTTGAGGATCTCGCGGCGTCGCCAGCGGCGAAAATAGATCAGCAAGTTCTGACAAAAAATAACGTCCATGCCGGTCATTGGCGCATTGTCCAACTCCAGCACGTTGAGCCTGGCGCAGCACACCCGTGCGGCCAGTTCCGGCAAAACCTTGAAGCGTTCATCCCCCTGGCGCGTGAAATAGCGCGCGCGCAGGTCTTCATCCAGCGGTTGCAGCCGGCGTCCGTCGTACAGGCCTTCCCGGGCCTTGGCCAGCGCGCTGCGGCTGATATCGGTGCCAGTGACACCGAACCGTCCTTGCGGCCCCAGCGCTTCGCTGGCACCGATGGCCAGCGAATAGGCTTCCTCACCGCTGGAGCATCCCACGCTCCAGATCGCCAGGGGCTTGTTCAGGCCTTGCGCGCCGCGCCGGGCGACGTAGGCCTGGTACACCTCGAACGACGCCGGATGCCGGTAGAAGCGGGTTTCCTGTACGGTCAGTCGATCCAGCAGGTTCGCCCACTCCACGGCACCGCGCGGGCCATCGGTGACCTGCCGGTAGTAGCTGGCGTAGTCGGCGATGCCCAGTTCGCGCATGCGCGTGCTCAGGTTGGTCTGCAGAAATACTCGGCGCTGCTCGTTGATCACCATGCCCAGGCGCGATTCCAGCAACTGTTGCCAGTCGCGGAACTCCGTGGCGGACATGTCCGCCACTGGCTGCAAGGCCCAGACGCCTGACTGCATGATGAAACCCTCGCTCGAGCACGCGACCGCCGCCTGGTGCATCGTTCAATGCGCCAGACGGCAGGCGATCACGCCTGCTCGCCGTCGTTTGGCAGGTTGAAACCAGACACCGAGTTGCGCATTTCACTGGCCATCTTGGCCAGGTTACCAATGCTCTTGGCAGTCGCGGTGGTACCCGACGAGGTCTGCGAGGTGATCTCCTGAATCACGTTCATGGTGTTGGAGATGTGGCCGGCGGACGATGCCTGCTGACGCGCAGCGTTGGAAATGTTCTGGATGAGTGCGGCGAGGGTCTTGGATACCTTCTCGATCTCTTCCAGTGCCACACCGGCATCCTGCGCCAGGCGTGCACCACGTACCACCTCGGAGGTGGTCTGTTCCATGGAAATAACCGCTTCGTTGGTGTCGGTCTGAATGGTTTTTACCAGTGCCTCGATCTGTTTGGTCGCACCCGAGGAACGTTCTGCAAGACGCTGTACCTCGTCCGCTACCACGGCGAAGCCGCGGCCTGCATCACCGGCCATGGAGGCCTGGATCGCGGCGTTCAGTGCAAGGATGTTGGTCTGGTCGGCAATGTCGTTAATGAGGCTAACGATGTCACCGATCTCCTGGGACGATTCACCGAGGCGCTTGATTCGCTTCGAGGTGTCCTGGATCTGCTCACGGATGTTATCCATGCCGGTGATGGTGTTGTGTACGACTTCGTTGCCCTTGTTGGCGATGGCTACGGAACGTTCCGCTACCGCGGAGGATTCCGAGGCGTTCGCCGATACCTGGTCAATCGACACGGCCATTTCGTTGATCGCCGCCGAAGCCCCGGCGATTTCCTGCGCCTGGTGCTCGGAAGCCTCGGCCAGGTGCATGGCGGTGGCCTGGGTTTCCTGGGCGGCACCGGCCACCTGTACGGCGGTCATGTTGATCGTCGCGACCAGGTCGCGCAGCTGGTCGATGGAGTAGTTGATGGAGTCGGCGATGGCCCCGGTGAAATCTTCGGTTACCGTCGCCGCCACCGTCAGGTCACCGTCGGCGAGGTCGGCGATCTCATCGAGCAGACGCAGAATCGCGGTCTGGTTACGTTCGTTCTTCTCGGCGGTTTCGGCCAGTCGACGGTTGGTCTCCTGCACCATCACCAGGCCGATGATCAGAATCGAACCCAGCGCCAGGGCGCCCAGCACGTAACCGGCGATGGTGTTCAGCGAGCGACCGGAGGCCAGCCCCTCAAACCCCTCGGACAGCGCCGACGCCTTGTCGAGGAGGGTTTGCGAAACGGTGAAGATGGTGTTGGCCGATTCACGAACCTGGAACAACTCCGGCGAGGTTTCGAGAATCTCGTCCACGGAACCGGAAATGAATTCGAACAGCTCGGAAATCTCCGCCAGGCGCTCCAGGGCTTCCTGGTCGCTGACCTTGGTGATTTCCATGGCCGCGTTGCCTTCCTGCATGGCGCTGAGCACGCGGCCGAACAGGCTGGCGTCGCGACCGAACATGTCGGCGGCCTGCACCGAATCCTGGTCACCGGCCAGTACCTTGTTCACCGAGCCGAGAATACGTTCGGCGAGCAGCGACTGACGCTGGGCAACCGATACCTGGGCAGCCGGCGCGCCGCTCTCCAGCAGGATGTCGACCACCTCTTCGTACTCGACCTGCAGTTGCGGAATGGTTTCCGCCAGCGTGGCAGCAACCTGGTGCAGCGACAGAACGGTCTGTTCACTGGCCAGGATGGCGTCGGCGTTTTGGCGCAGGGCGTCCCAGTCCTGCTGCACGGCGGCCATCTGCGTCTGCACGGCGGCTGGCGCGGCGGGCAGGCCGGTCTGCGTATCACCATCGGTCAGGTAGGCCCAACGCGTCTGGAAGTCGTTGCGGGCATCGCGCAGCAGGGCGAAGGCTGCGGGCGTACCCGCCGCAGCTTCGGTGGCGTTCTTGGCGATACGCTGGGACAGTACGCGCAACTCGCCCGCGTGGCCGAGGTACTCGGTGTCGTGGTTGGTCTGCGTATTGATGTAGGCAAAGTTGGCGAACAGCATCACGATCGAGACGATCAGGACGACGAACAGCCCCGCCACGAGTGCGCCGACCCGTGTCCCCGCCAGCACGTTGTTGGAGATTACTTTTTTCATTATCTGGCCCCCGCCTGGACCCTACCGCACTTCGAATTCCATCTAACGTCAGAAGGCTGGCTACGCCGCCCCCACCGAAAAGCTATCTGTATGCCACGTCGATAAACTCTGGAGCCTGGGCCAGCGCGTGAGGGCTGAACACCAACCAGGGCTGCTCGCGCTGGAACACACCATGAATGAATGGCGCGATGGGCGCCTCGAGCGCTGGCAGCTGCTCGGAAAAGGTATCCACCGCAAAATGTTGCATGCCGAACACCTCGTCGACCGTCAGGCCCGCGAAGATGTCCTGATGATCAACCACCAGCACCCGCCGTTGCTTGCGCAGGGGCGACAGCTCACCGCCGAAAAAGCCGCACAGGTCCATCACCGGCAGCAATCGTCCACGCACGTTGGCCACGCCCTTGACCCAGCTCTTCACGCCGGGCAGCAAGGTATGTCGTGGCTCGTGCAGCACTTCACCGACCTCACCCATCGGTGCGACGAAAAACCGCTCGCCCATGCGAAAGCCAATGCCACTCCAGGTCTGCACCGCCACCTGCTGCGACGGCAAGCCCGCTGCCAACGCACGGCAACGCTGCTCGATACCGAGAAGGATCTGAAAGGGGGTGCGTGTCTCTGACATGCCTGTCGTGACCTTCTTCTCTTGTTGTGTCGCGCTGCGCGGCCTTAGCCAGCGAGCACCGCGTTCAGTGTTTTCAGCAGCGTAGCTTCGTCCACCGGCTTGGTCAGGTAGTCCTTGGCGCCCTGGCGCTTGCCCCAGACCTTGTCGGTTTCCTGATCCTTGGTGGTGACGATGATCACCGGGATGTGGCTGGTTTCGGCATCCTTGGTCAGCTGCCGGGTAGCCTGGAAGCCATTGAGCCCGGGCATGACGATATCCATCAGCACCACATCGGGTTTTTCCTGGCGTGCCAGAGCGACGCCGTCGGCACCGTTTTCGGCCTTGAGTACCTGATGCCCATGCTTTTCCAGCATGGCGGTCAGCTTGTACATTTCGGTCGGCGAGTCATCAACAATCAGAATTCGAGCCATGATGTTTCCCAATACATGAAGAGAGGCGGTTGTAGCGACAGCCGGGCGTCAGGACGCTTGCTCGACCGGAGAGAACTCCGGCACGTGGGCCTTGATCGCGCCGAGCAGCTCTTCCTTGCTGAATGGCTTGGTCAGGTATTGATCAGAACCGACGATACGCCCCTTGGCCTTGTCGAACAGGCCGTCCTTGGACGACAGCATGATAACGGGCGTGGACTTGAAGGCACTGTTGTTCTTGATCAACGCGCAGGTCTGATAGCCGTCCAGACGCGGCATCATGATGTCGACGAAGATGATATTCGGATGGGTGTCGGCGATCTTCGCCAGGGCATCGAAGCCATCCACAGCGGTGATCACATCACAGCCCACCTTTTTCAGCAGGGTTTCCGCTGTACGACGAATCGTCTTCGAGTCGTCGATCACCATCACCCTCAAGCCTTCCGAATGCTGTTCCATGTCTGCCCTGCCACCACTTCGGTGAGTCGTTGTATTACGCCATATCCAGTGCGCCGGAGGCCCTGAAACCAATGGGCCCGGCCCATCGCTGGGCCTTTTTAGCACACTCTCCACATGCAAGCCATCGGCCTGGTCGCCCTTGACCACCAGCCCCGTCGGCGCCACCCTTGGCGCCCATCCCTGCTACCTTCGCGGCTGCTTCGCACCGCCCTCTACGGAGATACCTCAATGAGCGTTCGGCTCGGCATCGTCATGGACCCCATCGCGCAGATTTCCTACAAGAAGGACAGCTCGCTGGCCATGCTTCTGGCGGCCCAGGCGCGCGGCTGGAGCCTCTTCTATATGGAACAGAAGGATCTCTACCAGGCCGCCGGAGTCGCCCGCGGCCGCACGCGTCCGCTCAAGGTGTTCGCCGATCCCCAGCACTGGTTCGAATTCAGCGACGAGCAGGACATGCCCCTGGCCGAACTCGACGTGATCCTGATGCGCAAGGATCCGCCCTTCGATAACGAATTCGTCTACTCAACCTACCTGCTCGAACAGGCCGAGGAAGCCGGCACCCTGGTGGTCAACCGCCCCCAGAGCCTGCGCGACTGCAACGAAAAGTTCTTCGCCACGCGTTTTCCAGCGTTCACACCGGAAACCATCGTCAGCCGTAGACCCGACATTCTGCGTGATTTTGCGCGACAGCACCGTGACATCATTCTCAAACCCCTCGATGGAATGGGCGGATCGATGATCTTTCGTCACCGCGAGGGCGACCCGAACCTTTCGGTGATCCTCGAAGCCCTCACCGCCCACGGCAGCCAGCAGATCATGGCGCAGCGTTACCTGCCAGCCATCCTCGACGGCGACAAGCGTATTCTGATGATAGACGGTGAACCGGTGCCCTACTGCCTGGCGCGAATTCCGGCCAGTGGTGAAACCCGCGGCAACCTGGCGGCCGGCGGCCGTGGCGAAGCCCGCCCGCTCACCGAGCGCGACCGCGAAATCGCCGCGGCCGTTGGCCCGAGCCTGCGCGAGCGTGGCCTGCTGTTCGTCGGCCTGGACGTGATCGGCGATCGCCTCACCGAGATCAATGTCACCAGCCCGACCTGCATTCGCGAGATCGATGCAGCCTTCGACACGCGCATTGGCGAACAGCTGATGGACAAGATTGCCGAAAAGCTCAATGCGCGGAGTGCTTCATAGACTTTTGCCCATCGCCTCGGCAGACTGCGCGGCAACCCAGGGCCTGCTGACGTTCAAGCCTGTCTCTTATACACATCTGACGCTG
>ERZ1032215.166-NODE-166-length-13664-cov-6.941730_pt1 | contig 13664 bp, 10 predicted proteins | sample MGYA00518043_ERZ1032215 | MGnify/ENA primary metagenome ERZ1032215 (study PRJEB33718, sample SAMN03160146) | human skin metagenome | collected 2014-02-25 | study: EMG produced TPA metagenomics assembly of the PRJNA266117 data set (Human skin bacterial metagenome... | reverse complement strand
ATACAGAATGTGTCGATACCTTTGTCGCGGCTGTAAGCTCCGTCACGCCTCGCCCTTGAGGGCGCGGTAGCGGCTTTCCAGCTCCTGACGGATCTCACGGCGTTGGCGGCCCTGCTCGAAACGCCGGCGCTCCTCGGAGCTCTCCGGTTGCCGCGGCGGTACTTCGATGGATTTGCCGTTTTCATCGACCGCCACCATGGTGAAGAAGCAGCTGTTGGTGTGGCGTACCGAGCGCTCGCGGATATTCTCGGTGATCACCTTGATACCGACTTCCATGGAGGTGCGGCCGGTGTAGTTGACCGAGGCCAGGAAGGTCACCAGCTCACCCACGTGAACCGGCTCGCGGAACGTCACCTGGTCAACCGATAACGTGACTACATAGCGGCCGGCATAGCGGCTGGCACAGGCATAAGCGACTTCGTCCATGTACTTGAGCAGTGTGCCGCCGTGTACATTGCCGGAAAAGTTGGCCATGTCCGGGGTCATCAGGACGGTCATCGTCAGTTGGGCGTTGCCGGGTTCCATAAGGTCTCGCTCATCAGGTGGACGGGGCGCGATTGTCGGCCGTCTGCGTGGCTTTGGCTGGTCGATTGTGTCTATGCACTCGATTGCTGCAACGTATGTACCGGCATTTCGCTCCTAGAGCCAGTCTCTCACTCATTCAGGATAATCCCATGAAACGCGCCGTTTTTTGTCTCGCTCTGTTGCCGCTGCTCGTCGGCATTGCCCAGGCCGCGCCACAGCCCTGTGACAGCGTCAGCCTGTGCAACGCCGCTGGCACCGCGGCTTATCAGGCGGGTCGTTACGACGAGGCCAGCGAGGCCTTCGAGCGTCAGCTGCGGCGTGCCGAGCTGCAGGATTCGGACAGCCTCGCCGCCCGTGAGCTGGCGCTGAACAACCTGGTGGTCACCAGCCTGCGCCTCGATCAGCCCGGCCAGGCGCGCGCCTGGCTGAGCGTGGCGCTCGCCGATGGCATGCAGGGCGCCGCTACTCGAAACAACCTGCGCACGGTGGCCGCGGCCGTCGACTATCCAAAGCTGGCTGCCAGCATCGAGGGCCGTTATCTGCGGTATGCCGGCGCGGCGGTATGGAGCAGCCTGGAAATCAGCCGCCAGGCCGACGGCAGCTATCGGGCGAACTTCTCGCCTCTGCGCGCAGGGTTGAAGGTCGAGGAATACGGCCCGGCCGCCATCGGCCAGCTGCAAGGCACTCTGCTGGGCGAGAAAGCCTATTACCGGCTGACGAATGCAGGTCTGCCCAGCGGCTGCTCGGTCGAGCTGCTTCATGAGGGGCTGGATATCCAGGTGCTGGAAGTGATCGATCAACAGTGTCAGCAATACGGTGGCTCTGGTATCAGCGTGGCCGGTGGTTACCTGAAGGTCAGTGCTGAACCGGTGCCGCAGGCGCGCTGATCAAGACGTGCCAAGGCGCTGCAACAAGGCGCGCAAGGCGAGTCGCAAGCGCATGGGGCTGGGTTCTCGGCAGCCGGTTTGGCGATGTTCCGGGGTCGCGATGGGCCTGGGCCGAGTGTTAACCTTCGGTCATTAGGGCCCGCAACGGGCCATTTTCCCCCATTCCAGCAGGCTCCAATGAGCCATCGAGCAGCCGCCCGAGCGCGTTCGTGCCTGCCCCAAAACAAGGAGTGTTGCGCCATGCATGCCATCAGCTTCATCCAGGATCTCGCGGTGATCATGCTGGTGGCCGGTGTGGTCACCGTGCTGTTTCACCGTTTCAAGCAACCGGTGGTGCTGGGCTACATCCTCGCCGGCTTTCTGATTGGCCCGCACACCCCGCCGTTCGGCCTGATCCACGAGCAAGAAACCATCCGTACCCTGGCCGAGCTGGGGGTGATCTTCCTGATGTTCTGCCTGGGGCTGGAATTCAGCCTGCGCAAGCTGTTCAACGTCGGTGCCACGGCGTTCATCGCTGCGTTCCTGGAAATCATCCTGATGATCTGGATCGGTTTCGAGATCGGCCGCTACTTCGGCTGGAGCACCATGGATTCGCTGTTCCTCGGCGCCATTCTGGCGATCTCCTCGACCACCATCATCATCAAGGCGCTGGGCGACCTGAAGATGAAGAACGAGCGCTTCGCCCAGCTGATATTTGGCGTGCTGATCGTCGAGGACATCCTCGGTATCGGCATCATCGCCCTGCTGTCCGGTATCGCCCTGAGCGGCAGCGTGGAGACCGGCGAGGTGTTCGCCACCGTCGGCAAACTGTCGCTGTTCATGATCGTCGCCCTGGTCATCGGCATCATCCTGGTGCCGCGCATCCTCGCCTACGTGGCCAGGTTCGAGAGCAACGAGATGCTGCTGGTGGCAGTGCTGGGCATGTGTTTCGGCTTTTGCCTGCTGGTGGTCAAGCTGGAGTACAGCATGGTGCTGGGCGCCTTCCTGATCGGCGCGATCATGGCCGAATCGCGTCAGCTGGCGCAGATCGAGCGTCTGGTCGAGCCGGTGCGCGACATGTTCAGTGCGATCTTCTTCGTTGCCATCGGCCTGCTGCTCGACCCCGGTGTGCTGGTCGAATACGCCTGGCCCATCGCGGTGATCACCGTGGCGGTGATCGTCGGCAAGGTGTTCTCCTGCGGCCTCGGCGCGTTCATCGCCGGCAACGACGGGCGTACCTCGCTGCGCGTCGGCATGGGGCTTTCGCAGATCGGCGAGTTCTCGTTCATCATCGCCACGCTGGGCATGACCCTGCAGGTGACCAGCGACTTCCTCTATCCGGTCGCGGTGGCGGTGTCGGTGATCACCACCCTGACCACGCCCTACCTGATCCGCGCCGCCGACCCGCTGGCGGTGGGCCTGGGCAAGCGCATGCCGCAGGGCGTAGCCCGGGTGTTCTCGCTGTACGGCGAATGGTTGCGCAGCATCCAGCCGCAAGGGCAGGGCGCGATCCTGGCGGGCATGATCCGCAAGATCGTGCTGCAGGTGCTGGTCAACCTGGCCTTCGTGGTAGCGATCTTTCTCGGTATCGCCTTCTTCGCAGGGCAGATCGGTGCCTGGCTCAGTGGCTGGGTCGACCAGGAAAACCTGCGCAAGGCGCTCATCTGGGGGGCCGCCCTGCTGCTGGCGCTACCTTGCCTGATCGCCGCCTACCGCAAGATCAAGGCGCTTTCCATGCTGCTCGCCGAAATGGGCGTGCGCCAGGAGAAGGCCGGGCGCCATACGGCGCGGGTGCGCAAGGTGATTGCCGAGGTGATCCCGCTGCTCTCGCTGGTCGGTATCATGCTGCTGCTTACCGCGCTGTCATCGAGCATCCTGCCGTCCAACGACATGCTGCTGTTGGTCGGCGTAGTCGCCGCCGGTGTGGTGGCGGTGCTGTGGCGCTGGTTCATTCGCGTGCATACGCGCCTGCAGATCGCCCTGTTCGAGACCCTCGACAAGCCCGAAACCCCGGGGCATCACTGAAAACAACAAGGGCGCCGGAAGGCGCCCTTGTTGTATTGGTCGTAGTCTGGTGTTGAGCGAAGCGATACCCAGAACAGCATTTCCCGGGTATCGCTGTGCTCAATCCGGGCTACCAAGGCTGACCGGCATTACTCCTCCAGCCAGACTTCCCGCACCCAATGCCACACCGAGTCCCAGCTGTCGTCGGTCAGGTCTTCTTCCTCACCGTCCCAGAGCAGCACGGTGCCGTCCTGTTCGACGCAGTAGTAGTTGCCCTGGTCTTCACAGATCGGTACCAGTTCGCGGGGCACGCCCAGGGACCAGGCGACCGAGGCCACTTCCGGCAGATAGGTGTGCGATTGCGGGTCGGTGACGGTGACCGGCTCCAGGCGGCCGTACACCACGTCGCTGACCTTGAGCAGGAATTCGCGCAGTTCGAACGGCAGGTTGATGAGGATCTGCTCCTCGATTTCCACCAGCAGCTCTTCTTCGGGCAACTCCAGCGGCACCGGCACCGGTTCGTTCAATTCACGCAGTTGTTCGATGACTTCTTCCACGGCGGCTCCACCTGAGTTCGACGATTCTCATCAGATTCTGGAAAGCACGAAGCAGACGGGCGTTCGGTCGCCGCCGTTGTCTGCTCTATTGCTCCTTGATATCGCAGCTTTTTACGCTGAATGGAAAATAGTCACAAGCAGTGAAAGGCATAAAGCCATCTCGCGCCGGCGACCTGCTTCCCATCGGTTTGGGTGCGGCGCCAGGCATAGGTTCCAAAAGCCGAATGCCAAAAAAAAGAAACCCGGGCAAGCCCGGGTTTCGTTAACACATATCGGATCAGCCGTTCTGGCGGATACCGGCGACCAGCCAAGGCTGGTTTTCGCCAACCGCACGCTCCAGGCGCCAGCTTTCGCTGAAGACTTCGCCCTGGTCGAAGCGCGAGGTCTTCGATACACCGCTGAAGGTCAGGGTGGCGATGGTCTTGTCGGCGTGGTCGTCGACGCCATCGAGCTGCACATCGAGGTTGTCGATGTAGGTGGACTGGAAGCCATCACCCAGATCGGCGCGCTCGCGCTTGAGGAATTCCAGCAATTGCGGGGTCACGAACTCGGCGATCTTGTCCATCTCGTTCGCGTCCCAGTGCTGTTGCAGGCTCAGGAAGTGCTCACGACCGGCGTTGACGAAGCTCTCCTCGTTGAACCAGCTCGGTGCGTTGATCACCGGCTTGATTGCAGCAGCGCTGCTGCCACCGAAGATCGACGGCTGGGCCGGTTGCGGCTGGCCATGGGCCTCGCGTTGGAACGGAGCACCACCAGCAGCAGCGACGTTCGGCTGCTGCTTCTGGCGGCGAGCGGCCAGGAAGCGGAACAGCAGGAAGGCGATCAGGCCGAAGATCAGCATGTCCATGATCTGCAGGCCTTCGAAGCCGTCACCCATGAACATCGAGGCCAGCAGGCCACCGGCGGCCAGGCCGGCCAGCGGGCCGAGCCAGCGCGAAGCACCGCTGGCAGCAGCCGGGGTACGGCCAGGCGCTGCGGCATTGGCGTTGGGCTGGGAGGGCGGTGTGGCCTGGCGAGTCTGGTGGCTCGGCGCGGCGCCAAAGGATTTGCCGCCGCCCATACGCTTGGCGTCGGCAGTCAAACTGAAGGACAGGCCCAGGCACACGACTAGGGCGATGCTGAGGAAACGCTGCATTATCGGTTTTCTCTTGGTTATTGAAACACTGAGAGGCATCTTGCCCGTGGTGGGGCGGCATGACCAGCAACAGAATGTTTCGAGCCTTTACCCAGCGAGACGGCTGGCGGCTTTGGTGTGGTGCTTGCGGGATGCAAAACGGAACCCGAGGGTTCCGTTTCGTTGACGGTGGCTGCAGATTGGCCGTAGCTCAGCGCCAGTTGTAGAGTTCCTTCTCGGTCACGGCGCCCATCGGGGCGGCTTCGTCCTGGAAGCTCTTCATGGATTTCCAGATACGCCCGTTGAGCTCGTTCTGGCCTGCCAGGTCCTCGAGGACCACCTGGGACTCACGCTTCATCGCCGCCAGTACCTCGTCGGGGAAGCGCTTGATCTCCACGCCCTGCTCCTTGAGCTGGGCCAGGGACTTGGCATTGTGGAAGACGTAGTCGTCCATCATGTCCAGGGTGGCGGCGCGGGCAGCCTCGACGACGATGGCCTGCAGGTCGGCCGGCAGTGCGTCGAAGGCCTTCTGGTTGACCATCGACTCGACCACCGCCTGGGGCTCCTGCCAGCCCGGGAAGTAGTAGTACTTGGCCGCCTTGTGCAGGCCGAAGGCCAGGTCATTGTACGGGCTGACCCAGTCGGTGGCGTCGATGGCGCGGGTCTGCAGCGCGGTGAAGATCTCGCCGCCGGGCAGGTTGACGGTGATCGCGCCGAGCTTGGTCCACACCTCGCCGCCCAGGCCCGGCATGCGGATCTTCAGGCCCTTGATGTCGTCCAGCGAGTTGATTTCCTTGTTGTACCAGCCGCCCATCTGCATGGTGGTGTTGCCCGCCGCCAGCGGCTTCACGCCATAGGGGGCATAGGTCTCGTCCCACAGGGCCTGACCGCCGCCCTTGCTCAGCCAGGCGTTCATTTCCAGGGTCGACAGGCCGAACGGCACCGAGGAGAAGAACTGCGCCGCCGGTACCTTGCCCTTCCAGTAGTAGGGCGTGCCGTGGCCCATCTCGGCGGTGCCGCGGGACACGGCGTCGAACACTTCCAGGGCGGGCACCAGCTCACCGGCGGCATAGACCTTGACGGTCAGGCGCCCGGCACTCATGGCATTGATGCGCTCGGCCAGGCGCTCGGCGGCGGTGCCCAGGCCCGGGTAGTTCTTCGGCCAGGAGGTGACCATCTTCCAGTGCACGGCCTCCACCTTGGCGGCGGCAGCGGTGCCCTGGTCGGCAGCGGGTTTGTCTTCCTTGCAGCCGGCCAGGCCGATGGCTGCGAACAGCGCCACAGCGGCGCCGAACAGATTGCGGCGATTCATGGTGTTCTCCCTTGCAGTGTCGAGCAGCGTGCCCAGATTGCTTTTGTTATTGGCAGCCGTCCGTAGTGGCGGCTGCCATGTTGGTAATCGTTGAGCTGACCTAGAGCCTGTTCACGATCTTCATGTCGGACTTTATCTATTTTGACTGCGATGCGGCGGTAGCGGTGATCGGCGCAGTCTCTGTGGGAGCGGGTCATGCCCGCGATTTTTCGCGCGCATGGACTAGGCGTCCCCGCACGCTCCCACAGTGGATCAGTGAACGGCCGCTATCGGCTAGTTGCCCGTACGCATTCCCAGAAAAATCGTCAACCGGCTCTTAAATAGCTTCGAGCTTGGCGTACGCCAGCATCAGCCACTTGCTGCCTTCGCTCTCGAAGTTCACCTGCACCCGTGCCTGTGGCCCCGACCCCTCGAAGTTGAGGATGGTGCCTTCGCCGAACAGCGAGTGCTGCACGCGCTGGCCGAGGTTGAACGGCGTGTCCGGCACGGCGCTGCCGGCGAACAGGCTGCTGCCGCTCATGCTGCGGCTGCCACTGCCGTAGGGGCGGCTGACGCTGTTGGACAGGCGCACTTCCTGCACCAGGTGTGGCGGCACTTCGCGCACGAAGCGCGAGACCTTGTTGTAGGTCTCGTTGCCGTACAGGCGGCGGGTTTCCGCGTAGCTGATCACCAGGTGGCGCATGGCCCGGGTGATGCCCACGTAGGCCAGGCGGCGTTCCTCCTCCAGGCGGCCGGGTTCTTCCAGGCTCATCTTGTGGGGGAACAGGCCCTCTTCCATGCCCACCAGGAACACCCGCGGGAACTCCAGGCCCTTGGCGCTGTGCAGGGTCATCATCTGCACGCTGTCCTCATGCTCGGCGGCCTGGGTGTCACCGGCTTCCAGCGAAGCGTGGTCGAGGAAGGCGGCCAACGGCGTTTGCGCTTCGTCACCGTCCTCACCCTCATAGGAGTCGAACGCGCGGGCGGCGGACACCAGTTCCTCGAGGTTTTCCACGCGCGCCTGGGCCTTCTCACCCTTCTCGTCGCGGTGATAGGCAAGCAGGCCGGATTGTTCGATGACCAGCTGCGCCGTGCTGTGCAGCTGCATGCCCTCGACCTTCAACGCCAGGGTGTCGATCAGCTCGACGAAGCCGTTCAGCGCACTGGCCGCGCGGCCGGCGATCACCTTGGTGCCGACCGCTTCGTGCAGTGCGGCCCACATCGACAGGTCGTTGGCGCGGGCGAACTGGCGCAGGGTTTCCACCGTCTTCTCGCCGATGCCCCGGGCCGGCACGTTGATCACCCGCTCCAGGGCGGCGTCGTTGCCGCGCTGGTGGATCAGGCGCAGATAGGCCATGGCGTTCTTGATTTCCGCGCGCTCGAAGAAGCGCTGACCGCCATAGATGCGGTAGGGGATCTTCTCGCGCAGCAGCGCTTCCTCCAGCACCCGCGACTGGGCGTTGGAGCGATACAGGATGGCGATTTCGCTGCGCTTGATGCCGTCCTTGCGCAGGGCATCCTCGATGGTCTCGACCACGTAGCGTGCTTCGTCGTGCTCGTTGAAGGCGGCGTACAGGCTGATCAGGTCGCCATCGCCGACATCGGTGCGCAGCTCCTTGCCCAGGCGCCCCTGGTTGTTGGCGATCAGCGCGTTGGCGGCGTTGAGGATATTCGCCGTGGAGCGGTAGTTCTGCTCCAGGCGGATGATCTCGGCGTCGGCGAAGTCGCTGTCGAACTGCTGGATGTTCTCGATCTTCGCCCCACGCCAGCCGTAGATCGACTGGTCGTCGTCGCCCACCACCATCAGGCTTTCGCCGCCCATGGCGAGAAAGCGCAGCCAGGCGTACTGCACGGCGTTGGTGTCCTGGAACTCGTCGACCAGGATGTGCCGGAAGCGCTTCTGGTAGTGCGCCAACAGGCCGGCATTGTTGCGCCACAGGTCGAGGGCGCGCAGCAGCAGCTCGGCGAAATCGATCACCCCGGCACGGGCGCAGGCGGCCTCGTAGGCCTCGTAGATGCTGCGCATGGTGGCCAGGAACAGGTCGCCGCTGGCCTGGATGCCGGCCGGGCGGATGCCTTCGTCCTTCTGGCCGTTGATGAACCACTGGGCCTGCTTGGCCGGCCAGCGCTGTTCATCCAGGCCCAGCTCGCGGATCACCCGCTTGATCAGCCGCTGCTGGTCGTCGGAGTCGAGAATCTGGAAGTTCTCGACCAGCTTGGCCTCTTGCCAGTGCGCCCGCAGCAGACGGTGTGCCAGGCCGTGGAAGGTGCCGACCCACATGCCGGCCGGGCTCTGCCCGAGCACGTCCTCGATGCGATGGCGCATCTCGGCCGCCGCCTTGTTGGTGAAGGTCACCGACAGGATGCTGTGCGGCGAGACGTCCAGGCGCTGGATCAGAAAGGCGATGCGGTGCACCAGCACGCGGGTCTTGCCGGAGCCGGCACCGGCCAGCACCAGTTGATGACCAGGCGGGGTGGTAACCGCGTGGTGCTGGGCTGGGTTGAGAGAACTGAGTCGCTGATCGAGGTCATTTTGCATCGCGGCATTCTAGGGGGGCGACGCAGGTAGGGCAAACGCTGCTGATGGCGACGTGACCAGCTGTCGGCCTGGGCCACCGGGCGGCGGCGATCAGTGCTCCGGCAGGTTGGCGAAGATACTCGCCAGCACCTGGTTGAGCTTGCGCAGCTGAGCCTCGGAAAGGCCCTCGAAACTCTTGTGGAACAGCTCGTCGGTGAGCTCGTGCATGGCGAAGAACGCCTTGCGCCCGGCCTCCGTGAGGGTGACCTGGGTCACGCGGCCGTCCTGGGCGCTCTGGCTGGTTTCCACCAGGCCATCGTCCTTCATGCGGTAGACGATCTTGGTGATGGTCGACAGCTTGGCCACGGCGTGTTCGGAAATCTCCGAAATGCTCGAATTGTCGTTCTCGAAGAGGATGTTGAGCACCCGCCAGCGCGGGATGTCGAGGTCGATACGCTTGAGCAGTTTTTCCATGGCCAGGGAGTAGCGGCCATACACGCGCGCCAGCCAGTAGAAGGGAAATTCTTCCTTGTGGAAGTCTTCGCTGGCGGGGTTGTAGCGGCTGCGGCGTTTCTTGGCGCTGGACATGAATGGGCTGCTTTATGAAAGTCGGCGGGCAATCATAGACATTTCTACTAATTCCGGCACCCGTCGGGCCATGCGGGCTGCGCGTCAGGGTGACGCATTGTTGCAGCCCTGCCACCTTTGATGCGCTGTTTGCGCGGGATGGCCGGGCGGCTCCAGTGTGTGGCCCCGGGCGTGTTACAGGCTTGTCATTGCCTGCCAGAAATTGTGTGTTTTCAGCCACGGCGGCAACGCAGCGGCTCAGCCGTGCTGGGTTTGTACCCGGTAGTCGCGAGGCGAGACGCCGTACTGGCGCTTGAATACCCGGGAGAAGTGCGCCGAATCGCTGAAGCCCCACTTGTAGGCGATGGTGGTGATGCGCAGGGCGTCGTCGAGCAGGTCGCGGGCGCTGCATTCCAGGCGCTGGCGCTGTACGTAGCGGCAGATGCTGTCGCCATCGATCTCGAATTGCCGGTACAACTGACGCACCGAGATGTTCAGCCGCGCTGCCAGCTCGGCGGGCGAGGGCGCATGGGGCAGGGATTCCTGGATCAGCTGCTCGGCCATGCGCCGCAGCGGGCGGGCGCGCGGGCTGTCGGTACTGTCCTGCAGGCACGGCTGCAGCAGGCTGATCAGCGCATCCTGTACTGCCGCGCCATCCTGGGCGTCGCTGTGTTCGGCTTGAGGCTCGGCGATCTGAGCCAGCAGCCCGGCCAGCACACGACCGCTGAGGTTGGTGTGCGGCACTTTGCCAAAGCGCTTGGTCCTGGCCGGCAGGGCGCGATCCAGGGTACGCCGGCACAGGTGCACCGATAGTTGATGCACCAGGCCCTGGGGGCACATCTCGAAGGTTTTCGCCGAGTCCAGCAGGGCGATGTCGCCAGGCTGCAGCACGAACTGCTGCTGATCATGGTTGATCGCCATGACCCCCTCACGCTGCATTACCAGAAAATAGAACTGGTCTTCGCCGCGATCCTGATTGGCCTGTTCGCGACAGATCGACCGGGCGTTGACGTGGATATCGGCAACGCTCAGACCACCCAGGTCGCGATGGCTGATATCACCGATGAATGGGCTCTGCGCACGCTGGGTAACGAAGCGGCCACACACGGCGCTGACGGCCTGGTTCCAGTGATCGAAGTCGTGGGTTTTTTGCACGTTCACGGGGCACCTCGAGGGCTTCTTCTAATCGTTATAGTGCGTAACTGTGCAGATACTGCACACATTACTAATCACGAGAATATTCAAGCATTTCTCGGGCCAGAACCGTGATGTGATACCGCTGCCCTTGCGGCCGAAGTACGCGGCAGCGTGTATGTGAATGAAACGTGAAGCTGGGTGAGGGAAGGGCGCCTTTGATGCGCAGCGCACGGCGGGCTTGTCATGAGGGAGCAAGGGCCTGTAGACAGAGCTTTCCCGTCGGATGCCATCGAGGTCCGCTGGGTGAATGAGAGGTGCGCGCCTGACGCGTCGCTTCACACTCATAAGCTTGCGACCTTGCCGGTAGCTATTCATTTGCTACCGGCCCCACAGTCGAATCTCAGAGCGGAACGGCGATGTTCAGCCAGAACTTGTCACCCTCGGGGCGGTTCTGCACATCGAACTCGTGCTGGTAGTGGCCCTGGATATTCACGCCATTTGCCGCGGTATAGGTCAGCTGCGGCCCCAGGCCGATGGCGCGGCCCTTGAAGTCGCCGAATACGGCACCCTTCCCGCTGTCACCGCTGACCTGTTTGTAGGCATAGCCACCCAGGCCCACGCCCCAGTTGCCAAAGTGCTTGGCGGCGACGAAATCGGCGTGCAGTTCGTCTCCGGAGCGGTAGTTGGTGTCACGGTTCTCGTAGTTGTGATCGAACATGGTTTTCATCGAGAACTCGTAGCCGGCCGCGTTGCGGTAGGTGAAGGCGAACAGCGGTTCGAGGGTGACGTAGTTGCGACCGATATTGGCCAGCTCGTTCTCGTCGTAGCGGCCGGTGGGCAGGTAGATGTCCATGCCGACGATCCAGTGCCAGTTGCCGCTATGCCAGCCGATGGCGAGTGGATCGAAGATGAAGTCGCCCATGCCGGCGCGGCTCTGCCGGCCACCGGCGCCCAGGTCGAGGTTTACGTCTGCGGCGACCAGAAAGGCGTGCATCGCCCAGTTGCCGCCGAGGATCTGTTTGTCGGTGACGTGGATCGCGCGGAGGATGGTGGCCGCGGTGGTGACCTTGAAATCGTCGAAGGCCGGGTTGCTGTTGGCGAATCTGTCGGCGCTGTAATAGGTGTTGTAGCTGACCAGATAAGTGCCGGGCGGCGGCAGGGCGCCGGTCATGAAACCCTCGCTGCCATTGGCGTATGCGCCGCCGCCGCCCTCGGTGGCCAGGGCGTTGTGGCTGAGGGCGAGCAGGCAAAAGAGGCCCGGAGCGATCAGGTTGTGCTGGGAGAGAATGCGCATGGAAAGGTATTCCTCGAGCTGATGTGCAGGCGAGCGCCAGCCTTGGCGTACGGCTGGCACCAGGGCTGGCGGAGGGGCAGTCAGGAGCGGCCGGGTTCGGCGAGCGAAGCGGCGTTGACGCCGATCAGCTGATTGAGATCGAGCGTCTGCTCGGCTGGCGCATCGAGTACCAGCGGCGCCTTGCCGAGGATGAAGTCGGCGCCGCGCTCACCGAGCATGATGGCCGGAGCATTGGTGTTGCCGCTGGCGATCTGCGGGCACACCGATAGGTCGACCACGCGCAGGTTGGGCACGCCGTGCACGCGCATTTGCAGGTCGACCACCGAGTCACTTGGCTCGACGCCCAGTCGGCACGTGCCACCAGGGTGATAGACGGTCTTGATGGACTTGCGCACGAAGGCTTCGATGCCGGCGGTGTCGCGCCAGTCGATGTTCTCGGGGGCGGTGATCTTCTTGATCAGGCAGCGCAGGGCAGGCTGTTGCATGAGCCGGAGGCCTGCCTGCACGGCGCGTACCTGGCCTTGCAGATCGTCCGGGTCGCCCAGGTAATTGGGGTCGATCAAGGGCAGGTCGGCGGGGGCATTGCTGCGCAGGCGCACTTCGCCACGTGCCTTCGGGCGCAGGTGGCCAACCTTGACCGTGAAGCCATGTTCGGCGGCCGGGGCGACTTCACCCGGGGTGTTGTCGAAGTTGTCCATCACCGGCAGGAACATGAACTGAATGTCCGGCCGGCCAACGCCCTGGGTGTCGATGAAACCGCCGCCTTCGAGAATGTTGCTGGTCAGCAGGCCGCTGCGAAACGCCAGCCACTGCGCCATATGCTTGATGCCGCGCAAACCCTTGTCTTCGCCGAGGATGCTGTTGGGCTCATGGGTAGTGGCGTTGAGCGACAGGTGCAGGTGATCGTGGAAGTTCTTGCCAACCGGCAGGTCGACGAGCGTCTCGATACCGTGCTCGGCGAGGTGCTCCCTGGGGCCGATACCGGAGAGCATGAGAATCTTCGGGCTGCCGAAGGCGCCGGCGCTGAGGATCACTTCCTCCCGGGCCTGGACGGTGGTGGGCGCAGCGCCTTTCTCGCTGAAGATTACCCCGGTTGCGCGGCCGTGCTCGATCACCACCCTGTGTACCAGGGCGTCGGTCACCACACGCAGCCTGCTGCTGTCGCGCACCGACTTCAGGTAGGTGCGCGCGGTGCTGGCGCGAGCACCGTTACGGGTGGTGGTCTGGTAGAAGCCGACGCCTTGCTGGGATGCACCATTGAAGTCGTTGACGTAGGGCAGGCCCATTTCCTGGCCGGCACGCACGAAGGCCATGGTCATCGGGTGGCGATAACGATTTTCGCTGACCGGCAGCGGGCCGTCATGACCGTGGTACTCGCTGCCCAGGCTCTCGTTGGCCTCGGCTCGCTTGAAGTAGGGCAGCACGTCGCGGTAGCCCCAGCCCGGGCAATTCCAATCGCTCACCCAGTCGTCGTAATCCTGCCGCTGGCCGCGGATGTAGATCATCCCGTTCACCGAGCTGCCGCCGCCGAGCACTTTGCCCTGGGCGATGATCATCTCGCGGTTGTTGCAATGTTTCTGCGGCACGGTCATGTACGGCCAGGACTTCTGCTGGAACACCTGAACCACTGTGGCGGGCATGGTATGGAAGGGGCTGCTGTCCTTGCCGCCCGCTTCCAGCAGCAACACGCTGCCGGCGCTTTCCTGGATCAGCCGGGCTGCCACTACGCAACCTGCCGAGCCTGCGCCGATCACGATGTAGTCATATTCCTTCATGGGAGAGTCTCTCTGC
>ERZ1032215.163-NODE-163-length-13711-cov-11.455917_pt1 | contig 13711 bp, 14 predicted proteins | sample MGYA00518043_ERZ1032215 | MGnify/ENA primary metagenome ERZ1032215 (study PRJEB33718, sample SAMN03160146) | human skin metagenome | collected 2014-02-25 | study: EMG produced TPA metagenomics assembly of the PRJNA266117 data set (Human skin bacterial metagenome... | reverse complement strand
AGATCCTCTCTGGTCTCGTGGGCTCGGAGATGTGTATAAGAGACAGGTCGGCGGTGGCGGGGGAGAACCTGGTCAATAGTGGGTTGGTGGAGGCGGGCAACCGCCAGGACCTGCTGGCGGGCGACTACCTGGTCAACCGCGCCGGCGGCATCATCGCCGGGCGCGACGTCACCCTGACCACCACCCAGGGCGACGTGATCAACGACCGCACCCTGACCACCCACCAGAGCAGCAGCGCAGCCTACGTCCGCGAGCAGCGTCGCGACTTCCTCGACAGCGCCGCCCGCATCGAAGCCGGCAACAGCCTGAGCATCGATGCCGAACGGGACTTCGACAGCAACGGCAGCGTCCTGCACAGCGGTGGCGACACCCGCATCAAGGCCGGTCGCAACGTCAGCCTCAACGCCGTCGAGCAAGTGGTCAGCAACGACCGTGGCATCGGCAACCTCGACCAGAGCAAAACCCAGCACGGCGCCACCCTGGAGAGCGGCGGCGACCTGAGCATTGAGGCCGGTGGCAACGTCACCGCGATCGCCAGCCAGATCGACGCCAAGGGCGACGTCTCGATGACGGCCAAGGACAACCTGACCCTGGCCTCGGCCGCCAATGAACAACACTGGGCCAGCAAGACCGGTACCACCAAGAGCGAAGAGGATCGTGTCCACCAGCAAGCCACCACGGTGACAGCGGGCGGGGATGTGACGCTCAAGTCCGGCCAGGACATGACCCTGATTTCCAGCAAGGTCAAGGCTGGGGATGAAGCCTATCTGGTGGCCGGTGGCGAACTGAACCTGCTGGCGGAGCAGGACAGTGAGCATTCGCTGTATGACATGAAGAAGAAGGGGGGCTGGGGCAACCTGCAGACCCAGCGTGACGAAGTCACCCGCACCACCCATATCGGCAGCGAGATCAGTGCCGGTGGCAACTTGACGCTCAAGAGCGACGGTGACCAGAAGTATCAGGTTGCCAAGCTGGAGAGTGGCAAGGACCTGACCCTGGAGAGTGGTGGCGCTATCACATTCGAAGCTGTCAAGGATCTACACCAAGAGAGCCACGAGAAGACCAATAACAACTCTTTCTGGGTGTCCTCCAAAGGCAAGGGCAATACCGACGAAACCCTGCGCCAGACCCAGATGGTGGCGGCCGGCAATATCGTGATTAAAGCCGTTGATGGCCTGAAGATCGATGTGAGGCAGGTCAACCAGCAAACCGTCAGCCAGAGCATCGACGCGATGGTCAAGGCCGACCCGCAACTGGCGTGGCTCAAGGAGGCCGAGAAACGTGGCGATGTTGATTGGCGGGTGGTGAAGGAGATCCACGACTCCTACAAGTACAGCAACTCCGGGCTGGGGCCGGCTTCGCAGATCATTATTGCGATTGTGATGGCAGCGGTGGTTGGGCCTATGGCCATGGGAGCTATGGGGACGGCCACCGGTGGAGCGGTTGTTGCGGGGACCATGAGTTCGGGAACAGCTGGAATGCTGGTGTCGGGTGCGGGAGCTATCGCTACAGGCGCCGCGACTAATGCAACTGTTAGCTTTATCAACAATGGTGGAAATCTGGGGGCGGTGTTCAAGGATGTGACCTCTTCGGATGCAATGAAGGGGTATGTGATTTCAGGTGTGACAGCTGGTTTGACTACTGGTTACTTCGACAAGTGGGTTGGAGGTAAAACCAACGTATTGACCGGCAAAGTTGATCTGCAATTAAACACTTGGGCAGGTGTTGGGAAGTTTGCGGCTAGCCAGACCTTGCAAGGTGGGACCTCGATGTTGCTGAGCAAGGCGCTGGGGCAGGGTGGCAATGCCAGTGATGTGCTGAAGAATGCCCTGTTCAACACCTTGGCGGCAGCCAGCTTCAATGCGGTGGGTGATTACACCTTAGGTGTGTTTGACGACGGCTCGCTGCCGAAAATAGCCATTCACGCGATGGTCGGAGGACTACTGTCGGAAGCTACCGGTGGGGACTTTAAGACTGGCGCTCTGGCGGCAGGTGCTAGCGAAGCTTTGGTCGTGGAACTGGGCCAGTTGGTCAAAGGTGATGAAAACCTATTGGTCATGAGTTCACAAATTGTCGGTGTATTAGCAGCTGCCTCGCAAAAGGATGCCGATGCACAGTCAATAGAGAAGGGCCGCTGGGTCGCACAGCAGGCAATCCTTTACAACAACCTCAATCATGCGGCGGCAGAAAAGCTGCTCAAGGAGATCAAAGACTGTCGTGCCGCGGGAGGCTGTAGCGAAAGCAAACTTAAAAGCATTCTGGGGAAATATGAGAGCTTGTCTGCGGAACGCTCCAATGCCATCAATGCATGTGGTACCCGCGCGTGTGTAGACAAAATCCTAAATAGCTCGATCCGAATGGACGACCCCGTTTCTCAGGAGCTTCTTGGGCTGTTACGGCAGACAACCTATGACACCCCTGGCTTGTTGCAGGGAAATCCAGATTTGGTTAGTTGGCAGAGTCCTAACCCGAGCGGTTGGGGAGATACTTTTGCACTGGACAAGCAACAGGCGTTTGCGAAGAACCTCAAGGAGGGATGGCTGACTCCTCAGGAGTTGGCCGACCTCGACCGTTGGAATGACTCTACCTCTTGGGTGGATAGATCCGCAGGACGGAAGTTAGAACCTAAAGAAAAAGCTAGTATTCTGTTGGAGCTGGGCACAGCGGCCGCGATGGCGCTGATGGGAGGCAGGGGAAGCGTTGGGGGGGCTGCAAAAGGCACAAGTGAAGCGGCTATTCAGATACCGGGACGGGTGCAATCTCGAATAAATATTGCCAATGAGCGCACAGCCACTACTCCGCTCCGAGAGAATAGTAACCCTGTTTCTGCTGGCTTTGATCACGTTCTTAAAGGGCATTTTGATGTAAAGGTTTCAAATTCGCGCTCTGTCTTTACGGTCAGCCCGAATGAGTTGAAAGGGATTCTGCAGAGTGGCACTGTAGTTAAGTCACCAGTCTCTGCTATGCCAGATGGACAGTTTGTAAGGACTGTCGATGTGGGGAGGGTAATTGGTACTACTACGTTAAAAGATGGTGGTGTATCTACATCCGTAATGAAAATTTTTACCGATAAGGCGGGGAATTTGATCACGGCATTTCCAGTCAAGGCTATAAACTAATGAAATCCATACCTGCTAGTGTCTGGCGAGAGTTGCAGTTAGCGATAGCGCAGTTTAGCGATAATGCATCATTGAGAGATTTTCTAGATGTCCTTCTCTCGTGGGTAAGAGGTAACTCTAAACTGATGGAGCTTGAGTCATTTTCTCTGTATGGGTTTAAGGAGTTTATTGAAGTTGACGAAGACTCAATGCCAATAGGTTTCTCGTCAGTTACACACGGCGATATTGCTCATTTTAAGAAAGCTATCCTTGGCTATAGCTCCCGTGATGCAGAGTCAATTGCACGATTTCTGCGAGATACATTAGAGGCATTGATAACTGTAGAGGTTAACGAAAAATGCCCAAATTGCGAGAATGATTGGATGCGTGCTTTTATAGGTAGAAACAATGGGCGTCTGGCTTATCAGTGTGATGTGTGTGGATGCTCACGTTATTCCGATGGGACTAGAGTTGAGGCCGGCGGTCTTGTATTTGTGAGCGAGGAAAAGCTGCGAGGTTTTGGTTTGATCTAATCCTTTGCTGCAAAAGGAACTGCTAATACTTCATTGAAGCTTGGCGAAACCAAAATAATTAATGATGTAAATATGACTCGTGTAGGGAGATGGATGTCTCCTGATGAGTTAGCCAAGATGCAGAGCACTAACAAAATTGTTCAAGGTGGCGGAGGGAAAACGTTTATATCTACTAATGGTGCCGCTGACTTCAAGGGAGCAACATCTAAAGATTCCGTCTATGTTGAGTTTGATGTCCCAGGTAATAGCCTGTTGCAGGGTGGTAAAGATGGTTGGTACAAAATGATTGGGCCAGACGCAAGTAAGTCTCAGCAGTTTTTACTTAATAAACAAGGTGGAGAACACCTTCCTGAAGTGAAAAATATTACTATTTTGGATAGTAAGTGAGATGCCTTATGGATGTTTATGGTTTCAATGAAAGAATAAAGCCATTATTGAAAGACTATACAGTGGAGTGCTCATTATTTCCAGATGGGGATTTCGGAAGCCTTGAGCGAGTAGAGTTGGAAGGATTAAATAAGTTGGCAACTGTAGAGTTTTGGTCTGAGGGTTGGATAGGTGTTGATGTGTTTGACTGTGCTTGTGATGAGCAGATTATGAATATTTTGCTTTCGCCTGAAGAAGTAAATTTACTTCCTGAAGTGCTAGAGAAGTTTATAAGTATACTGAAAAAAAATACTTGAGTATTTTTTGCAAATTCAGGTGTAGAAATCCTGATTTTATCTGGCACTTAAAGTTAAATAGCCCCGGAGACTGTCAGAGATTTTGTGTTCGGGCATACGATGAGTAAACTGGAGTACTGTTATTAGTCAAGGATGCAGTTCTAGGCTTTATCGCTAAAGAGAGCAAGTAAGCCTTTGATCTATCGGTATCCGATCTACTGCGAGAGAAAAGGGCGACTTTCAAGCCGCCCTTTTTTGGCTTATTTGAGCACCTGTTCCTGCATTCTCCTCGTCGTTACATCCATCAAATCACACCCATCGCGCAGCAAAATACTGCACACCAGCGACAGTTCCTGCAGTACCACTGCACCTTTGGGCGCTTCATCAGAAATCGCGAAGTTCTCCAGCAATTGAGTCACGGCGCGAATGCGATACGCCGCTGCATCGTGCAGGACGTCAATGGGGGCTTGGGTATCGATCAGCAGTGAGGGAGTGTTGCAGTCGTGGCCGGTAATCGGCATGTATCTGTTTATGTGTAGACCTCTGTTTGACTGGCTGAATGCCTACACCCGTTGTCGCCAAACAAGAGGGTGACGGCTGTACGCAGGTTGGCGAACCGACCACAGAGGTAAAGTTGGCAGATCCTGAGATCTCCCGCGCACAGCCGTCATAGAACTGCGTGTGCGGACGCAAAATACCTGCAAGCTGGATCTTTTGCATTCCCTCTGTAAATCAGGTCGCCAAACCCGGTCGTTCTTTCAACGCTCCCTCGACTATATCCAGCGTTCCTCCCTGTCCTTTAAGCCTCATTCCTACTGGATTGTCTGCTTCTGCTGTAAGGCAATTCCTAATTTGTCTAGAGGACCTGTTCAAGCCGGTCCGCCGTGATTTTCCTGGCTTACAATGCCGCCGCTTATCGCCATGCCACAGGTGGTTTTCAGGTGGCAGTGCGTTGTTGAAAACCTCTCAAGGAAGATCCGTCATGCGTCTGTTGTCTCTGCTCTTCACCCTCGCTTTGCTCGCCGGTTGTGCTTCCACGCCGGACTATTACATCTCGCCCAAACCAGTACGGATTCCCGCTACCGCCACTTACTGGATCGACACCTTCAACCTGCAGTTGGTCGGCGAGAGCGAGCGTTTTCTGCCCGAGGACAAGTTGCGTCAGCAACTGGGCATGGAGTTGATCCGGCAGTTGGGCAATGCCAATCGCTACGCCGCCACCAAGGACAGTGCCGACTACCTGCTGGATGTAGATGCGGTGTACAAGCGCCGCCTCAGTGATTCCCAGGGCGGGCTGGTGTCGATGGTCGTCGATGACAATACGATCCTTGCCAGTGTCGACTTTGGCTACAAGGTGCAGGTCAAGCGCGACGGCGCCGAGGTGTTGCATTTCGCCCAGGAGCGCGATGGTTTGCAGCCTGCCGGGGCCATGGGCCAGTTGCGCAATATGAAGACCATGTTGGGGGCGATCACCAACAGCGGTAACTCGGATGTGGAGAACTTCTACATTCGTGCTCTGCCGAGGTTCATCGTTCGCGATATCACGGCCATTCCTTCTCGTTGAGTGAGTGTGTGGGGGGGATTGTAGGAGCGAGCTCGCTCGCGATGAGCGCCAGGGCGTCGCGTTCTTTCAGTAGCGGCGCGTTATCGTTGGCGTTGTTCGCGAGCGAGCTCGCTCCTACAGGGGGATCAACGTGCTTTTTGGGTTATAGCTTTTTCACCGGAATGCAGATCTCACACTCCAGCTCCCCGGTCTTGACGTCGTAGAAGGCATCCGCCGGGTAGCGTTCGAAGGCCGGGCGCGGGTCGAATTGCAGGCCGCTCTTGGGCAGCCAGTCGCGGCACAGTTCGATCCAGGCGTCGGCGATAGCCGGGCCCAGGCCGCGGTAGTGGGCCACGGCGTAGAGACCACCGGGCAAGGTGGTGACGACGGCCGGGGCGCTGGCCTTGAAGTCTTCGGGCACTTCCACGCAGGCGTCGTAGCGGCATTTGTCGGCGGGGGTGAGGTCCGGGTCGTCGTGGCCGATGCCGTAGCGCACGCGGTTGAACAGCTGGTGTTCGAGCATCCACGGCGCGGCGGTTTCGCGCCAGAAAACGCCAATGCCCGGGCCGTAGGCGCCGATGTAGCGCAGGTAGGCCACGCGGGTGGCGGGTAGTTGCTGCAGGGTGACCTTCATCGCGGTTTCCTTCAGGTGAATGAAGGCGTCAGGATCGTCGAAGGCGGGGATGTGGGTCTGATCAGGATTGCGCAATTCACGCAGGCGGCGTTCGCGGATGTCGTCCAGGCGGCGGTGCCAGCGTTTGGGCTCGGTATCGCGCCAGGTGCTGGGGGAGACCGAGAAGTGCTGTTTGAAGGCCCGGGAAAATGCCTCGCCGGAGCCGAAGCCGACTTCCAGGGCAATTTCCAGCACTGAGGCCGAGGGGCGGCTGGCCATGAGGTAGGCGCCGCAGGCCAGGCGTCGGCGGCGCAGGTAGGCACCCAGGGGCTCGCCGACCCAGGCGCTGAACAGGCGGTGGAAGTGGTAGGGCGAGAAATGTGCGACCCGCGCCAGGTCCGCCAGCTCCAGGGGTTGGTCCAGGTGTTGGTCGATATGCTCCAGCACCCGGCTCATGCGCAGGGTGTATTCGTGGAGGCTGTGATAGGCGGCGCTCATGTCTACAGCTTAGTTGGCTGGGTGGGTCGTCACAGTCTGCCGCAGATTTGTGCCGTTTGTGAGTGCGATTCGCCGGCAAGCTGGCTCCTGCGGCAGGTTCTGCCGGCGAACAGGTTCTCAATCGTCACAACAGCAACTGCTGCTCTTGCCCTGGGGCGTTGCCTGGTAGCGATCGTGGTGCCGGACCCAGCCCATGATCTGCTCTTCGTTGCGCCCCTTGGGCGTCAGGTCGAGGAAGTTGTAGGCCCCCAGCAACAGGTCCAGCCCGCGGGCATAGGTGGAATAGGTGTGGAATATCTCACCTTGCGGGTTGCGGTAGAACACGCTGAGCCCGGGCAACTCCTGCTCATCGCCACTGGCCTGTTCGTAGTTGTAGCTGGCAGTGCCCTGGGCCAGTTGCTCGGCGCTGAGGCTGACGCCGAAGTCCTGGTTGAAGTCGTCGCCGGCGCTGGAGTACCAATCGAAATGCCAACCCATGCGCTGGCGAAAGGCCTGGAACTCGGCATAAGGGGCGTGGGAGATGGCCACCAGCGCTACATCGTGGTGGGCCAGGTGCTGGTTGGCGCCATCGAAGTGGTCGGCGACGAACGAGCAGCCTTTGCAGCCTTCCTCCCAACCTTCGGCAAACATGAAGTGGTAGACCAGCAGTTGGCTGTGGTCGCCAAACAGATCGGCCAGGCCCAGCGGGCCATCGGGGCCATGAAACTGATAGGGCTTGTCGATTTTAACCCAGGGCAGCGCCCGGCGTTCGGCGCTGAGCTGGTCGCGCTGGCGGGTAAAGGCCTTTTCGTGGATCAGGTGCTGTTTGCGGGCTTGCAGCCATTGTTCCCGGGAGACCACGGGATGCTCGGTAACGGACATGACATCTCTCCTCAAGGCAGTGGGGGCGATGGGTCTTACACACGCTAGTCGTTTGGCGCTGGAGTGGATCGACAAACCGCCCAGCGGTTTTCCGATCAGGGGGCGGCGGCCTGGGGTGGATTTCCTGAACGGCTGAATGGCCTGCCGGTCACAACTTGTGAAGGCATTTCATTCGCTTGTCTGGAGGTTGAATCAGGATGACGACTTATAACTGGGATCTGATCGAACGACTGCTGCACGAAGTGCAGAACGGCGCCGGCCACAGCTTCACTCCGCGACCCTATGCCGAGCAGCATGCGGCGGCCAAGGCGGCGGAAGGCGAGCCCACCGGCAATCTGGATGACCTGAAAGTCACCGCCACCGAGTACGAAAAGTTACTGCTGGACCGTGGCTTTATCGAAAGCCGGCCGGAAGAGGAGGGGGGCAATGGCGAGAACTTCGTGCTCACGTCCCGTGGTTCCAGCCTGCTGTGCCTGATTGACAGCAGCATCCCGGGCAATGATCACCCGCGCCAGGTGCTGGAGGAGCAGGCCGATGCGCTGGATCCGGCGACCTTCGATCAGGTGGCCTCCAAGGCCCAGATCGCCTAGGTTGCGCCTAGCCCTGGCGGGCGTTCTGCAGGCATTTGAGTTCGGCGAAGTCCTTGCGCACTCCGTCGATTTTCTTCAGCAGGCGCTGGCGCTGGGCCGGGGTGCTTTGTGCCATCAAGTCCACCAGCAGACTGCGTGCGGCCTGTTCGGTGTGGGCGTAGGCCTGGCGATAGTCCGGCGTCCATAAGCTCTCGCGGTGTACCAGCAATTGCTCGATACGTTGTGGGAAATCGCTGTTTTGCCGTTGCTCCACGGCCGCGCTGAATTGCGCCTGCCAGTGGGCTCGGTTGGCGATCCACTGCTGGTTCTGCTCGCCCAGGCTGCTGGACCATTGTTCCACCCGTTGCTGCTGGCTCGGGCTTAGGGAGCCGAGCCAGGCGTTCAGGCGCTTGCTCATGCGTTGGCTGCGCTGCTCTATCTGTTGCGCCAACGGCGGCTTGAGGTATTGCTCCTGGTGTTCCTGCAGGTCCTTGGCGAAGGCGGAATTCATCTCTTTGACTTGCTGGTCGTTCAGACCCTGGAGCAGCTCCACGGCGGACGGGGTGATCTGCCGGGCGGTTTCGGCGATGGCTTGCTTGGCTTCCCGGGTGCGCTCTTGCAAGCCCAGGTCGCTGACCTGGTTGTTCTGCACCATCAGCTGCAGGCGGTCGAGCCAGTCCAGGTAACCCGGAAGCTGGGTGGTGCAATGCCAGCTCAGGTGCTGCTGCAGGCGGTGGTTGAACCAGCTCTTCTGCTCGCTGTTCATGTCCAGGTAGTCGTTGAGGTTCCAGGGAATGATCACATCCAGGTTGCGATAGGCCAGGCCGACCCGGCTACAGGCGCCCAGCAGCAGGCTGATGATCAGGAGCGGAATGAGGAGGTGCCAGCGGCGCGCCATGTTCGAGTCCTTGCGAGTGCGGGTTGCTGTATCTGAACCCTGAAGGCGCCTCGCAGTTCAGACGTTCAGTAGAACGCCCGTTCGGCCTTGAAGGTGAGCAGGCCGTCGCATTGCGGGTTATGCCCGGAGTAGGCGCTGCAGTCGTTGCCGCTGAGGCTGGAGTCACTGTAGATCAGGTTCAGGTCGATCCCCAGCCAGGGGCGCGAGAGCTTGATCGACCAGTCATTGAAGCCGGCCACGTAGCCGCCGTCGGCGATCGAGACGCCATTGTTCAGTTGATGGGTGGTGTATTTGACGCTGACGCCAATGCCGAACGGTACGTTGCCGCCCAGGTCAGCGAACAGGGTGCTGTTACGTTTGTCCGGGTCATTGCTGAAGGCCGCGCCGAAGCGGCTGCCGAGCAGGGTCAGGCCGCCGTAGAATTCCTGGCTGTCCTGGGTCCGCAACTGCGGGTAGTTGTAGTGGATCATTCCCAGTTCGTAGCCCAGGGTCTGGTCGAAGGGCTGCTTGAAGCCCAGGTAGGAATCCACCTCCAGTTTGCTGGAGGGGCTCAGGCCCATGCTGGGGGCCCACTGGCCGGCATACCAGCCACTGTCGTGGCTCAGGTCGAGGCCGCCGTGGAACGAGCCGCTTGAGGACGGCTTGACCAGGCCCTGGGCCATGCTGCGGCTGGGGCTGGTGCCCAGCTTGAGGTCGAAATCCCCCAGCTCGCGCTGGAAGATTTGCCCATGGGCAGTGGGGCAGGCCAACAGCAGGCTGCAGGCCAGCAACGCGGATTTGAGCATGCAGCACTCCCTGAACTGCGCGGAGCGACAACCTGAAAGGCGGCTGAAACGATTGATCTAGAGGGGGTAAAGGATACCGGCGAATGCCATTGGCTGAAGGCCGTTCGTCGATTTGCTGGTAGTGGGGAGGAGAGCGGGTGCCAGTCCTAGCGCTTTGGGGGCAAAGCGCTAAGGGACCAGGATAATGCGCGGGGGAGTTACTTCTTGCCCAGGCTGATCTGCTTGGACGGGCCGAAAGTCTGGCCGCTGACGCCTTTGGCGATCTGCTGGATTTCGCCGCCCGATTTCAGGAACGCTGCGATCTGTTCGTTGATCGATTCACTGGTTTCAACGGCGGGAGCTGGTTTTGCTTTGCTGTTGGAGGCTTTTACTCGCATGGCGGCCATTTAACCTTTCGGGAAAATTAATTTGGCCAGGCATCTTATCAGAAATACTTGACAATTGCTTGGTAAATATCCCCTGGAACAGCAAGGCGCTTCCTGCTGTTTTTCCTAAGTTTATTTTTCGGATATTTTCCTAAGTCGCTGTTTTAACTAAGGACCCATCGAAAAAAATGCCCTCTCGCTGTGCTCCGAAAAGGCTCTATGCACGGCTGTTTGCCTGACGAGCGGCCGGTTGAGCGCCGGGAACGCCAGAAAAATCAAGGATTTCGTGGCCGGCGATTCAGGAGCGTCAACGCAGGCCTGGAAAACAGGTAGAATGCCGCCCACGCAATGAGGGTATTGGAAATGGCTTTAGTCGGGCGCTACAACAGTTTGCAAGTGGTTAAACACACTAACTTTGGTTTGTATCTGGACGGTGGGGCAGACGGCGAAATATTGCTGCCCAATCGTTATATCCCCAAGGACATTCCCAGTGAAGATGAAGACTGGCTGAATGTTTTTGTTTACTTGGACAGTGCTGACAAGTTAATCGCAACTACCGAAAAGCCGAAAGTTCAAGTTGGTGAGTTCGCCAGTCTTAAAGTCGTCGAAGTTAACAGTATCGGGGTGTTCCTGGACTGGGGGCTGCCCAAGGATCTGCTGCTGCCGTACTCCGAGGAAAAGCGCCAGATGAACGCCGGCGAATACTGCGTGGTGCATGTCTACCTGGACAAGCACACTCGCCGTATCACCGCCACGGCCCGTCTGGACCGCTACCTGGACAAGACGCCGGCCAACTACAAGGCCGGCCAGGAAGTCGACTTGCTGGTGGCCGAGTCCACCGACATGGGCTTCAAGGCCATCATCAACAACAAGCACTGGGGCCTGATCCACAAGAACGAAGTGTTCAAGTTCCTGCGCTCGGGGATGCAAGAGAAAGGTTTCATCAAGGAAGTGCGCGCCGACGGCAAGATCAGCCTGAGTCTGCAACCTGTCGGTGAACAGGCGGCCACCAGCCTGAACTCGAAGATCCTCGCCAAGTTGCGGGAAAACGATGGCTCGCTGGCGGTCAGCGACAAGAGCGACCCGGCCTTGATCAGCAGTTTGTTCGGGGTTAGCAAGGGCAACTTCAAGAAGGCCATCGGTGCCCTCTACAAGCAGGGCCAGATTGTCATTCACGCGGATCGTATCGAGCTAAGCTGAGACTCACTTCACGCGGCGGGCGAGGCTTATGAAAACCACGCTGGTTGCCTGGCTCGCCACCTTGCTGGCGTTCCTGCTACTCGACGCGCTCTGGCTGGGGCTGATGATGGGCGAAACCTACCGGGCCCAGTTGGGGGCGCTGCTGCTGGAACAGCCACGGCTGTTGCCGGCAGCGCTGTTCTACCTCCTCTACGTTAGCGGTTGCCTGCTGTTCGCCGTGCGGCCCGCCCTGCAGCAGGGCGGCTGGCGCCGGGCTGCGTGCCTGGGGGCGCTGCTCGGGCTGGTGGCCTACGGCACTTATGACCTGAGCAACTGGGCGACCTTGCAGGGCTGGTCGGCTTCCCTGGCGCTGCTGGACATGGCCTGGGGCATGCTGGCCAGTGCCCTGGCCTGCAGTTTTGGCGTCTTCTGTGCCTGCCGCTGGGCGCCTGGCGCAAACGGCGGGAACTAGGTCTGCTCCAGGGGACCCGTCAGGCGCGGCGGCAGTTCTTTATTTCGGGTAGGGGTCATGTCATTGAATCAATGTGAGGTACGGCGGTGAGCATCGAACGGCGCAACGCCGATGGGTTTGCCCTGCAGGTGATGTTGGGGCTGTGCCTGATCTGGGGCGTGCAGCAGGTGATGATCAAGTGGGCCGCGGCGGACATCGCGCCCATCATGCAGGCGGCAGCCCGTTCGGGGATCTCGGCGCTGCTGGTGGCTGTACTGATGTGCTGGAAAGGCGGCTGGTCCCAGGTTTCCAGTACCTGGCGCGGCGGCTTGCTGGCCGGCGCTCTGTTCGGCCTGGAGTTCCTGTTTATCGCCGAAGGCCTGAAGCTCACCAGTGCCGCGCACATGTCGGTGTTTCTCTACACCGCACCGATCTTCACCGCCCTTGGGGTCAATTGGCTGTTGCCCAGCGAACGCTTGCGGCCCTTGCAATGGTTGGGGATCGTCCTGGCCTTTATCGGCATCAGCATTGCCTTTGCCGGCGGGATCTCCCTGGACAACCTGGACCGGCGCATGCTCCTGGGCGACATTCTGGGACTGCTGGCGGGGCTGGCCTGGGGCGCGACCACAGTGGTGGTGCGGGCTTCGCGGCTGTCCGAGGCGCCGGCGACCCTGACCCTGTTCTATCAGTTGATCGTCGGTTTCGTCGGCCTGTTGCTGATCGCCGTGCTCAGCGGCCAGGTGACCCAGGTCAGCCTGACGCCGGTAGCGGTGGCCAGCGTGTTGTTCCAGGGGCTGGTGGTATCGTTCTTCAGCTACCTGACCTGGTTCTGGCTGCTGCGGCGTTATCTGGCGGCGAACCTGGCAGTGTTTTCCTTCATGACCCCGATGTTCGGCGTGACCTTCGGCGTGCTGTTACTGGACGAGCCCTTGAGCCTCAACTTCGTGCTGGGGGCAATGCTGGTGCTGCTGGGTATTACCTTCGTCAGCGCCGAACAGTGGCTGCGGCGGCGGATCCAGCGCTTGTTGTAGCCCGCGCTTCACGAGACGACCGCACAGCGCTGTGCCCTTGGTCGCAGTTGCCAGAGCAGGCTGGCGCCGATCAGCAAGCCGCAGCCCGCCACCACCAGCGCCAGCTGCAGGTCGCCGCTGAAGTGGCTGCTCAGGGCGGCCAGCAACGGGCCGCTCAACTGGCCCACGGCAAAGCAGGCAGTGAGCAGGCCGGCGTTGCGCTGGGCCGACTGCGGTGCCAGTTCCCGGGAGCGCTGCATCACCAACTGCATGCAGGCCAGGAACGGCGTGCCGCACAGCAACACGCCCAATACCAGCCCCAGGCCACTGCCCAGCAGGCAGGCAAAGACCCCGGCGGCCTGCAGCCACAAGGTCGCCATCAGCCATTGCCGGGTGCTGTGTGGGGTGTGCCGACGCAGGCTGGCCAGGGCCACGCCCACGGCCGCGGCCAGGCCGAAACCGGGCCAGAACAGGTCGGCCTGCCACTGGCCCTGGAAGCGCGCATTGGCCATCTGCGAAAGGAAGGTCGCGGGGATGATGTAGCCCACGCCATACAGGGCGTAGACCAGCCCCAGGCGCGCCACGCTGTGCTCAGTCTGTCTCTTATACACATCTCCGAGCCCACGAGACCAGAGAGGATCTCGTA
>ERZ1032215.156-NODE-156-length-13985-cov-12.013352_pt1 | contig 13985 bp, 11 predicted proteins | sample MGYA00518043_ERZ1032215 | MGnify/ENA primary metagenome ERZ1032215 (study PRJEB33718, sample SAMN03160146) | human skin metagenome | collected 2014-02-25 | study: EMG produced TPA metagenomics assembly of the PRJNA266117 data set (Human skin bacterial metagenome... | reverse complement strand
CGAGATCCTCTCTGGTCTCGTGGGCTCGGAGATGTGTATAAGAGACAGGGGGCGGTGGCGGCCGGGGCAAGGCCGGCAACTCCGGCGAAGGCATGGACGAGTTCGTGTTCCAGATCACCCAGGAGGAATTCCTCGAATTCATGTTCGAGGACCTGGAACTGCCCAACCTGGTGAAACGCAACCTGACCGGAACCGACACCTTCAAGACCGTACGAGCCGGGATCAGCAACGAAGGCAACCCGGCCCGGATCAATATCATCCGTACCTTGCGGTCGGCCCACGCGCGGCGCATTGCCTTGTCCGGCAGCAGCCGGGCCAAGCTGCGGGAAGCCAAGGAAGAACTGGCGCGCCTGAAGCGGGAAGAACCGGACAATTTCGGCGATATCCAGGAGCTTGAGGCGGAAATCGAGCGCCTGAGTGCCCGGATTCACCGCGTGCCCTTCCTCGACACCTTCGACCTCAAGTACAACCTGCTGGTGAAACAGCCCAACCCCAGCTCCAAGGCGGTGATGTTCTGCCTGATGGACGTTTCCGGCTCCATGACCCAGGCCACCAAAGACATCGCCAAGCGTTTCTTCATCCTTCTGTACCTGTTCCTCAAGCGCAACTACGACAAGATCGACGTCGTGTTCATCCGCCACCACACCAGTGCCCGGGAAGTGGACGAAGAGGAGTTCTTCTATTCACGGGAAACCGGCGGCACCATCGTCTCCAGCGCCCTGAAGCTGATGCAGGAGATCATGGCCGAACGCTACCCGAGCAACGAGTGGAACATCTACGCTGCCCAGGCCTCCGATGGCGACAACTGGAACGACGACTCGCCGATCTGCCGCGACATCCTGATCAACCAGATCATGCCGTTCGTGCAGTACTACACCTACGTGGAAATCACCCCGCGCGAGCACCAGGCCCTGTGGTTCGAGTACGAACGCATCGCCGAGGCCTTTTCCGATACATTCGCCCAGCAGCAACTGGTTTCGGCCGGAGACATCTATCCGGTCTTCCGTGAACTCTTCCAGCGCAGGTTAGTGACATGACCGCCAGAGAGCAGAAGCGCCAACCCATCTCCACCGGCTCGGAATGGACCTTCGAGCTGATCCAGGCCTACGACCGTGAAATCAGCCGTATCGCGGCCCGCTATGCCCTGGACACCTATCCCAACCAGATCGAAGTGATCACCGCCGAGCAGATGATGGACGCCTATGCCTCGGTGGGCATGCCCCTGGGCTATCACCACTGGTCCTACGGCAAGCACTTCCTCAGCACCGAAAAATCCTACAGCCGGGGCCAGATGGGCCTGGCCTACGAAATCGTCATCAACTCCGACCCTTGCATTGCCTATCTGATGGAAGAGAACACCATCTGCATGCAGGCGCTGGTGGTGGCTCACGCCTGCTATGGCCACAACAGCTTCTTCAAGGGCAATTACCTGTTCCGCACCTGGACCGATGCCAGCTCGATCATCGACTACCTGGTGTTCGCCAAGCAGTACATCATGCAATGCGAGGAGCGCCATGGCATCGATGCCGTGGAAGATCTGCTGGACTCCTGCCATGCCTTGATGAACTACGGTGTCGACCGCTACAAGCGGCCCTACCCGATTTCCGCCGAAGAAGAACGGCGCCGGCAGAAAGACCGGGAGGAACACCTGCAGAAACAGATCAACGACCTGTGGCGCACCATTCCCAAGGGCGCGGACAAGTACAGCGACAAGGACAATGCGCGCTTCCCCGCCGAACCTCAGGAAAACATCCTCTATTTCATCGAAAAACACGCGCCACTGCTGGAGCCCTGGCAACGCGAGATCGTGCGCATCGTGCGCAAGATCGCCCAGTACTTCTACCCGCAACGCCAGACCCAGGTGATGAACGAAGGCTGGGCTACCTTCTGGCACTACACCTTGATGAACGATCTGTACGACGAAGGCCTGGTCACCGATGGCTTCATGATGGAATTCCTCACCTCCCATACCAGCGTGGTATTCCAGCCAGGCTTCGACAGCCCCTACTACAACGGCATCAACCCCTATGCCTTGGGCTTTGCCATGTACCGCGATATCCGACGCATCTGCGAGGAGCCCACGGAAGAGGACCGGCGCTGGTTCCCGGAACTGGCCGGCACCGACTGGCTGTCGAGCATCAAGTTCGCCATGAGCAGCTTCAAGGACGAGAGCTTCATCCTGCAGTACCTGTCGCCCAAGGTCATCCGCGATCTCAAGCTGTTCAGCATCATGGACGACGACCAGAAGGACGACCTGCTGGTACCGGCAATCCATGATGAAAGCGGCTATCGGATCATCCGTGAAACCCTGGCCGCGCAATACAACCTGGGCAACCGCGAACCCAACGTGCAGATCTGGAGCATCGACCGCCGGGGCGACCGCTCCTTGACCCTGCGTCATCAGCAACACGACCGTAAACCCCTGGGGGATTCCACCGACGAAGTGCTCAAGCACCTGCACCGCCTCTGGGGCTTCGACATTCACCTGGAAACCCTGCAGGGCGACCAGGTGATGAAAACCCACCACGTACCGCCAAAGAGCGATCACAACGAAAACGACTACGGTCGCCTGGACCTGGCGGTTATCCACCTTTAAGCCCGATAACAAGCCTCCGGATGCGCGATACAAGGGTTATCCTGTCGCGCTAACGGAGGTTTTTTTATGCGGATTTACAAAGTCGGCGGCGCCGTGCGCGATCGCCTGCTCGGCAGGCCGGTTACCGATATCGACTGGGTGGTAGTGGGTGCCAGCGCAGAGGAGATGCTCGCCAAGGGCTTTCGCCCCGTGGGCGCGGACTTCCCGGTGTTCCTGCACCCCAAGAGCGGCGAGGAGTATGCCCTGGCCCGCACCGAGCGCAAGAGTGGGCGGGGTTATGGCGGTTTCACCTTCCATGCCAGCCCGGAAGTCACTCTGGAAGAGGACCTGATCCGTCGCGACCTGACCATCAACGCCATGGCCGAAGATGAACAGGGCCGCCTCACCGATCCCTACAACGGTCAGAAGGACCTTGAAGAGCGGCTATTGCGCCACGTTTCCCCGGCATTCGCCGAAGATCCCCTGCGAGTACTGCGGGTCGCCCGCTTCGCCGCCCGCTACGCCGGTCTGGGTTTTCGCGTGGCGCCAGAGACACTCGAGCTGATGCGCGAACTTAGTGAATCCGGTGAGCTTCAGGCCCTGACGGCCGAACGCAGCTGGAAAGAGATATCTCGCGCCCTGATGGAGGATCAGCCCCAGGTCTTTATCCAAGTATTGCGCGACTGCGGCGCGCTGGCGGTGCTGATGCCCGAAATCGACGCACTGTTCGGCGTACCTCAACCCGCGGTCCACCACCCGGAGATAGACACCGGCGCGCACACCCTCAGCGTTCTGCTGCAAGCCGCGTTGCATCAGCAACCCCTCAGCGTGCGCTGGGCCTGCCTGCTCCACGACCTGGGCAAAGGCCTGACACCCGAGGAGGAGTGGCCACGGCACATTGGCCATGAGCGCACAGGCCTGGAACTGATCAAGGCGGTCAATGAACGCTTCAAGGCGCCCCGGGAATGCCAGGAGCTGGCACTGCTGGTGGGCCAGTACCATACCCACGGCCACAAGGCGCTGGAACTCAAGGGCTCGACACTCCTGGAACTATTGCAAAGTTTCGACGTGTTCCGACGCCCACAGCGTTTCGAAGAGTTCATAGCGGCATGCGAAATGGATGCTCGCGGCCGTCTTGGGCTGGAGTCGCGGCCTTATCCGCAGGCCGATTACCTGCGAGGAGCCGCCGAGGCGGCGCGCAAGGTGGCGGTTCAACCCTTGCTGGAACAGGGGTTCAAGGGGCCGCAACTGGGCGAGGCACTAAGGCTGGAACGACTGAAGGCCATCAAGGCCTACAAGGAACAGCACGCGCCTTGAGTGAGTCGCGGACCGCCCCGACTGGTCCGCGATTAGCCGAGGGTAGCTATAAGTCTGGAGGGGTCAGTTGCATGCCCCGCCATTCGAAGGCGACCGGGGCCAGCACCTGATCGATCTGCGCCTCGGCCCAGAGCGCCCCGAGGCTCTTGCCCGCCAGCGGATGCACCCGCTCGGGCGCCATCAGCGACAGCGGCCAGAGCACGAAGGCGTTCTTCAGAATCTCTGCCCGGGGCAGGATCAGGCCATCGAAATTGCCGGTCAGTTCACCGTAGAGCAATACATCGATATCCAGCGGCAGGCCTTTACGATCAGGGGCATAACGGCCGTTATCGGCCTCGATGAACTTCAGGCGCCGGTCCAGCTCGATCAGAGGCAAGTCGGTAAAAGCCGTCACCACCAGGTTGAAGAACGGGCCGCTCTTGATTCCCACCGGCTGGCTTTCGAACACCGGCGAGCAACGCATATCCACCAGAAAACCGGCCAGGGCATCGAGCCCGGCCCGCAGATGAACTTCACGCTCGATATTGCTACCGAGCCCCAGATACACCTGAGTCAGCGACATCCGCGCTCGATCTCCACACCCACACCCGAGGCAGCCGGGACGGCGCCAGGCTTGGTCAGTTTCAAGCGCAACCAAGGGATGTGAAATTCATTCATCAGAACCTCGGCAAGGCGCTCGGCAAAGGTTTCCACCAACTGGTACTGGGCATGCTCGGCAAACGCCTGGATCCGGGTGGAGACACTGGCATAGTCCAATGCCAGCGTCAGATCATCTCCAGCAGCTGCCGGGCGATTGTCCCAGGCAAAGCTCAGATCAAGACGCAGGCACTGTCGGATGCCGCGCTCCCAGTCGTAGGCACCAATCACGGTGTCCACTTCCAGCCCTTCGATAAACACTCTGTCCAAGCACTCTTCTCCGCAGCACGACAAGGGCGCAATGCGCCGTTAGAATCAGGGCTTCCTCGCCCGGAATAGTTAGCATGTTTTGGTTACTGGCGATTTTCGCCTACCTGCTCGGCTCTCTGTCCTTCGCCATTTTGCTCAGCCGCCTTACGGGTAATCCCGACCCGCGAATGAGTGGCTCGGGTAATGCCGGCGCCACCAACATGCTGCGCCTGGCCGGCAAGAAACTCGCAGTCCTGACCCTGCTGGGAGACCTGTGCAAAGGCCTGGCACCTGTGCTGATCGCCCACCTCGCGGGCTTGTCCCTGCAACAACAGGCCTGGGTGGGGCTCTATGCCGTCCTCGGCCATCTGTTTCCACTGTACTTCCGCTTCCGCGGCGGTAAGGGTGTCGCCACCGCCGCCGGCATGCTGCTGGGGCTCTACCCCCCGGCCGCGCTGCTGGCCATCGCCGCCTGGGCGCTAACCTTCTATCTCACTCGTACCAGTTCACTGGCCGCACTGATCGCCACCCCCCTGACCTTGCCACTGCTGGCCTGGCAGGAACCGGAGGCGCTATTGCCGATGAGCGTGCTGACACTGCTGATCGTCTGGCGCCACCGCGGCAATTTACGCGACCTGTTTGCCGGGCGCGAACGGCATTTTTGAATCCCTCAGATGAAAAGGTCTCAGCCCGAGCCTCCCCGCATGAAATCAGAGAGCTGACAACTGCTCCATCGGCCAACGCGCCTGTACGCTGATCGCCAGGCTTTCCTGCTGCCCGGCCTGCAAACGCTGGCAACCGGCAAAGGCGATCATCGCTCCGTTGTCGGTGCAGAACTCGGGACGGGCATAGAACACATTGCCCTTCATTTCAGCCAGCATCTTTTCCAGCGAAGCGCGCAATGCCTTGTTGGCACTTACACCTCCCGCAATAACCAGACGTTTGAGACCGGTCTGCTTCAAGGCACGCTTGCATTTGATGGTCAGAGTCTCCACCACCGCCTGCTGGAACGCGAGGGAGATGTCGCAACGGGTTTGCTCGCCGTCGTCTCCAGCGCTGACGCACTGCTGCCAGGTGTTCAAGGCGAAGGTTTTCAAGCCGCTGAAGCTGAAATCCAGCCCCGGGCGATCGGTCATCGGCCGCGGAAAGACAAAGCGCCCTGCTACGCCCTGAGTCGCCAGGCGCGCAATCTCGGGGCCGCCCGGATAATTCAGGCCGATCATCTTCGCCGTCTTGTCGAATGCCTCGCCTGCGGCGTCATCCAGGGTCTCGCCCAATAACTCGTATTGGCCGATACCATCGACCCGAACCAACTGGGTATGACCACCGGACACCAACAAAGCGACGAACGGGAATTGCGGAGGTTGCTCCTCCAGCATCGGCGCCAGCAGGTGGCCCTCCATATGGTGCACGCCCAGGGCTGGAATGCCCCAGGCAAAGGCCAGCGCCTGGGCGCAGGAAGCCCCCACCAGCAAGGCACCGACAAGGCCGGGGCCAGCGGTGTAGGCAATCGCGTCGATCTCGGTAGGCACGCAGTCGGCCTCGGCCAGCACCTGGCGGATCAAGGGCAGCATGCGCTTGACGTGATCCCGGGAGGCCAGCTCCGGCACCACGCCACCGTAGGCGCGATGCAGGTCGATCTGGCTGAACAGCGCGTCGGCCAGCAGGCCCCGCTCACTGTCGTATAACGCGACGCCGGTTTCGTCGCAGGACGTTTCTAATCCCAGTACTAGCATGGGTTTGCGCCTTGTAGAGGCTGAATTCGAAGGCGCGCATAATAGTCGCCACTCCCGCGCCCGACCAGCGGTTTTCGATCAGAGGCTTTGCATTCCGAGCGTTGAGGGGTTAACATCCGCAACCCTTAAAAACCGACGACCTCAGCCGCGATTTTTGCGACGAGAACGTTGACCCCGGTAATGAATGAAGGTAGCTCTGGATGCCAGCCGTCAAAGTTAAAGAGAACGAACCCTTCGACGTAGCTCTGCGTCGTTTCAAGCGCTCCTGCGAAAAAGCCGGTGTTCTGGCTGAAGTTCGTAGCCGCGAATTTTACGAGAAGCCGACTTCTGAGCGTAAGCGCAAAGCAGCTGCTGCTGTTAAGCGTCACGCCAAGAAAGTTCAGCGCGAACAGCGCCGCGCCGTACGTCTGTACTAATACACAGACGTTCGTTGCAAGCTTCTGCCAAGCCCGGCCCTCAGCCGGGCTAATGGCATTTGCGGAATACGCTTGATGCTTCACCGTCGAAGCCGCCCATGCGACCCAGACGATTCTGCTTCACCACGTCAGACCTGGCTTCTTGCCAGCGGTGCACGTCTTTTCTGACGAGCCTTCCAAGGCTACTGACGAGCACACCCTTATCTGATTCCTACAGACGATCAGCCCAAGGCGCCCTTCTCCAGCGCCCGCTTAATGAGCTATCCGAGGCCAGCCCAAAGCCACTGTCGGACTCAGCGCAACACCTTCAAATAGTCGAATACTGATTGAAACTAACGTCAGTGGACGTTCGGCAGATACACTTCCCGACTGCGATCACGCCGAAAACCAGGGTCGAGCCGCGCAACCTCACGCTTGGCCGCCACCCGAACTTTCGACAGTGTCGCCAGGGCTATCTTTGCGCGCAGTGATGACGAGAACGCCATGGCCGGGCTTATTCCCCAGAGCTTTATTGACGACCTTCTGAACCGCACCGACATCGTCGATGTCGTCAGTTCGCGCCTGCAAATCAAGAAAGCCGGCAAGAACTACACCGCCTGCTGCCCCTTCCACAAGGAAAAGACTCCCTCCTTCAGCGTCAGCCCCGACAAGCAGTTCTACTACTGCTTTGGCTGCGGCGCAGGCGGGAACGCCCTCGGTTTCATCATGGACCACGACAACCTGGACTTTCCCCAGGCCGTCGAGGAACTGGCGAAGGCGGCTGGCATGGAAATCCCCCGCGAAGAGAGCAGCCGCGGCCAGCGCAAGCCTCGGCAACCCACCGACTCACCGCTGTATCCGCTGCTCACCGCCGCCGCCGACTACTACCGCCAGGCCCTGAAAAGCCATCCAGCGCGCAAGGCTGCGGTCGACTACCTGAAGGGGCGCGGCCTTACCGGCGAGATCGCCCGGGACTTCGGCCTGGGCTTCGCTCCGCCTGGCTGGGACAACCTGTTCAAACACCTGAGCAGCGACACCCTGCAGCAGAAAGCCATGATCGATGCCGGCCTGCTGATCGAGAACGCCGAGACCGGCAAGCGCTATGACCGCTTTCGCGACCGGGTAATGTTCCCGATCCGCGACACTCGCGGCCGAATCATCGCCTTCGGCGGCCGGGTTCTGGGGGACGACAAGCCCAAATACCTGAACTCTCCGGAGACCCCGGTCTTTCACAAGGGCCAGGAACTCTACGGCCTGTTTGAAGCCCGCAAGAACAACCGCAACCTCGACGAAATCATCGTTGTCGAGGGCTACATGGACGTCATCGCCCTGGCCCAGCAAGGCCTGCGCAACGCCGTGGCCACCCTGGGTACCGCCACCAGCGAAGAACACCTCAAGCGCCTGTTCCGCATCGTACCCAACGTACTGTTCTGCTTCGACGGTGACCAGGCTGGGCGCAAGGCCGCCTGGCGCGCCCTGGAGGCGACCCTGACCTGCTTGCAGGACGGGCGCCGCGCGCGCTTTCTGTTCCTTCCCGAAGGCGAAGATCCGGATACCCTGGTCCGCTCCGAAGGCACCGATGCCTTCCGCGCTCGAATCAACCAGCATGCACAACCGCTGGCCGATTACTTTTTCCAGCAACTGATCGATGAAGCCGATCCGCGCTCACTGGAAGGCAAGGCCCATCTGGCGACCCTGGCCGCGCCCCTGATCGAGAAAATCCCCGGGGCCAACCTGCGCACCCTGATGCGCCAGCGCCTGAGCGAAATCACCGGCCTGACCAACGAAACGGTCAACCAACTGGCCCACAGCGCACCGCCCGAAGCGCCACCCGCGTACGACGCAGGCATCGATTACGACGCGATGCCGGATTATGCCGACTACCATGAGCCGCACCAGGAGGCGTACGCCCCACAACAAGAGTGGAAGCCGAAGAAAAATGCCGGCGGCAAGAAATGGGAAAACAAACCCTGGGACAAGAACGGCAAGGGCAAGCGCCAGGGCGATCGCGACCAGCCACGCGGCCCGCGCATTCCCGCTGCAGTGGAACCGCCGACCCTTTCAGCCTTGCGCACTTTGCTGCATCACCCGCAATTGGCAGAAAAAGTTGAAGATGCCGGGCATTTTGCCGATGACGACAACACCAATACCCAGTTGCTGGTGGCTCTGATCGAAGCCGTGCAGAAAAATCCTAAGCTACGCTCTATTCATCAATTGATGGCGCGCTGGCACGGCACCCAGCAAGGGCATCTGCTCACCGCACTGGCGGAAAAAGAATGGCTGATCGACGGAGATAACCTTGAACAACAGTTTTTCGACACCATTAATAGCTTGTCAGCTCGCCAACGCGAGCGTGTTTTAGAGCAACTTCTCAGGAAATCGCGTCAAAGCGAGCTCAGCAGCGAAGAGAAAAAACAGCTGGTTGAGCTTCTAAAACGCAATGTTCCCGCATCAAACCCGACCTCAACTGGCGCGTGAGGTCATAGCTCGGGTATAATCCTCGGCTTGTTTTTTGCCCGCCAAGACCTTCAGTGGATAGGGTGTTATGTCCGGAAAAGCGCAACAGCAGTCTCGCCTCAAAGAGTTGATCAGCCGTGGACGTGAGCAGGGTTACCTGACTTACGCGGAGGTCAACGACCACCTGCCGGAGGATATTTCAGATCCGGAACAGGTGGAAGACATCATCCGCATGATCAACGACATGGGGATCAACGTATTCGAGAGTGCTCCGGATGCGGATGCCCTTTTGTTGGCCGAAGCCGATACCGACGAAGCAGCAGCTGAAGAAGCCGCCGCAGCGTTGGCGGCTGTGGAAACCGACATTGGTCGCACTACCGACCCAGTGCGCATGTACATGCGCGAAATGGGCACGGTAGAGCTGCTCACACGTGAAGGCGAAATCGAAATCGCCAAGCGTATCGAAGAGGGTATCCGTGAAGTGATGGGCGCAATCGCGCACTTCCCTGGCACGGTTGATCACATCCTCTCCGAGTACACTCGCGTCACCACCGAAGGTGGACGCCTGTCCGACGTTCTCAGCGGGTACATCGACCCGGATGACGGCATTACGCCGCCTGCCGCCGAAGTGCCGCCGCCTGTCGACACCAAGACCGCGAAAGCGGATGACGACAGCGAAGACGAAGAAGCGGAAGCGACCGAAGACGAAGAAGAAGCCGAAAGCGGTCCGGATCCGGTCATCGCCGCACAGCGCTTTGGCGCCGTCGCCGACCAGATGGAAGTCACCCGCAAGGCGCTGAAGAAACACGGCCGCGAGAACAAGCAAGCCATCGCCGAAATGCTGGCCCTGGCTGAACTGTTCATGCCGATCAAACTGGTTCCGAAGCAATTCGAAGGCCTGGTTGAACGTGTACGCAGTGCCCTGGATCGCCTGCGCCAGCAGGAACGCGCCATCATGCAGCTCTGCGTGCGTGATGCCCGCATGCCACGTGCCGACTTCCTGCGCCAGTTCCCGGGCAACGAAGTGGATGAAAGCTGGACCGACGCCCTGGCCAAAGGCAAGAGCAAGTACGCCGAAGCCATCGCCCGCCTGCAGCCAGACATCATCCGTTGCCAGCAGAAGCTGACCGCTCTTGAAGTCGAAACCGGCTTGAAGATCGCCGAGATCAAGGACATCAACCGTCGCATGTCGATCGGTGAGGCCAAGGCCCGCCGCGCGAAGAAAGAGATGGTTGAAGCCAACCTGCGTCTGGTGATCTCCATTGCCAAGAAGTACACCAACCGTGGCCTGCAGTTCCTCGACCTGATCCAGGAAGGCAACATCGGCTTGATGAAGGCGGTGGACAAGTTCGAATACCGTCGCGGCTACAAGTTCTCGACTTATGCCACCTGGTGGATCCGTCAGGCGATCACTCGCTCGATCGCCGACCAGGCCCGCACCATCCGTATTCCGGTGCACATGATCGAGACGATCAACAAGCTCAACCGTATTTCCCGGCAGATGCTGCAGGAAATGGGTCGCGAACCGACTCCGGAAGAGCTGGGCGAACGCATGGAAATGCCTGAGGACAAGATCCGCAAGGTATTGAAGATCGCCAAAGAGCCGATCTCCATGGAAACCCCGATCGGTGATGACGAAGACTCCCATCTGGGCGACTTCATCGAAGACTCGACCATGCAGTCGCCAATCGATGTCGCCACGGTTGAGAGCCTGAAGGAAGCAACTCGCGAAGTACTCTCCGGCCTCACTGCCCGTGAAGCCAAGGTACTGCGCATGCGCTTCGGCATCGACATGAATACCGACCATACCCTCGAGGAAGTCGGTAAGCAGTTCGATGTGACCCGTGAGCGGATCCGCCAGATCGAAGCCAAGGCGCTGCGCAAGCTGCGCCACCCGACGCGAAGCGAGCATCTGCGCTCCTTCCTCGACGAGTAAGCCCAAGACCCCCAGCCCAGCTGGGGGTTTTGCTTTTTGCAGCCCATCCTTCTTTCCTTCCCCGCCCCATAGCCGGTCTACACTCGAAACATTCCCCGTGCCATAACGAGACGGTTATGCCCAGACTGTCGGCCATGCTCCTGCTGGCGCTGCTCACCTGGACCGCAACGGCTGGCGCGCTGACTCTCACCGACGAAGAACGTAGCTGGCTCAAGACTCACCCGGAACTGCGCCTGGGTGTGGACGCTTCATGGCCGCCTTTCGAGTATCGGGATGAAGAAGGCCGCTATCAGGGCCTGGCCGCGGACTACATCCACCTGATCCAGGAACGCCTGTCCGTAAACCTCAAGCCCGTCGAGCCCGCCAGCTGGACCGCGGTGCTAGAGGACGCCAAGCAGGGCAAGCTGGACCTGCTGCCCGGGATCATGTCGACCCCCGAACGCCAGAGCTACATGGCCTTCACCCGGCCTTACCTGGACTTCCCCATCGTCATCCTCGCCCATGAAGGCGGCGCGCAACCCCACAACCTCAAGGAACTGTACGGCCTCAAGATAGCGGTGGTGGAAAACTACGCCCCTCACGAACTGTTGCGCACCCACCACCCGGACCTGAACCTGGTGGCCATGCCCAATGTCAGCTCGGCGCTGCAGGCCCTGGCCACCGACGAAGTGGACGCCGTGGTCGGCGACCTCGCCTCCAGTGTCTGGAGCCTGCGTCAGCTCAAGCTCGACGGTCTCTACGTCAGCGGCGAAACCCCCTATCGCTATCAGTTGGCGATGGGCGTCCCGCGGGAAAACAAGATCCTGGTAAGCATTCTCGACAAGGTGCTCGCCGACCTCAGCCCCGAGGAAATCAGCACCATCCAGCAACACTGGGTGGGCAGCGTGCTCGACCACAGGACCTTCTGGTCGGATGTCCTGATGTATGGCCTGCCCGGTCTACTGCTGCTGGTGACCGTGCTGGCGGTGGTGATCCGTATCAACCGCCGCTTGAGCTCGGAAATTTCCCGGCGGGTCGCCCTGGAACAGGAACTGCGCAGCAGCGAATACCACTACCGCAGCCTGGTGGAAAGCCTGTCCGCGATTGCCTGGGAAGCGCGCATCAGCGACTTTACCTACAGCTATGTCTCGCCCCATGCCGAAGCCCTGCTGGGCTATCCCCTGGCCCATTGGCTGATTCCCGGTTTCTGGCGCAACATCATCCACCCCGCGGACCTGACCCGGGCCCAGGCCTTCTGCGACCACGAAGTGCAGGCCGGGCGGGATCACAGCCTCGATTACCGGGTGATCGCCGCCGACGGTCGCTGCCTCTGGGTGCGCGACATCGTCAGCCTGATCGAGCATGGCCACGAACCGGTGATGCGCGGGCTGATGATCGACATCAGCGAGACCAAGCACACCGAAGAGGCCCTGCGCCTGTCCGAACAGAAGTTCGCCTCGGTGTTCCAGCAATGTCCGGACATCCTGGTGATTGCCCGGCTGTCCGACGGCTGCCTGCTGGAAGTCAACAAGGCCTTCGAGGAGCAGATCGGCCTGAGCGCGCAAAGCGTGGTTGGCCAGACCGCCACCGAGCTCAATATCTGGGGCATCCCCGGGGTCGGGCCGGGGCTGCTGCAACGCTTGCAGGCCGGCAGCATCCGCAATCTGGAAATGCCCTTTCGCCGGCATAACGGCCAGTTGTTCACCGGCCTGATCTCCGCCGAGCCCTTCGACCTCGACACCACGCCAGCGCTGGTGGTAGTGGTACGCGACATCAGCCAACTCAAGGAGACCCAGCAACAACTGCAGACCTCCGAGGAGAAGTTCGCCAAGGCCTTCCATGCCTCCCCCGATGGCCTGCTGCTGACCCGTCAGCGCGACGGGCTACTGATCGAGGTCAACGAAGGCTTCAGTCGCATCACCGGCTTCAACAGCGCCATGTCGCTGGACCGCTCGACCCTGGACCTGGGCATCTGGGTCAATCTCAATGAGCGCAAGCAGATGCTCGACCTGCTGCAGCGCGATGGTTTCGTCCGCGACTTCAACTGCCATATCAGGCGCAACGATGGCCAGATCCGCCTCTGCGAGCTGTCGAGCCGGCCACTGCCCATCGGCGGTGACGACTGCATGCTGACCATCGCCCGGGACATCACAGACCGACGCCTGATGCAGGAGAAGCTGCAACAGGCGGCGACCGTATTCGAAAGCACGGCCGAAGGCGTGATGATCACCGATACCCAGCAGCGCATCAGCGCAGTCAATCGCGCCTTCAGCGAAATCACCGGCTACAGCGAACGCGAAGCCCTGGGCCACACTCCGCGCCTGCTTGCCTCGGGCCTGCATGACAGCGCCTTCTACGCCGCGATGTGGCATCAGTTGACCCTGGAGGGCCACTGGCAGGGTGAGATCTCCAACAGGCGCAAGAACGGTGAGCTTTATCCCAACTGGCTGACCATCAATGCGGTGCGCAACCGGGAAAACCAGATCACCCATTTCGTCGCGGTGTTCGCCGATATTTCCAGCCTCAAGCACGCCCAGGCGCGGCTCGACTACCAGGCTCACCACGACCCCCTGACCGGCCTGCCGAATCGCACCCTGTTTGAAAGCCGACTGCTCAGTGCTCTCAATAGCCAACAGGACAACGGCAGCCAGGGCGCGGTGCTGTTCCTGTCTCTTATACACATCTGACGCTGCCGACGATATGCA
>ERZ1032215.155-NODE-155-length-14026-cov-5.410278_pt1 | contig 14026 bp, 24 predicted proteins | sample MGYA00518043_ERZ1032215 | MGnify/ENA primary metagenome ERZ1032215 (study PRJEB33718, sample SAMN03160146) | human skin metagenome | collected 2014-02-25 | study: EMG produced TPA metagenomics assembly of the PRJNA266117 data set (Human skin bacterial metagenome... | reverse complement strand
GAGATCCTCTCTGGTCTCGTGGGCTCGGAGATGTGTATAAGAGACAGGAACGAGACCGTCACATCGGAGCCCAGCACCAGGGTCTTGATGCTGTCTTCCAGCCATTCCTGGCCGGCGCTGGTTTCGATCCAGGACGTAGGGGCTGATTCCGGCTCGGCGCTGTCGTGCCGCCACTGGCATTGCTGTAATGCGTTCATACGCGAGCCTCCGCTGTTTCTCGACACTCGCGCGCGGACAGGCGATAGCCGTCGTTGCGCTCGACCACATGCACACCGCCATGAAGGCCGCGCTCTTTGTTCAGCCGGTTGGCCTCGCCGATGCAGGTGTCGGGGTCGACGTTTTCGAAGACCTGCCGCTCGCCAGCGATGCTGATGAATAGAACTCTGTTCACGGTGGTGATCCTCATAAACAGCATTGGTCAGGCGATCGGCGTCGGTGACCAAGCCGGGGCTGCGTGAATAGCCTGCCGGGCGCCTGCCAATGCTGTTGGGTTGGGGAAATGCGGGCATAAAAATCCCGGCATATAGCCGGGAACCGGGTATTTCAGCGGGCCAAGTAGTCAGGACGCCGTGGCGTGCTGCTTCTCGCCCTGGATACGGTCGTAGATCTCTTCGCGGTGAACCGCGATCTGCTTGGGCGCCGTGACGCCAATCTTGACCTGGCCGCCGGCGATGCCGGTCACCGTTACGGTGATACGGTCAGCGCCTTCGCCGATGATGAGTGCTTCGCCAATGCGACGGGTGAGCATGAGCATGGTGTGTTCCTTTCCGTGGGGTTGATTTCCCGTCTGGCCCTGTCACCAAGGCCAGCCAGTGAAATCAGGCCGCTCGCACCTTGCTGGCCCGCGCCTTCAGTTCTTTGCCACCTACGTCGACGATCAAATACTCGCCGCCGCCTCGGCCGCTGCCCAGGTTCTTGATGCCTACGAACTTGCCCGACTTATCGGTGCCGCGCGGGTTGGTGAGGATGACGGCCTGGCCTTTCTTGAACGCGCTCATGGTGTTGCCTCTGCTTTGGTTGATTTCCCGGATACCCCTGTCGCCAAGGGCATCGAGTGAAATCCTTAACGCGGCCAGGGATACATCCTCGACCTTGCGAGCAATGCGAAACTGGACGTAGTTGCGAGGTGTGGCTGGGCGGCGTGGTGTGGGCGCCTCCTGATGGCCGATCCCGATCAGCAGGGCCAGGGCGAGCGGGGCAATGATGCCGCGGCGGTATGCCTCCATCGCCAGCCCGCGGATGGAGCGCTGCATGCCCAGCTTGTGCTTGGCATCGTCGATTCGATCTTTCGCCGTCCAGGGCGAGACGCCCATATGCTTGGCGATTTGCTTGATGGTGAGGTCACCGGCCGCCAGCACCGTCGCTTCCAGCTCGCGCGGCGCCAGGCCCTTGTCCTTGAAACCCTGCCAGTTGCCGAAGATGATCGTGTCGTTCAATTCTCGCCTTCCTTGATGCGATGATCAGGCCGCTATGCGGATGCCGCGGCTGACCTTCGGTGTGATGGTGATGTGGCCTTTCCTGGCAATTTCTTCCAGGAGGGTCTGAGCAGCATTCGGTGAAGCGAAGCCGAAGTGCTTGGCCAGCTCGACCCGCGTGGGCGGCCGTCCGTTCTGCTCGATCATCGTCTTGATAGCGTCGAGCACTTCCTGCTGCCGGGGAGTGAGTTTCTGTTTCATGTCCTTGCCCTCTGGATTCCCAAAGCACCCGGTTGCCCAGGTGCTTCAGTGAATCGCTTTCCATCCCATGCGTTGCGCCGGAGTCCTCTCTCTGGCCGGGTCACACATTTCGTGCACGGTGTTCTTCCCGACTGGCTTGCATGGTGTGGCGTCCTCCCATATGGGGAGTCCGGCAGGTTCCAGAGCCTGCATGGGGCGTGAAATTTCTTACTCGCGCTGTACTGGCTAGCCAGGATCACGCCGCGAGGATTCCAGGTTGTTAAAGAGCGTTCGGGTTGCCCCAGGCCTCTCGGCCTTCAGCGCGGTGTTCTGCGCTTCGATGGGTCTAAATTAGCAATCGCTAATTTGCATTGCAATAGCAAATGCTAAATATTTTGCGCGAACGCTATCGCAGCCTTATTTGAGCCAGCTAACCAGCTCTCACGTGACCCACTGGATCGCCGGGTCTTGCCATCAATGGGCCATCTCAAATACTGTATGCACATACAGTTGTGAGGGGCTCAGATGGCAAGGCAGCAAAAAGCGCAGAAGACACAGGAAGCAGGACCGATGACCGCAATCGAGCGCCTGGGCCTGCGAGTGTCAGCAATGATCGGATCGCCAAAGGCGCAGCTAGAGAGGAGGGCGGTGGTTCACCGCCTGGACACTGACACCGACGAGGCGTGGGACGGGATCATGACGCTGCTGGCGGATACCGACGGCCTGGCGCTGGCCTTCGATGAAGACGGCCACGCGATCATCACCTGGGAAGCCGGGGAGCCGGAGGAGGCCTCGGAGCGAATTGAGGCGGTGGAGGTTGAGGAAGAAGCGCCGTTTTAGGCACCCGCGGATTGCGGAATTTTTAAGGCAGAGAATTCAGGAGCGTGGCATGGGTAGGCAAGCAGTAGAAACGCGAGAGGCGGCGTCGATCGCTACAGGTACAGATCAGCTAGTGCGCCGAGTGCTGGCAATGGTCGATTCACCAGTGGCATGGCTGGGCAAGCGCGTGCGGATACACCGGCTGGAAACCGACGGTGATGCGGAGTGGGGCGCGGTGATGGATCGGCTGGCGGCCACGAACGGGCTGCAGATGGACTTCGATGAGGCGGGATCGGTGATCTTGCAGTGGGAGGGGCGGGTGCGATTGGGTGTATCACGAGTGGACAAAGCTGCTTTTCAGTCTCTCCTCCATGAGGGTGGTGATTGGTAGGCAGCTATCAGGTGATTAGTAAATGCTCATTATGTTTTTTAGCTATTTAGCGATCGCCTGCAAATGCTAATAATTGCAAACGACAAAACAAAAACTTGCAGCATGCTATTGATCGAGGCGGCTAGCGCTGCCCGCATGAACCAATGAGATGGCGCAGAGGATAGCGATAGGAGAGATAATAGGAACGTGAATGCCAGTGTGAAAATGCAGTAGAAGTATAGGCAAAAGAAAACATCAAGATACCTATGTTTTTTATACTTCTTGAATGCCGGCGAGCTTGCGTAATTCAGTAATAGTGCTATTCCAGCAGCGAGAAAGCCTATCATCGTAAAAGCGTATGAGGCAATGATCGATGATAGCCCAGATCTGGCTTTATACAGGCTGATTGATAGCTCAGGGTACGAGCCTATAATCTTGCTGTAAATCACCAGCAAGAGAGGACCAGGCACTGACGTCATTAAAACGAAGAATGCTATTAAGGTCAGCGTTGTTCTCTTGTCCATCTGCAATGAACTCCAAAAGTTGTTCCTGAAGTTTAGCGTTTTCTTTGATTTTTGTCTCCATTAATCCAGAAATTACGCTCTCTTCGTAATTACTTAAGGAATCGCTAATGACTCCTTTGCCCACAACGTATAGATCAAGTAATGCAGACCCAACATCATTCTTGGCTTTCATGATGAGTTTCTCAAGGCCTTCATCTGAGGTTTGACCTAAAATCTTTTCTACCAAGCTTTTCATATTTTTTTGCTTGGACGGCTTGATGGTGATCTCGATCGAGTCGACTAACTCGGTGTCTCCGTCAGCTTTCAGGACATTCAATATGTGCTTGGCTAGGGTGTTCGAGCTTTTGACCTCAATCGTAGTTTTACCAATGTGCTTCATTTGTATTGCTTCATCTTTTGTAGCTTGATGAATTAGCGGGTGAATGCAGAATTCCCAACTGCCGTTGCCAGTAATCGATAGCAGGCGATTAACCAAATCGCAGAAAGTGTCGAACTTGGGAGAGAGCGAGGTTGATGTAAATCCAAAAAATCTAGGCTTGATAACCACGTAAGAGGCGAATCCAACCTTTTCGTCCTGACCAAGTAGTAGCTTGAATTCGCTGACGGACATTGAGGAAGTGTCGATCTTCTTAAAGTTTTCCGAGTTTCTTGTCATTGCTAGAATGCAAACGTTATTTGCTAAGTGGTTGAGATAAACACTTTCGTCGTTATGTTTAAATGATCCTTTTAGTAGCGGTTCATTGCATTTTGCAAAGCTTTGGATAAAGCCGCTGAGATCAACGAGATGTTTCCCGTAGTGAATTTTATGGCGCAGGTAATATCCGTAATAGCTAAGCCGCATAAAAATATTCCCCGATCTTTTTAGTTTTCATCTCGCTTTTGGCACCGCCGTTTTAGTCATCGAGGTGAGGTAAGTGACTTCAGTAGTTTCGGCGCTCATTGGGTGAGGAAGTGCTGGTTCTTTACTCTTCATTGCTTGAATAGAAGTGAAATTGCAAAGGCGCTGAGCGACGCTGACGCAAGTAGGTAAGGGCCGGCCAAGTCTAGTGTTTCACGATGTTTGTACCAGGCTTCTATCCTGTAGCGATATTCAGCTGCTAGTAATTTGATAAGGTCTAAGCGAGTCCAAGAATAAACGTACTCATTGAGACTAAAAAAGACAGTGGTGTAGTCTGTTAGGCCCTTTTCGTTTTTATAGGGTTCGTCCACGCCAATCTCTCTCTTAACAAGCAAGGAAATTTTGTAAGTTGGGTTTATAAGGCTGTAGTCATTGTTGTGCACAAAGAGACGTTTTCCGATAAGGCCGCCTACATCGTTAGCTTCGCGGTCTATGTGATAAATTTTGTAGTCGTTTAAAAGTCTTGATGACCAAAATTTAAATAGGGCGTTTCTGTATCTTTCTGAATATGAGTAGTATCTGATTAGGCAGGCTACGACAGATGCGGCTAACAGATAGGTTAAGCCTTCATGGTTTAAAAACTCTATCTTGAAGATGAACGTGTTGGCCTCTTTGATTTGTGCTCCGCTGACAATCAATGCAAGCAGTAGCAATGAAGTGAATGTCACCGCTCGTCGTTTTGACTGGAATGGTTTGTCTGCATCCATCATGCTCCTGAATTCTTCAGGTGTCATATATTGAACTCGCATAAAATACTGAAAAACTACCACGGTCTTACAGAAAATCTCGAGCTGGATTCCGGTCAAGATCTGAAGTAAGCGGTGCTAGCATATAGGTAATAGTCAGCCTGAGTTGGACCATGAACCCGCTAACTTAGCCAGCAGCCTGGCAACTTTCTGCAGACACTGAAACGCTGGCCACAGTCGCGCCGACGTTGTTGGCATACAGAAAATCGAACTTCAAGCCGTCACTAATAGCTTTCTTGAGCGCTTCGTTGCTGCAGGTTTGCTTGATCAAGTCGGTGCCCATTTCCGCCGCCGCGTCATCGGGAAGAGCGTCCCCGTCGTAGTTGATGAGCGTGTAGTGGTAAGTGACCAAGGCGCCCGGGCCAGCCTCGGCCTTCTCGAGGCGGACTTGACCGTCAATGATTTGAGGGGCTTCCCGATTGACCATGACGGCGGTCATCCGCGCCACTTTAGTCGCGCTTTCTAGCGCTTCCGCAGCCAGCTTTTCTGGGTCGCGGTCGATGTAGACGGCCTTGTAGGCGACCAGGCCGAAGAGGGTGGCTGCGCTGAGCAGGTATATGACGAGGGTGCGGTTCATCGTTTCTTCCTTGAGCAGCTAGCGGATGAGCTGGCGATTCTTCACGGTGCATGTCCGAATCTCTGCCGGAAGTCATCTTCCAGCTTGCGGCAAGCCCCTTCGACGATGCCCGCAGACGCGATTGAGCCCCTATACATAGCAAGCTCGTCATGGCACAAATCAATCGCTGCTCGTGCGCGGATCTTCTCTTTGCCTTCCGGTGTATTGCTGATGTAAAAGCCGAATCCAAGGAAGAGGGCACCCGCTATAGCGACCGTGATCAGCATCTTCGAGAAAAAGCCGACGCCACTAGGCACGGCAGGGGCAGAAGGCGCACTAGGCGCGCAACTCAAGTCTGCCTGGCAGTGCTTGCAACGTATGGCTTCAGCTTTGATTGTTTCAGCGCAGAATGGACATTGCTTATCTGCTGATTGCATTTAGAGCCTGCGCCTCCTCGTCCTGAGATTGTTATGCCCTGAAAAAGCTATGCTCAATGTGCACCTGCGGGGCATGGGCTGATTATTTGCTGGACTTCATTCCCTACGGCAATCGGTATGGGGCCGGCGCCTGTGTAAATACTGTGAACACTGTACTCTTTGCGCCCGGTGTCTCGAATGAAGGTTGCCGCCTTGCCAGTCAGATATGGCTGACCGTTGCTAAGCAGCATCTTGATCACCTTTGCGCGGTATTCCGGATTGTTCTCCAAGGGAGCTCTGTGCACTTCGGTGTAGGGGATTAGCGAGACGGCTTGCCTCTCCTTGAAGACGTAGAAATTCTGCCCGTCGACATCGCTGATGCACTTCACGTCTTTGGCTCTGATGACGTCCTTCTGCACGAAGGATCCTTTCTCAACATCTGTTAAATAAAGGCTGTCGGGCGTGAGGATGCTGTACGCAGACGTGTACTTGCAGGTAGCTACGCCGTCAATGGCAAGCCAGCAGAAGCTTGTTTGCGCCGTGTCGACAATCTGATCAATATTCAGGTCGCGCTTGATTTGCTCCCTGACCTCAGGTGTTTTGTGCTCGATATTGGAGCAGGCCGTAAGCAGGATTAACGCTGATGCGATGGCAAGGTGGCGAAGCATGATCAGTCCTTGATTGTGGTGCTTGAAGAAGGCGTCGCAGGCAGCTGGCTCAGAGAGATACCGTCCAGATTATCTGCCTCGATGTGCACCTGCCGCTTACTGTCGATGCTGACAGTCACGGTAATCCCTTCATGCAAGGCTTGCTTCAGCGCCTCGGCGTCAGTTGAGCCCTGTAAGCGGATTCTGACCGGCTTGCCTTCAGTGAGAATCAGCGGCATTCGCTGCTTGGGAAATGGAGCGACGGTCAGCAAAAGGAACGCTCCGGACGCCCCGGCATACGCAATTACGTTGAAAGTGTTCAGTATCAGCATGAACACGTCTTTGCGACTAATAGGCTCCGGGCTCATTCGGAAATCATATATTTCTTTAGCTGAAGACCAGGTGATGGCCGCGGCACCTGCAAACATGCACAAAAACAACAGCCGGAGCGCGGAGCTGGCAACGACGGGCTTTGCCCGCCTAGTGTGCTCAGACAGCCACCGTCGGAAATTCTCGCGCTTATCGGGACCAGATGAGCCGTAGTGCCAAGCGCCTGCCGCAAGTACCGCGACCATCGAGAGGAGAAACTCGTAACTCATAAACGTCCTTGTTTTGTCGCGCTCAAACCCGCGTCGCGTTCCAGACCAGCAGAATCTTGGCCTGGATATAGGTCTCATCAATCCGGACGATCCGGTCCTTGTGTTTCGGATTGTCCGAGATCATCTCGAAATGCTCGGCGTCAGCCACCTGCAGGCGCTTGATGTAGAAGTGGCCATGCCAGGAGAGGGCATAGATCCCGTCGCCGACGAACTCTCGAATGCTGGCATCGGCGATTAGCGGGTCTTTGTCCTTGATCGTCGGCTCCATCGACTGACCGGCACCGGTAATCAGCTTCAGGTGGGCCGGGTCCTTGTAGGTGACGCCCAGCTCGCGCAGGTGCTGCTGGCTGACCGTCACGTCGCGGAACATCTCAGGGAAATCGTGCACGACCTTGCCGCCGCCCATGGCGCCCTGAACGTCGTAGTGCGCGATGCGGATTTCGTCGCCAACGATGGGTCGGCGGGAGAAGTCAGCGGTGATGACGTTGTCGGCTAGTGCCGCAGGCTTGTCCTCGATGGTGTCGGAGACGGCTTGCTCGATTCGGCTGAGCTGATCAGGGCGCAGTTTTTTGCCCTTAAGCATGTCAAGGACAAGGCCGGCAGCGGATGTTTTAACTTCGCTGCCAGATGCAGGGCCGGGAAGGCTGTCAGCGTCTGCGGACTCGTCCTCAGAGGAGAAAGCAGGGCTAACCAGGATACTTTCAGCCACCCCGATTTTCGCTGCCATCTTGGCCGCTGCCTTTTCTCCCATGCCTCTATGACCATTGAGGATTTGAGACAGGTATGAGGCATCCAGATCATGCTTTTCAGCAAATTCTTTGAGCGGATCCTGGCCGATTAAACGGCGCAATGCGCGCACGCGCAGCTGTTTGATGTCCATCAGGCAATCATCTACTGGCTGTTAGCAAACAGTAAATTACCGTTTGCTATTGATCGATAAATTAGCAGTTGCTAATCTGGCGGCTACAGGAGGTGCATATGAACCTGCACGAATACATGAAGCCGCTTGGGAAAGAAGAAATTCGAGTCTTGGCGGAGCGATGCAAAACCACTCCAGGGCAGCTGAGGCAGGTCGCCTACGGCAATCGCCGGCCAGCCGCGTCGCTTGCGATTGATCTTGATCGTGAAACCTTCGGTGCAGTGACCTGCGAGGAACTGCGACCCGATATCGACTGGGCTCACTTGCGCCGGTCTAGCAGCAAATCTGCCGCCTAACCACACCTCACATCCTACAAACCCGTCCGCCATTTCGGCAGCGTGCTGAGAGGGGTGTGGCTTTATCCAGTACGCCTGCGGCGATCGAGGCAGCATGCAATACACACTGACCATCAACCAGCACAAAGCACTGGAGTGGGGGCTGAATGCACAGCAGGCCATGCTGTTCGCATTCGTCTACGAGTGCCCGAGCTGGACGAAGCCGGTCACCACGATCGGCGGCGTTTACTTCGCGCTCAGCAAATCCAAGATCACGGAAGAGCTGCCGCTGCTCACCGATAAACCCGATACCGCCTACCGGCTGCTCAAAGCTTTGGAAGTGGCCGGACTTATTGAGCTGTCGAGCACAAACTCAATCACGCTGTTTCGCCTGACGCCCAAAGCGACTGAGTGGAACCGCAAGGTAGATGGGTCGGAAAAATATCCGACCCAAAAGCAGGCGCCTGGTCGGAAAAAAATCCGATCCACCTCGGAAAAAAATCCGACCCGGGTCGGAAAAATATCCGAGGCTGGGTCGGAAAAAAATCCGACAAATCAGGTAACCAGTAATCAGGTAACCAATCAGGGTACCAGTCAGGATTTGCACGATGCCCCGGCTGCGCCGTCGCCACCTGCCGCGCAGCTGGTGGTCGCGGACAATGGCCCTCGCTGCGCAATCCCGGCGGACATGCCTGGGCCGAAAGCCCCCGCCTGCAAAACCTTCAAGGCCTGGGCCAACTACGCCATGGCCTACCGCAGGCGCTACAGCACCTGGCCGGTCTGGAACGCCAAGGTGGCGGGGCAGGTTGGCCAACTGATCGACCGCCTGGGTGCCGATGTGGCCCATCACGTCGCCGCGTACTACCTGACCATCAACGATGCCCGATTGATCAACGGCTGCCACGGGCTGGGGGACCTGCTGGCCAAGGCCGAGTCGTACCACACACAGTGGACGACCAACCGCCAGATGAACGCGACCACCGCCCGCCAGCTGGAGCAGACCCAGGCCAACGTCAACGCCGCCCATCAGGCTGCCGAACACATCCGCAACGGGGAGGCGAAGCCAAATGCTTTCTTGCGACCAAACCGCTGAACTGGCCGTGGCCCTCTGCGCGACTGCCGAAACCCTGGGCCAGACCCTGAGCGCCAATGCCGCCGCGCTGATGGCTCAGGACCTCGCTGACTACGGCATGGATGACCTGGCCAGCGCGCTGCAGGCCTGCCGCCGTGAGCTGACCGGCAAGCTGACCCTGGCTGCCATCCTGCAGCGCATCCAGGCGGCAGACGGCAGGCCCGACCCGAACGAGGCCTGGTCCATCGCTCTGGCTGCATCCGACGAGGCCGAAAGCGTGGTGCTTACCGAGGAGATTCGCCAGGCGATGTCCGCCTCGGCGCCAGGCATGGCCCAGCGGGACAAGGTCGGTGCCCGCATGTCGTTCCTGTCGGCGTATCAGCGCCTGGTCGACAGCGCGCGCCGCGAGGGTCGACCCGTTTCATGGAGCTTGAGCATGGGCCATGACCCGCAACGTCGCGTTGCAGCACTGGAAGAGGCTGGTCGCCTTGGCCGGCTGCCGGCGCCGGAAATGCAGCAGCAGATCCGTCGACTCGCCCACGAGCCCATGACCCAGGACGGCGCCGCAATCGCTGGCCTGATCACCGGCCGAGCAGGCACCCCGAGCCCGAAGGTTCGCCAGAAGCTGCAGGAGGTGAGGGCGGTGGTGCTGGCCAACCAGAGAGCGGCCGACGAGCGAAAGAACGCCGATGCCAGTGCGCGCCGCAACGAGTTCGAGCAGCGCCGCGCTAAGCAGTTGGCCCGCCTGGACGAACTGCAGGAGCAGCGCGCATGACTGACCGTATTGCCGTCAACAGCGCGCCGCGCCTGACCGAAGCTATCACCCGGCTGACCGCCATGTTCCGCGAGAAGAAATACGTGGTGGTGAGCCTGCGCCCGGGCAAGGACCGAACGCTCGACCAGAACGCTCTGTGGTTCGCCATGTACCAGCGCATCGCCGAAATGACCAACATGGGCGACGTGGAAGATGCCCGGCGCTACTGCAAGCTGCATGTCGGCGTGCCGATCATGCGCAAGGCCGACGTCGACTTTTTCAACGCCTGGAATCGCTCATTCCTGCACCTGACGTACGAAGAGAAGCTGCACCTCATGGGTCCGTGCAATCTGTTCGGTCCCGATGGATTCCCGGTTACGCGCCTGTTCAATCGTGCCCAGGGCATCGCCTACACGGACCAGATCGTCTGCGAGTTCGCCGGCAAGGTGGCGTTCGATGACCTGCTGGGGGATGTGGCATGAAGCGCACCGAGCTGAAACGCAAAGTCCCGCTCAAGGCCAGTGGCATCAAGACCCGGGAGCGCCGGAAGAAACCCTGCAAGGCCTGCCAGGTCATGTTCACGCCGGTGCGCGACTTCCAGGCTGTGTGTGGCGCAGTGGCCTGTGCCTTGGCTGTGGTGGCGGACAACCGGGAGAAGGCGCGCAAGGCGATAGCCGACTTGGATCGCAAAGAGCTGCGCGCCGCGCGTGCACGTGTGAAGACCAAGGCGGATCACATGCGGGAAGCCCAGGCGGCTTTCAATGCCTGGGTCCGTGAGCGTGACGCCGATCTGCCGTGCATCAGCTGCGGCCGGCACCACCAGGGTCAGTACCACGCTGGGCACTACCGCACCGTAGGCGCGAATCCGGAGCTTCGCTTCGAACCGCTGAACGTCTGGAAACAGTGCGCGCCCTGCAACAACCACAAATCCGGCGACATCGTGAATTACCGAATCAACCTGGTGCAGCGCATCGGCGCCGACAAGGTGGAGTGGCTCGAGGGTTGCCACGAACCGAAGCGATACACCATCGAACAGTTGCAAGACCTCAAGGCCCATTACCGGGCTTTGACGAGAGAGCTGAAGGGGAGAGCAGCATGATCTACACCAGCGCACGCGCTGCAATAGTGTCGGCGTTGGCGGCCGATGCGATCGACAACACCAGCAAGCAGGCCTGGCAGAAGCTCTACAGGGCGGGGCATGACGACGGCCATGATCCGGCCACGCTGTCGGGCGTCAGTCACGGCACCCTGTCACGCACTGATGTTGACTGCTGGGTGCATGCCCGGCTGCATAGCCTGCTCAAGCCGCGGCACTGGGATGTTCTGGTCGGTAAGTACAGCACCGCCCGGGAGAGGAAGAAGGCGTCGATCCAGGCGCTGATTCCCCTGGTGGCCACGCCCGCGCCGCGCCAGTTCCTGGGCATGGCCGTGTATACCTGGGCGATCCCTAAGCTGGCTGGCGTAGAGGGCAAGCGATCCAGCGACGTCATCGTGCTAGAGAGCTGGTTCTACGATATGAACAACTGGGGCGATGGCGGCCGGCCCGAGCAGACCCGCCGTCGGTGGCGGCTTGGAATTCGCTCGGTGCTGGAGGAAATGCTTAAGGAGGCAGAGCGCGCCGCCGAGGAGATTCTGGTGGCTGAAGGGCTGTTGCTGGAAAATGCGGCATAGCCTATTGCATTGAGTGAGCGGGTGGGCGATTATTTACCCATCCTGCCGATCTTGCGTATGAAGGATCAGCAATCAGAAGCCCAGCCAACAAGCTGGGCTTTTTGTTAATGACGGAACGCTTTACAGCTCAAGGACGTTCATGAAGAAAATCAGCCTGATCCTGCTGGCCGGTGCGCTCGCAGGCTGCAACAGCATCTCCTCTGTCCCATACGTCGAACCGAGCCCATCCGCTGATACCGCCAAGGTTCGGGTGATCACGAATTCGAGCGTCTACGGCGACAGCCTCACCGAAAACTGCATTCCGAAAATCCGCCACAAGATGGCGGTCTCTGGCCGGCAGTACGAAAGCGGGCGCATGCACGAGACGTACCCCCAGTTTCCGTTGAAGCCAAAGACGGTAGATGGCATGCCGGATCGTATGTCGCCGAAGATGATCGATCTTAAGCCCGCCATCCGTATGGCCGAAGGGATGTACGTCGAAGTCGCTACCGAGTACCTGGTGCCGACAAATGCTCCCTTCATGATCTCCACGCTCGGCGCGGTCATGGGTAGTTACGGCAGCACCGAAGCGACTTGTCCTATGGACGCTAAGGTCTTCGACCTTGAGGCGGGTAATAGCTACGAGGTCTTCGTGGGCATGGGGCCAGGCCAGACGCCAGAGGGAACAAAGCTGTTCTGTGCCCTGGCTGTGCGGAAGATGCTACCAATCGGAAACACTGGAGTGGCGTTGCCTTTAGTGGTCGAACCCAAGCCGGCGCCGAAGGCGAAGTGTAAAAGTTAAAAGTCGAGCCCCGCCATTGAGCGGGGCTTTTTGTTTCTACCTTTCGAGCGCAGACATGGACCCTACAGACGGCAATCCATTCGGCTGGTTCGCAGCCGGTGGGCTTGGCCTCGCGTGGGCAGTGGCCTGGTTGCGTAAAACCTTCTCCAGCAGTGGTGCATCGATCGCCAATGATCGTGCTGAGAAGGACATGCTCGAGCGAGTGATCGCCGAGAACGACAAGCTTCGACTGGCTTACGAGGTCGTGAGCAAAGAGCGCAACGACATGTACCGGCAGGTGGGCGAACTCACCGGCGCCATGAAAGCCATGAATGCGCAGCTCGAGCACCAGGACAAGCAGATCGTCCGCCTGACCGAGGAAGTCGCGCGATTGAGATCTGCCCTCGAGGCAAAGGCATGAAATCCGAACCGATTACGAAACGCGCCAAGCACTGGTGGCGACGCGTTGAGGTGTGGCTGCTCGCCGGCCTATTCATCTGCAGCGGCGGGACTCTGGGTTACCAGCTCGCTATGTACAACGCGCACCGGCTGATGCAGTCCGAACTGGCGAGTATTCGAGCCGCCTACGATGAAGCGCTGGGCCGCAAAGACCAGAAGCTTGAGAAGCTGGTGGAGACCACCAGCGAAGCCGCCAAGACGGCGGCCACGGCTGCAGAGACGGCAAGCCAGGCAGCGAGTCAGGCGGTTGATAAGTCAGCACCTACCGTTCCAGTGGAGCTGCCATGAGTAGCCGGATCGTCCAGCTTGCAGACGGCGGCCTGACCCCGGCACTGCGCAACTCATCGAGCCAGCTCAATGCTGACATGTGGGAAGCCATCGACAAGGCGACTGACTCCGGAATGCCTGTAGGCCTGCTGATCGGTCACTTGGAGTTCATCAAGTCCGCGATCATCGACCAGCACTTCCATAAAGTGAAAAACCAATGACTCTGACCAACATCGACGATCGCCGCCCGCACTTGACCGTAGTCGCTGAAGACGGCGTGCATGTGCTCCCGGTCGCCCTGGTCGAGGATGTGATCAAAGGCCGCCAGGAATCATCGATCCTCACTGACCCGGTAGTCCGCCGGATAGTGGAGGAGTGGCTGGAAAAGGTAAGCGCGCTATGACTGCCAAAGTCGTCGAATTCAAGCGCGAGGGCTGGCGAGACGTCGTGAGCGTCCTGCGCAAGATCGCTGACCAGTTGGAGTCGGGAGAGCTGGAACCCTGCGCCATTGACGTCCTAGCACTGCGATCATCGAGCGGCACTGTCGAAGCTTTCGCATTCGGTCCTGCCGCTGTCTCTTATACACATCTCCGAGCCCACGAGACCAGAGAGGATCTCG
>ERZ1032215.153-NODE-153-length-14100-cov-11.724528_pt1 | contig 14100 bp, 13 predicted proteins | sample MGYA00518043_ERZ1032215 | MGnify/ENA primary metagenome ERZ1032215 (study PRJEB33718, sample SAMN03160146) | human skin metagenome | collected 2014-02-25 | study: EMG produced TPA metagenomics assembly of the PRJNA266117 data set (Human skin bacterial metagenome... | reverse complement strand
ATCCTCTCTGGTCTCGTGGGCTCGGAGATGTGTATAAGAGACAGCCCTGGGGCAGCGCCCGCGGCTGATGCTCCTGGACGAGCCCTTTTCCGCCCTCGATACCGGCCTGCGGGCCTCGATGCGCAAGGCCGTGGCACGGCTCCTGGCTGAGGCCGGGGTGACCACCATTCTGGTCACCCATGACCAGGCCGAGGCCTTGTCCTTTGCCGACCAGTTGGCGGTGATGCGCCAGGGCCGGCTGGTGCAGGCCGGTGCGCCGCTGGAGCTGTACCAGCACCCGCGGGATGCCCAGACTGCGCTGTTTCTCGGCGAGGCGGTGCTGCTGCCGGCGCAGCTGGACCAGGGGCTGGCCCAATGTGACCTGGGGCAGGTGCCGATCCGCGAGCGCTCGCTCAAGGGCCCGGCGCGGATCATGCTGCGCCCCGAGCAACTGCAGGTGCTGGCGGACGACGGCGATGGCGCCGGCAGTTGCCCGGGAGTGGTCAGGGACTGCGACTTTGCCGGCAACACCTGCACCCTGAGCATCGGCGTGGCCGGTGCCGGGGGCCATGAACAACTGGTGCCGGTCCGCAGTTCCGGCCTGCATGCGCTACCGGTCGGCAGCCGGGTGCGCATCCGCACCCTGGGGCATGCCCATGTGCTGGGGGCGGCCCCCGGTGCTTGAGTGAAGGATGCTGCCCTTGATCATGGTCACGCGCGGCAATCGCTCCGATACTTCAGCCATGCCGCTGTACAGCGTGGCTACCGGCTCCACCTTGAACAAGGAATGAACCATGACTGATTCTGCCAGCCAAGCAGAGGAATACCTGATGATGCAGGCCGCGCACTGGTGCATACGCCTGCGCGAGGCCGATTGCAGCCTGGCCGAGCGCCGGGCATTCGAGGACTGGCTGCAGAGCGACCCGAGCCATGCCTTCGAGTACGCGAAGATGCTGGAAGCCTGGGACCTCACCGGGCAGTTGTCGCCCACCCTGCCCTCGCTCTGACCCTGCCACGGCCTACAGATCGAAGCGGTCGATGGCCCGGCGCCGCTCGTTGTCATCGCGCAGGTCATAGCTGGCGGTGGTCTGGATGTTGCTGTGGTGAGCCAGTTTCTGCGCCAGCGACAGGTCGTGTTCCTCGATCACCCGGGTGATGAACGAGCGCCGGAAATCATGGGGCATGATCCGCACGCCCACCTCGGCCCCGCGTTGCCGGGCAATGTAGTAGATGGCGTGCTTGGTGATGCGCTCGCGAGTGATGTGCCCGCCCCGGCGGATGCGGTTGAACAGGAACGGGTCGTCTACCAGGCCCGCGGGCAGATGCCGGCGGCGCAGCTCCAGCCAGGCCTGCAGCTTGTCGAAAGCCCAGGTGGGTGCGTACTTGATCAACTGACGATTGCCCTTGGCCAGCACCTGCAGGCTGCGCTCGCTGAAATCCACCTGGGCCAGGTCCAGGTTGACCGACTCGGACTTGCGCATGCCCGAGCCATAGAGCAGCGCAATCAGCGCTGCATCGCGCACGCCCTGGGGGCGCGGGTCGGAAGCGCACACGGCCATCAGTTCATGGATCAGGCCGCGCTTGAGGTTGCGCCCGCGGGCCAGGCGCGTGCCGCTGATGGCCTTGACCGAACGCATCTTCAGCAGGTGGTCCTGGCTGATCAGGCTGGCCCGCCACGCCTCGTTCATCACCCCGCGCAGGGCGTTGACGTACAGCGATGAGGTATTGGGCGCATAGCCGTCTTCGCGCAAGGTGGCCACCAGGGCCGTGACATGCTCGGGTTGCAGCAGGTGCCAGGGGATTTCTTCCAGGTTCTGCTCGGCGTAGCCCAGGCGGTCGGCGGCGTCCTGCAGCACATAACGCAGGGTCGACTGGCTGGAGGGGGCCAGGCGCTTCAGGTACAGGCTCAAGGGGTTGGGCGCGTCAAGGCCGGCGGCGCGGTCATGGCCCGGCGGGCTCATGGATGCTCCGCTGGGCAAGGTTGTACCGGGTAGCACCTTGGCGAGGTGAAAAAAACACTCCCGCAGGCCCCTTCAATACCCATTGAAAACTGGTTACAAAAGCCGCCAGGCCTGCGCACTTCGATAACTTTGGAAACAAACTGAACACTAGCTGTCTGGCTCGCAGAAAAACGGACTTTTACCTTATTTTTCATATTCGTTTCACAATTTTCGGCTTAATCTCAGCCCCCGACAGACAACCGTCCGAGTGCAGTTTGTTCTCAGGTTGTAAAGATAACACCTTGATCCACCTTTACTTTTCACAAACCTAGTCTTTACTGATTCGCTGCATGGAATGCCCTGTTGGCTCAATAACTGGATGCGCCTTGATGACTGCAAGACCTCCCCGCTTTCCATGAACTGTCCGTTCACCCGCAGCAACCCGTATTCCAGTAATTCGCATTGTGTAAACCCGAGGTAACCATGAACCAGGCTTTCCTTCCTTTCTCGCGCCCGAGTATTGGCGAAGAAGAGATTGCTGCAGTGGAGCAGGTTCTGCGCTCCGGCTGGATCACCACCGGCCCGAAAAACCAGGAACTGGAACAGCAGTTCGCCGAACGCGTCGGCGCCCGCCACGCCGTGGCACTGTCCTCCGCCACCGGCGCCATGCACATCACCCTGCTGGCCCTGGGCATCGGCCCCGGGGATGAAGTGATCACCCCGTCGCAGACCTGGGTCTCCACCGCCAACATGATCTGCCTGCTGGGCGCCACCCCGGTGTTCGTCGATGTCGACCCCGACACCCTGATGAGCGACGCCGCCACCATCGAAGCCGCCATCACCCCGCGGACCAAGGCGATCGTCCCGGTGCACTACGCCGGCGCAGCCTTCGACCTCGACCCGCTCTATGCCCTGGCCGACAAGCACGGCATCGCGGTGATCGAAGACGCCGCCCACGCCGCCGGTACCACCTACCGCGGCCGCGCCATCGGCGCCCGGGGCACGGCGATCTTTTCCTTCCACGCGATCAAGAACATGACGTGCGCCGAAGGCGCGATGTTCGTCAGTGATGACGAAGCCCTGGCCAACCGCGTGCGCATGCTCAAGTTCCACGGCCTGGGAGTGGACGCCTACGACCGCCTGACCCATGGCCGCAAGCCACAGGCCCAGGTCATCGAGCCCGGCTTCAAGTACAACCTGGCGGACATGAACGCGGCCATTGCCCTGGTGCAACTGCAACGCCTGGACGAGATCAACGCCAAGCGTGAAGTACTGGCCAAGGCCTACCTGCAGCGTCTGGAAGGCTTGCCGGTACAGCCCCTGCTCCTGCCCCAGTACCCGCAGCAGCATGCCTGGCACCTGTTCATCCTGCGCATCGACGCCGAACGCTGCGGCCTGGACCGCGAAGCCTTCATGAAAGGCCTGCAGGAACAGAATATCGGCACCGGTATCCACTTCATTGCGACGCACCTGCATACCTATTACCGACAGCGCTTCCCTGAAGTGCAGCTGCCCCATACCGAATGGAATTCGGCGCGGCTATGCTCGATTCCACTGTTTCCGGACATGACCCTCGACGATGTCGAGCGGGTGACCGGTGCCATTGCAAACCTTTTGGACTGAAGCCTTTGAAACCTTATCCGATTCAGTTCGTGTCGATCGTGATCCCGGTCTACAACGAAGAACAGAGCCTCCCCGAGCTGTTGCGGCGCACCGAAGCGGCCTGCCGCCAGCTCAAGCACGAGTTTGAAATCGTCCTGGTGGACGACGGCAGCCGCGACGAGTCGGCGAACATCCTGCAAGCTGCCGCCGAGCGCGAAGACAGCCCGGTAGTGGCGGTGATCCTCAACCGCAACTACGGCCAGCATGCGGCGATCATGGCCGGCTTCGAGCAGTGCCGCGGCGATGTGGTGATCACCCTCGACGCCGACCTGCAGAACCCGCCGGAGGAAATCCCGCGCCTGGTGGCTCAGGCCGAACTGGGCTACGACGTGGTCGGCACCGTGCGCAACAACCGGCAGGACTCGGCGTTCCGCCGCTGGCCCTCGAAGCTGATCAACCTGGCCGTGCAGCGTTCCACCGGTGTGGCCATGAGCGACTACGGCTGCATGCTGCGGGCCTATCGCCGGACCATCATCGACGCGATGCTGGCCTGCACCGAGCGCAGCACCTTTATCCCGATCCTGGCCAACAGCTTTGCCCGGCACACCACCGAGGTGCTGGTGGAGCACGCCGAGCGCGAGCACGGCGACTCCAAGTACAGCCCGATGCGCCTGATCAACCTGATGTTCGACTTGATCACCTGCATGACCACCACGCCCCTGCGGCTGTTGAGCATCATCGGTTTCGGCATGGCCGGCCTCGGCGCGCTGTTTGCCCTGATGCTGATCGTGCTGCGCCTGATCTTCGGCGCCACCTGGGCCGGCGACGGCACCTTCGTGCTGTTCGCGGTGCTGTTCGTGTTCACCGGTGGCCAGTTCATCGGCATGGGTCTTTTGGGTGAATACCTGGGACGCATGTACAGCGACGTGCGGGCCCGCCCGCGTTTCTTCATCGAAAAAGTCTTGCGCAGCCAGCCTGCGGCCCCGGCCCCTGCTGTGACTGTCGACGGTTTAACTTCCACTCATACTGATCAGGTTTCGCCATGAGCAATAAAGCTGTTGTCTTCGCCTACCACGATATTGGCTGTGCTGGCATCGAAGCCCTGCTCAACGCAGGTTACGAGATCGCCGCCGTGTTCACCCACGCCGATGACCCCAAGGAAAACACCTTCTACGGCTCGGTGGCCCAGCTCTGCGCCCGCAAGGGCATTGCCGTGCATGCCCCGGAAGATGCCAACCACCCGCTGTGGATCGAGCGCATCGCCAAGCTCAACCCCGACTACCTGTTCTCCTTCTATTACCGCAACCTGCTGAGCGAGCCGCTGCTGGCCACTGCCAGCAAGGGCGCGTTCAACCTGCACGGCTCGCTGCTGCCGCGCTACCGTGGCCGCGCACCGGCCAACTGGGTGCTGGTCAAGGGCGAAACCGAAACCGGCGTGACCCTGCACCGCATGGTCAAGCGTGCCGATGCCGGCGCCATCATTGCCCAGGAGCGTGTGGCCATCGAGCGCAGCGACACCGCGCTGAGCCTGCACCACAAACTGCGTGACGCCGCCGCCAACCTGCTGCGCGACACCCTGCCGGCACTGGCCCAGGGCAAGATCACCGAAACCGCCCAGGACGAGTCCAAGGCCAGCTACTTCGGTCGTCGCACCGCGGCGGACGGCAAGATCGACTGGCAGCGCCCGGCCGAAGAGCTGTTCAACCTGGTGCGCGCCGTGACTCAACCCTACCCGGGCGCCTTCTGCGCCGTGGGCGAGCACAAGCTGATCGTCTGGAGCGCCGAAGTCGCCAAGGGCAACGAAGGCCAGGCCCCGGGCCGGGTCATCAGCGTCGACCCGCTGCGCATCGCCTGTGGCCAGGACTCCCTGGTGATCACCTCCGGCCAGCGCAACGCCAACGGCCTGTTCCTGGGTGGCCCGCAACTGGCCAACGAACTGGGTCTGGTGGACGGTTCCCTGCTGCGCGGCGCCGAATCGGGGCGCAAGCCACGTCGCACCCGCGTACTGATCCTGGGCGTCAACGGCTTTATCGGTAACCACCTGTCCGAGCGCCTGCTGCGTGACGACAAGTACGACGTCTATGGCCTGGACATCGGCTCCGACGCCATCGAGCGCCTGCGCAGCCATCCGAACTTCCACTTCGTCGAAGGCGATATCAGCATTCACTCCGAGTGGATCGAATATCACATCAAGAAGTGCGACGTGGTCCTGCCGCTGGTGGCCATCGCCACCCCGATCGAATACACCCGCAACCCGCTGCGCGTGTTCGAGCTGGACTTCGAAGAGAACCTCAAGCTGGTTCGCTACTGCGTCAAGTACAACAAGCGCGTGATCTTCCCGTCGACTTCGGAAGTCTATGGCATGTGCCAGGACAAGAACTTCGACGAAGACACCTCCAACCTGATCGTCGGCCCGATCAACAAGCAGCGCTGGATCTACTCGGTCTCCAAGCAGCTGCTGGACCGGGTGATCTGGGCCTACGGCGCCAAGGGCCTGAACTTCACCCTGTTCCGTCCCTTCAACTGGATGGGCCCGCGCCTGGACCGCCTGGACTCGGCACGCATCGGCAGCTCCCGGGCCATCACCCAGTTGATCCTCAACCTGGTGGAAGGCACCCCGATCCGTCTGTTCGACGGTGGCGAGCAGAAGCGCTGCTTCACCGACATCGCCGACGGCATCGAAGCCCTGGCACGCATCGTCGACAACGAAAACGACTGCTGCAACGGCCAGATCATCAACATCGGCAACCCGGACAACGAAGCCAGCATCCGTCAGCTGGGCGAAGAGCTGCTGCGCCAGTTCGAAGCTCACCCGCTGCGCGGCAACTTCCCGCCGTTCGCCGGTTTCCGCGATGTGGAGAGCAAGGCGTTCTACGGTGCCGGCTACCAGGACGTGGAACACCGCAAGCCAAGCATCGACAACGCCAAGCGCCTGCTGAACTGGGAGCCGACCGTGGAAATGAGCGAAACCATCGGCAATACCCTGGACTTCTTCCTGCGTGAAGCGATGCTGGAAATCGCCGACCGCGCCAAGCAAGAAGCACGCTGATGCAGGCAGGTCTGCGCATTGATGTCGATACCTACCGCGGCACCCGGGAGGGGGTGCCACGGCTGCTCGAATCGCTGGATGAAGCCGGGGTCAAGGCCACCTTCTTCTTCAGCGTCGGGCCGGACAACATGGGGCGCCACCTGTGGCGCCTGATCCGTCCGCAGTTCCTCTGGAAAATGCTGCGGTCCAATGCCGCGGGCCTGTACGGCTGGGACATCCTCCTGGCCGGCACGGCCTGGCCGGGTAAACCCATTGGCCGGGACCTGGGGCACTTGATGCGCCAGACCCTGGCCGCCGGTCATGAAGTCGGCCTGCACGCCTGGGATCACCACGGCTGGCAGGCCAATACCGGGCGCTGGAGCCAGGCACAGCTGATCGAACAGATCCGCCGTGGCGTCGACAGCCTCAACGATATTCTCGGGCAAGCGGTGAGCTGCTCGGCGTCCGCCGGTTGGCGCGCCGACGAACGCGTCATCGAAGCCAAACAGCAATTCGGCTTTCGCTACAACAGCGACTGCCGCGGCCAGAGCCTGTTCCTGCCACGCCTGGCGGACGGCAGCCTGGGCGCACCACAGATTCCGGTGGACCTGCCGACCTTCGACGAAGTGGTCGGGCCGGTGGTGGCCGCCAAGGATTTCAACAGTTACATCCTCGACCGGTTCAGCCCGGACAAACTCAACGTCTATACCGTGCATGCAGAAGTAGAAGGGATTCTCATGGCCAACGATTTTCGCCAGCTGCTGGCCAGCGCCAGGCAGCGCGACATCCACTTCCAACCCCTGGGCGACATGCTCCCGGCGGATCTGGCCAGCCTGCCCGCGGGCAAGGTGGTGCGCGGTGTGCTGGAAGGCCGTGAAGGCTGGCTGGGAGTGCAAGGCGCATGACCAGACGTTGGGCTCTGCCGCTGCTGCTGATCGCGTTCGGCCTGTTCTACCTGCTGCCCCTGGCCACCCAAGGCCTGTGGATTCCCGATGAAACCCGCTACGCGCAGATCAGCCAGGAAATGCTCCTGACCGGCAAATGGGCGTCGCCGCACTTCATGGGCATCCGCTATTTTGAGAAACCGGTGGCCGGCTACTGGATGATCGCCATCGGCCAGGCGCTGTTTGGCGACAACCTGTTCGGCGTGCGCGTGGCCTCGGCCCTGAGCACCGGCCTGAGCGTGGTCCTGGCCTACCTGCTGGCCCGGCGCCTGTGGAACGATCCGCGCAAGAGCCTGGCCAGCGCCCTGCTCTACATGAGCTTTACCGTGGTCGCGCTGCAGGCCGGCTACGCCAACCTCGATCCGCAATTCACCTTCTGGGTCAACCTGAGCCTGGTGGCGCTGTGGTTCACCTTCGACTGCCGGACAACCCGCGGCCAGGTGCTGGCCTGGGTGGCGCTGGGCCTGGCCTGCGGCATGGGCTTCATGACCAAGGGCTTTCTGGCCTGGCTGCTGCCGGTGCTGGTGGCCCTGCCCTACGCCATCTGGCAGAAGCGCCTGCGCTCGCTGCTGATCTATGGCGGCATCGGTGTGCTGGTGGCCATTCTCATCAGCCTGCCCTGGGCCCTGGCGGTGCACTCCCAGGAACCGGACTACTGGCGTTTCTTCTTCTGGCACGAGCACATCCGCCGTTTTGCCGGTGATGATGCCCAGCACGCCTCGCCGTGGTGGTACTACCTGCCGTTGCTGGTGGGGTTCAGCGTGCCCTGGGTGCTGCTGCTGCCGGCCGGCCTGAAGCAGGCCTGGCAACAGCGGCGCCAGAACAGCAGCGGCTTCCTGCTGCTGTGGCTGGTGCTGCCCCTGGCCTTCTTCAGCCTGAGCAAGGGCAAGCTGCCGGCCTATATCCTGCCGTGCCTGTTGCCCCTGGCGTTGTTGATGGGCAACACCCTGGTGGACCGCCTGGCTGCCGGCAAGACCCGGCTGCTGGCATTCAACGGCGTGCTCAACCTGGCGGCCGGCCTGCTGGGGCTGCTGGCCCTGGTGTACTTCCAGATGAAAAAGCCGGTGTATGTGGACGAGCCGCAGCACCTGGTGCTGGTGTATGTGTTGCTGCTGGGCTGGATCCTCAGCAACCTGCTGCAAGCCATGCGCCCCCTGACCCTGTGGGCGGCGCCGGCCCTGGGCAGCTTCCTGCTGGTGGCCCTGGCCCCGGCAGCGCTGCCCAACTCGGTGGTCTACAACAAGATCCCCGACCAGTTCATCATCGATCACGTGGCCGAGCTGGGCCAGGCCAAGGCCCTGCTGAGCAACGACCTGGGAGCTGCCTCCGCCCTGGCCTGGCGCCTGCGGCGCCCCGACGTGACCCTGTACAACACCGAAGGCGAAGTGAAATACGGCCTGGGCTACGAAGACACTGCCGCGCGCAAGGTCGACCTCAATCAGGTCCAGCCGTGGATCGCCGAGGCCCGCAAGCAGGGCTCGATCGGCGTGGTGATGCGGGTCAAGAGCAGCGACGAGGAACATGAAGTCGAGCTGCTGCCCAAGGATGCCAAGCGCTACGAGCAAGGCAATATCGTGATCTTCATCATTCCCCAGAGCCAGCCATGAGCCTGCTGCTTTTGTTGCTGGCCTGCGGGCTGACCTGCCTGGGCCAGGTGGCGCAGAAGTTCGCCGTGGAAAGCTGGCGCGGCCAGCCTTCCAGCGCCCTGCAGAAACTGCGCTCGGGCTGGCTGTGGCTGGCTCTGTTCAGCCTCGGCCTGGGCCTGCTGGTGTGGCTCCTGGTGCTGCAACGCATGGAGGTGGGCGTGGCCTACCCGATGCTCAGCCTGAACTTCGTCTTCATCACCCTGATTGCCCACTTCGTATTCCGTGAGCACATCGACCGGCGCCACTGGTTCGGCGTGGCCCTGGTGATCGGCGGCGTGCTGCTGTTGAGTCGCCACGCATGAGCCGGGCCAAGGGGTTTGCCTTCGCCCTGGGCAGCGTGGCCCTGGTCAGCGGCGCCCAGCTGGGCATGCGCTGGAGCATGACCCGCCTGCCCGCTCCGGATCAGTGGTTGCCGGCGTTGAGTGCCGGCAGCGTCGACCTGGCCGCCCTGGCGGTGGTGGCAGCGGCCATCGCCGCCTATGCGCTGTCGATGCTCTGCTGGCTGCTGGCCTTGCGCGACCTGCCGCTGGGCCGGGCCTATTCGCTGCTCAGCATCAGCTACGCCCTGGTCTACCTGCTGGCCGCCAGCCTGCCGTTGTTCAACGAACCCTTCACGCTTTCCAAAACCCTCGGGGTGGCCCTGGTCATCCTCGGGGTCATCACCATCAACTCTCGATCTGCACCCGCGACAAGTCCCAGGAATACCCCATGAAAATCAGTGTATTTGGAAGTGGTTACGTCGGCCTCGTACAGGCTGCCGTGTTGGCTGAAGTCGGCCACGATGTCATCTGCATGGACATCGACGAGCAAAAGGTCAAACAGCTGCAACAGGGACACGTGAGCATCTTCGAGCCGGGGCTGGCCAGCCTGGTCAAGGAAAACCTCGAAGCCAAGCGCCTGCACTTCACCCACGATGAAAAACTCGCGGTGCAGCATGGCCAGGTGCTGTTCATCGCCGTGGGCACGCCCTCCAGCGAAGACGGTTCGGCGGACCTGCGCTACGTGCTGTCAGTGGGCGACGCGGTGGCCCGCCACCGTGAGCAGCCGGTAATCCTGGTGGAAAAATCCACCGTACCGGTGGGCACGGGCGACACCTTGAAGGCCCACATCGAGAAGGTCCTGGATGGCCGTGCGCTGCAATTCGATATCGTCTCCAACCCGGAATTCCTCAAGGAAGGCTCGGCGGTCACCGACTGCCGCCGGCCGGACCGGATCATCATCGGCTGCGAGCGCGAAGAAGTGCGCGATGTGATGCGCGACCTGTACGCACCGTTCAACCGCAACCATGACCGCATCATGTTCATGGACCTGCGCAGCGCCGAGCTGACCAAGTACGCCGCCAACTGCATGCTGGCGACCAAGATCAGCTTCATCAACCAGATCGCCGAACTGGCCGAGCACCTGGGGGCCGACATCGAAGCGGTGCGCCTGGGCATCGGCGCCGACACCCGCATTGGCTACCACTTCATCTACCCGGGCTGCGGCTACGGCGGTTCGTGCTTCCCCAAGGACATGCGCGCGCTGATCCACAGTGCCCAGGAAGCCCATTGCTCCAGCGACCTTTTGCAAGCGGTGGAAGCCATCAACGAGCGGCAGAAGCACAAGCTGTTCGAACGCATCAAGGCGTTCTACAAGGGCGACCTCAAAGGCAAGACCTTTGCCCTGTGGGGCCTGGCATTCAAGCCCAACACCGACGACATGCGCGACGCCCCGAGCCGGGTACTGCTCGATGCGCTGTTCGCCGCCGGTGCCCAGGTGCGGGCCTTCGACCCGGAAGCCATGCAGGAAACCCAGCGCCTGTACCCGGACGAGTCGCGCCTGATGCTCATGGGCACCCCGGAATCGGTACTGGTGGGCGCCGACGCCCTGGTCATCTGCACCGAGTGGCAGCAGTTCAAGGCACCGGATTTCGACCTGATCCAGCAGCGTCTCAAGGCGCCGGTGATCTTCGACGGGCGCAACCTGTACGACGCCGAGCGCCTGGCGCGCAACGGCTTCACCTACTTCCCGATTGGCCGCGGTGAATCGCGCAACCTGCCGATCCCCCACCAGCAGTGGTCTGCTGAGGCCTGAATGAACACCAGTCACTCCTCCCCTTCGAACACTCTTCTTTGGCAATCGTTGGGGCTGGGGTTGCTGGCCCTGCTGCTGTTCTGCGTCGGCGCCGACCACCAGTCGGCGATCGGCTTCGATTCGCGCTTCGTGCTGTTTGCCAAGGAAATGCTGCGCCACGGGCCGGGGTTCTTCCCCACCACCTACGGCCAGCCCTACGCCGACTACTCCAGCGCCTCGACCCTGCTGGTCTGGCTGTTCTCCCTGCCAGGGGGGCAAGTCACCAGCCTTACCGCCTGGTTGCCCACGGCCATCGCCTCGGCCTTGATCGTCAGCCTGATCTATCGCCTGTTGGCGCCCTATTCCCGCACCTGGGCCCTGCTCAGCGTTGCCCTGCTGTTGCTCAGCAACACCTTTATCAGTGAAACCCGCGCCGTGTCCCTGGACCAGATGCTGGCTGCGGTGTCCCTGGCCGTGTTCTACCTGGGCTACGCCCATGACCATTTCGGTACCCGTCGGCGCCTGGGCTGGATCTTCCTCCTGCTGGTGCTGGGCTTTGCCATTCGCGGGCCCATCGGCCTGGTGATTCCCACCGGCATGCTGTGCAGCTACTACCTGCTCAATGGCCAGTGGCGGCGGCTGTTCAGCGTCGGTTTCAGCGCCCTGGCGCTGCTGGTGGCCTGCGTCGGCCTGCTGCTGTGGCTGGCCAAGCTCAGTGGCGGCCAGGCCTTCGTCGACGATGTGATCCGCATGCAGTTCATGGGGCGCATGGACGGCAGCGAAGGCTCCAGCGATGTCTTCTATTACTTCACCAGTTCCCTGGGCAACTACGCCCTGGCCTACCCCCTGGCGATCCTGGCGTGGCTGGCCGTGCTGCTGACCCGCGCCACGGAACAGGGCCCGGGCCTGAAACTGTTGCGCCTGTGCACCGCGGCCGGGTTGATCGTGATGATCGGCCTGTCGATTCCCCAGGCGAAAAAGGCCCGCTACCTGCTGCCGATGCTGCCCATGGCGGCGATCATTGCCGCCTATCCGTTCCAGGCCGGCCGCGGACGGCTGCTGGCCTGGCTGCGCGGGGCGATCCAGGGCCTGTGGCTGCTGCTGCCGGGGCTGCTGATCATCGGCTTGCTGGTGCTGCGGCGCAAATTCCCCGAGCAGCTCGACTCGTTGACGCCGATGCTGCTGGTGCTCGGCCTGTTGCAGCTGTTGTCCCTGGGGCTGCTGTTCAAGCGCCAGTGGCGCGCCGTGGGCCTGGCCTACAGCGCAGTGCTGGCAGTCTGGGCCTGCTACATCGGAGTCTTCGAACCGGTGGAGCACCGTCTCTATGACACGCGCACCTTCAGCCACAGCGCCATGCAACTGATCGAGGCCGACCCGGCACCGGTGGTCCTGCACCGCATGGGCAAGGACGCCAAGGCCATCAAGTTCATGGTCAACCTGGACCGGGATCTGCAACCGCAGTTCACCGAAAGCCCAGACGCCCTGGCTCAGGTACCCGGCCCGGCCTGGGTCATCCTCGATCAGAGCGACCTGGCCAGCCTGCAGAATACGCCGCTGGCCGACCTGAAGCCGGTGTTGAGCGGGCGTTTCGACAAGAACGACTTCGTCCTCCTGCACCTGACCGGGCCAACCGCCGCGCAACCCTGAAAGCGTTGCACGGCCCCTGCCCGCTGCCTACACTCGCGCCCATGACTATTGAGATCCGCCGGGCGCGGGTGACCGACGCCGACTTTCTTCCCGCCATTGAAACCTGCGCTGCCGAACTGTTTCGCTCCGATGCGCAACTGGCCTGGCTGGCAGACGCCGCAGTGGCCGACGTACCGAGCCACCGCGCCAATATCCAGCGCCACCCGGTCTGGGTGGCGGTGACGGCGGATGACATCCCTTGCGCCTTTCTCAACGCCGAAGCCTGCGACCGGGAACTGCATGTGTGGGAGATTTCCGTCGCCCGCGCTCACCAGGGCCAGGGCATCGGCAAGCGCCTGCTGCAGGCGGCGCGGCAATACGCTCTGGAGCAGCAGCTTGAAGCCCTGACCCTGAGCACCTTTCGCGAACTGCCCTGGAACGAACCCTTCTACCAGCGCCAGGGCTTTGTCACCCTCGAACAGGCGCAACTGGGCCCACGGCTGTGCCAGGTGCTGGCCGATGAAGCCCGGTACGGCCTGCCCGCGGCGCGCCGCTGCGCCATGCGCCTTACGCTGTAGAAACCGGTGAGAAACTGGCTGCCTTCGCTGGCTTCCCAGCGAAGGCGTCCGCCAGGGCTACACCACACTCAAGGGCCTCTTCGCCGGCAAGCCGGCTCCTACAGGGGCCGTCGTATTTAAGTGCAAAATAAATGCACTGAAGCAGCATTATTATGAATTTGTCAGGCGCAAGATTCCTCGGCACACTGTGCCGGTTCCTCCCCCAAATGTTGGAACGTTCAAGGGCTTTCTGGTCATCCAGGCAAGCCCTTCTTTTTGCCTGTCGTTCTGGATTGGAAAGCGTTTACCGATGTTCGCCCGCTGGAAACCCGCCGCCATCAATACCCGCCCACTGGAATGGAGCCGCGCCGCCATCGGCATGGCCCTGGGCACCCTGTTCAGTGTCTGGCTCTGTGCCCAGGTCTTCGGCATGCCGGTGGCCCTGCACCTGATCGGCCCTCTGGGCGCGTCGGCGGTGCTGCTGTTCGCGGTGTCTTCAGGCGCCCTGGCCCAGCCCTGGTCGATTCTTGGCGGCTACCTCTGTGCCGCCGTCATGGCCTTGGCGGTGGCCCATGTACTGGGCCGTACCTTGGGCAGTGCCTGCCTGGCGGCGGGCATGGCCCTGGTGCTGATGTGCTGGTTGCGCTGCCTGCACCCGCCGGCCGGCGCCCTGGCCCTGACCCTGTCTCTTATACACATCTCCGAGCCCACGAGACCAGAGAGGAT
>ERZ1032215.129-NODE-129-length-15295-cov-12.015026_pt1 | contig 15295 bp, 9 predicted proteins | sample MGYA00518043_ERZ1032215 | MGnify/ENA primary metagenome ERZ1032215 (study PRJEB33718, sample SAMN03160146) | human skin metagenome | collected 2014-02-25 | study: EMG produced TPA metagenomics assembly of the PRJNA266117 data set (Human skin bacterial metagenome... | reverse complement strand
ACGAGATCCTCTCTGGTCTCGTGGGCTCGGAGATGTGTATAAGAGACAGCTATCAGGGCCAGGACGCCTGGTTATGTGCGTTGCATGACGTGACCCGGCATGTCGAAGATGCAGCGGCGCTGGAAGAGGCGCGCCAGGCCGCCGACTCGGCAAACCAGGCCAAAAGCCGTTTCCTCGCCACCATGAGCCACGAGATCCGTACTCCCCTGTACGGCGTGCTGGGAACTCTGGAGCTGCTTGGCCTGACCTCGCTCGCCCCGCGCCAGCAGGATTACCTGCACACCATCCAGCGCTCCTCCGCCACGTTGTTCCAACTGGTCAGCGATGTACTGGATGTGTCGAAAATCGAAGCCGGACAGATGACCCTCGAACTTGAGGATTTCTGCCCGCTGGAGCTGACCGAAGACACCGTGCGCACCTACAGCGCCTTCGCCCGATCCAAGGGCCTGCTGCTCTATGCCTGCATCGACCCGGCGCTGCCGGACCGGTTGCGCGGTGACCCGATACGGATTCGCCAGATCCTCAACAACTTGTTGAGCAACGCCATCAAGTTCACCGATAACGGTCGCGTGGTGCTGCGGGTTCAGTTGCTGGAAAGCGACGACGGCCGTGCCCATGTGCAATGGCAAGTCAGCGATTCGGGAAAGGGGATTACCCAGGCGCAACAACAGCAACTGTTCGACCCTTTCTATCAGGTCAACGACGCCAACGCGCAAGCCGGTGCCGGATTGGGACTGGCCATTTGCAAATGGCTGTGCGAGTTGATGGCGGGCCAGTTGAACGTGGTCAGCGAGCCCGGGCTCGGCAGCAGTTTCATCCTTCAACTCTCGCTGGAACACGCACCCGGTGAGCTGGCCGATTGCCCTGTGTTCGGCCCCGGCAGCGCCGCCGTCTATGTGCGTGCAAAGGTCGCTGAACAGGCCCAACACCTGATGGCCTGGCTCAAGCGTTTTGGCCTCGACTGCCACCCGCTGACGGCCGGTACACCAGTGTCATCGGCACTGCTGGTAGAGCTTTGCTCGCTGGCCAATACCGCGGCCTGGCCGGGTCCGAAGGTCGTCGCCACGGCGGATGGCCCCAACCCTTCGCAATTACGCGGTACCGTCCGAGAAGTCGACGCCCATGATGTCCGCGCGATCGCCTGGGCGATTTACCAGGCCCAGCACGGCGCTCGCACCGACAGCCAACCTTCGTCGCCGGATACCCCCCGGCAGTTGAATCTGCAAGTGCTGGTGGCGGAAGACAATGCGATCAACTCGGCGATCATCAAGGAGCAACTGGAAGTGCTGGGCTGCTCGGTGGTCGTCGCGGCCAATGGCGAGCTTGCCCTGGCGCAGTGGTCGCCCGGACGCTTCGATCTGCTGCTGACCGACGTCAATATGCCGGTCATGAACGGCTACCAATTGACCACGGCGTTGCGACAACTGGATCAGGCCTTGCCGATTATCGGCGTCACCGCCAACGCCTTACGCGAAGAAGGCGAGCGCTGCACTAGCGTCGGCATGAACGCCTGGATGGTCAAGCCACTGAACCTCGCCACCCTGCGCGCGCACCTGGAAAGACATTGCAAAATCGCCCTACCAGCGACCAGCGTTGCGCCTCTAAAGCTGTCACCGAACATGCGCGAACTCTTTGTCACGACGCTACGCCAGGACATGCAGGTCACGCTGACGGCACTGGACAACGCCGATGCCAATCGCGTGGCGCAACAGCTGCACAGCATGGCCGGTGCATTGGGTGCGGTACAGCTCGAGGAACTGGCCACAACCTTCGTCGAGCTGGAGTGTCGCTTGAACGGCATGAGCGTGACCAGCGCCCTGGACCTGGAGGTGCGCCAGAATCTGGCTCGATTGAAAGACCTGCTGGACACCCTTGAATAATTTCAATGCGGATAATCAGCCATGGAAACCCTCAAGGTTGCCATTGCCAATGACCACCCCATCGTCCTGGGGGGGGTACGAGAGCTGGTTGAGCGTGGCCAATGCTTGCGCGCTGATGGAATACCTGACGCGGCACTTCCCCAACGTGCTGGTGCTGACGATGATTTCCAACCCGCTGATCCTGACGCGCCTGCAAGAGATCGTGGCAAGCCGGTGCGCAGCAGTGCCGAGCGTTTTACTCACATGTTGCTAAAGGAACATAAAATAGTGCGTTGATTTGTTCCGGGAGTGGGAGTCAGCAACGATTGACTTAAGAGCGCAAAGATAACAAGCATTCAAAAAAATTCTCGCCACGAGCAAACTTGACGCCAACAGCAACCATACACTTCTGGATTACTAACATAACTAGAAAAACTCAAACTAACAGACAACTACATTCCAGCTGCAATTAACTTCTAGGAATCGTCTGATGTACCACCAAAAAATCGCGTTATATCGTGTTGTTGTTTTAAACCTAACCACTGGAAAACAACATGAAAAAGCTAACTCGCGCACTTCTCGCCCTTTCAATCATCGCCGCCGCTGGCAACGCCCTGGCAGATGACCCCGTCCAGGCCGGTAGTGGCACTATCAACTTCACCGGCACCATCAACAACGATGCCTGCTCCGTTGAAGGCGCTGGCAAGGGTAAAACCATAGCGGTCGACATGGGCGAAGTGTCGATCAAAGACATGGGCACTCCCAGCGCGCCTAAAGGCAACGGCACCCTGAACGTCGAAAACTTCAGCATGAAGATCAACTGCAACGCCGGTACTAAGGTCGCAATGATCTTCCGACCAACCTCGGGCGCAGGTTCGGGTCTTGTGCCCGGTACCAACGTGCTTCGTCTGATCGACGGCCTGGGGGCTGCGAAAGGTATCGGCATTGCGCTGCTTGATTCCAATGGCGCCGTGATCGACCTCAGCTCGCCTAGCACCGCAAAGATCGAAAACACTCTGCAAGACAGCAACGCCACCCTCAAATTCTCCGCAGCCTACGTAACCACCGTCGCTCCGGCACAGGCTGTTGCCGGTCGTGGCGACGCCACCCTACCGTTCACGCTGCAATACGAATAATCCGCGCGAACACACAAGCCCGGTGCGGGGCCGGTCGGCCCCGCATCCTCATTCACTTGCGCGGTAGCCCTCATGTTTTATCGTCACTCACTATCCTTTTGTGCAGGCCTGCTGAGCCTGTTCATGGTCAATCAGGCCATGGCCGGAATTTCCTTGAGCAGCACCCGGCTGATTTTCGACGGCCAGCACAAGGAGGCCGGAATCACCGTGCGCAACAGCGGTGAAGACGTGTTGATCCAGTCGTGGATCGACACCGACTCCAGCGAAACCGCAGCCGTACCCTTTGCTGTGACGCCGCCCCTGGTGCGCGTCAGCGGCGACGAACAGCAAATATTGCGGGTGATCTACGAAGGCGCGGGCATGCCGACCGACCGCGAGTCGGTGGTGTGGCTCAATGTGCAAGAGATCCCTCAAGCGGCGAAATCCGAGAACACGTTGCAACTGGCCGTGCGCCAGCGCATCAAGGTGTTCTTCCGCCCGGCAGGCCTGAAAAACAACGCCTATCTGGCACCGAGCGAACTGACTTGGCGGCTGACAGAACAAGCCGGCAAGAGCTTGTTGGTGGTGAATAACCCAGGCCGGTATCACGTGTCGATTGCAGATATCACACTTCAATCCGGCACCATCAGTGAACACCCCTTTGATTCGATGATGATTGCCCCCGGCGAACAAAAAAGCTTCACCCTTAAACAACTTCACAACGCCAATACAGCCCGTCTTTTATTCAAAAGCATTAATGATTATGGCGCACAAGATCGTTATGGAGCACAAATTTCCAACAGTGCCGATACCCGAGCCAGTTTGAATAAACAAACCCCATAACTTAAGCGCCGCTGTGACGGCTGAACTTCCACTGTATTTCTCTTCGCTCCGTTAGTTCGTATCGGAGGTGATATGGGGTTCCTGCATGTTTTTACTCAAGCGCGACAGATGGGCGCCATTTTCGATTGTTCTGTTATTCAGCACCACCTGCGTGGCCGATGACGATGAACAGTTCAATACCTCGTTTCTCCTAGGCGCACCATCTTCTGTGGATCTGCAACCATTGCTCGCCAGCAGTCGTGTGCTGCCCGGCATCTATCGGGTGGACCTGTACGGCAACGAAACGCTGGTCGGCCGCCGCGACATCGATTTTCGTCGCCCTCCCGGCACGAGCAAGGTCGAGGCCTGCCTGACTCTGGAAATAGTGCAGCAACTGGGGGTCGACATCGGCAAGCTGCAAGCCAGCGGCAAACTGAGCAGCGATGATCCCGATGCCTGCCTGGACTTGCCCGCCTTGATCGATCACGCCAGCGTGCGTTACGACGTACCCCGTCTGCGCTTGATCGTCAGTGTTCCGCAAAGCGCCATGGTGCGTGGCCGACGTGGTTATGTCGACTCGGCCCTATGGGACGAAGGCGTTCCCGCCGCATTCATCAACTATCAGTTGAGCAGCAGCCGCAACGGCACTCGGGGTGAAAATACCCTGTCCAACAACGTCGGCCTGCGCAACGGCATCAACCTCGGCGCCTGGCGCTTGCGTAACGAATCGAACTTCAGCAGCAGCACCGGCCGCCCCAGCACATTCAAAAGTAACCGCAGCTATCTGCAACATGACGTGACTGCCCTGAAGGGCCAGTTCAGCGCCGGGGATATCTTTTCAGATGCCGACCTGTTCGACAGCGTGCGCTATCGCGGCCTGAAACTGGCGTCCGACGACGGCATGCGTGCCGACAGCGAGCGCGGTTATGCGCCAATCATTCGCGGCATTGCGCAGTCCAGCGCCACCGTGGAGATCCGCCAGGACAGCTACCTCCTCTACACCGCCAACGTGCCGCCGGGGCCATTCGAGATCAGCGATATCTACCCCAGCGGCTCCAACGGCGACCTGGAAGTGACGATTATCGAAGCCGATGGCCGCCGCCGGGTGACGGTGCAGGCATTTTCCAGCCTGCCGATCATGGTCCGTGAGGGCCAGTTGAAGTACAGCGTCTCGGCCGGCCGGTACAACAGCAACAGCGTTGACCAGAAGTCACCGCAATTTGTCAGCAGCACCCTGGCATACGGCATCAGCAGTAACTTGTCCGGGATCGTCGGGGTGCAGGCCTCGGAAAACTTCAAGGCGCTGTCCGTGGGAGCTGGCCGCAATACAACTATCGGTGCCGTCTCACTGGACTTGACCCACTCCATGAGCAGCACTTTCGGCAAAACCATCACCGGCAACAGCCTGCGCGCGCTGTATGCGAAGACGTTCACCGGCACCGACACCAACTTCACCCTCGCCGCCTATCGCTACTCGACCGAGGGCTATCGCACCCTCACCGAGCACGTCGAGGAACTGAGCAACGACGGCCAGAAGCGTATCGGCAACTCGAAAACCCGTACCGACCTGACCGTCAACCAGAGCCTGGGCCGAAACCAGCGATACGGCAGCGTCTACATCAACGCCAGCGACCAGCGTTACTGGGGACGCGGTGGCTCGCAAAGCCTGTCGGCGGGTTACAGCAACTATTGGGGCGATGTGAACTACAACCTCGGCGCCACCTACTCCAAGGATGTCGGCAACTACGGGCCGGCGAACAATGACACACTGGTGAACCTGTCCATATCGTTCCCGCTGGGCTCCAAGCCTCGTGCACCCCGCGCCTTCGTCTCGGCCAGCACGCAGAAATCCAGCGATACCACGCAAATGGGCCTCAACGGCTATCTGGCGCAAGACAGCGACACCTATTACTCGGTGCAAGCCGGCAACAGCAGCAACGGCGGCAGCTCCGGCTCAGTCAACCTCAGCACCCGCACCTCATTTATGGATATCAGCGCCGGTTACAGCCAGGGGCGCGGCTACAACTCGCAAAACCTTAACCTATCGGGTTCGATCGTCGGCCATGCCGGCGGAATCAACCTGGGACAAACCGTGGGCGAAACGTTCGCGCTGGCGCAGGTCGAAGGCGTGGAAGGGGTGAAAATCGGCAGCTTCTCCGGAGCCAGGACCGGCAGCAACGGCTTCGCCGTGGTCCCCAATGCGCAGCCCTATCGCGTGAACTGGATCAACCTCGACACTCGAGACCTGGGCGCCGATATCGAGATCGACAGTGCGACCCGGCAAGTGGTGCCACGTCGTGGTGCCGTGGTGCTGGCGCGTTACACCAGCAAGACCGGACGGCGAGTGCAGTTCGCGCTGTTCGACGCCAGGCACCAGCCGATTCCGTTTGGCGCGTCGCTCGAAGACAGCGCCGGCAAACAGTTGGCGATCTCTGACCCTGGTGGCAAGGCTCTGGCGCTGGTTGAAGCCGACGCCGGTACCCTGACCATCAACTGGCAGGGCCAGCGCTGTGAAGCGCCTTATGCGTTGCCCGAACGCAACAAGGCGCTGAACTATGAGCGGGCGACACTGGTGTGCCGCCCCTGATTCCTCAGAAATCGCGCTTGTAAAAGATATCCAGGGAGCTGGCGAAACCGCTCGCCGCTTCCAGATAGACCTTCTTGCTCAGCTTGTAACGCAGAGCGATGGTACTGGCCGGCTCAAAGACCCCGACGCCATAGCGCAGGCTGAGCCTTTCGGAAATGGCGCCGCTGGCCACCACGCTGGTGTTGTTGCCGCTGCCCTGGGTATCGAGTTGGAAGTCCTGAATGCCCAGGTTCTTGGCAATGCCGCCGGTCAGTTCCGAGCTGCCCATCAGCCCCAGCCCGAGAGCCGCCTGGGCCAGCATGTTGTTGTCTTCACCGGTGGACGTCAGCGGGCGCCCCAGAACCAGATAGGACAGCGCCTGTTCCTGGCTCATGGCCGGCTCCGAGAAGATCTGCGTCGCCGGTTGCTCGGCGCTGCCACTCAGGCGGATGCCGGCAATCACGTCGTCAGTCTGGCGCACGGCCTCGATGTCCAGGTAAGGCTGGTCGATGGGGCCGGCAAACAGCAGCCGCGCACGACGCACGGTCAAGCGCTGGCCGTAGGCCCGATAGCGGCCGTCGTTGAGCCACAGCTCACCGCGGGTATCCATGTTGTCACCAATGTGCACGTGCCCCTGCAGGTTGGCAGTCAGGCCGAAACCGCTGAAGGCCAGCTTGTCCTGGCCCACCTCCACATCGATGTTCATGGCCATGGCCATGGCCTTTTTGCCGTCGTCGGTCTGCTGGCCGACGATCACCGTGTCGTCGGAGACCTTGACTGTCGAGGGCGGCAATTCGCGCACGGTGATCTGGCCCTTGGGGATCAGCACCTTGCCGGCAATCGCCAGCTTTTCCTCCTGCAGCGAGATCTTCAGGTCCGGCGCCACCTCCAGCGCTGCATAGGGCTCCACCGTCACCGGCAGTTGGGTGCCCTTGAGGCTCAGGTCCACCAATAGCGCCCGGCCCCAAGCGATGTTGCCATTGAGGCTGCCCTGCCCGGCCTTGCCGCTTTTCCAGCCGCCGTTGAGCTGCACGCTCTCGCCAGCGATCTGCGCGCTCAGTTGCAGGTCTTCAAGGCTGATGGGCAACTCGGAGCCGGACACCTCGCCCCCGGACAACTGCACGTTGCCGTTGACCTGAGGCGCCAGCAGGCCGCCAGACAAACGACCGCTGCCATTGAGGCTGCCGCTGAGCTTTTCCACCATGGGCACGAACGGCCGCGCCACGGACAGATCCAGCCCGCTGAGGCGGAAATCACCGGACAGCGGTTTGCTTTTCGGCAGCGGATTGATCTGCGCCTGGAGCATCAGCTCACCCAGTTTGCCGCCGTCGAACTGCAACTGCGTGTCGATGCGCCGCGGGGTGAGTCGGGTATTGAGCTTCAACGCCTGATAGGGGAAATCCAGCCACTGGTCCTTTTCCTTGACCCGCAAGGTGCCGCCGCTGGCGTCCAGCATGATCTGGCCCTGGGGCCCGCTGGCCGGCAAGTCCAGTTGCACATCGGCATTGAGCATGCCCTTCCAGGCGAAATCCTTGGGCAGCCACTGCGCCAGGCTGTCGAGGGGAAAACGCTTGAGGTGATAACGCAGTTTCGGGTCCGGCATCAGCCGCTGGTCTTCACCGCACAGGCTGGCATCGCCGCTGGCCCAGCAGTGGGCACCGAAGTTCAGCGTGCCGTTGGCCAGCCGCTCAAGCCGGGCCGGGTTCTGCAGCTTCCAATCCTGGCCGCCGGTCTGTACATCGCCGCTGGCCAGGCGCCCGCGCCAGTTGCCCTGGTCCAGGGCGCCATCCAGGCCCAGGGCCAGTTTCAACAGCGGCCCTTGCAGGTCCAGTTGCAGTTTCTGTTTCTTGATGTCGCCCTGGCCGGCCAGGGTCAGGGTCCCCAACTGCGTGTCGCCCAGCTGAATCCCGCTGCCCTTGAGGTCCACCTGGGCCTTTTGCGCACCATCCAGAGTGGCGTCCAACTTGAGGTTCTGCAGGCGGTTTTCGGCAAAGGCCAGTTGCTGCCCGGCCAGGTCCAGCTTGCCCTGTGGCGCCTTGAGGGTGCCGGCCAGGTCCAGCCGACCGTTGAGCTGCCCACGCAACTCGGGCCAGAGCTGACCCAGGCGCGGCATCTTGATCTCCAGCTGGCCGGCGATCTTCTGTTGCAGGCTGCCGGAGCCGTTGATCCGGTTGTCTCCCAGGCGGATGTCCAGCGCGCCCAGAGTCCATTGCTCGCCCGCTCCGTCGGCCTTGGCCTGGAGAACCGCCGGCTGTCCGCGCAAGCGTCCCTTGAGGTCGAGGTTGGCATTGAGCTTGAGTTGCTGGTTCTTCATTTCGCCTTGGCTGCGCAGGGGGCCGGCCAGGGTTCCGGGCAGCTCCGCCACCCAGTACGCGGGGTTGATGGCCGACAGATCCAGGGCGGTATCCCAGGCAATGCCGTCGGCGAACTGCAGGTTCAGGTGGCCCTCGGCCTTGCCCTGGCCCGCCGCCAGCTTGAACTGCGGTAGATAGATTTTCGTCAGGTCGCCGCTGAACGGGCTGCTCAGGCTGAACGCGCCTGCCGGGCCGTCCAGGTCGCCCTTGAAGTTGCCCAGGTAGTTACCGTCACGGTAAGCCACTTCGGCATCAAAACTGCGGACCCGCACCGCCGGCTCGTCAATCAGCGGATACAGGCGGTGCCAGGGGAAGTCCAGCCAGGCCAGCTTGGCCTCGGCGGCGAAACCTTCGCTCCAGTCCAGTTGCCCACTGAGCTTGAGGTGTTGCTTGTCGTTGGCGCTCAGGTCCAGAGCGGCAATCTGTGCGCCCTTGGCGTCGACCTTGCCTTGCAGCAACAGGGCCACCGGGCCCTGCTCCGCCGGCAGGCTGGCCTTGCCGGCGAGCTGGTAGCCGCTTTTCAGGTCGCCCTGGCCAGTCAGTTCCAGCTGATCCAGTTGCAGGGTGTCCGGCAGATCGGCGCTGGCCTTGAACCCATCGGCAGTGATTCGCAACTGGGCCGGCAGGTTCTCCACCAGGGGCTGCAACTGGCCGCTCAATTGCCCTTGCAGGTAGCCACTGCTGTCGGCATTGAGCTGCAGAGTCTTGAGCAGGTCGCCTTCAACCTTCAACGCCAGGGACCAGGGGCCACCGCCGGGAGCGGGCAAGCCGAGGTTGCCCTGGGCGGTCAGGGGCCAGTCGCCACTGGGTTGCAGCAGCCCGGAAAGGTCCAGACTCAGGTCATCGCGCTTTAGGTGCAAAGAGTCGATCTGCAGGCCTTGGGCAGTCCAGTGCGCCGCCAGCTGCAGGGTCTTGAGTTCTTCACTGCCATTGAACAGCAGCCTGCCCACACGCACTTGCCCCAACTCGATGGCCAACGGCAGCTTCAGTTCCGGCAGGCTGATGGGCTCCGAACTGGTTTCGGTTTCGCCGCTCGGAGGGAACAGCAGGCTGACCTGATCGGCTTCCAACTGCTCGATGCACAGGGTCATGCGCAGCAGGCAGCCGGGCGACCAGGTGAACTGCACGGCGTTGAGCTCGACCCGGTTGCCCTCCTGTTGCCAGAGCAAATGATCGGCGCTCCAGTGCCCGCCAAGGCGGCCCTCGAAATTGTCCAGGGTCAGCCCCGGCACTCGCGCCAGGGCCCAGCGGCTGCCAGCCTGGGTTCCGAGTACGCTGGCCAAGGCCAGAATGATCAGGATCACCAGCGCAACAATCGCCAGCAGCGTTATCTTCAAACCACGCTTCAAAGCTCTGGCCCCATGGAAAAGTGCAAACGAATACCGCCGTCGTCATTCATCGCGTGGGCCAGGTCGACCCGGATCGGTCCCACTGGCGAAACCCAGCGTACGCCGACGCCCACCCCGGTCTTGAGGTTAGGCAGCTCCAGCTTGTTGAAAGAGTTGCCCTGGTCGACAAAGGTCGCGATCCGCCATTTCTCGGCGATCGAATACTGGTACTCGACGCTACCGGCCACCATGTAGCGGCCGCCGATGCGATCGCCTTCGGAGTTTTCCGGTGACAGGGTCTGATAGTCGTAGCCCCGAACGCTCTGGTCGCCACCGGCAAAGAAGCGCAAGGACGGCGGAATCGACTTGTAGCCATTGGTGGCACTGCCACCGAACTGCACTCGCCCGAGAAAGCGGTGGTTGTCCCAGACCGTGGTCAGGCCCTTGAGCAGCACCGTGCCATACAGCAGGTTGGTGTCGGAACCGACCCCTTCCTTGGCCAGCTTGGTGTCGAACTGAATGCGATAGCCGTTATGCGGGTCGATGCGATTGTCGCTGCGCAGGTAGGAATAAGTCAGGCCAGGCATCAGCAGATTACTCAGGCCCGAGTCGTCCCCGAGGCGATATTCCTCTCGCTGATACTTCAGCGACAGCACCCGCTGCCAGCCGCTGGGCAACTTGCTGTGCCACTCGGGACCGATGGTGAGCAACTTACTCAGGGTATCGGTGCCGGCAATCTCTTCATTCTGGTAACCACCGGCGAACCGCAGCTTGTCGGTCAGAGGCGGGTCCAGGGGAATGTCGTACCACAGGCCGACGTTCTGCCGCGGGGCAGAAACTTCCGCCTCCCAGCCGTAACTGTGGCCCTGGGGGTTGACCCAGTGCCGGGTCCAGTTGGCCTTGACCCGCGGCCCTACGTCGGTGGAATAGCCGAGGCCGAGGCCCATGGTCCGGGGCTTGCGGGTTTCCAGCTGGACCGCCACCGGAATCACCTCGTGCTCGGCGGCAGTAGGCGCGGCGTCCACCCGCACGCCCTCGAAGTAGCCGCTCGACTGCAGGGCCTGGTTGAGTTCGGCAATCAGTTCGGAGTCATAGGGCGCGCCGGCCTTGAACGGCACCATGCGCCGCAACAGGTCTTCATCGAACAGGGAGTCGCCGCTAAAGCTGACCTTGCCCAGCGCGTAGCGCGGGCCGCTGTCATAGACCAGGTCGATGTCCGCGACACCTGCCTGGGGGTCCACCGACAGTTTCTGCTGGGTAAAGCGCCCGCTGAAAAAGCCATAGCGCGAAGCCTGGTTCTGGATCAGGCGCTTGGCGTCTTCGTAATGGCCATGATTGAGCACGGCACCCGGCTTGAGCTGGTCGCCGTCGGGAAGGCGAAACGACTTGAGGGAGGCCGCCGGGCCTTCGACCCGGACTGTCACGTTGCGCAGGTGCACCGGTTCGCCGGGGTCGATCCGCAACGTCAGGCGCGGTTTGTCACCGCCACGCACCTCACTCTGGATATGCGGTTGGTAGTAGCCCAGGGCCTGGGCGGCTTTCTTCGCCTGCTCCTCGGCGCCCCGGCTGAACCGCAGCAAGGCTTCTTCATCGCGATCGCCGACACTGCCAATGTAACCTTCCACATTGGCCTTCAACTCGTCATTGGCGGGCTTGACCCTGACATCCAATTCGCTCTGCGCCAGCGCCGCACAGCTTGTGAACAACAGCAAAAAGCCGCTGGTAAATCTTCCTGGAAACTTCATAGGCGCGGATGCTATCACGAGCTTGGGAGGGCGATAGAGCGCTCAGGTGCACGGAAAGTTCTATATCAGGCTGTTGCTCTTTGTAAGTGCTGCGGGCTGGGGTGAAAAAATACGTGCTCACGCACCGGCCCCACCGCAATCTCACCGATCTCTTCATAGCCCTGACGCTTGTAGAACTCCAGGTAACGCGGATTGCCGGTGTCCAGCACCACACCCTGGGAATGCTCGTCCACGGCGCACCAGTTGTGCACCGCCGCCAGCAATTGCTCGCCGAAATGCTGGCCCTGAAACTGCGGATGCACCCCCAGCAGCGGCAGCACATGCACCGCATCATTGGGCAGGCAGGCCTGCACCGCCTGGTGATACTCCAGATAGCGCTGGGTGCAGCGAAACCCGGTGCTGAGCACCATGCGCAGGCGCCATGCCCAACTTTCGGTGATGCCCAGGCGCCGTTGCGGCGGCGCGATCAGGGCGATACCGATCAGCCGGTCATTGACCAGCAGGCCGATGGCCGGCAGGTCCTGAAGAAAATGCTGCTTCACCAATTCGCGCACTGTGGCTCGTACCCGCTGTTCGTAGCCGGGGCGATCGGCTTCGAAAATGAAACCGAAGGTCGGCTCATGGCGGTAGGCCTGGTACAGCAGCGACCGCGCTTCGCGGGAATAGCCGCTGTCGAGCTGGTGAATATCGGCGATGACATTGGAGGAATCAGGCATGACGGTCACTCTCCCCTGGACCCGGCTCAAATGGCCGCGTTCTTGTTAGTACGAGCCCTGCGCGCCGCTGATCGTTCCCGCGCCCCTGGGACATTAGCAGCGCATCCGCCACGCCGCCACGCTGGCCGGCCCGGGCGTTGTCAGCTAGCATCGCTGTTTTGCCAGGACCGCCGACCATGAAAATCGTCTCGTTCAATATCAACGGGCTGCGTGCCCGCCCCCATCAGCTGGCGGCGCTGATCGACAAACACCAGCCGGATGTGATCGGCCTGCAGGAAACCAAGGTCGCCGACGAACAGTTCCCCCTTGCCGACATCCAGGCCCTGGGCTACCACGTGCATTACCACGGCCAGAAAGGCCATTACGGCGTAGCCCTGCTCTCGCGCCAGGCACCGTTGGCCCTGCATAAAGGCTTTGAAGGTGACGACGAAGACGCCCAGCGGCGCTTTATCTGGGGCACCTTCGCCGATGCCAACGGCACCCCGGTGACCATCATGAACGGCTACTTCCCCCAGGGCGAAAGCCGCGACCATCCCACCAAATTCCCGGCCAAAGCGCGCTTCTACCAGGATCTGCAGCACCTGCTGGAAAGCCGTTTCAGCAATGACCAGCCCCTGGTGGTGATGGGCGATGTGAACATTTCCCCGGAAGATTGCGACATTGGCATCGGCGCCGAGAACGCCAAACGCTGGCTGAAGACCGGCAAGTGCAGCTTCCTGCCAGAAGAGCGCGAGTGGATGGCCCGCCTGAAGAACTGGGGCCTGGTGGACAGCTTTCGTCACCTGAACCCCGAGGTGAACGACCGCTTCAGCTGGTTCGACTACCGCAGCCGCGGCTTCGAGGATGAGCCCAAGCGCGGCCTGCGCATCGACCTGATCATGGCTTCCCAGGGGTTGTTGCCACGGGTCAAGGACGCTGGGGTCGACTATGAACTGCGGGGCATGGAAAAACCTTCGGACCATGCGCCGATCTGGCTCGAACTGGGCTGATCGACAGGCACAAAAAAGCCCATCTGCCGATGGGCTTTTTTTTTGCGGTTACAGCTGTATGTGCTCGACCCGCTCCGTGGTACCGGCACTGGCGATAGCGCTGATGGCGCTCTCGAGGGTGGCTTCCGAATCGTACAAGTGGCTGACCAGAATCACTTCCTTACCGGACTTGAGCTTGAAAAAAGGTTTGCCGCCCGACGAAATTTTCTTGACGTAGCGTTCCGGGGAAGCGCAATGTGCGCGGAACAGGCCGAGAGCCGCCTCGGCACTGTCCCGGCAAGGGTAGCGGTCGCTTTGAAGCATGGTCTGCGCCTCCTTTGTCTTCAGCAAGAATCTGCATGCACCACTGCCATACTGCTTCAGCTCGAACCAGGCACTCATTTGTAACTCCTTTGCACACTACGAAATAGCAGCTCAACACTGCCGAGGCATCCGCGGGGGATGACGCGTTGGCAGTCGCCCCAATCCCCGCCAGACAAAGTTGCCCACTCTACGCGCCGTTCCGAGGTTGGTCTTTAGGACAAATCTCAAAAAATCTAGAGAAAACAGCTATTTATGATGTAGGACTTTCGCCATTTCTCTGCAAATAGCCCCGTCCGTCACATCCCTGTCACCTCCCTGACTTAATGTCCCCAGCACTTACCTCCTCCCTCTATATAGAAGGCCAGTGCCGCCATGCCCCGCGCTTCCACCGTCAGCGAACGAGATATCTGGTGCCGGACCATCAGCCTGTTTCTGATCGGTTTCGTTTGCTACGCCCTGCCCTGGTCGGTATTCGCCGCCCTGCCCCCAGCCCCGGACAATGCGCCGGTCCTGCGCATCCAAGGCTCCAATACCATCGGCGCCCGGCTGGGCCCGGCCCTGGTCAAGGGCCTGATGGAAGAACAGGGCCTGCGCGATATCAGGATCACCGCCAGTGGCAAAGACAATGAACAACAGGTGGTGGGGCAAACCGCCCAGGGCCGAGCGGTGCGGGTGGAAGTGGCCGCCCACGGTTCGAGTACCGGCTTTGCCGCTCTGAAAACCGCCCGGGCCGACCTGGCCGCCGCTTCACGGCCGATCAAGGACAGCGAGCTGGTGGACCTTGAAAGCCTGGGGGACCTGAAAAGCCCCAGCGCCGAACAGGTGATCGCCATCGACGGGCTGGCAATCATCCTGCATCCGCACAACCCGCTGAACCAACTGAACACCGAGCAACTGGCCCGGCTGTTCAGCGGCGAAGCCAGGACCTGGGAAGAACTGGGTGGCATTGGCGGCGCGGTACATCTCTATGCCCGGGATGACCAGTCCGGCACCTACGACACCTTCAAGGAGCTGGTACTCAGCCGTCGCGGCAAGACCCTGGGCCCCGGCGCAAAACGTTTCGAATCCAGCGAGCAGTTGTCCGACGCAGTCAGCCATGACCCCCAGGGTATAGGTTTCATCGGCCTGCCCTATGTGCGCCAGGCCAAGGCGGTGGCCATTGTCGACGGCGACTCACAGCCGATGCTGCCGCTCAACAGCCTGATCGCCACCGAGGATTACCCGCTGTCACGGCGCCTGTATCTGTACCTGCCGCCCAATGGGCAGAACCCCTGGGCCGATGCCCTGGTGAGCTTTGCCCAGGGCAGCAAGGGCCAGGCCATCGTCGCCGCCAACGGCTTTATCGCCCAGACCGTGCAGGCCATGCGTGTCGCTCCCGGCCCTGTCTCTTATACACATCTGACGCTGCCGACGATATGCAGTGTGGGGAGCTCGGAGAAAGGCGCACTATTAAAAGAAAAAAAACAACAGCGCAATCATATCATTTTATTTAAACTAC
>ERZ1032215.111-NODE-111-length-16097-cov-9.835183_pt1 | contig 16097 bp, 12 predicted proteins | sample MGYA00518043_ERZ1032215 | MGnify/ENA primary metagenome ERZ1032215 (study PRJEB33718, sample SAMN03160146) | human skin metagenome | collected 2014-02-25 | study: EMG produced TPA metagenomics assembly of the PRJNA266117 data set (Human skin bacterial metagenome... | reverse complement strand
AGATCCTCTCTGGTCTCGTGGGCTCGGAGATGTGTATAAGAGACAGGTGCAGGGGTCAGCCGGGCCCATGAAGTGGGGGGCGAAGAAGGTTCGGTGGCAGGGCTGGTGATGGTCCTGACCGGGCTTCTGAACCTGTTCGCCGCCCCTTTGCTGGCGTCGTTGCTTTGACGCGCAAGCCCCGGGCCAGGGCCTGATTCCCGGCTGACCCGCACGGCCATCAAGCTGGCTGCCAATGCAACTCCGCCAGCGGCGTGAGCTGTCTAGACTCTGGAGGTCCTCTTCCTATAAGAACCATCACCGAGGTCCTTGCCGTGAGCCTAGCCCCCGTTCAATCGACACCGAGTGTAAAAAACCAGGTCAGCGCCATCGAGTGGCAAACCCGCGGGGACCTGGCCGCCTGCTATCGCCTGGTAGCGATGCATGGCTGGGACGACCTGATTTTCACCCACATCTCCGCCAAGGTGCCGGGCACCGAAGATTTCCTGATCAACCCGTTTGGCCTGATGTTCCACGAGATCACTGCGTCGAGCCTGGTGAAGGTCGACCAGGCCGGCAACAAGCTGATGGACAGCCCCTACGAGATCAACCCGGCGGGCTACACCATTCACAGCGCAGTGCATGCGGTGCGTCACGATGTGGTTTGCGTGCTGCACACCCATACCGCGGCCGGGGTTGCGGTGTCGGCGCAGAAGCAGGGCGTGTTGCCCATCAGCCAGCAGTCGCTGTTCGTGTTGTCGAGCCTGGGTTACCACCCCTATGAAGGTGTGGCCCTGAACCCCGAGGAGAAGGTCCGGCTGCAGGCCGACCTGGGGGACAACAGTTTCCTGATGCTGCACAACCATGGCCTGCTCACCTGCGGCGCGACCATCGCCGACACCTTCCTGATGATGTTCACCTTCCAGCGCGCCTGCGAGATCCAGGTGCTGGCGCAGAACGGCGGCGCCGAGCTGATTGCCATCCCTGCTCCGATCCTGGCCGGCGCCAGGGCGATGATCGCAGGTGTCACCCGCAGCGCTCAGGGCATGGGCGGCGCTCTGGCCTGGCCGGCCCTGCTGCGCAAACTCGATCAACTCGACCCGGGTTACACACTCTGATGCCTATTGCCGAGATCCCGCTGTGCGTGTGGCGTACACGCGGACATGACCTGGTCTTTCGCGGCCAGCGCATCCGTTACTGGGTGGCCGGGCAGGGCGAGCCGCTGCTGCTGATCCATGGCTTTCCCACCGCCAGTTGGGACTGGCACTACCTGTGGCAGCCCCTGGCCCGGCATCATCAGGTGATCGCCTGCGACATGCTGGGCTTCGGTGATTCGGCCAAGCCCCTGGAGCATGACTACAGCCTGCTGGAGCAGGCTGACCTGCAGCAGGCGCTGCTGGCCCATCTGGGTATCGCCGAGCCGGTGCATCTGCTGGCCCACGACTACGGCGACAGCGTTGCCCAGGAGTTGCTGGCCCGGCACTACGAAGAGCGGATCGATATCGCCAGTTGCGTGTTTCTCAACGGCGGCCTGTTTCCGGAAACCCATCGCCCGGTGCTGACCCAGAAGCTGCTGCTCAGCCCGCTGGGCTGGATGCTCGGGCGCACGTTCAGCCGCCAGGGCCTGGCCAAGAGTTTCCGGCAGATATTCGGCCCCCAGAACCGCCCCAGCGAGTCGGTGCTGGATGATTTCTGGAGCCTGGTGCAGAGCAACGATGGCCCGCGAATCCTGCACAAGCTGATCGGCTATATCCCTGAACGCCGGGCCCGGCGTGAACGTTGGGTCAGTGCCATGCAGCGCGGCGAGGTGCCCCTGCGGGTGATCGATGGTGCGCTGGACCCGATTTCCGGGGCACACATGGTGGAGCGCTATCGGCAATTGATCCCACGGGCCGACACGGTGCTGCTGCCGAGCATCGGGCATTACCCGCAGATCGAAGCGCCCCTGGCGGTGCTCAAGCATTACCTGGAGTTTCGCGACAATCTGCTGTCGCCATCATCACGGTTGGCGTGTTCCTGAACCCCGCGGCCTTGAGCGGGCAAGGCGATTATCCCGCTGCCTTATTGCGCACCATTCAGGTCAAAACGTTTTTATTGTGACCAAAGGCTGGCTGCCTGACACTCGAAGCATTGTCCATTGGCCCTGCTGGAGTTCGGTATGAGTGAGTCTGTGCGCTTGGAAGATAAAGTGGTGATCGTCACCGGGGCCGGCGGTGGCCTGGGCCGGGCCCATGCACTGCTGTTCGCCCGGCACGGCGCCAAGGTGCTGGTCAACGACCTCGGCGGCTCGGCCCAGGGCGAAGGCGCCAGCGCTTCGGCCGCCGACCGCGTGGTGGCGCAGATCCGCGAGGCCGGCGGTATCGCCGAAGCCAGCCATGACTCGGTCACCGACGGTGAAAAGATCGTGCAGAACGCCCTGGATGTGTTTGGCCGGGTCGATGTGGTGGTCAACAACGCGGGGATCCTGCGGGACAAGACCTTCCACAAGATGGAGGACGCCGATTGGGACCTGGTTTATCGGGTGCATGTCGAGGGGGCCTACAAGGTCACCCGCGCCGCCTGGCCACACCTGCGCGACCAGGGGTATGGGCGGGTGATCTTCACCGCTTCCACCTCGGGCATCTATGGCAACTTCGGCCAGTCCAACTACGGCATGGCCAAGCTCGGCCTGTACGGCCTGACCCGGACCCTGGCCATCGAAGGGCGCAAGAACAACATCCTGGTCAACGCCATCGCGCCCACCGGCGGTACGCGGATGACCGAGGGGCTGATTCCGCCCCAGGTGTTCGAGCAGCTCAAGCCCGAACTGGTCAGCCCGCTGGTGGTGTACCTGGGCAGCGAGCAGTGCCAGGAAACCTCCGGCCTGTTCGAAGTGGGCGGCGGCTGGATCGGCAAGATGCGCTGGGAGCGCAGCCTGGGCGCCGGCTTCGATCCTCGCCAGGGCTTTTCCCCGGAAGACGTGGCGGCCCACTGGCAGCAGATCTGCGACTTCGAGGGCGCGGCGCACCCCAAGGACAATATCGAGGCATTGAAGGAGATGATGCAGAATCTGCAAAAGTACGCCCTCTGAAGCGCCCCTTTGTCCATCCCCTATCGCCTGCGCCAGGATGATAGGGGCCGGCTTCTGGCCCTAAGTGCGCCGGGTTTTCAGCACTGGATGCATCACCCCGCCGGGCCCTGGCCCCGGCGGTTTTACTCCTGCAGCGTTCGTCACTATGCTCGACGGTCCGCGAACGAACAGGGAGTGCTGCATATGTATGAGTCAAAGGATCAGCCGGTATTGTCGCGGCTGCTGTTCATCCGCCGTTTATGCATGCATGGGCTGGTGGTGCTGGCGCTGATCATCTTCTCGGTGCTGCTGGGTATCAGCGGCCTGCTGTACTTCGAACAAGACATTTCCTTCCATGACGCCTTGTATGACGCGGCCATGATCCTCGGCGGCATCGGCCCCATCAACATGCCGCAAACCCCTGGTGGAAAACTGTTTTTTGCCAGCTACGGGCTTTATACCAACCTGGTCTTCGCTGCCACCCTGGGCTTGATCCTGTCCCCAGTGGCGCACCGTCTGCTGCACAAGTTTCATTACGACGAGAGCGAGGACGACGCGGCGTAGTTGCCACTTTCCTCTGGTGTTCCAGGCATAAAAAAGGCCGCTGCAAGAGCAGCGGCCGAAGCAAGACGTTAGATCAAGGAGCTACAAAATCAACGTCGGTGAACCAGGGGCAGCAGCTTGAATCACACGCCTTCAAGCGGCTGGAAATCATTCCCGGGAACAGTTCGTGCCCGGTACTTGCAAGGTCAGTGGCAAGCGGTTGTTTGCCGTGACTGCGAGTGAAGAATAAGCCCTGGCCGGGTACGGAAAAATAGCGATTCAGGACAAGGACTGTTACAGCCTGAGCAACAGTCTGAGCGTTTTTTCGCCCCGGTCATCCCCCTGCATCGACGCCCCTGATAAGCCTGCATCCAGCCGCTGGATAACCCCTTGAACGGCCGTGATGGCAAGGGCACTAATTCCTTCGAGTGACAGCGCGAATACCTCCTTGGTGCGCTTATCGACCGTGCTACCCCGGCAGTAGGGTGAGGCCTCCTGTCACTCACCGGGGAAGACGCATGACAAGAATAACAATGCGCGCCATCTTCAAACCGCAGGCGCTGGCCGTCGCGGTGGCGCTGGGCTGCTGCGCCCAGGCGCAGGCGGTGTCGTTCAACATCGGGGAAATCGAAGGGCAGTTCGACTCGTCGCTATCGGTTGGTGCCAGCTGGGGCATGCGCAATGCCGACCGCGCCTTCGTCGGAACGGTCAATGGCGGTACCGCCCAGTCGTCCACCGGCGACGATGGCCGCCTGAACTTCAAGAAGGGCGAAACCTTCTCGAAGATCTTCAAGGGCCTGCATGACCTGGAACTCAAGTACGGCGACACCGGGGTCTTCGTTCGCGGCAAGTACTGGTACGACTTCGAGCTCAAGGACGAAGACCGCGAGTTCAAGCCCATCAGCGACCACAACCGCAAGGAGGGCGCCAAGTCCTCGGGGGCGCAGATCCTCGATGCCTTCGTCTACCACAACTATTCCATTGCCGACCTGCCGGGTACCGTGCGTGCCGGCAAGCAGGTGGTCAGCTGGGGCGAGAGCACCTTCATCGGCAACTCCATCAACAGCATCAACCCTGTGGATGTCTCGGCCTTTCGCCGCCCCGGCGCCGAAATCAAGGAAGGCCTGGTACCGGTGAACATGCTGTTCGCGTCCCAGGGCCTGACCAACCAGCTGACCGTGGAAGGCTTCTATCAGCTGGAGTGGGACCAGACCGTGGTGGACAACTGCGGCACCTTCTTCGGCAACGACGTGGTGGCCGATGGCTGCACCACCGGCTACACCGTCGGCAGCCCGGCCATCGCGCCGTTGCAGCCGGTGGCGGCGGCCTTCGGCCAGGGCTTCCAGGTGACCCGCGAAGGGGTGATCCTGCCCCGCGGCGGTGATCGTGATGCCCGCGACTCCGGGCAGTGGGGCGCCGCCCTGCGCTGGCTCGGCGATGACACCGAGTACGGCCTGTACTTCATGAACTACCACTCCCGCAGCCCGGTGGTGAGTACCACCACGGCCAATGTCAGCGCGGCGACCCTGGGCGCCATTGCCGGCGTCGCCAACGGCATCGTTCCGGGTTCTGGCAGTGGCCTGGTGCAAAGCGTGATGCTTGGCCGTGGCCAGTACTACCTCGAATACCCGGAAGACATCCGCCTGTATGGCGCCAGTTTCTCCACCACCCTGCCCACCGGCACCGCCTGGACCGGCGAGATCAGCTATCGGCCCAACGCGCCGGTGCAGGTCAACACCAACGACCTGACCCTGGCCCTGCTCAACCCTATTTCCGGGGGCGCGGCGTCGCCGATCAAGACCGCCATGGGGGCTGACAACACCGGCTACCGGCGCAAGGAAATCACTCAGATCCAGAGTTCCATGACCCAGTTCTTCGATCAGGTGCTGGGGGCCGACCGCCTGACCCTGGTGGGCGAGGCGGCAGTGGTCCACGTCGGAGGCCTGGAAGACAAGAGCAAGCTGCGCTACGGCCGGGACTCGGTGTACGGCCAATACGGCTATGGGGGCGACACCGACGGTTTCGTCACGGCCACCTCCTGGGGCTATCGCGCCCGGGCCATCCTCGACTACAGCAACGTGATCGCCGGCATCAACTTCAAGCCCAACCTTTCCTGGTCCCATGACGTCAACGGCTACGGGCCCAACGGCCTGTTCAACCAGGGCGCCAAGGCCCTGAGCGTTGGCGTGGATGCCGACTACCGCAACACCTACACCGCCAGCCTCAGCTACACCGACTTTTTTGGCGGGCGCTACAACACCCTGACCGACCGGGACTTCCTCGCGTTGAGCTTTGGCGTGAACTTCTGAACCGGCACAAGAAGGAGCATTTGAATGCGCAAGATGATTCTGCAATGCAGCGCCCTGGCACTGGGGTTGTGGGCGGCCAACCTGATGGCCGCCGTGAGCCCGGAAGAAGCCGCCAGGCTGGGAACCAGCCTGACCCCGGTGGGTGCGGAAAAAGCCGGTAATGCCGACGGCTCGATCCCGGCCTGGACCGGAGGCATTCCCAAGAATGCCGGGGCGGTGGACAGCAAGGGCTTTCTCGCCGACCCGTTCGCCAATGAAAAACCGCTGTTCATCATCACCGCGGCGACGGTGGACAAATACAAGGACAAGCTTTCGGACGGCCAGGTGGCGATGTTCAAGCGCTACCCGGACAGCTACCGGATCCCGGTCTACCCCACTCACCGCAGCGTCGGCCTGCCACCCGAGATCTACGAGTCGGCCAAGCGCAGCGCCTTGAGCGTGACCACTACCAACGACGGCAACGGCCTGGCCAACTTTACCGGCAACCGCTACTACGCCTTCCCGATTCCGAAGAACGGCATCGAGGTGCTGTGGAACCACCTGACCCGTTATCACGGCGGCAACCAGAAGCGCATCGTCACCCAGGTCACCCCGCAGACCAACGGCAGCTACACCTCGATCCGTTTCGAGGAAGAGGTGGCGGCGCCGCAACTGATCCCGGACCTGGACCCGGCCAAGGCGGCCAACGTGCAGAACTTCTTCAAGCAGTCGGTGACCGCCCCGGCGCGGCTGGCGGGCAACGTGCTGCTGGTCCACGAGACCCTGGACCAGGTCAAGGAACCGCGTTCGGCATGGATCTACAACGCGGGCCAGCGTCGCGTGCGCCGCGCCCCGCAAGTGGCCTACGATGGCCCGGGCACCGCCGCCGACGGCCTGCGCACCTCGGACAACTTCGACATGTTCTCCGGTGCTCCCGACCGTTACGACTGGAAGCTGGTGGGCAAGAAGGAGATGTACATCCCCTACAACAGCTACAAGCTGGATTCCCCGAGCCTCAAGTACGACGACATCGTCAAGGCCGGGCACATCAACCAGGACCTGACCCGCTATGAACTGCACCGGGTGTGGGAAGTGGTGGGCACGGTCAAGCCCAACCAGCGGCACATCTACGCCACTCGGCACATGTACATCGACGAGGATAGCTGGCAGGTGGCCCTGGTCGACCACTATGACGGACGCGGCCAACTGTGGCGGGTAGCCGAAGGTCATGCGCAGTACTACTACGACCACCAGGTACCGGCCTACACCCTGGAGGCCCTGTATGACCTGAACGCCGGCCGTTACCTGGCCCTGGGCATGAAGAACGAAGAGAAGCACAGCCTGGAGTTCGGCTTTGCCGCCAAGGCGGCCGACTACACCCCGGCGGCCCTGCGCGCCAGCGGAGTGCGCTAGGCGCCTCTTGGATTGCAGTGGAGTAATGGTCGAGCCGCACGCTCTTGGGGCGTGCGGCTTTTTATGGCGGCCAGTCCTGGCAAGCGAGCTTGCTCGCCACAGTCGCGGCAATACTGCGTTCCTCTTGACTGGCAGTTATCCGACTGCCTGGTCGGTTTTTTTATGGGGGCTGATCAGCCTGCTGAATACTTCTTCAACTGGCCGGGAGGTCGGGGCTAGGGTGGGGCTACGCTGGCTAAAACTATAAAAAGGCACGCCGCAATGACCGCCATGACTCGTTGTCCAGAGCGTCCCGGGTTCATGCCCCGTTTGTCCTCCCATCATTTTTCCCGCAGCCGCCTGAGCGCGCCGTTGCTGGCCTCCGGTGCGCGGGTCAAACTGCTTTGCGCGCCTGCCGGCAGCGGCAAGACGGCGCTGCTGGCTGAGTGCCTGCAACAGGCACCGGAGACCTGCCGGGTGAGCTGGTTGCCGTTGTCCGGCGGGCGGCATAGCCCGCAGGGGCTGTGCGCTGCCCTGGCCCAGGCCCTGGGGCTGGAGCGCGATGACGAAGCCACGGTGCTGCAGCACCTGGCGCACCTGCAGGCGCCGGCCTGGATCTTCATCGATGACTATTGCCGGGTCGCGGCTGCGGACCTGGACCTGCTGCTCGATCGCCTGCTGAGCCTGGACAACCCGCAGTTGACCTGGTGGCTGGGTTGCCGTCGCCGGCCCCTGTGCAACTGGCCACGCCTGCTGCTGGACGATCAGTTGTTCGAGCTGGACGGCCCGGCACTGGCATTCAGCCAGACCGAGATCGAGCAACTGCTGCAACGGCTGCCGCAACCCCTGTGTGCGCAGACCGCCAGTCGCATTCTGCAACGCAGTGGCGGCTGGTGCGCCGGGGTGCGCATTGCCTTGCTGGAAGGCAGCGAGCTGACGATTCAGCCCTGCAAGCCGGGGCGCCCCAATACCTTGCTGGAGTACCTGGAGCACGAGCTGTTCAGCGTGCTGCCGGCGGAGCTGGCGCAAGTCTGGCAAGTACTGGCGCACCTGCCACGTTTCAACGCCGAGCTGTGCGAGCATCTGTTCGGCGTCGGGGAGGGTGCCCAGTACCTGCGGACCCTGCAGGACATGGCCTGCTTCATCGAACCCTGGGACGGTGGCGGCGACTGGCTCCAGGTGTTTCCGCCGCTGGCCCGGCTGATGCGCGACGAGGCCTGGCCGGGCGGGCGCTCCTGGCATCGCCGGGCCTGCCAGTGGTTCATTGCCCAGGAGGATTGGCAGTCGGCCTTTGAGCAGGCGCTGCGGGCCGAAGAGTATGAAGTCGCGGTCAGCCTGCTGGAGCATTTCAGTTTCGAGTTCCTGTTCCAGCAGGACAATGCGCTGCTGTTGCTGCAACTGCATGAGCGCCACGGTGGCGAACTCTTGCTGGTGTCGCCGCACCTGGTGGGGCTGCTGGTTGCGGCCATGCTGTTTGCCGGGCGCTTCGAGCAGGCGGGGCAGTGCATGGCGCAGATGGCCCGGTTCGCCCCCCAGCCCTCCGCAGCTCAGCAGCGTCAGTTGCTGGCCCGCTGGCAGGCACAGCAGGGCTGGCTGCTGCACCTGAGCGGGCGGATGACGGCGGCGCGGCAGCATTTTATCGAGGCCCTGGATGAGCTGGCGGACAGCGCCTGGACCACCCGCCTGCTGTGCCTGTCGGGGCTGACCCAGCAGGCCCTGCTGGGTGCGGAGCTGGATGTGGCCCAGGCCCTCAATCGTGAAGCCCTGTGCCTGGCCCGGGCCCAGGATGCCCAGCTGTTCGAAGGCCTGCTGGAACTGGACCATGCCCAGTTGCTGGAGCAAAGGGGCGCGCCGCATCGGGCCCAGAGCCTGCTGGAGCAGGTCTGTGAGCGCTTGTCGATGCAGGCGCTGCGGGCGACCCCGCTGCTCGGTCGCATCGCCCTGCGTCTCGGTCGCCTGGCCTTGCGCCAGGGGCATGCAGAGCAGGCGGCCGGCTACTTTCGCAGCGGCCTCGAGGATTGCCTGCTGAGCCACGACAAGCGTGCCTTGTATGGTTTCCTCGGCCAGGCCCAACTGGCGGCCAACCAGGGTGATTATGCCCAGGCCTTCGTACGCCTGCGGGATGCGGAGCGGCTGATGCAGCAGCGGCAGATTCCCGACACGGTGTACCGGGGCGTGCTGTTGCAGGTCAGCAGCCAGCTCTGGCTGCAACAGGGGCGACCGGAGCTGGCTCAGGAGGCCTTGAGCCGCTTGCTCCGGCACTTTCGCGGCCCCCAGGCGCTACAGGCGCCACCGGCCACCCTGGAGTTGATTCCGGGGATCGAATACCTGCTGGTGCTGGCCGAGGTGCACCTGGGGCGGGCCCAGGCGCCGATCGCTACCTTGCAGGGGCTGCTGGCCCGGGCCCAACGCCACGGCATGCAGGGGTTGGAGGCCGAGGTGCAACTGGCCCTGGCCGAGGTCGCCCACCTGCAAGGCAACCCGGCGCTGGCGCAGGAAGCATTGCAGGCCGGGCAGGCACTGGTGCAGCGATGCAACCTGCCACAGGCACTGCACGAACTGCGCCTGCGGCAACCACTCTTGCTGGCTGCGGGGGAAACGCTGCAGACGCCGTCATCGGCAGGCCCCCTGGAAAACCGCGAAAGCCTGCTCAGCCTGCGGGAATTGCAAGTGCTGCAACTGATCGCCCAGGGCTGTTCAAACCAGCAGATCGCCGAGCAATTGTTCATTTCCCTGCATACCGTGAAGACCCACGGGCGCCGGATTCACAGCAAACTGGGGGTGGAGCGGCGTACCCAGGCGGTAGCCAAGGCCCAGGCCCTGGGGCTGATGAGTTGAGCGCTAGCGGTTATTGCGGCTGATAACCCATGCGCCAGCTCACTGCAGAGCTGGCCGCCAGCAGACGTTGGGCTGCGGGCCCATGTTCATCGGCGTGGAACAGCGACGTCGGCCCTACCACGGTCAGCACCGCGGCGATCTTGCCGGTGGCATCGAACACCGGCGCCGACAGGGCATCGACACCGGGCATCAGCAAACCGTGGACATGGTGCAGCCCGCGCTGGCGAATCTGCTCGGCCAGGGCATCGTGCACCTGCTCGTCGGCCAGGGCGTGGGGGCTGCCGGTTGCCAGTTCCTGCTGGCGCAGGTCGAGGGTTTCGCGCTGTGGCAGGTAGGCGTTGAACACCAGCCCGGTGGATGAACTGAGCAGTGGCAGCACCGAGCCCAGTTGAGTGACCACGGTCACCGCCCGCACCGCCGGTTCGATATGCACCACCGTCGCGCCCTGGTTGCCCCACACCGCGAGGAAGCAGGTTTCGTTCAATTCGTCCCGCAGTTCCGCCAGGGGCAGGGTCGCGACTTTCAGTACGTCCATGCTGCCCAGGGCGGCCAGGCCTACCCGCAGGGCTTCGCGGCCCAGGCCGTAGTGATTGGTGGCGCTGTTCTGTTCGGCAAAGCCGCTGGCAATCAAGGCCTGCAGGTAGCGATGCACCTTGCTTGCCGGCATCTGCACATGTTCGGCCAGGCGCGAAAGGGAAGTGGCCGGCGACAGTTCGGCCAGGGCCTTGAGGATGTCGGTACCGACCTCGGCCGAGCGGACTTTCTGTTTACCGGTGCTGTCGCTGATGCTGCGCGGCTTTTCCATGGAGGCATTGGGGTCCCGTGACAAGTGGCGGTCTTTATAGCTTGACGCTCCTGGGCAATCAAATTACGTTATGCGTAATTGGATTACGATAAAAATAACCCAGGCGTGCCGATAGCTCTTGTGAGGGAGTGGTGGGCCCCTGCCTATTCCAACTTCCAGGAGGCTCCATGAACCTCGATTCTTCGGCGTCGGCCCTCGGCTACCAATCGGGCTTCGGCAACGAATTTGCCAGCGAGGCCCTGCCAGGGGCGCTGCCCGTCGGCCAGAACTCCCCGCAAAAAGCCCCTTACGGCCTGTACGCCGAACTGTTTTCCGGCACCGCCTTCACCATGACCCGCAGCGAAGCCCGGCGTACCTGGATGTACCGCATCCAGCCCTCGGCCAAACACCCGGCTTTCGCCAAGCTTGCGCGCCAGCTGGCAGGCGGCCCCCTGGGTGAGGTCACCCCCAACCGCCTGCGCTGGAGCCCCCTGCAGATTCCAAGCGAGCCCACCGATTTCATCGACGGCCTGGTGGCGATGGTGGCCAACTCGGCGGCGCAGAAGCCGGCGGGTATCAGCGTCTATCACTACCGTGCCAACCGCTCGATGGAGCGGGTGTTCTTCAATGCCGATGGCGAGCTGCTGCTGGTGCCGGAGCTGGGTCGCCTGCGCATCGTCACCGAACTGGGCATGCTGGACCTGGAGCCATTGGAAATCGCCGTGCTGCCTCGCGGGCTGAAATTCCGCATCGAACTGCTGGACCCGCAAGCCCGTGGCTACGTCGCCGAGAACCACGGTGCGCCGCTGCGCCTGCCGGACCTTGGGCCGATTGGCAGCAACGGCCTGGCCAACCCCCGGGATTTCCTGGCCCCGGTGGCTCATTACGAAGACCTGCGCCAGCCCACCACGCTCGTCCAGAAGTACCTCGGCGAGCTCTGGGGCTGCGAGCTCGACCATTCGCCACTGAACGTGGTGGCCTGGCACGGCAACAACGTGCCGTACAAATACGACCTGCGTCGTTTCAACACCATTGGCACCGTCAGCTTCGACCACCCGGACCCGTCGATCTTCACCGTATTGACCTCGCCCACCAGCGTGCCGGGCCTGGCCAACCTGGACTTCGTGATCTTCCCGCCACGCTGGATGGTGGCCGAGAACACCTTCCGTCCACCGTGGTTCCACCGCAACCTGATGAACGAGTTCATGGGCCTGATCCAGGGTGCCTACGATGCCAAGGCCGAAGGCTTCCTGCCCGGCGGCGCGTCGCTGCACAGTTGCATGAGCGCCCACGGCCCGGACGGCGAAACCTGCACCAAGGCGATCAACGCCCAGTTGCAGCCGGCCAAGATCGACAACACCATGGCCTTCATGTTCGAGACCAGCCAGGTGCTGCGCCCGAGCCAGTTCGCCCTGGAGTGCCCAGAGCTGCAGAACGACTACGATGCTTGCTGGGCCTCGCTGCCCGTCACCTTCAACCCGAATCGGAGATAACCCATGACCTTGCCCACCATCACCCGTAGCTGGGTCGAGTCCGCCAACGGTCACCCCGACTTCCCGTTGCAGAACCTGCCCCTGGGCGTCTTCAGCACCCAGGGCTCGGCGCCCCGCAGCGGGGTCGCCATTGGCGAACAGATTTTCGACCTGGAAGCGGCGCTGGATGCCGGGCTGTTCGAAGGCCAGGCCCAGGCTGCGGTGCAGGCGGCCCGTGGCGGCCAGCTGAATGCGTTCTTCGAACTCGGCCGCCCGGCCCGGGTCGCCTTGCGCGAACGCCTGCTGGAACTGCTCGGCGAAGGCAGCAGCCTGCGCGGCAAGATCGAGGCCCAGGGGGCGAAACTGCTGCCCCTGGCCGCGGACTGCCAGATGCACCTGCCGGCCAAGATCAACGATTACACCGACTTCTATGTGGGCATCGAACACGCGCAGAACGTCGGCAAGCTGTTCCGCCCCGACAACCCGCTGCTGCCCAACTACAAGTACGTGCCGATCGGCTACCACGGTCGCGCCTCCACTATCCGTACTTCCGGTGCCGACGTGCGCCGGCCCAAGGGCCAGACCCTGCCGGCCGGGCAGTCCGAACCGACCTTCGGCCCCTGCGCGCGCCTGGACTACGAACTGGAGCTGGGCATCTGGATCGGCCAGGGCAACGAGATGGGCGAGCCCATCGCCATTGGCGACGCCGCCGAACACATTGCCGGGTTCTGCTTGCTCAACGACTGGTCGGCGCGGGATATCCAGGCCTGGGAATACCAGCCGCTGGGCCCGTTCCTGTCGAAAAGCTTCATCACCAGCATTTCGCCCTGGGTGGTGACCGCCGAAGCCCTGGAGCCGTTCCGCCAGGCCCAGGCCCCGCGCCCTGAAGGCGACCCGCAACCGCTGCCGTACCTGCTGGATCCGCGCGACCAGGCCGGCGGTGGCTTCGACATCGAACTGGAAGTGCTGCTGACCACCCGCACCATGCGCGAGCAGGGCCTGCCGGCACACCGACTGACCCTGAGCAACACCCGGTACATGTACTGGACCGTGGCGCAGATGGTTGCGCACCACAGCGTCAACGGCTGCCAGTTGCAGGCCGGCGACCTGTTCGGTTCGGGCACCTTGTCCGGCCCAGAGAGCGGCCAGTTCGGCAGCCTGCTGGAGATCACCGAAGGCGGCAAGAAACCCATCGAACTGGCGTCCGGCGAGGTGCGCAAGTTCCTCGAGGACGGCGATGAAATCATCCTGCGCGGGCGTTGCAGCCGTGAGGGTTTCGCCTCCCTCGGCTTCGGCGAATGCCGTGGCACGGTCCAGCCGGCACGTTAAGGGAGAGCCCCCATGCAGCTCTATACCTACTACCGCTCCACTGCGTCCTACCGGGTGCGCATCGCTCTGGCCCTCAAGGGCCTGGAGTTCCAGGCCATACCGGTCAATCTGCTGGTGCCCAAGGGCGGTGCGAATCGCCAGCCGGAGTACCTGGAGATCAACCCGCAGGGCCGGGTGCCGGCCCTGCGGACCGATGACGGCGACCTGCTGATCCAGTCGCTGGCAATCATCGAGTACCTGGAGGAGCGTTATCCACAGGTGCCGCTGCTGTCCACGGACCTGGTCAGCCGCGCCCGGGAACGGGCGGTTGCCGCGATCATCGGCTGCGACATTCATCCGCTGCACAACTCCAGCACCCAGAACCTGCTACGGGAATGGGGCCATGAGGAAGCGCAACTGCTGGTGTGGATCGACCACTGGATCAGCCAGGGGCTGGCGGCCCTGGAGCAACTGATCGGCGACCAGGGCTTCTGTTTTGGCGATGAGCCGGGGCTGGCCGATGTGTTCCTGATTCCCCAACTGTATGCGGCCGAGCGTTTCAAGGTGTCCCTGGACGCTTATCCGCGGATCCTCCGGGTCGCGGCCCTGGCCGCCGAGCACCCGGCGTTCCAGGCCGCGCACCCGGCCAACCAGCCGGATACGCCAGCCTGAACCTGCACGCTGCCCGGTATCCGGGGCAGCGTGGCATCTGCATCACCCAGGCCCCGCAACGGGGCCTGAGCGGTCACCGCCTGTGACCTGCGCGACACTGCTGCCCATAACCATAAAAAACCGAACAGGTACCTTGCGATGCAAAATCAGATTGCCAGCTTTCGTGCTGCGCTCGACGCCCGCCCGGTGTCCCGCTACCAGTGGTTGCTCTTGTTGCTTCTCGCCTTGCTGCTGGTCACCGATGGCTACGACGCCCAGGTCCTGGGCTATGTGGTGCCGGCCCTGGCCCAGGACTGGGGGCTGGAGAAGGCCGCCTTCGGCCCGGTGTTCAGCGCCAACCTGCTGGGCCTGACCCTGGGGTCCCTGGCGGTGACGCCCCTGGCGGACCGTTTTGGCGTGCGCCGGATCCTGCTCGTTTGCGTGCTGATCTACGCCAGCCTGACGGTGCTGATGGTGTTCGCCAATTCCCTTGAAAGCCTGATGGCCGCCCGTTTTATCTGTGGCATCGGCATGGGCGGGGCGATGCCCAGCGCGATGGCGCTGATGTCCGAATATTCGCCGCCGCGCCTGCGCACCCTGATGGTGACCCTGGCCGCCTGCGGTTTCTCCTTTGGCGGCGCGGCGGGTGGTTTCGTTGCCGCCGGCTTCATCGATCGCTTTGGCTGGGAAGCGGTGTTCCTCGCCGGCGGCATCACGCCGCTGCTGCTGTTTCCTTTCCTGCTCTGGCGCCTGCCCGAATCGCTGCCGCGCCTGCTGCGGGACGCGCCGCCCTATGCGCGGCTGCGCAAGGTCACCGCACAGATGCTCCCGGACTGGCAACCGCCGGCTGCAGTGCTCAACAGCGGTGAGCAGGTGGACAGCAAGCTCACGGTGCTGGAGCTGTTCCGCCACGGCTATGCACGGCCGACCTTGCTGATCTGGGCGACCTTTTTCGTCAGCCTGATCCTGCTGTATTTCATGATCAGCTGGTTGCCGACGCTGTTGCTGGAGAGTGGCTTGGCCCTGAAGCAGGCCAACCTGGTGACTTCGATGTTCCTCTTCGCCGGCACCCTCGGCGCGATCTGCATGGCCTGGTTCGCCGACCGCCTGAAACGCAAGGTGCGCCTGCTGGCCGCGGTGCTCAGCGCCGCCGCACTGTGCACCCTGCTACTGGGGTTGAACCACGACAACCCGCGCTACCTGGTGGTGTTCGTGTTTGCCGCGGGCTTCTGCATCATCGGTGGCCAGTTGACCCTGAATGCCTTCGCCAGCAACTTCTACCCGGCCCAGGTGCGCGCCACCGGCACCGGCTGGGCTTTGGGCGTGGGGCGTTTCGGTTCGATCCTCGGTCCGCTGTTCGGCAGCATGCTGCTGGCGATGCATATTCCGGTGCAGCAGATTTTCTTCTTCTGCGCGATTCCGGCCCTGCTTGCGGCGTTGTTGATCATCCAGGTGCGTTCGCCCCTGGCGTCGGCCTCGGGTGAGGCGGGGCCGGCCGCGCAACGGCAGGCCCCGCTCAAGTCCTGAGGGGCAGGGTGGTTCAGCGTGCCAGGTGCTTGATCATCGGCACGCAGGCCAGGGTCAGGCCCCGGGGCGACTGGTACTGGGCGATGCGCTCACCGACGAAGCCGCAGCGGCGATAGAAGTCGGCGGCGTTGAGGGTCGAATCCAGGATCAGGTGGGGCAACTCGGCTTCCAGCGCCCGCTCTTCGAGGTACTCCATCATCTTGCGGCCGATGCCGCGTCCCATGTAGGCCGGGTCGACGAACACCGCGTCGACCTGCCCGGTCTCCAGG
>ERZ1032215.96-NODE-96-length-17376-cov-10.853877_pt1 | contig 17376 bp, 16 predicted proteins | sample MGYA00518043_ERZ1032215 | MGnify/ENA primary metagenome ERZ1032215 (study PRJEB33718, sample SAMN03160146) | human skin metagenome | collected 2014-02-25 | study: EMG produced TPA metagenomics assembly of the PRJNA266117 data set (Human skin bacterial metagenome... | reverse complement strand
ATCCTCTCTGGTCTCGTGGGCTCGGAGATGTGTATAAGAGACAGGGCCGATGGCGTCCTCGCGGTACTGGAACTGTTGATCGGCGACCTTGAAACCAGTGTTGGCGTAGCCGATGGCAGGGGTCAGCAACTCGCTCCACGGCAGCTTGCCGAAGCGCTTGTGGGCCTCCCACATGCCCAGCACCGTACCGGGCACGCCGGCGGCCTTGGCGCCGACCAGGCTGAGGTTCTCGATCACCTCGCCCTTGTCGTCCAGGTACATGGTCTTGCTCGCCGCCTTGGGCGCGGTTTCCCGGTAGTCGAGGAAGTAGGGCTTGCCGTCCATGAACAGGGTCATGAAGCCGCCGCCGCCGATGTTGCCGGCTTCGGGGTAGGTGATGGCCAGGGTGAAGGCGGTAGCGACGGCGGCATCCACCGCGTTGCCGCCGCGCTTGAGCACCTGGGCGGCAACCTCCGCCGCATACCGATCCGGTGCGGCTACTGCGCCGCCCTCCAGGCTGGCCGCCAGTACGGCACTACTGCTGGCGGCGATCGCCACGCTGAGGGTCAGGGTCTTGAGGTGCAGAAGGCGCATGATGAATCCTCGATTGTGGTTGTCCTCGTCGAGTGTAGAAGGCCCGCCAGCCAGGCGACAGCGGGCCTCGGGCATCAATGCTGGAGGATCTTGGCGAGGAACTGCTGGGCGCGTTCGGAGCGGGCGCTGATGTCCCCGAAGAACTCTTCCTTGGCGCAGTCTTCGACGATCTTGCCGGCGTCCATGAAGATCACCCGGTCAGCGACCTTGCGGGCGAAGCCCATCTCGTGGGTCACGCACATCATGGTCATGCCTTCGTGGGCCAGTTGCACCATCACGTCGAGCACTTCATTGACCATTTCCGGGTCCAGCGCCGAGGTCGGTTCGTCGAACAGCATGACGATCGGATCCATCGCCAGGGCGCGGGCGATCGCCACGCGCTGCTGCTGGCCACCGGACAGCTGGCCCGGATGCTTGTGGGCGTGCTCCTTGAGGCCGACGCGGTCGAGCAACTGCAGGCCTTTCTTGGTGGCCTCTTCCTTGCTGCGGCCGAGCACCTTGATCTGCGCAATGGTCAGGTTCTCGGTGATGGTCAGGTGCGGGAACAGTTCGAAGTGCTGGAACACCATGCCCACGCGCGAGCGCAGCTTGGGCAGGTTGGTCTTCTTGTCGGCGATTGAGGTGCCATCGACCACGATGTCACCCTTCTGGAAGGGCTCCAGGGCGTTGACGCACTTGATCAGGGTCGACTTGCCCGAGCCGGACGGCCCGCAGACCACCACTACTTCGCCTTTCTTGACCTCGGTGGTGCAGTCGGTCAGCACCTGGAAGTCCCCATACCACTTGTTGACGTTCTTGATGGAAATCATACGGCTAACCTTTTTTGCAGGAACTTGACCAGCTGCGAAGCCGCGAAGCTGATGGTGAAATAGACCAGGCCGGCGAAGATCAGGAATTCATGGGGCTGACCCAGGATGTCGCCGCGCGAGCGGGCGGCATTGAGGAAGTCCATCAAGCCGACGGTGTAGACCAGCGAGGTGTCCTGGAACAGGATGATGCTCTGCTGCAGCAGCAGCGGGGTCATCTTGCGGAACGCCTGGGGCAGGATGATCAGGCGCATGGTCTGGCCATAGCTCATGCCCAGTGCCTGGGCGGCGCCCATCTGGCCCTTGGGGATCGACTGCACGCCGGCACGGACGATTTCGCAGAAGTACGCCGCTTCGAACATCATGAAGGCCACGATGCACGAGGTGAATGCGCCGATCGGGGTGTCTTCGCCGGTGATCCAGCGCAGCACGAAAGGCACCGCCAGGTAGAACCAGGTGATCACCAGCAGCAGCGGGATCGAGCGGAAGTAGTTGACGTAGGCGCCCGCCAGGTTCGACAGCAGCTTGTTGTGAGACAAGCGCATCAAGGCCAGCAAGGTACCGAGGATGATCCCGCCGACCACACCCATGACCATCAGCTTGAGGGTCATCAGCATGCCGTTCCACAGGCCGGGAATGGCCGGGATGATGCCCGAGAAGTCGAATTCCATTATTTACCTCCCACGGAGATCAGGCCGGGGACCGAAACTTTCTTCTCCACCAGGCGCATCAGCAGCATCAGGCTCATGTTCAGGGTGAAGTAGATCAGGGTAGCCAGGGTGAAGGCTTCGAACAGGTTGGCCGAGAACTCGGCGGTCTGCTTGGTCTGGGCCAGCAATTCCATCAAGCCGATCAGCGACGCCACGGAGGAGTTCTTGAATACGTTGAGGAATTCCGAGGTGAGCGGCGGAATGATGATCCGGTAGGCCTGGGGCAGCAGCACGTTCCAGTAGATCTGCGGCAGCGAGAAGCCCATGGCGCGTGCGGCGGATTCCTGGCCACGGGGCAGGGCCTGGATACCGGTACGTACCTGTTCGCAAACCCGTGCGGCGGTGAACAGGCCCAGGCACACGACAACGCTCAGGTAGGCTGAGGTGGTCGGGTTGAGGTCCTGCTTGTACCACTCCTGGAGGTTCTCCGGCAGCAGGTCCGGCACCAGGAAGTACCAGATGAACAGCTGCACCAGCAGCGGCACGTTGCGGAAGATCTCCACGTACACGGTGGCGATGCCCGACACCAGGCGGTTCGGTACGGTGCGCATGACGCCCAGGATCGAGCCCAGCAGCAGCGCGATGATCCAGGCCACCACGGCGATGGCGATGGTCCAGCCCAGGCCGGAGATGAACCAGTCGAGATAGGTCTCGCTGCCCACGCCGGTGGACTTGAAGAACACGCCCCAGTCCCAGTTGTAATTCATTAGGGTTACCCCTCAGATCGTTCGATGTACAAGCACCCGCCTGGGGACGTCCGTTCCCGCCTGATCATGACGATCAGGCACACACGATCGGCTCGACAACCACCGGTTCGAGTGTTTCCAAAAAATGCCAGCAGGTAGTGACAGACTCCTGAAAGGGCAGGGCCCCTTCAGGAGATAAGGTTAGTCAGGAATCAGGACTTTTTGTCGTCAGCCGCTTTGTCGGTCGGGTTGGCGATCAGGGCCTTGAGCTCGTCGCTCATCGGGAACATCAGGTTCAGGCCTTTTGGCGGGATCGGCGACTGGAACCACTTGTCGTAGATCTTGTTGATTTCGCCTGATTTGTAGGTGGCGACGATGGCGTCATCCACGGCTTTCTTGAACGGGGCATCGCCCTTGCGCACCATGCAGCCGTAGATTTCGTAGGACTGAGGGGTACCGGTCACGGCCCAGTCGGTCGGTTTCTTGGCCTTGGCCATTTCACCGGCCAGCAGTGCGTCGTCCATCATGAAGGCTACGGCGCGGCCCGATTCCAGCATCTGGAACGACTCACCGTGGTCCTTGGCGGAGATCACGTTCATGCCCATCTGCTTGTCGGCGTTCATGGCCTTGAGGATGCGCTCGGAAGTGGTACCGGCTGTGGTTACCACGTTCTTGCCTTTCAGGTCCGCGAAGTCCTTGTAGGAAGAGTCCTTCTTGGACAGCAGACGGGTGCCGATCTCGAAGATGCCAACGGAGAAGTCGACTTGTTGCTGACGCTCGACGTTGTTGGTGGTGGAGCCGCACTCGACGTCCACGGTGCCGTTCTGCACCAGCGGGATACGGGTCTGGGAGGTGACCAGGTTGTACTTGACCTTCAGGTCAGGCATGTCGAGGTCTTTCTTGATCGCTTCGACGATTTTCAGCTGGATGTCGTGGGAGTAACCCACTGGCACGCCGGAAGCGTCAGCGATGTAGGAAAACGGAATGGAAGCGTCGCGATGTCCGAGGGTGATGGTGCCGGACTCTTTGATTTTCTTCAGTGTGCCGGTGAGCTCGGCAGCGAAAACTGGAGTGCTAATCAGAGCGGCAGCGATAGCTGCGCCCAACAGATGGGGAACGATGCGCATCAATATTTCCTCGACATTTGTTTTTTTTATGAAGCCAGTTCGACGGCTCTTTTATACAGCGAATGCCTTGACGGCTCCTGTTGTGTTGGCACGACAGGCATTCGTCGCACAGTGTAGAGCATGAGTCGTGCCAGACCCATTGATCATCGTCAAACCCTTGATTTTCAAGCCTATAGAATATTTATGACCTGGGGATTTCAGCGGCTGTATCCGGTTATCCGAACCCCTGCGGCTTCGCCATTCGGAAAACCGAACGCGCCCCTGCCATTGTAGGAGCCGGCTTGCCGGCGAAACGTTCAATCCTGCTGGCCCACAAAAAAGCCCCTGGACCTTCCGGTGCAGGGGCTTTGCTTGCCTATGTGGCTCAGGCAGCCTTGATCTTGCCGCGATTGTGCTCGACTTTCTGCAGATAATCCTGCAGTTGCTGCTGCTGCGCCTCGGTGGTGAACAGCCCGAGCTTGCTCCGGCGCCAGAGAATGTCCTGGGCTTTCACTGCCCATTCCTCGCTGCACAGGTAATCCACTTCACGGGTATAGAGGCCGCCGCCCAGGTGTTCGCCCAGGTCGCTGAGGCTGTGCACGCCTTCCAGCAGGCGCCAGGTACGGCTGCCGTAGCTGGTGGCCCAGCGCTGGGCGATCTGGCTGGGTACCCAGTCGAACTTCTTGCGGATGGCTTCTGCCAGCGCCTGTGGCGTGCTCATGTTCTCGCCACCGGGCAGGGTGGCCTGGGCTGTCCAGCTCGGCTTGGCCTGCTTGAAGTACGGCGCCAGCTGCGCCATCGCCGATTCCGCGAGTTTGCGGTAGGTGGTCAGCTTGCCGCCGAACACCGACAGCAGGGGGGCTTCCTCGCCATGGCCGGAAAGGGCCAGGGTGTAGTCGCGGGTCACGGCCGAAGGGTTGTCGGATTCGTCATTGCACAGCGGGCGAACGCCGGAATAGCTGTGCAGGATATCGCTGCGGCTCAGCTGTTTCTTGAAGTGCGCATTGACCACTTGCAGCAGGTAATCGGTTTCACCTTCAGTGATCGCCACCTTGGCCGGGTCACCGGTGTATTCGCGGTCGGTGGTACCGATGAGGGTGAACTGGTTGAGGTAGGGAATGGTGAAGACGATGCGCTGGTCTTCGTTCTGCAGGATGTGCGCGTGCTCGCCCTCGTACAGCTTGGGCACGATCAGGTGGCTGCCCTGGATCAGGCGGATACCGTACGGCGACTCCAGCTTGAGGTCGTCCTTGATGAACTTGGCGACCCAGGGGCCCGCGGCGTTCACCAGGGCCTTGGCGCTGATGGAGAACAGGCTGCCATCGGCGCGCTCCAGCTCCAGTTGCCACAGGCCCTTGCTGCGGCGGGCGCTGATGCAGCGGGTCTGGGTATGAACATGGGCGCCGTGTTCGCGGGCGGCCATGGCATTGAGCACCACCAGGCGCGCATCGTCGACCCAGCAATCGGAGTATTCGAAGCCCTTGGTGATTTCGGCTTTCAGGGCGCTGTCGGCACCGAACTTCAGGCTGCGCGAGCCGGCGAGTTTTTCCCGCTTGCCCAGGTGGTCATACAGGAACAGGCCGGCGCGAATCATCCAGGCCGGGCGCAGGTGCGGCCGGTGCGGCAGGACGAAACGCATGGGCTTGACGATATGCGGGGCCTTGGCCAGCAGCACTTCGCGTTCGGCCAGGGCTTCGCGCACCAGGCGGAACTCGTAATGTTCGAGGTAGCGCAGGCCGCCGTGGATCAGCTTGCTGCTGGCCGAGGAGGTATGGCTGGCCAGGTCGTCCTTTTCGCAAAGGAACACGGACAGGCCGCGACCTGCCGCATCGGCGGCAATTCCAACACCATTGATCCCACCGCCAATGACGGCGATATCGTAAACCTCGGAAAGAGGGCGCGCGGGCAAGGTAGAAGTGGGCATCGACAGGCCTCGTGTTACTTTGATATTTGAATTCGAACATTAATGTTCATTTTCGAAAATACTAGCGCATAAAGATGCACGCATCCAGCGTGCTTCGATTGAAAAAACTGATCGAAGCAGCGCTAAAGGAAAGTTTTCGAACATTGTCGACGGGTAACTGTAGCCGCTGCTGTTGCCTTGGGCTGGATGGCGGGATCGGCCGCGGCGATTTCGAAAGCGATGAAGCGTCGAGGCTCGTCGTTCGAGCGCGGCCGGATCCGCAGAGGGGAGAGCAGTCAGACCACTTCGAGGCGGATCTTGTGCTGGTTGAGCAGTTGGGTCAGGGCCGGTACCGGTTGCTGGTCGGTGACCAGGCAATCGATCAGGCTGATGGGCCCCAGGCGGATCATGGCGTTGCGCCCGAACTTGCTGGAGTCGGCAGCCAGGATCACCTGCCGGGCATTGGCGATGATCGCCTGGGACACCCGCACTTCCTGGTAGTCGAAGTCCAGCAGGCTGCCGTCCTCGTCGATGCCACTGATGCCCACCAGGGCGAAGTCGACCTTGAACTGGTTGATGAAGTCGACACTGGCCTGGCCTACCACGCCGCCGTCACGGCGCACATTGCCGCCGGTGAGCAGTACGTCGAAATCATCCTTGGCGCTGAGCATCGAGGCCACGTGCAGGTTGTTGGTGATGATCTTCAGGTGGCTGTGATTGAGCAGGGCCCGGGCGATGGATTCGGTGGTGGTGCCGATATTGATGAACAGCGAGGCGTGATCGGGGATCTGCGCGGCAACGGCTTCGCCGATGCGCTGCTTTTCGTCGCGCATCTGGTCGGCGCGCATGGCGTAGGCGGTGTTTTCTACGCTGGAGTCATAGGCTGCGCCACCGTGGTAGCGGCGCAGCAGATTGGCTTCCGCCAGCTGGTTGATATCGCGGCGGATGGTTTGCGGGGTTACGACGAACAGCTGGGCCAATTCCTCGATGCTGACGTAGCCGCGTTCGCGAACCAGATCGAGGATTTGCTGCTGACGGGGAGGCAGATTCATGGGGCTTCCTTTGGGCTGCCGTGCAAAATTTGCCCATGATGCCGCAGGAATCCCCTCCCTACCAGTTACAAGCGGTTACCAATCCACGGCTTGGCTTATTTGGCCTCGTCGTGGGGTTCCCAGTCGCGGGTGCGGCTGACGGCCTTCTTCCAGCCTGCGTACAGGCCTTCTTTTTCCGCTTCCGCCAGTTGTGGTTCGAACTCGCGCTCGATCACCGCCTTGCCCCGCAGTTCTTCCAGGCTGCCCCAGAAACCGCAGGCCAGGCCCGCCAGGTAGGCAGCGCCCAGGGCGGTGGTTTCACGCATTTGCGGGCGTTCCACCTGGGTGCCGAGGATGTCGGCCTGGAACTGCATGAGGAAGTTGTTGGCCACGGCGCCGCCGTCCACCCGCAGGGCTTTGAGGCGTTCGCCGGAGTCCTGCTGCATGGCGTCGAGCACGTCGCGGGTCTGGTAGGCGATGGACTCCAGGGCGGCACGGATGATGTGGTCCACGCGCACGCCGCGGGTCAGGCCGAACAGCGCGCCACGGGCATAGGGGTCCCAGTAGGGAGCACCCAGGCCGGTGAAGGCCGGCACCAGATACACGCCGTTGCTGTCCTTGACCTTGCCGGCGAAGTATTCGGTGTCGTGGGCGTCGTTGATGATCTTCAGTTCATCACGCAGCCACTGCACGGTGGAACCGCCGTTGAATACTGCACCTTCCAGGGCGTAGGCCACTTCGCCACGGGGGCCGCAGGCGATAGTGGTGAGCATGCCGTGCTGGGATTTAACCGCCTTGTCGCCGGTGTTCATCAGCAGGAAGCAGCCGGTGCCATAGGTGTTCTTGGCCTGGCCCGGCTCGACGCACATTTGGCCGAACAGCGCGGCCTGCTGGTCGCCGGCGATACCGCCGATGGCGATGCCGCTCTTGGTGCGGCCGTAGATTTCCGACGAGGACTTCACCTGCGGAAGCATTTCCCGCGGGATGTCCAGCACCTCCAGCATCTTCGCGTCCCACTCCAGGGTGTGGATGTTGAAGAGCATGGTGCGCGAGGCGTTGGTGTAGTCGGTGACGTGGGTCTTGCCGCCGGTGAATTTCCAGATCAGCCAGCTGTCGATGGTGCCGAACAGCAGCTCGCCGTTGCGCGCACGCTCGCGGCTGCCTTCGACGTTGTCGAGGATCCACTTGAGCTTGGTGCCGGAGAAGTAGGGGTCGGTCACCAGGCCTGTGGTTTCGCGGATGTAGTCTTCCAGGCCGTCGCGCTTGAGCTGCTGGCAGATCTCGGTGCTGCGGCGGCACTGCCAGACGATGGCGTTGTAGATCGGCCGGCCGGTGTTCTTGTCCCAGACCACAGTGGTTTCACGCTGGTTGGTGATACCGATGGCGGCCACCTGGTCGTGATGCAGGCCGGCTTGTGCCAGGGCCTCGACCATCACCGCGCTCTGGGTGGCGAAGATTTCCATCGGGTCATGTTCGACCCAGCCGGCCTGAGGGTAATGCTGGGCGAATTCACGCTGGGCGGTGCAGACCACGTTGGCGTCGCGATCGAAAATGATCGCCCGGGAACTGGTCGTACCCTGATCGAGGGCAATGATGTAGTTCTTATTCTGAATGTCGGTCATGTCGATTGCCTTGGACGAAATAAGGGAGTGAGAACAGGCGCGCGATCGATTTGGGCAGGATCACGCGCCACTGGATTCAGGAAGCTTTGACTTTGCCTTCGGTGACCTGTTCGGCCTCCGGGGCGACAGCAGCGCTGGGCAAATGGCGGGCAATCAAGCCGCGATAGGCTGCAGCACCCAGGCAGGCGCCGAGGATCGGAGCGAAGATTGGCACCAGGAAATACGGAATATCACGGCCGCCGGTGAAGGAAATTTCACCCCAGCCGGTCACGAACGTCATCAGTTTAGGCCCGAAGTCCCGCGCCGGGTTCATCGCAAACCCGGTCAGCGGGCCCATGGCACTGCCGATCACGGCAATCAGCAGGCCGATCAGCAGCGGAGCCATCGGGCCGCGCGGCAGGCCATTGTTGTCATCGGTCAGGGACATGATCACTCCCATCAGGATGGCGGTGATCACCAACTCCACTAGGAACGCCTGGGCAGTGGACAGCGCCGGGTTGGGGAAGGTGGAGAACACCGAGGCCAGTTCCAGGCTGGCCTGGGAGCCACGGACCATCTGGTGGGTTTGTTCGAAATCGAAGAACAGGTTGCTGTACAGCGTGTAAACCAACAGCGCCGCGCAGAAGGCGCCAGCGATCTGGGCGAGGATGTAGAACGGCAGTTTGCGCTTTTCAAAATCGGCGAACAGGCACAGGGCGATGCTCACGGCCGGGTTCAGGTGCGCGCCGGAAACTCCGGCGGTCAGGTAGATCGCCATGCTCACGCCGATCCCCCAGATGATGCTGATTTCCCATAGGCCGAAGCTGGCCCCCGCGACCTTGAGCGCGGCGACACAACCGGTGCCGAAGAAGATCAACAGCGCAGTACCCAGAAACTCGGCGATGCATTGGCCCGATAGCGACGGTTGTTGCAGAGCAGTTGTCATGTGAACCTCGATTTTTGTTGTTGTCTGGCGCTGCTGCAAAAGGCATGGAGCGCGACTTCAAACGAAGGCGGAATCCCCATTCCGACCTCGCCTTGCTACTGGGTACAACCTTGGATCTACCGCATGATATTCAGAAACGAAAAAATATAGACAAGAAACACCGCTGTCAAAGGTCGAAAGTGAACGGATGGTCATTTTATAGATATCAATCAAATGAATGATTCCGGGGCATAGTCGCGGGAACGACAGGCATGGTTGCTTTCGTAGGCACACGGGCCGGTTATCAAGGCTTGGAATAGAGCCTTTTGCTGGTGAATGACCTAAAATTCGCGCGCTTGGTTTTGCCTTTTCATTCCTCGCCTGGAGCTGCCATGACCCCTGCACTGGACCTGCTGAAAAAAGTTCGCGCCGAACATCGCATCCACAGTTACGAACATGACCCCAAGGCCGCCTCCTATGGCCTGGAGGCCGCGGAGAAACTTGATCTTGATCCAGCGCAGGTGTTCAAGACCTTGCTTGCCAGCAGTGAAAAGGGTGAGCTGCTGGTGGCGGTGGTGCCGGTCGTCGGAAGTCTTGACCTGAAGGCCCTGGCCCACGCAGCGGGCGTGAAGAAGGCTGAAATGGCCGACCCGGCTGCCGCCCAGCGCGCCACGGGGTACCTGCTGGGAGGCATCAGCCCGCTGGGGCAGAAGAAGCGCCTGCGGACCTTTATCGATAACAGTGCGCAGCCGTTCGCCAGCATCTTTGTCAGCGCCGGGCGCCGTGGCCTGGAAGTCGAGCTGGCGCCGGCGGTGCTGGCCGAGCATACCCAGGCCAGGTTCGCTGATATCGGTCGTCTTTGAGTCGCAACGGCTGCGGCCAGGTCCGCTGCTGTATGCAGGAAAATCCCGACTTCTGTGTCTGTCGCCCGTTGGGGGCCAGGGCCCATGCTGGTGGCCAGTTATTCACGGAGAAGGGATATGCAGCTTGAGTTTCATCAGGTCGATGCGTTCAGCGAGCGCCCGTTCGCGGGTAATCCGGCCATGGTTTACCGGCTTGAGTCCTGGCTCGATGACAGGCTGATGCAGCAGATTGCCGCCGAGCACAATCTGGCAGAAACCGCTTTTGTGGTGCGTGAGGCCCAGGGCTGGCGGATTCGCTGGTTCACCCCGGTGACTGAAGTGCCGTTGTGCGGGCATGCAACCTTGGCCACTGCCTATGTGTTGTTCGAGGTTTATGGCCAGACCGCGCAGCGTATCGACTTTCTCAGCCAGTCCGGACCCCTGAGTGTCACCCGTGAAGAGGGCCTGTTGTGGCTGGATTTCCCGCTGCGCAGCCCGAGCAGCCAGGCAGGGCGGGAGGCGGTGGCACAAGCGCTGGGGGTTGAGGTCGTCGAATTGCTGGGGGCCAACGAGCTATTGGCCGTGCTGGAGTCGGAGCAGGCGGTGCGTGAGTGCCGGCCGGATATGACGGCGCTGGCGAAACTGCCCTGGCCCGGGGTGATCGTGACTGCGCGTGGGGAGCAGCACGACTTTGTCTCGCGCTATTTTGCCCCCGCCATCGGTATCGATGAGGACCCGGTGACCGGATCCACCCATTGCTGCCTGGCGCCTTACTGGGCGCAGCGGTTGGATAAGCCGCAGTTGAGCGCCTACCAGTGCTCTGCCCGAGGTGGCGCATTGTTTTGTCGTCTGGAAGGTGAGCGGGTGAAGATCGGTGGGCATGCCCGGCTGATTGCCAGTGGGCAGTTGCATCTGCCATGACTGTGCTGGGTGTTTCGCCGGCAAGCCGGCTCCTACAGTGGGCTGTCGTAGGAGCTGGCTTGCCAGCGAAGACGGCTCAATGCGCGCTGCTGTAACGGCGCACCCCTGAGTCGCTTTGCGGGATCTGCGCTGCGGTACTGCCCGAGGCCTGGAACAGCACCAGGTGTTCCGCCGCGACCCGGATACCCACATCGGCGCCGACCTGATGATCGGCGTGGCTCGGGAAGATCGATTCCAGCTGGCTGCCGGTGGGCAGTTGCAGGCGATACAGGGTCGAGGCGCCGAGGAACGTCTTGCCCACGACGCGGGCTTTCAAGGCGCTGTCGGGGGCGTGGACGATGTCGTCCGGACGCAACAGCACATCCACCGCACCGCCGGTTGGCCAGGTGTAGGCACGGTTGCCCTGCAGCAAGCCGAGTTCGGTCTGTACCGATTCCGGGCTGCTCAACTGGCCGCGAATGAAGTAGCCCTGACCGATGAAGCTGGCGACGAAGGGCGTCTGGGGTTCGTGGTAGAGGTTGTACGGTGTGTCCCACTGTTCCAGGCGGCCTTCCTTGAATACCCCTACCTGATCGCTCACGGCAAAGGCTTCTTCCTGGTCGTGAGTAACCAGGATCGCACTGGTGCCACGGGCCTTGAGGATGTCACGCACCTCGTGGCTGAGCTTGCGTCGCAGTTCGCCGTCGAGGTTGGAGAAGGGCTCGTCGAGCAGCAGCAGTTGTGGTTCGGGAGCCAGGGCACGAGCCAGGGCCACCCGTTGTTGCTGGCCACCGGACAGTTCGTGGGGGAAGCGCTGGCCGAGGTTCTTCAGGTTCACCAGCTCCAGCAGTTCGGCCACCACCCGCTCTTTCTGCGGGTGTTTGCGAATGCCGAAGGCAATGTTGTCGGCCACGCTCAGGTGCGGGAACAGGGCGTAGTCCTGGAACACCATGCCGATCCGGCGTTTCTCCGGCGCCAGGGTGAAACCAGCGCTGGAGATGGTCTCGCCCGCCAGCTGGATTTCCCCCTCGTGCACCGGCTCGAACCCGGCGATGGCGCGCAGGGTGGTGGTCTTGCCGCAGCCGGATGAGCCCAGCAGGCAGCCGATATCCCCGGCATTGAGGTGCAGGTTGAGGTTCTGCACCACGCGTTGGTCCTGGTAGCCGCAAGCGAGGTTGCGCAGGTTCAGTAGCAAGGGCTGGCTCATGCGTGGTGGTACGCCGGCTCGACGAGGAATTCGAGCAGGGCCTTTTGTGCGTGGAGGCGGTTTTCCGCCTGGTCCCAGGCCACCGAACGCGGGTCGTCCAGCAGGTCGAGGCTGATTTCTTCACCGCGGTGGGCGGGCAGGCAATGCATGAACAGAACGTCCTCGGCGGCCAGGTCCAGCAGTGCACGGTTGACCTGGAAGGGAGCGAACAGTTGCAGGCGCTTGGCGGTCTCCTCTTCCTGGCCCATGGAGGTCCAGACATCGGTGCTCACCAGGTGGGCGCCACGCACGGCTTCGCGAGGGTCGCGGACGATGGTCACGCGCTCGCCGGCCTGAGCGACGAAGTCTGCGTTCGGCTCGTAGCCTTCAGGGCAGGCGATGCGCAGTTGGAAGTCGAACTGGATGGCCGCTTCTATATAGCTGTTGCACATGTTGTTGCCGTCGCCGATCCAGGCCACGGTCTTGCCCTGGATCGAGCCGCGATGCTCGAGGAACGTCTGCATGTCAGCCAGCAGTTGGCAGGGGTGTAGGTCATCGGACAGGCCGTTGATCACCGGTACGCGGGAGTTGGCCGCAAACTCGGTCAGGGTGCTGTGGGCAAAGGTGCGGATCATCACGGCATCGAGCATGCGCGACATGACGATGGCGCAGTCGCCGATGGGCTCGCCGCGCCCCAGTTGAGTGTCCCGTGGCGAAAGGAAGATGGCCTGGCCGCCCAGTTGGATCATGCCGGCTTCGAAGGACAGTCGGGTTCGGGTCGACGACTTCTCGAAAATCATGCCAAGCACACGATTTTTCAAGGGCTCGAAGAGTACGCCGCGGTTACGCAGGTCCTTCAGCTCGATGCCTCGACGAATCACACTGACCAGCTCTTCGGGCGTGCAATCCATCAGGGAGAGAAAGTGCCTTGCGCTCATCATTAACTACCTTTTTGCAACGGACCGCAGATTCTCAAAGCCTTGTTTAGTCGAACAACGGGCTGGACCTGCGGCGAAAGCCGCACGGGGCGACGAAATAGGGGAAGGCGCGATCTTATAATTAAATGTCGCGTCTTACCAATAGTAGTGCTACGGCGATTATGGGCATGAGAGGCCAGGACGCGAATGCGCTGGCACTTTTGAGACCAGTTTCCAGACAGCAGCCGGGCATTTGTACACTGCCCCGGCGCGCCTTGGCAATCGAGCGCGGCGCAGGTGATGCCCATGCAGTCGTTTTCTGACCTGGAGGGCGGGGGCTGCGTCCCGGATAATCCGCGGGCTGGCAGCCTGAAACATTTCCTAATGCAAAGTGCTGAGGTTATAAAGGCGAATCAGTGGCAGGGACGGGTGAACGATGGAATCCAGGGAGCAACAACTGATGACGCTCTTGGGGCTCACGGCCCGGGCACTCACCGACATGACAGCTTCGGTGACGGCGTTTTCCTTCGAGCTGCTGCGCAGTGAAGATCCGGTGACCCGAGCGGCCGCGCGCAAGATGATCGACCGGATGATGAGCCTCAGTGCAGGCCTGGACGAGCATTGGCGATTGCTCGCACAACTCTCGGGTGGCTATGGAGAGCGGGAGGCTGTGGATGCAACCACCCACGTCTCAGCGGATGGGCCGCCACGGTTGCCCTCCAACTGAAGGCGCCGATCATGGCCGGGGCTGATGGCCGTGAATTCATGGGACGAACGTCACTGGTGTCCTGTCAGGGGAGCGCCCATAGTTTTTGCTTCCGGCAAGCGAATACGCTGCGCTCTCAAACAATAGAGACTGGCCATGACCAAGACTCTCCATCACCGTGCCTGCCACCTGTGTGAGGCCATCTGTGGCCTGACCCTGGAAATCACTGAAGAAGACGGCAGTGCTCCGCGCATCAGCTCGATCAAGGGCGATCTTCAGGACAGTTTCAGCCGCGGTCATATCTGCCCCAAGGCCGTGGCCTTGCAAGATATCCAGAATGACCCGGACCGCCTGCGCCAGCCGGTGCGCCGGGTTGGCAATGAGTGGCAACCGATCGAATGGGACGAGGCCTTTGCCCTGGTGGCCGAGCGGCTGGCGAGTATTCAGCAGCGTCATGGCAACAACGCGGTGGCGACCTACCAGGGCAATCCCAGCGTGCACAACTATGGGCTGATGACCCACAGCAACTACTTTCTCGGCCAGCTCAAGACGCGCAATCGCTTCTCGGCTACCTCGGTCGACCAATTGCCTCAGCACCTGACCAGCTACCTGATGTATGGCCACGGCTTGCTGTTGCCGATTCCGGATATCGATCACACCGATTTCATGTTGATTCTTGGCGGCAATCCCCTGGCGTCCAACGGCAGCATCATGACCGTTCCGGATGTGGAAAAGCGCCTGAAAGCGATCCAGGCCCGTGGCGGCAAGGTAGTGGTGGTCGATCCGCGGCGCAGCGAAACCGCGGCCATGGCCGACCAGCATCTGTTTGTCCGCCCGGGGGGCGATGTCGCGCTGCTGTTTGGCCTGCTCAACAGCATCTTCGAAGAGGGGCCGACCCGCGACAGTCACTTGCAGGTGGATGGGCTGGCCGAGGTGCGCCAGGCCATATCCCGGTTCACGGCAGAGGCGATGAGCCCCCTGTGCGCCATTGCGGCGCCACAGATCCGCCAACTGGCCAGGGATTTCGCCTCGGCCGACAGAGCGGTCTGCTACGGGCGCATGGGTGTCTCGACCCAGGCCTTCGGCACGCTGTGCCATTGGTTGCTGCAATTGCTCAACCTGGTCACCGGTAACCTCGACCGCGTGGGTGGCGCCTTGTGTACCAGCCCCGCGGTGGATCTGGTAGCGGCGACTTCGGGCGGCCACTTCAATGCCTGGCAGAGCCGGGTTTCCGGGCTTCCGGAATACGGCGGCGAGTTGCCGGTGTCGGCCCTGGCAGAAGAGATGCTCACCGAAGGGGAGGGGCAGGTACGGGCGCTGATCACGGTGGCGGGCAACCCGGTGCTGTCCACGCCCAATGGCCGGCAGCTGGAGCAGGCGCTGGATGGCTTGGAGTTCATGCTCAGCATCGACCTGTACATCAACGAAACCACCCGCTATGCCGACTTGATCCTGCCGTCCACCTCGGCCCTGGAAAATGATCACTACGACACCACGTTCAATCTGTTCGCGGTGCGCAACGTCAGCCGTTTCAACCGGGCGATCCTGCCCAAGCCCGAAGGTGCACTGCACGACTGGGAGATCTTCGTCGGCCTGGCCAAGGCCTTTGCCGAGCGCACCGAAAGCTCGCTCAAGCCGACTATCGCTCCGGCGCAAATGATTGATATGGGGCTGCGTGCCGGGCCTTATGGCGACGCCTCGCCGTTCAAGCTGTCATTGGCGACGCTGGCCGAGCATCCCCATGGCATCGATCTGGGGCCGCTGCAGCCGAATCTGGCCGAGCGCCTGAAAACCGAAAACCGGCGGGTCCAGGCTGCGCCGCCGGCGATCATGGCCGACCTGGAGCGCTTTGCTGCCCTGAAGGCGCCGCAGGAGGGGGAACTGTTGTTGATCGGCCGCAGGCATGTGCGCAGTAACAACTCCTGGATGCACAACTATCACCGCCTGGTGAAGGGCAAGCCTCGTCACCAACTGCTGATGCATCCGCAGGATCTGGCTCACCGGGGTTTGCAGGACGGTCAACGGGTACGCATCAGTTCACGGGTCGGCGCGGTGGAAGTCGAAGTGCTGGCCAGCGCCGAGATGATGCCGGGGGTTGTGAGCCTGCCCCATGGCTGGGGGCATGGGCGTCCGGGCGTGCAGATGAACATAGCCACGGAGCAGCCGGGTTGCAGCGCCAATGACCTGACCGACGAGCGCCAGCTCGATGTGCTGTCGGGAAATGCGGCGTTGAACGGGGTGCCGGTCAGGGTGCAGGCGGCCTGAGATGTCTGTCGGAGAGGCCGAGCAGGGTGCTCAGGATTCCGTTACAATGCGCCACCGTGCCGACAACAGAGTCGGAAAGTTCAGCCGAGGTGTTCCATGGATATCATCGAAACTATTAAAGAGCAGATTGCCAACAACACCATTCTGCTTTACATGAAAGGCTCGCCGAATGCCCCGCAGTGCGGCTTCTCTGCCAAAGCCGCTCAGGCCGTAATGGGCTGTGGTGAGAAGTTCGCTTACGTGGACATCCTGCAGAACCCGGAAATTCGCGCCAACCTGCCCAAGTACGCCAATTGGCCAACCTTCCCACAACTGTGGGTGGCCGGTGAGCTGGTCGGCGGCAGCGACATCATGGCTGAAATGTTCGCCAACGGTGAATTGCAGAGCCTGATCAAGGCCGCTGCCGAAAAAGCCGCTGCCAAGACCGAAGCGTAAAAGCGCGCCTGCTCGCGAGGGTTTCCGGGAATCGACATGCTACTCGTGTGATTCTCGGAAACTTGCGGCAAGCACTCTGCGTCGGTTTGTTACGCGAACATATCCGCGTAATAAAAAAAGCCCCGCTCTCATAAGAGAAGCGGGGCTTTTTTATTCTTCGGGTATTACGAGTTGAGTTACTCGTCACCCATTTGCGATTGCAGATAGTTCTCGATACCCACTTTATCGATCAGGCCCAATTGGGTTTCCAGCCAGTCGATATGCTCTTCTTCGGATTCCAGAATATCTTCCAGCAGTTCACGGCTGCCGAAGTCGCCAACCGATTCGCAATGGGCGATCGCGGCCTTGAGGTCGGCATGGCCGGTGCGCTCGATACGCAGGTCGCATTCGAGCATTTCCTTGGTGTGCTCACCGATATGCAACTTGCCCAGGTCCTGGACGTTGGGCAGGCCTTCGAGGAAGAGGATGCGCTTGATCAGCTTGTCCGCATGCTTCATCTCGTCGATGGACTCGTGGTACTCGTGCTTGCCCAGCTTATTCAGGCCCCAATCTTCATACATGCGCGCATGCAGGAAGTACTGATTGATCGCGACCAGTTCATTGGCAAGGATTTTATTGAGATGCTGGATGACTGTAATGTCGCCTTTCATGATGGGGTCCTGCCCTGTATTTAGTGGAACATGGGCGGAGTCTGAGCTGCATGAACATTACTGTCAAACCTAAGTTATTGAATAATATATGAAAATTAATCGGAATAAGAATGTTTGTGTTCCGCGTTTTGTCT
>ERZ1032215.90-NODE-90-length-18001-cov-7.546751_pt1 | contig 18001 bp, 5 predicted proteins | sample MGYA00518043_ERZ1032215 | MGnify/ENA primary metagenome ERZ1032215 (study PRJEB33718, sample SAMN03160146) | human skin metagenome | collected 2014-02-25 | study: EMG produced TPA metagenomics assembly of the PRJNA266117 data set (Human skin bacterial metagenome and... | reverse complement strand
ACATTACACCCAGCAGCTTCTAGCGCCCCAATCAGCTTATAAACAAGAGAGTAATCAAGTTCAACGTCCCATCCTGCTTGCACAGTACGCTCATCCAGTCGATGGAGTAGAACCGGATCATTGATAGGCTCCAGCGCCCGATACATTGCCCTCCACTGCGCGTCAACATCTTCCGCAAATGAAGGCTTATACACTCCAAAATTCAACTCAAGCTGTGCGGACGCTGAAGCCGCATCGTTACGCAGCAGGCAATAGAATCCGCTTTCCATCGAAAGTTATCCTTTCAGCCTCATTGACAGATTTGTAGACGCTATCGAAATATGTCTGCAAGTCAGTAGCAAAATCGCGAGAGAAAAATCGGCGGCAAAACTCTACGAACCAAGGGTCTTCATAAGCCCTTGAATTCGGCGCCGCCCCCGAAAAAAGAGTCGAAAGAAACTCACTGGCGCCTTCCTCAAATTTATCTACATACATACCCAGCACAGTTGAGTCGAATTTCTTTTCAACCTCCGAGAACAATACGGGCGTCAAACTTTCCACAGCACTACCTCTGTATGCCAAGAGCCAAAACACATCTGCCAAACGACAATGCAGTTGGTCTCGAGAGGCTAAGAAATCCCTTTGAACAATGGCAATCATGCTCCAGCGCTCTAGCAGAAGCGGATATTCCAGCAGCTTTCCAAATTTAATTGGAGAACCCATCAAATCTGCAATAACCTCATTAGAATGAGGTGAGCCATAAACTTCAAAATATCGGCGAAACTCCTCTTCAGAAACCAGAGGCGCACAGAGACATAATGCAAGTGGCGCAAAAGCTGGCGTCATTCCTTCGCCACCCTCTTTTTGCAAGCTCAACTCCCCAGTAAAATGTAGATGCTTGAGTCGCGTATCGAAATCTTTTGATGCGCGACCAACAAACCTTCTACAAAACTCTGAAACCTGCTCAAACAACTCACGCCGCTCATCCGAACGAGACTCACAAATATTATAAACCAAAGCCAACAACTCAGACATCAATCATCCTCCGAACACACGCCTGCCCGCTCAGCAACTTTTTCAGCCAAACCCTTGCCTCTATCAATTAGCTCCTCGACAACAGTATCTTCGAGATCAAGCCCAACAATACGCTCCACTACAGATAAATATTCTGCCCACTCCTCATACGTTTCATAAATCGAGCTAGCCTTTTTAACAGTATCTCGAATGCCATCCAAGTCACTAGGATCCTTCAATAATTTCTTGATGATATTTTCCAAAATATACTCATCAATATCGCCAGCAATATCATCAAACAGCGGATCCGAAAAGACAATTGCTACTTGCGTATCGCTCATCTTGCTCTTAATCCCAAAAACAGGATACATATTTGCTCGATCTGGTGGATTCGCGAATTGATCCTTTATCATATCAAGATAAGTACCCGGATGCCCTTTTGCCGCCGTTTTCATCGGATATCCTCGACTCAAACGCACCTTCTGGACCTTGCCTCTCACTTCAACATAACCATGCTTCCAATTTTGAAAGCGCCAATGGTATCCAGAACTTATTTCGAGTTTTCGCCCCTCATAGCTACCATATGCAGCAATTCGATCCAGCACAAACTGCTTATGATACTGCTTACTGCCAGCACCGACTTTCGTGGACATTACTGGAAACTTTTTGAGGAACTCTTCTTTTGTTGGAAGCTCGGACTTATCATCTTTATAAGATTGAGCCGCCTGCACTGATTTGAGCTCAATCCAAATAGTCTTGCCTGCATCACCCTCTAATTCTATGTCAGGACGGCGAACCCACTCCTCATCTGGCGAGCCAATTTTTCCGTAGAGTGGCACTTTCACAACACGATCTATATGGGCAATATTTTTGCCACCCGCCTTGGACATCAGATGATAATATGCGATCGAAAACATCTCATACATATTGCCATGAGCAAAACTTAGCAGCCGACATGCATATTCCCCATCATCGCGCAGCGTATCATCAATCTCATACCTTCCGACTTCGATCGCCATACTTACCATTAACTGCCGCATCAACGCCCAGAACTTGTCACTCGCTTCAGGCGCCTTAATGCAACCCGCCTCATCGCATAAATTGTCGTACACATAGCCAGTGGAAAGCAGGAAAATAAACGGCTGCATTCGAGTATTGGATTTTCCTAGCGAAAACGCGATGAAGTTGCCGACAAAGTTCTTCCCCAGTTTTTTACCTACCTGCATGGCGATACGTGCAACCTGCCGTATTGCAGCAGCCGCGATAAGGGGCAGGACTGCGTGAGCTTTCGGGATCACGAATGAAGTGGGATCAAAGTAAGCTACCGTCTCTTCGCCAAGTGTAGTCTTGAATAAACTGACCCGCGTGCCAAAACTCATCTCTGGCAAAGCTTCATGTAAACCCCGTAAAAAGACCACAAAGCTAGTTGGATCAAGACGATATTCCATTGCTTCACTGGTAAGGCTTGCTACCCAGGCGCCAAAATTTCCACCCTGAAGCCGGCAGGGGTTGTACGGCACCATTTCCTCATCGTTAAGTTTTGCGTAGATGACATTTTCGGTGCAGTTTTGCTCCAGTTGGGGCGTAGGCGGATCGAAAAAGGCCCAACCATTTGCCGGCATCGCCATGGTATTTAGCCACAGCTCAAGATCCTCTACGGTCGTCAAACTACGCCCGATGTAACTGGCCATATCACCGTAGTCTCGTAGCATTTCGGCAAAGACGATCAGGCCGACCACACGCTTGTAACTTTCCTTGGAGTTCGAACCGTTTCTGCGCGCGATGACGCCGGAGAGGATTTGCGCCATAAAGCTCTGGAGCTTAGGCGTTGCGGTACGGGTGTAGTCTTCGATGGCTGGAACGTGTGCATTCAGTGCACGCCCTTCAGGGAAGCTGGCTAGCACTCGCAACAGCGCTCCCACCCGCTCTGCCTCGGCCATCTCAGAGGCTTCAATTTGGGCTGCCAGGTTTGCCTGAGGCGTATAGCTTTTCAGGTCACGCACATCCAACGCCAACACCTGCGCCACTGCCGCGCTGCTGGGCACATCACCAGCAGCCAGCAACCCCGAGAGCAGTTCGGTAGCTGATGCGGGGGAATGCAGACTGACGGTCAACAAATCGTTGCCAATGCGCAAGGGTACGGCTCTGGCGCCCACTATCGTAGCCGTATTAGTAGCGCGAACAAGTAGCTGCGCATGCCCTTGAGCATCCAGCGTAACCGTGGCAGTTTCAGCAGCAGATCCATTGACCGTCAACAACGGAACATTGCTAAGCGAGCTGGCATGGAGTTGCTGCAGTTCCACCTTTTTGATGGCCAATGCAGTGACCCCACCTACCGCATCGGTAACCAGATTATCCGGCAGCGTTTTACTTAGCGGCTGCCCGTTCAAATCAACCGTGAACCTATTGCCCTCAACCCGCAGTTTGACGCGGCGCTGAGTGGTGCTGGTCAGCGGTACTTGTTCTACATCGTAGGCCCCCGAAGCGTTTTTCCAACTCACTGCATAGTAATCCGCGGCCTGTTCGATTTTCACCAAGTCTCGCCACCCCAGCACAGCCCCCGCTTCGCCGCCGACATAGTCGACTAACAGCTCTATTCCCGTGTCATTGGCCAGTTGGAACAGCCGCTCGGTATTTGCCAGGGAGAGTTCGTAACCCTTGTAGTTGTAGGCAACAGGACGACCATCTACCGCGCTTTGCTGGCTGATAAAGCCAGGGGAGCGGGCAAGCTTCACCCCCTCGCTGACAAACTGGCTACGCTCAAGATACGCAGGCTTAAGCTCGACAAGAAGTTCCTTGTTGGGGTGTGCCGCGTCACCCAGTGAAATGGAGACACTTTCCCTAGGGCGACCCGAAATGTTGACGCGCTCCTCGCGCAGCACAGGAACACCGATGACCTGACCATTCGCTCGGGTGTAATCCAACTTGTCTTGAGCAGTACGCACCAACGCCAACGGATGCTTGTCCAGAATACGGCTGTTGGGATTAGGCAATACCTTGAATTTCTTCAGACCCGCCTTGGTGCTGCCATCTGGGAAGTAAACTTCTGCTGGCCCTGGATTGAACCCGGTATGCCAACGCACCAGCAGGTTGCCATTGGCGTCCAACTTTCCACTCTGGTCGAGAATGGTGCCGCGGGTCGCTTTCACGGTATAGCTGGCCGGGTCGATATTGGCGCCACTGACCCCGGCGAAGTTGAGTTTGATTTCCTTGATCTGGTCTTCGTAAACATCCTCATCATCCGAGGACTTCACACTGATGCGATTAACGTCGAATTTGAAACGCTGCTGAACCTCCCCCACCGTCACCAACAGATAGTTATCGGAGCCTGTGTTTTCAGCACCGCTAATCCGGACAGTGGCCGCCCCCCTGTTCAGCATCGCGCCATCCACAGAAACTTTGCCTTCGCCCTCTACAGCGAAATCCACCGAGGTGCCGCTGGTAATCGCATTCCCTTGCTTATCGGTGACAAAGATAGTCGCGTCCAGCGCGCCGATCTTCCCGGCATACAACTCGCCCCGCAAATCCGCAGAAATACGCGAAGGTTTTCCGGGTACCACAATGACTTCTTTGTAGTAGGCAGTGGCATCTCCACCGAGCAGTTTTGCCGAGACCACTGACTTGGCCCCCGCACGCCCAGGCAACGTCAGTGCCGTAGTGAAGATGCCCGACTCTTTCGAGGTTGCTGTCCGCGGTGAAACACTGCCGCTGCCATCAGCCGCCCACTCCAGGGTTTGCGGTTTTTTGATTTCGGCACGGCGCTGGTTGAAGCCGGCCAGCACCGATTTGAATTCAAGGACGGGATTATCAGCACTCAGGTAGTAGAACTTGTTACCTTCGCGGAAATCCTCGTCTTCGTTGGCGAACACGCTGAGGTATTCGAACGCCCACTCCAACAAAACGTTGCCGGCATCATTGTTGGCGTACAAGCGCATGCTCAAGTAGTCATCGACATCCAGATCGCGGAAGTGCTCGAAATTGTCGAACTTGATCGTTTGGTCTTTACCATATTTGACCTTGATCTCCTCCTGACCGATGGCAAGCACCAGTTCGCGCTCACCTTCATAACTGTATGCGCCCAATGCCGAGAACTCGGACTTCAGCAGGTCGTAATAGATTTCCAGAAGTTTGTCCGAGCTGGTCAGTACTGGCTTCTTGTCCTCGTAGACCTGATCAATCAAGTCCTTCGCATCAATCTTGCGTATTTGTCGTAGGTTCAAGTCGTACAGGCTGAATTGCATCTCCGGTCGGTATTGCCAAGCATACGAAGGCTGCGGCTCTTTAAGGTTAAGGTCCGGGCGCTCCTTATCGGCCTTGCGATAGGCCTGCCGTGCCAATTCACTGGCCTCTTCATCATGCAGAGGCACCTGTACGGGCACATAATGCTTGGGGCGATATTTGAGAATTCCGCTAGCTGATCCTTCGGATGAGAAGTCCGGATTGCGGTTTTCCGGCTGCCCCGCGACTTGCAGGTACAAGTGCTGCTTGGCCAATACCTTTTCTGGCAGTTGGATAACCTGCACCTGCTGGCCTGGCTTGATCTTGAACTGGGACAGGCTGTTGGCACCTACAGGGGCCAGTTGATTGGCTGCAACGATCTTTGCCAGGCGGCCGGTATAGCCATAGTCCGCTAGCTCTTCGGGCAATGGACTGCCGTCCGCGTCGCGCCAATCGCTGTAGATGGCGATGCTGATATCGCTGCCAAGCCCTGCCCCTTCGTTACCGATGAGCTGTTTCTTCTCATCGCCTTTGGTCATGCCGGATTCGATTTTGCTTTTGCGCTCGGCCCAGATTTTCAGATTAGGTGGCCCCATCTGAATCTGTTGGCTGTTGAGGTTGATCAGGTTGCCGCTGAGGCTGGACTGCAACTGAAAGGTCTTGCTGCCGATGTAACCGGTCGGTCGGTTGATGGCGATGATCCTGACTTGCTCGCCGGCTTTCAGGTGGTTGGCGGTACGCTTCTGGAATTCTTCCTTGAAGCCGCCGGCGCTCTGCCATTTAGTGAAGTTGGCCTCGCCGGTGCGACCAGCAACGGAGTAGAAGTTTTCCGCTGAACCGCGCAGCTGAATGGTGAAGCGAAAGGCGCCCTGCCCGTCATCTACACCCGAATAGGTCTTGTAAAGCTCATTCTCGTGCAGCCCCCGACGCTCTGCTACCAGCTGGCCGTTGGATTCACGGAATACGTAGATATCGGTGTCTTTAAGGTCTTCAGTGGTGATGCTTTCTAGGAGACCGCGGTCCTTGAAGTCCGCTGCGGTATCGATCAACCGCGTGAAGTCCGGGGCTGTTTCTTCGGTGTTGGTAGGCGCACTGTCATAACGACTGGACAGGTAGATGCCTTGTAGCTCGGCCTCTTCCACGCTAGTGGTGACGAAGACCTCTTTGGGCTTGCCTTCGACCTGCTTGGTGACTTTCTTGCCCGGTACCACGAACTCCGGCTTCTCATCCCCATCGAAGTCATACTTCTCTTGCAGGGTGCGGGCCCTGTCGGATGTCTCGGCGCTGTAGGCGGTTGTGTCACCGACCTTGGCACCTTTTACGGTCGCTGCGCCGTCGATCACCATCAGGTCAACCGGAAAGTCCATGGGCCGTTTGATCGGCGTGGCTGCAGTTGCGATGACCATCGCAGCGCTCAGGCTGTAGACGCCAAGGCCGTTACAGACGTCGTAGTCCTGTCGGGTCATGTAATACGGCATGTACGAGCCGCCACGGGGGTTGAAACGCTTGTATTGCAGTTCCAGAAAAGCCGGTGTGGTGTATTCGAAGACGAAGCCTGGGCACGATGGCAGGAAGTAATTCATGCTGTACTTGCCATTGCTGTCGGTAACCCCGTAGCCGCCAGGGATGTAGCCACCCAGCGTGACCCCCACCCCTGCCATTGGCCCGTATACCTGGGCATCCCGGTCGCGGGACATGGTGTCGGAGACCTGACCATCCTTGCCAAAGAAGCCGACACGAAATCCGATGGCGTTGACGGTCTGCGCCAGGATGTCACCTTCTTTCGAAAGCAGCAGGGACTTGCTCGCGGAATTGGGGGTGACGCCGTCTTTCACAGGCAACTGCAGCAGGACAAGATCCTTGCCGTCGGTAGTAAACAGCTCCTTTTCCGCACGCACGATTACGGTGAGCATGCCCTCATCGAGGTTGGGTCTGCTGATCGTTTCACCAGTGACGGTCTTGAAGGTTTTGCCTCGGTAGGCTGCGGCAGTCAGGATCTCACCGCTGGGATAACGCTCGAGGATGTCGCTCTTGCGCTTGAGTAACGCGCGATAGGTGTCGCCAGACATGACCTGGGCACGCTCGAACGCCCCCACGGCTTCGCCAATTTCGCGCGCCTCTTTGCCGCTACTGTCGTACTCCACATACACCGGGCGTCCCGACGGCCCAGGCACGAGGGTTCGCGTGTAAACAGCTCCGTGCTTGTAGTACGTCTGCGGCACATATAGCCCAGGAATCATGCCCAGGCTGAAAAAAGCCTGCGCCGTAACTGTCCACCCGCCGAACGCCAAGCCGAGTAGCAGGCCCAGCAACGATACCTTGCGGCGCACTGCGCAACGCGAACGCGGGGAAGTCGACATACGCAACATATCCATCTGTCAGTGATTCCTTGAGCCGCCTCAGCGGCTCTTACTCAAACGGTAGAGCTCAGCTTGCAGCTGACGCAGGTTCATCTTTCCTTCGGCGTAAGCCTGGAGCACGGGCTGGGCCTCGACACCCGCCAGCGCAAAGCCGAACAGGTCGAGGTTGCCGGGTTCCAGCAGGCCTTTGCTACGGATGCGCAGGTTGTCGATCTGCCCGGCGCCCACCGGCACTACGCGCCCGGCAGTCCGGTCGAGGCCGACCATAACGACGTAGGCGCCGTTCTCTGGCAGGTAGTCGTAGCTGTCGGCCAGCTTCAGGGCGGCAATGTCGACGTTGATCGGGCCCCGCACATTGACGCCTGCCGGCTGCAGGGCGTACATCCAGAACGGCATTGCCATAGGGTCAACCGGGTATGGCAGCTCGCTGAATTGCAGCATCTGCGCATGCAGGTCACCATCCTGGCGGCCGTCAGCGAACTCTAGGGTGGCGTTGCCAAGGTCAAGCTTCAGCTCACCACCGAGCAAGCTCAGTTGGCTGCCGCCCTTCACGGGAACGTAGGGCAAGGTGGTGTTGAGTTGAGCCAGCGGCAATTGGCCAATCTCGTTCAGCACGCCGCCTTGAACAGTGATAGTCCGGCTGTCGCTACCGTAACCCCGTGTCCCCTGCCCCGGATTCAGCGACAGGCGATAACGGCCGGTGGGAATGTTCTGCTCGGCGCTATCACCAAAGCCGAAGTTGAAAGCACCGTCCTGGTTTGTCTGCGTACTGCGACCGAGTTCATCGATACGTACCTGGACGCCCGCGACCGGCTGCTGCAGCTGATCCATCACTACACCGCTGATGAACGTCGGCAGCGGCCGGACGCGGTAGCGGATACGTGCCAGGTCCAGGCCGTCGTAGGTCACGTCTACCGAGACTTCAGCGTTGTAGGCGAGGTCTTTCTCTGGGTAGAAGGCCACGACCTGACTACCAGGCAGCTCAGCCAGATTGCCAACTACTGGCTGGTGATCGAAGTTGACATCAACCAGTTGGTAACCCTGCGCCTGCAGCTCGCTGGTGCCGAGACCGTCGCGGTCCTCGTAGGTTTTTCCATGGGCGCTCTGGTGGACTTCGAGCTTCAGCTTGCTGATATCGATGGCCTGGTTGAAGTACAGGCTAATGAAGTCGTTGGGGTTGGCCGCACGCTCACCACTGGCCGGTTCGATACGCTCGATGGCCACCGGTACCTGCTCGGGAGTGACCACGGTGATGCTGCGGCTGCTCTGCGCCACCACTTGCCCGCTGCTGTTTTGCAGCACGGCCAGCAGGCGGTATTGGCCGGCTTGCGCGGGCACCAGCAGGTTGGTGCTCTTGAGTGTGGTGTCGCCGGTCAGAGCGGCATCGGCCAGGGTGTCGCCGTTGGTGGAGAGCAGCAACGCACGCGGGTAGAGCTGGCCACTAAGGTCTTCGATACGGGCGGCCACTTGCAGGCTGATGGGCTCCCCAAGGTTGAGCAACTCAGTGCCCTCAGTGGGAATTACCCAATTGATGGCCGCCTGGCTGCTCAACTCCAGGCTGTAGGCTTGGCGGGTCTGGTTGCCGGCCTGGTCGCGGGCTTCGAGGCTCAGTTCGACGCTTTTGCCCAGCGGTAGGCTCAGGCTGGTGGCGAATCGGAATTCGCCAGCCGCAGCGCCCGGCTGCAGGGCCACATCACTGCCATTGATCTGGAAGCTGCCTGGGTTGGCTTCACGGAGCGTACCTCTGACTGGATAAGGCTGCTCGCTCACCCGGTTCTCAGCGGGCAGTTCGACCAGTGGTGCATCCAGCTGAATCACAGGTGCGGTCTGATCGAGGCTCCAACTCAGACGCTGGCGGGTTTCCTGGCCGCTGCGGTCGCGGGCCAACAGTTCAACGCTGTAGGCAGATTGGCCGACCGGAACGCCGAGCGTCTCCTTGAGATCCAGCAGTTGACTGCCGGATTCACGCAGTACCAGATTGCGACCGTTGAGGCTGACTCTTTCCAGCCCGGCCTCGGCATACACCTGACCGCGCAAGACGAAGCCATTGCCAGGTAGCAGGCTGCCATTGGCCGGCGTGAGACTGTCGAAACGCGGTGGCTTGAAGGTGGTTTGTGCCGGCTGATAGGAGACCTGCACGGTGCGCTGCGTGCTGCGTTGGTCGACCCAGCCCTGGATGGTGAGAGTGTTGGGGCCGACCTGCAGGTTTACCGGTGCCGACTGGAAGGCAAACTCGGTGACCTGGCTGGTGGCGCTCAAGGTCGTCGCCTGGCCATTGACCAGCACCTCCAGGCGCTGGGCGGGCTTATCGCTGCGCAGCACGCCGCGTACGACCACGGCGGCATCTTTGACGGTAGCGCCGGCCACCGGATAGGTGATGGTCAAACCGATATCGCTGGCTGCGGCGACGCGCTCGACATTGCGCACCAGGCTCGCCTGGTTGCCGGCCTTGTCATAGGCGGTCAGGGTCAGTTGGTTGGCACCCTCGAGCAGTGGCACGCTGGCCGTCCAGCTATCACCTTGCAAAGTCACGGCAAAGCGGCTGTTGGCGAAGCGGTCGGAGACAAATTCCAGACGAGCCACACCTGCACCGGTATCGTTGACGTTACCGCGCAGGCTGATGCTGTCCTCGCTGACGCTGACGTTGTCGACACCTTCGATAGTCAGCTCCGGCGGTACACGATCTGGGAAACTGGTTGCGTCGTCAGGGTTGGTACCTGCAGCGACTTCTTCGTCGTTGCTGACTCCATCGCCATCGCGGTCAGTGTCCTTGTTGTCGCCGATGCCATCGCCGTCGAGATCCTTCCACTCGGTCGGGTCGCGGGGGAAGGCGTCCTGGTCGTTGGCAATGCCGTCGCCATCGATATCGTTATCCAGGCTGTCCGGGATACCGTCCTTGTCCAGATCCGGCGGCACGCTGTTCTTGTCGTCCGGATTGGTACCGAGCTGGGTTTCGTACTCGTTAGAAATACCATCACCGTCGCGGTCCGGATCGGCGTTATCGCCAATGCCGTCACCGTCGAGGTCTTTCCACTCGGCCGGGTCACGCGGAAAAGCGTCCTGTTCGTTGGCTACGCCATCACCGTCGATATCGCTGTCCAGGCTGTCCGGAATGCCGTCCTTGTCCAGATCCGGCGGCATGCTGTTCTTGTCGTCCGGGTCGGTACCGGCTTGCACTTCGTAGTCGTTGGAAATGCCGTCGCCATCGCGATCAGTGTCCTTGTTGTCACCGATGCCGTCGCCGTCGAGGTCTTTCCACTCGGTCGAATCATCCGGGAACGCATCTGCGTCGTTGGCTACGCCATCGCCATCGCGGTCGCTGTCAAGGCTGTCAGGGATGCCGTCCTTGTCGAGGTCTGCCGGCACGCTGTTTTTATCGTATGGATCGGTGCCGACCTGAATCTCGTAATCGTTGGAGATGCCATCGCCGTCTCGGTCTGTGTCCTTGTTGTCACCGATACCGTCGCCGTCGAGGTCTTTCCATTCGGTCGCGTCATCCGGGAACGCATCGACGTCGTTGGCTACGCCGTCACCATCGCGGTCGCTGTCCAGGCTGTCCGGGATGCCATCTTTGTCGAGGTCCGCTGGTACGCTGTTCTTGTCGTCCGGGTTGGTGCCGACCTGGGTTTCATAGTCGTTGGAGATACCGTCGCCATCGCGGTCGGTGTCCTTGTTGTCACCAATGCCATCGCCGTCGAGGTCCTTCCATTCGGTCGGGTCGTCTGGCAGCGCGTCCTGGGCGTTAGGCACACCATCGCCGTCGCGGTCATCGTCCAGGGCATCGGGAATGCCGTCTTTGTCCAGGTCCGCCGGCACGCTGTTCTTGTCGTCCGGGTCGGTACCCAACTGGATTTCGTAGTCGTTGGAAATGCCGTCGCCATCGCGATCGGTGTCCTTGTTGTCACCAATACCGTCGCCATCGACGTCGCGCCATTCGCTCGGGTCATCCGGGAACGCGTCCTCGACATTGAGCACGCCGTCGCCATCACGATCGTTATCCAGACTGTCTGGAATACCATCGCGGTCCATATCCGGCGGCACACTTGCCTTGTCACTCGGGTCGGTACCGATCTGCACTTCGTAATCGTTGGAGATGCCATCGCCATCACGGTCGGTATCGGCGTTATCACCAATGCCGTCGCCATCGAGATCCTTCGATTCGTTCGGGTCATTAGGGAAGGCATCGAGCTCGTTGGGCACGCCATCGCCATCGAGATCACTATCGAGGCTGTCGGGAATACCGTCCTTATCGAGGTCTGCCGGCACGCTGGTCTTGTCATCAGGATCAGTACCGACCTGGATTTCATAATCATTGGAGATGCCATCTCCATCGCGGTCGGTATCGGCGTTGTCGCCAATACCATCACCGTCTAGATCCTTGCTCTCGGCAGGATCGTCCGGGAAAGCGTCGAGGTCATTGGCCACGCCATCACCGTCGCGGTCATCGTCCAGGGTGTCCGGAATACCATCCTTGTCCAGATCGGCGGGCACACTGCTCTTGTCGTCCGGGTCGGTGCCGACCTGGATCTCATAGTCGTTGGAGATGCCGTCGCCATCGCGGTCGGTATCGGCGTTGTCGCCTATGCCGTCAGCGTCCAGATCCTTGCTCTCTGACGGATCATCCGGAAATACATCCTGATCATTCGATACACCGTCGCCATCGCGATCATCGTCCACACTGTCGGGGATGCCGTCCTTGTCCAGATCCGCAGGCACGCTGTTCTTGTCGTCCGGGTCGGTGCCGACCTGAATCTCGTATTCGTTGGAGATGCCGTCGCCATCGCGGTCGGCATCCTTGTTGTCACCAATGCCATCGCCATCGAGGTCACGGCTTTCGCTTGGATCATCGGGGAAGGCATCCTGATCATTGGGCACGCCATCACCATCGCGATCATCATCCAGGGCGTCAGGAATACCGTCCTTGTCCAGATCGGCGGGTACGCTGTTCTTGTCGTCCGGATTGGTACCAGCCTGGACTTCGTACTCGTTGGAAATGCCATCGCCATCGCGATCCGGGTCGGCGTTATCGCCGATGCCGTCGCCATCCAGGTCGCGCCACTCGGCACGATCATCAGGAAACGCATCCTTGTCGTTGTCTACCCCGTCGCCATCACGATCGAAGTCCAAGGCATCCGGAATGCCGTCGCGATCCATGTCGGCGGGCACGCTGTTCTTGTCGTTGGGGTCAATACCTAACTGTTCTTCGTAGGCATTGGAGATGCCGTCACCGTCGCGATCCAGGTCGGCGTTATCGCCGATGCCGTCGCCGTCCATATCGCGGCTTTCGCTTGGGTCGCGGGGGAAGGCATCCTGTTCATTGGGTACACCATCGCCGTCGATGTCATCGTCCAAGGCATCGGGAACACCGTCTTTGTCCAGGTCGGCAGGCACACTGTTCTTGTCGTCCGGGTTAGTGCCCAGTTGAACTTCGATGTCATTGGAAATGCCATCGCCGTCGCGGTCCGGGTCCGCGTTATCACCGATACCGTCACCGTCGAGGTCTTTCCACTCGTTTGGATCATCCGGGAAAGCGTCCTGATCGTTGGCTACGCCATCACCATCGCGGTCGCTGTCCAGCGCATCCGGTATGCCGTCCTTATCCATGTCCGGCGGCACGCTGTTGGGATCGTCCGGATTGGTACCAGCCTGCTCCTCGTAGTCATTGGAAATGCCATCGCCGTCGCGATCAGGGTCGGTGTTGTCACCGATGCCATCGCCATCCAGATCGCAGAGCAGGCCGAAGTCGACCTTGCCCAGTTGCGCCGCACTGTGGGTCGCACGTGCCAACGTATCGAGCGTCACGTTGCTGCCCACGGCACCACCATAGAGACGCGAGGCATATTGCTGAGTGACGCTGCCTTTGGCGTAGACAAAACCAGCCAGGGTGGAGTTGGAGCCGAGAACTACATTGCCTTCAGCCAATACCAGAAGCCGCGAGGCATCACCCGGTTTCTCGTAGGCTGTGGCGTTCATCATCGCCTGCCATGGCAACTCAAGGTTGCTGCGTACGTGCAAACGCACGGTACCGGTTCCGACCGGAGCGATCTTCGCCTCGCTGCCGAGGGTCAGACGGTCGATCCAATAATCACCTGGTGCCAGTTCGAGGGTGGCGCGATATCCCAGTTCCACATCCTTGAGCAGGTATTCGCCGGCGACGTTGAAGCGTGCCTTGGCCAGACCACCGACGCTCAGGCGCTGCCACTCCTTGCGGCTCCCGTCCAGGGTGAGGCTGCTGGCAAAACCAACGTCCTGCCTGAACGAATTGTTGGTGGTACGAAACGCCGGCAAGGCGGGAACAGAGGCTGGGGTGAAACTGGCCTGGCAATCCTGGCTACCGCAACTGCGCATGCTGGAAGCGAAACTGTTATCCACGCGACGGGTTGCCAGGTAGGCCGAAGGGGCATCACGCAGTTGTGCGTTCAGGGCAAAGCTGATGCGCCCGGAACTCCCATGGGTTTGCAGGCCACCGGCAAAAGCCGCAACGCACAGGTTTGGCTGCTGGGCTGGCGGTGCCACCACAGGGATGCTTTTGGCATCCAATGGATTGCTGCCGGCAACGCGCTCGCGTTCGTCGTCGTAGCCGTCACCATCGGTGTCGTCATCGAACAGGTCGAGGATGCCGTCACCGTCCAGATCACCACGTTCCCGGCACTGGTTGTTCCAGCTGGCACTGTTGATCGCGGCCATGCGGGTTTCTACCCGGGCTGCGCTGCCGATATCGGCACTACGGGCATTGACGGCCCCGGTCAGGCGAGCGGCGAAAGCCGAACTGTAGGTGCCCTCGACATACACCAGACCGTTGATGACGCTAGCCGACTCCTGGGAAAGGTTGCCGCGTACGAACAGCTGTAGCCCTTCAGGGCGGCCACTGCCGTTATCCAGAGCATTGATGCTCGCCTGATACGGTAGGCTCATGGCACTGCCGACCATGACAGTGGCGGTTCCGCTGGCGACCCGCAACTGGCTGTTGCTGGCCATATCCAGACGACCGATCCAGTAACGGCCGGGTGCGAGGGTAACCTTGGCGCCATAGCCGAGGGTCAGGCGTTCGATGTAATAGGCTTGATGACGCGGGTTGAAACTCAGGGTGGCGGCGCTTTCCAGTTCAACGGCGCGATAGCGATTGATCTCGTTGCCACCGACTTCGCCATTACCCAGATAGCCCAGACGCAGATCGTGCTGGCCATTGATGACGGGGGCTTTGGAAGTACTCAGATCAGCCGCTGGAACACCATTGGCACTGCAATTCTGGCCGCCACAACTGGGCGAGCCGAACGCATTCTGTACACGCAGGGTGGCGAGTGCCGGGCTGGGGCTGTCGGTCAGCTGGCCGCCCCACTGGAAAGTGATGCCGCCATTACCATGGGTTTGCAAGCCCGAGCTGAACACTGCCTGGCAGGACTCGGCCGCCTGGGCAACACCCGCAATCAGGCACAGCAGCCCTATAAGCAGCCGGTCACCCGCGCGCACCCGCATCCCCATAATGTTCGCCCCAGCCCTGCCGTCGTCCCTGATTGTTGCCGGCTTATGCGCGGCCCTGGTGTTGCACTCGTCTAGCGCGAGCTGTACTGCACATCCACTGCCTTCAATGCCTCGCTGCTCAGGTTTTTAACCACCTGTTTGAGCGCCTGGGGTGCCAGCTTTTCACGAATAGACCCGCTCACTTCCGCCAGTGGTTTGGCTGGTAGCTGATGCTCGCCGGTGACACGTACCAGCATCAGTTGGCCGTCTACGTACAGCGGAGCAATGTTGCCAGCGGCAGTAGGCTCTACCAGGCTGCGCAGCGGCTGTTCCAGCATTTCCAGCTTCAGGCGACTCTGCCGGTACTGCAGGGGCTTGCCTGCTTGGCGCCAGTCAGCCACCAGCTTCTGCCAGTCTTTACCTTGAACTTGCGGACCGCTTAGCAGAGTGATCAGCTCAGTGCGTTGCGCCGGCTCCAGCTCCTGGTCGCTGGCGATGATCTCGAAGCTTTTTTCCACACCACCGCCGAACTCGTCCTGATGGCGGTTGTAGTAATCAGCCACCTGTTCAGCGGTTACCGGCTCGGGGTTGGCGTGCGCCTCCAGGTAGTGGCGCACCAGCAGCTCTTCACGGTATGCCTGAGCCTTGAGATCAAGTTGCTCACGCTCACTGGCGTCGAGTTCACGCTCGGCAAGCAGCGCCATGGCCCGGCTGCTCACCAGGCTTTCGAGAATCTTGCGCTCTACTTCTTCGTTGGCGAACAGCGGTGCCGATTCGCCGAGGGTCCGCTCGATGGTCAACTCCAGCTGTGCTCGAGTAATCGGCGTCTTGTCGACGGTCACCAGCGTGGCCGAAGGCTCCACCGGCACGTCGCTCAAAGCCTGCTTGCTGTCGTCCTTGCAGCCTACCAGTAGCACCGCAAGCGCCAAGGCAGCCCCCGCAAACTTAACTGGCGGCACGGTTATCACCTGGCTTCTCAGCGTTGTCGGCGTCGACCGTAGCTGCAGCCTCAGGCTGATCTTTCTTCTCGATCTTCGCTGCCGCCTTGAGGCGTTCCAGTTCGGCCGCTTTGGCTTCCTGGCGCAAGCGGTAGCGAATATCGCCAGCCACGCTTTCGAACGGCTGCTTGATCACCTGCGGGCCTTCGAGCACCTTGACGATATGGAAGCCGAATGGCGTAACGATGGGCTCGGACAACTCCCCTGCTTTCATGCCGAAGATGCGGGTGCTGAAGGCCGGATCGATTGCACCTTCCTGCAGCCAACCGAGGTCGCCGCCGTGCTGGGCAGAGAGCTGGTCTTCCGAGTACTCCTTGGCCAGCGCCGTGAAGTCTTCCTGGGAATTGGCCTTGGTATAGATAGCGCTGGCCTTAGTCAGCAACGCCTGACGCTCGGTTTCACTCAGGCCTGGGTTGGTGCGTACCAGGATGTGAGCGACATGAATCTTCTTGGCCTGGAACTGGTCAGGATTGGTCGCATAGTAATTACGTACCGCCTCGTCGGTGACCCGCTCCTTGAGGAACTCTTCGAAATAGCGACCGATCAGCATCTGCTTACGGAACTCGGCTACCTCGGCCTCTACCTGTTCAGCGGGAAGCAGCTTCTGCTCTTCGATTTGCCCGGCCAGGCCTTCACGCTCCAGATAGTCATCCAGTTCGCGATTCACCAGCTGCGTATTCTGGGTGGGCACGCGCTTGAACTTGAGATAGGCGTCGAACTGAGCCTGGGTGACGGACTGGCCGTTCACTTCGGCGATGGAATCGGAATTCGAGTCGCAGCCGGCGATGGCGATCATCACGGCGAGCACACCCAATCTATGCAGCATATTCATCCTGAGTGTTCCTGTCCTTGGGTGAGTAATAGGGCTATGGCGCGCTATATATAGCATTTAGCCATTGCAGATTGGTAATGGCTCACAGTTCTTCAACTTTGCGGGCCACCAGATGGATCGACAATCATTGGGTGCTCATGCTGCCCTGGCCATTTGGTCGCGATAGCGCGCGTACCTGCCGGCAATTCGAGCAGTCGGCTAACGGCGCCAGTGGCGCTATCTACATAGGCCAAGCTAACCCGAGCCGTGCCCTGAAATTCATCTTCAACCACCGCGAGCAGACCTAGGCCCCAAGGCTGACGTTCCATCGAGATGATTTTTGGCGCGCTGCCAAAGTCATCACTGAAGTGCAGCTGTGCCACTGTGTAAATCTTGCCCCTGGAGTCCATGCGCTGCAATTGGCAGTCATGAACGAACAATGGCTGACTACCTAAGGGGGCAATACCAGAGCCGCATGCTTCCCGCGCAAGCATGCCAGTTCCATACTGTTGATCCGTATGACGGCTGGAGCCGATCACCGTATAAGGTGTCTGGTAATAACCGCCATCGGTGGTTTGCGCGCTCACCCAAACTTTGTTGCCTTGGATGCTCATATCCATCACGTTCTCGAAGTCTGACTGATTGTCTGCAGACTCGAGCACGTCACCACTGAGGATATCGACTCGCTCAATCAGGGCCTGGGGCAGTCCATTAGACGGATTAAGACCCTGATGGCTGGTCCATACCTGGCCCTGGGCGTCAAAGTCGAATGCTGTCACTGGATTAGCCAACGTAGAAAGTCGCTCTGGCATGCCCGTCAGCCCCTGCTGGCGATACAAGGTGCTGCGCCCATCGAGATTTCGCAGCGCATAGAGTTCGAAGTCTGGCAGATCGTCACTGGACAGCGGATTGGTGCCCAGGCGGACTTCAAGCTCATCAGGAAACCCGTCACTATCACTGTCCGGGTTATTCTTGCTGGTACCCAGCGCCACTTCACGGCTGTCGCATAGCAGGTCGAGATCGGCATCCTCGCAGGCGCTGAAGTTGGCCAGACGCGAGCGCTCAATCTTGCTGATGCCGCGCAGGGCCTCTTCTCCCAGGTTGGTCAACAGCTGTCTCTTATACACATCTGACGCTGCCGACGATATGCAGTGTGTAGA
>ERZ1032215.49-NODE-49-length-22273-cov-7.183950_pt1 | contig 22273 bp, 21 predicted proteins | sample MGYA00518043_ERZ1032215 | MGnify/ENA primary metagenome ERZ1032215 (study PRJEB33718, sample SAMN03160146) | human skin metagenome | collected 2014-02-25 | study: EMG produced TPA metagenomics assembly of the PRJNA266117 data set (Human skin bacterial metagenome and... | reverse complement strand
CGAGATCCTCTCTGGTCTCGTGGGCTCGGAGATGTGTATAAGAGACAGGTTATCCACAGCCTGCGTGCCCTCGGCCTGCTGACCGATGCCCGCGAACCGCTGGCTCGTATCATCGCCTGCACCGGCGCCAGCCGCTGCGCCAAGGGCCTGGCCGACACCAAGGCCGATGCCCTGCGCCTGGCCGAACTGCTCCCTGCTGGCGAAGAGCAGCCAGGCATTCATCTGACGGGCTGCAGCCGCTCCTGCGCCGCTGCCCACCGCGCGCCCTTCACCTTGCTGGCCGTGGCCGAAGGTCGTTACGACCTGTTCGCCCGCCAGCCACTCGGCAACGGCTTCGGCCAGTTGCTGGGCCACCACCTGACACCTGACGAGGCCGCCGAACTGCTGGCCTCGCTCACCGCTACCCGGAGTTTCACCCGATGACCGATTACATCCGCGATGGTCAGGAGATCTATCGCAATTCCTTCGCCATCATCCGCGCCGAGGCCGACCTGAGCGGCATTCCGGCTGATCTGGAGAAGCTCGCGGTGCGGGTCATCCATGCCTGCGGCATGGTCGACGTGGTGCAGGATCTGCGTTTCTCACCCGGTGCCGGAGCGGCCGGGCGCCAGGCACTGGCCAATGGTGCGCCGATCCTCTGCGACGCCCGTATGGTCGCCGAAGGCGTCACCCGCGCGCGCCTGCAGGGCGCCAACCCGGTGATCTGCACCCTCAACGATGGCGGCGTGCCGGAGCTGGCCAAGAAGCTCGGCAACACCCGCTCGGCGGTGGCCCTGGAGCACTGGCGAGAGCACCTCGAAGGTTCGGTGGTGGTGATCGGCAATGCGCCAACGGCGCTGTTCTACCTGCTCGATATGCTCGCCGCAGGCGCGCCCAAACCGGCGTTGATTCTCGGCTTCCCGGTCGGCTTCGTCGGCGCCGCCGAATCCAAGGATCTGCTCGCCGCCACCTACGCCGAACACGGCGTGCCCTACGTGATCGTCCAAGGCCGCCGCGGTGGTAGCGCCATGGCCGCCGCGGCGGTCAATGCCCTGGCCACGGAGGTCGAGTGATGATCGGTATGGACCGCCCCGGTATGGACCGCCCCAGCAAAGGCCGCCTGCTCGGCCTGGGCGTAGGCCCGGGCGACCCGGAACTGATCACCCTCAAGGCCCTGCGCCTGCTGAAATCGGCGCCGGTGGTCGGCTACTTCGTGGCCAAGGCCAAGGCCAACATCGGCCAGGGCGGCAACGCCTTCGGCATCATCGAGGCGCATCTGAACGACAGCCAGCAGCGCCTGCCGCTGGTCTACCCGGTGACCACCGAAAAGCTCGAGCCACCGCTGACCTACGAAGGCGTGATCAGCGACTTCTACGACACCTGCGCGGTGCAGATCGCCGCGCACCTGGACGCCGGCCGCGACGTGGCGGTGATCTGCGAAGGCGACCCGTTCTTCTATGGCTCCTACATGTACCTGCACGACCGCCTGGCCGAGCGCTACGAGGCCGAGGTGATCCCCGGCGTGTGCTCGATGCTCGGCAGCGCCGCGGTACTCGGCGTGCCGCTGGTGTACCGCAACCAGAGCCTGTCGGTGCTCTCCGGCGTGCTGCCCGAGGACGAGCTGCGCGAGCGCCTGCGTAGCGCCGAAGCCGCCGTGGTGATGAAACTCGGGCGCAATTTCGAGAAGGTGCGCCGCGTGCTGCAGAGTCTCGGCCTGCACGACCGCGCCCACTATGTGGAGCGCGCGACCATGGCCAACCAGCGCATCGTGCCGCTGGACGAAGTCGAGCCGATGGCCTCGCCGTATTTTTCGATGATCGTGGTGCCGGGCGAGAAGTGGCGCGGTTGAGCCGCACCCTCTCCTGCACATTGAATCTGGAATCCCAATGACTGCTTCCCCCGCCATCGTCATCCTCGGCCCCTCCGCCCTGGCCACCGGCCGGCTCATCCAGGCACTTTATCCACAGGCCGTTATCCATGGCCTGAGTGGACGAGTCGAGGCCGATCAGGCCTATGACGACTTCGGCGATACCCTGCGCAGCCTGTACCGTAGCGACACGCCGATCATTGCCCTGTGCGCTGCCGGTATCGTGATCCGCAGCCTGGCGCCGCTGCTCGCCAACAAGGGCGCCGAGCCGCCGGTGCTGGCCGTGGCCGAAGACGGCAGCGCTGTGGTACCGCTCCTCGGCGGCCTGGGTGGGGTCAACCGTATGGCCCGGCAGATCGCCACTGAACTGCAGGTCAGCGCGGCAATCACCACCAGTGGCGAGCTGCGTTTCGGCACCTGCCTGCTCGATCCGCCGAGCGGCTACGTGCTGGCCGATATCGAGCAGGGCAAACGCTTCGTCTCCGACCTGCTCGGCGGCGAAAGCCTGCGCATCGACGGTGACGCACCATGGCTGGAGCAGGGCAAGCTGCCGATGGCCGAGGATGCCGGGCGCACCCTGCATATCACCACGGCGCAACGCACGGCCCGGCCGGACGAACTGCTGATTCATCCACGCACGCTGCTGGCCTTGGTCGACGACGCGGATAACCTTGCCGCGCGAATCGGCCAGGCGTTCGAACAGGCAGGCCTGGCACAGAAATCCCTCGCCGCCCTGCTCGCGCCGCAAACGCTGATGAACGACAAGCAGCTGGCTCAGGTGGCGACCGATCTCACCGTGCCGCTACGCTTTATCGGCGCTGACGATGCACTGCCGCCGCAGGTGCAGTGCAGCGAAAACCTGCAGCTGCTACAGGCCGCGTCGCCCGAAGCTGCGCAAACCATCGGCCGCCCACGCGGGCGCCTGAGCGTGATCGGCCTGGGCCCCGGCGCCGCCGAGCATATGACCCCAGCCGTGCGCCGCGCCCTGGATGAAGCCCAGGATCTGCTCGGCTACGAAACCTACGTGCGCATGGCCGAGCCGCTGCGCGATGATCAGGTGCGCCATTGCAGCGACAACCGCGAGGAACTGCAGCGCGCCCGTCACGCCTTCGAGCTGGCTGCCAGCGGCCGCCGCGTGGTGGTGATTTCCTCCGGCGACCCCGGCGTATTCGCCATGGCCGCGGCGGTGCTGGAGGCTCTCGAAGAGACCGCGGCACCCGCCGAGTGGCACGCCGTCGAGCTGCAAGTGCTGCCCGGCGTCTCCGCGGCCCTGGCCACCGCAGCCAAGGCCGGGGCGCCGCTGGGCCACGATTTCTGCCTGATCTCCCTATCGGACAACCTCAAGCCCTGGGCGGTGATCGAAAACCGCCTCGACCACGCCGGCGCGGCCGACCTCGCCATGGCCTTCTACAACCCGATCTCCAAGGCGCGCCCCTGGCAACTGGGCCGCGCCCTGGACATCGTCCGCACCCATCGTACGCCCGACACCGTGGTGGTGCTCGGCCGCGATATCGGCCGCCCGGCAGAGGCGCTGCGCGTGCTCAGCCTCGGCGAGCTGACGTCGGCGATGGTCGACATGCGCACCCTGGTGATCATCGGCTCCAGCCAGACCCGGCGCTTTCCACGCGGCGACGGCGGCGAGTGGGTGTACACGCCGCGCAGTTATCCACAGCAGTGAACGAGCACCGACCATGACCAACGTTCTGTTCGTCTGCAGCCGCAACCAATGGCGCAGCCCAACTGCCGAGACGGTTTGGCGCAAGCAGCCAGGGCTCAGCGTGCGCTCGGCGGGCACCAGCCCGAAGGCACGCCGAACGGTAAGCGCCAGCGATATTCAGTGGGCCGATGTGGTGATCGTCATGGAGCACAAGCACAAGAGCCGGCTGATGGCAGACTTCAACCGGCTGCTGACCCATAAGCCGCTGCACGTGCTGGATATTCCGGACGAGTACCGCTACATGGACGCCGAACTGGTGGAAATGCTTGAGCAAAGCGTCGCCACATGCCTTGCTCTGGACTGACGGAAGCGTCCGTCCGAAGCGCCTTTACACCACCTTTACATCGGCCTGACGGCGCCTTGCACACGCACTCCGATAATCGATGCCGCCCGCCATCTGGCGTGGTCATCGCCTTCTGGAGCCCATGATGAACGCAAGTCTTCCCCGTTCCGCCATCGCCGCACTGTTGCTCGCAGCACTATCCCTGAGCGCGCTGGCGGGGCCCGGCGGGCCAGGTGGTGGCCCTGGGGGACCCGGTGGTTATCACGGGCACGGCGGCCCGGGGCCAGGCTGGGGCGGACCGGGCCCACGGCATGGACATGGTCTGCCGGAATCCGCCCGTGAACTATGGATTGGCAGCGCGCTGTACTTCGTGGCGGCCGGCACCTACTACATGTGGAACGCCGACCGCCGGCAGTACATCGTGGTCGAGGCGCCGCCGGTAGCCGTGGCGGCACCTGCGGCCAACTACAATGTGATCGCCTATCCAGCCCGCGGCCAGAACGCCGACCTGCAGGCCCGCGACCGTTACGAATGCCACAGCTGGGCAGTCAGCCAGAGCGGTTTCGATCCGGCTACCGCAGTCAGCGCGCCAGCCGTCAGCGCCATCGACTACTACCGCCGAGCACTGGGCGCATGCCTGAGCGGACGCGGCTACAGCATCAACTGAGCAGTGCCTTGAGGTCGTCGTAGAGCGCCTGGGGGATCTGCACACCGTCGACCAGGCTACGGGCACGGGCGTCGTAGCGGCGCTGCGAAGGCAGCCGCGCGCCCTGCCCTTCGATGCCGTCGAACAGCGCCTCGGCCCTTGCCAGGTGCTGATCGGCAGCCGCACCGAGAAAGCGCTGCGGGTCGAGGGCGATGATCAGCTCGCCGTGGTACGGCGACGACTTGCTGCCAGCGTCGTAGGCCAGCGACTCGGCGCTGGTCAGATCACCGATCAGCGGCCCGGCGATCAGCTCCACCATGGCCGCCAGTGCCGAGCCCTTGTGCCCGCCAAAGGTCAGCATGGCGCCGTTCATCACCGCCTCGGCGTCGGTGCTCGGCTGGCCACTGGCATCGATGCCCCAGCCTTCCGGAATCGGTTTGCCGACGCGCCGATGCAGCTCGATATCGCCACGGGCGATGGCGCTGGTGGCAAAGTCGAAAATGAACGGATGCTTGCCGGCGCGCGGCCAGCCAAAGGCGATCGGGTTGGTGCCGAAGATCGGCTTGCTGCCACCAGCCGGCGCGACCCAGGCATGGCTGGGGTTACAGGCCAGGGCCACCAGCCCGGCTTCGGTGAGCTGCTCGATTTCCACCCACAATGCGGAAAAATGCACACAGCGGTTTATCGCCAGGGCCGCGATGCCGTTGGCCTTGGTCTTTTCGGCCAGCACCGGCAACCCCGCCTGAAAGGCCAGTTGCGAGAAGCCGCCGCGGGCATCCACGCGCACGATCGACGGTGCCTGGTCGATCACCTCGGGCTCGGCGTCAGCCACCACCTTGCCGGCCTTCAGCGAACTGACGCAGCCCAGCACACGGTACAGACCGTGGGAGGCGCAGCCATCGCGCTCACCCGCCAGCACGGTGGCGGTCACGGCACGCGCCTGGGCTTCGCTGAACCCATTGTGGCGCATGATCGACAGCGCCAGCTCCTCGGCTTCGGCCAGGGTCAGTCGAATCATCTTCAGCTCCTTGTTCGCGGCGGCCGCTGGGCCGGATTGGCGTTATACAGTGAGGTCTGAGGCAGCCGCTGGCTTGATGCCTTTGCTCCCGGCAGATGACGAATTCAGCATAGTCCGATCAACACTGGCATCGGCCGTAGCCTGGCGTTGAGCGCAGCGATGCCCAGAAGGCACTCCAGCCGCGCCCTTTGTTTGCACGAGCCCAGGGTTACATTGATAGAATGCGACGAATTCTCATTCCCACCGACCGTATCCCGTGCATCCCAGCTCATCGGCACCCCACCACCACCAGGCCATCGATCAGCTCTACAGCCACCATCACAGTTGGCTACAGGGCTGGCTGCGCATGCGCCTGGGCAATGCTGCCGATGCCGCGGATCTGGCTCAGGATACCTTCGTGCGTCTGCTCAGCAGTACGCCGGGCGAGCCGCTGAACCTCACGGCGCCACGGGCCTATCTGGCCACCATCGCCAATCGCCTGACCATCAACCTCTACCGCCGCCGCTCGCTGGAGCAGGCCTATCTGGCGGCGCTGGCAGAAGTACCGGAAGAGCTGGCGCCATCGCTGGAACATCAGGCTCTGGTGCTCGAAGCCCTCGACGAGGTCGACCGGGTGCTCGCCGTGCTACCCGCCAAGGCGCGCCAGGCATTTTTGATGGCGCAGCTGGAGGGTTATACCCAGGAAGAGATCGCCAGCCGGCTCGGCATCAGCGTGCGCTCGGTGCAGCGCCATCTGGCACGGGCCTTCGAGGAGTGCATCGTGCTCGCCAGCCTGGGCGCCCAGCATGAGTGAGTCGCCCATCGACCGGCGTGTCGCCCGCGAGGCAGCCGGCTGGTTCGTGCGCCTGCAGAACAGCGGCGCCAGCGCCGCCGAGCATGTCGCCTGCGCCGAGTGGCGGGCCCGGCATGCCGATCACGAGCGAGCCTGGCAACTGGCCGAGCGCTTCAGCGGTCGCGCCCAGCAGCTCTCCGGTGGCGCGGCAAGAACGGCCCTGGATCGCCCGCGTAGCCTGGAGCGTCGCCAGGTGCTCAAAACCCTTGCCCTGCTGATCGCCGCCGCGCCACTCGGCCTTGCTGCACACCGCGGTCTGCCGTGGCGCGAATGGCAGGCGGACGAACGTACCGCCACCGGAGAACAGCGCACCCTGAAGCTGCCGGATGGTGGTCGACTTCGTCTGAACACCGGCAGCGCGGTAGATATCGCCTACGATGACAACGTTCGGCGCATCCGCCTGATCGACGGCGAGATGCTCGTCGAAGCGCCACGCGAGCATGCCAGCCGGCCCCTCATCGTCGATACCGCCGAAGCGGAAATCGCCATGCTGGGCAGTCGCCTTATGGTTCGTCAGTACCCGCAAAGCACCTACCTGGCCGCGCTGGAAGGTGCTGTGGAAGTGCGTCCACGGCGATCCCGTGGCGATGACGGCCTCATGCGTCTGGCGGCCGGCCAGCAGACCCACGTCAGCGCCCACGCTGCAGAGCCCGCCGTGGCGTTGGCGCAGAACCGTCTCGACTGGCTAAGTGGCGTGCTGCGCGCGGAAAAGATGCGCCTCGATGACTTCGTCGCCGAGCTGGATCGCTATCGCCCCGGTCTGCTGCGTTGCGATCCGGCGGTGGCCGGGCTGCTGATCTCCGGCGCCTTCCAGTTGCGCGACACCGACCAGATTCTCCGCGCCCTGAGCCAGACCCTGCCAGTGAGCGTGCATTACCGCACGGCCTATTGGGTGACCGTCACGGCGCGCGCCAACGCGTAAGAAGAATCATTGTCGTGTTTCCTCCAGGCTGCGTGTCCCTCCCGTAACCACATCATTCTCACAGGGCGGGAAAGGCAACATGGCGACGACGCAGGGCATGCAACCACTGGCACGGGCGGTACACGCCGCTGCACTGGGGCTGATCATCGCGGGCGGCAACTTGGCTGCGGCCTCGCTGCAAGCCGCCGAACAAGGCGCGCAGCAGAGCCAGACGTACCAAGTACCGGCCGGTAACCTGAGCAATGCCCTGTCCTACTTCGCCAGTCAGGCAGGCATTACACTGCCCATCGAGCCGGGCCTGGTGGAAGGTTTGCGCAGCCCCGGCCTGAACGCCGCCAGCAGCGTGGAAGGTGGCCTGCGGCAACTGCTGCAGGGCACCGGCCTGCAAGCTGCGCCGCAAGGTAATGGCCTGTATCTGCTGACTCATCAGGAAGCGGGTGCCAGCCTGGAGCTGGGCGCGACCAGCATCACCGGCCAGGGCCTGACGGCGACGACCGAGAACAGTGATTCCTACACCACCGGCACCATGCAGACCGCCACCAAGCTGCCCCTGAGCCTGCGCGAAACACCGCAGTCGGTCAGTGTGGTTACCCGCAAGCGCATGGACGACAAGGCCATGACCAGCATCAGTGAGGTGGTGCAGAGCACTCCCGGCGTGTTCCTGAACAATTCGGGAGGTGTCGGCAGGCCGTCTTTCAGCGCCCGCGGCTTCGATATCGACAACGTCATGTACGACGGCTTCCCCACCAGCCTGCTGACCTACCTGCCCAGCGGCGAAGCCAACCTGGCCATGTATGACCGGGTGGAAATCGTCCGCGGCGCTACGGGCCTGGCCCAGGGCGCCGGCAGCCCATCCGGCGCCATCAACCTGGTGCGCAAGCGCCCGACCCATGAATTTCAGGGCACGCTCACCGGCAGCGCCGGCAGTTGGGACGACTACACCGGCACCCTGGATGTCGGCGGCCCGCTCAATGAAAACGGCACCCTGCGCGCCCGCACCGTGATCTCCCGGCAGGACGCCAAGAGCTTCCGTGATTCGGTCGAACACGATCACGACCTGTTCTACGGCGTGGTCGACGCCGACCTCAGCGAAAGCACCACCCTGACCCTCGGCGCCTACCGGCAGAAGAACTACAGCAACTACATCTGGGGCGGCTTGCCCATGGCCCGTGGCGGTGGTCATCTGGGACTGCCGCGCGACACCTTCCTGGGGCATGACTGGGAATATTCGGACAACCGCACCACCGGCTACTTCGCCACCCTGGAGCATGGCTTCGCCAACGACTGGACGCTGCGCCTGGCGGCGATGCAGGCGAAAACCGATACCGAGGTGCTGGCTTCTTCGATCTGGGCATACGACCGCCACTACCTGTGGACACAGGCCATGGAGCAGAAGGAAGTCGGCTACGACCTGGCGCTCAGCGGGCCCTTCCAGCTGTTCGGTCTGGATCACGACCTGAGCGTGGGCGCCAGCAAGCGTGAGCTGACCTACCGCACGGGTGACAGCTGGAGCGACTTCATCGATGACGACATCGACCTCTTCGCCTGGAACCCTCGCGGTCACGCAAAACCGAACTTCGTGGCCAACTCTACCTGGACGGGAGAGCTCACCACCCAGGACAGCGTCTACGCCACGACCCGCCTGCGCCTGAGCGAACCGTTGTCGCTGATCCTCGGCGGCCGCGTCGACTGGTACGAATACGATGATCGCGAAAGCAGCGACAGCGACTACAAGGTCACTCGCAATCTGACCCGCTATGCCGGCGTGGTCTACGACCTGGATGCGAACCACTCGGTCTACATCAGCTACACCGATATCTTCAAACCCCAGAACGATCGCGGCCTGGACAAAAAGCCACTGGAGCCGATGGTTGGTGAGAACTATGAAGTCGGTATCAAGGGCGAATACTACGACGGCGCATTGAATGCCAGCCTGGCTCTGTTCCAAATCGACCAGAAGAATCGTGCCCAGACCCTGACGGGCCAACTAGGCTGTGGTTCCACGCCTGACAGCTCCTGCTACGAGGCCGCCGGGCTGGTGCGCAGCCGCGGCATCGACCTGGAAATCCAGGGTGCCTTGAGCGACGACTGGCAGGTCGCTGCGGGTTACACCTACACCCAAACCAAGTATGTCAGCGACGCCAACGCAGCCCGCGAAGGCGAGGACTTCGACCGCAAGAAACCGCGCCAGCTGTTCAAACTGTCCACACTGTACACCTTGCCCGGGGAGCTGCAGCGCTGGCGCATAGGGGGTGATGTCTACCAGCAGAGCCGCATCCGCACTTCAGGCGGCACCGGTGCCACCGCCTGGAAGAACCAACAGGGCTCCTACACCGTGGTGGGCCTGGTCGCCGGGTACAAGGCCAGCGAACAGCTGGATCTGCAACTCAACGTCAACAACCTGTTCGACCGCACCTACTACAGCAGCGTGGCTGATGGCGAGTGGTACCCCTACGACATCTACGGCGACCCACGCAATTTCAAGGTGACGGCGCGCTACAGCTTCTGAGAAAGCGGCTCGCCAGCGAAGATCCAAGGAAGGACGAGCCAAACCGGAGCTTTTGTGGGAGAGGCTTTAGCCTCGATTGTGCCCGGCTAGGCGTAAAGAGCTCGGCGCTAAAGCCCCTCCCACGCGATCGCGAACGGCTGGTATCGTCTGGTTCCAGACACAAACGCCCGCGGCGGGGCATGCTGCTACGCGGCCAGTTGGCGACGCAGTTCGGCGAGCACGGGGGCGCTGTCCGGGCGCACACCGCGCCACAGGTGGAATGCCTCGACGGCCTGCTCGACCAGCATGCCGAGGCCGTCCAGGGTGCGCGCCGCGCCCTGCTCGGCCGCCCAGCGGTTGAACGCGGTGGGGCCGGCGCCGTACATCATGTCGTAGCAGCAGGTGTGACCAGGGCGGATCAGGCTGGCGGCAATCGGCGGCAGCTCGCCGGCCAGGCTGGCCGAGGTGCCGTTGACGATCAGGTCCACCGGCGCGTCGATCCAGTCGAAGCCGCTGGCCACCACCGGGCCGAGGTCGGCGAACTGGCGAGCCAGTTGCTCGGCCTTGTCCACCGTGCGGTTGGCGATTACCAGGCTCTGCGGCTGCTCGGCCAGGAAGGGTTCGAGAATGCCTCGTACCGCGCCACCGGCGCCGAGCAGCAGAATACGCTTGCCGCGCAGCTCGATGCCGGCATTCACGGTCAGATCGCGCACCAGGCCGGCGCCATCGGTGTTATCGCCGAGCAGGCTGCCGTCGTCGAGCTTCTTCAGGGTATTCACCGCCCCGGCGCGGCGGGCGCGCTCGGTCAGGCTGTCGGCTAGGGCGAAGGCCTGCTCCTTGAAAGGCACGGTCACGTTGGCCCCGCGGCCCTCGGCGAAAAAGGCGCGGGCGTAGCCTTCGAAATCGTCCAGCGGCGCCAGCAGCGTGTCGTAGCTCAGCTGTTGCGCGGTCTGTTCGGCGAACAGCCGGTGGATCAGCGGCGACTTGCTGTGACCGATGGGGTTGCCGAATACACCGTAGCGATCCATGAGAGTTTCCGTGCGCGAAAGCCAAAGGCGGCAAGCCTGAAGCTTTTGGCGGCGCGCTTCAAGCCTCCTGCAGGCCGAGCCAATCCCGGTCGGTGAGGTAGTACTCGGTCAGGCGCGCTTCCTCGCTGCCCGGCTGCGGCTTCCAGTCGTAACCCCAGCGCACCTGGGGTGGCAGCGACATGAGGATCGACTCGGTACGCCCGCCCGACTGCAGGCCGAACAGCGTGCCACGGTCGAACACCAGGTTGAACTCCACGTAGCGGCCGCGCCGGTACTCCTGGAACTCGCGCTGCGCGGGGGTATAGGGCGTGGCCTTGCGGCGTTGCACGATGGGCAGGTAGGCGTCGATATAGGCGTCGCCGATGGCGCGGATAAAGGCGAAACAGGTGTCGAAGCCCCACTCGTTCAGATCATCGAAGAACAGGCCGCCAATGCCGCGCGGCTCGCCGCGGTGCTTGAGATGGAAGTAACGGTCGCACCAGGCCTTGTAGCGCGGGTAGACGTCGGCGCCGAAGGGCGCACAGGCCTGTTCGGCAACGCGGTGCCAGTGCACGCAGTCCTCTTCGTTGCCGTAATAAGGCGTGAGGTCGAAGCCGCCACCGAACCACCACACCGGCTCCTCGCCTTCCTTCTCGGCGCTGAAGAAACGCACGTTGGCGTGGGACGTCGGTACATGCGGGTTGTGCGGGTGGATCACCAGCGACACGCCAAGGGCCTGGAAGCCGCGCCCGGCCAGCTCGGGGCGATGGGCGCTGGCCGACGGCGGCAGGTTCTCGCCGAACACGTGGGAGAAGTTGACGCCGCCCTTCTCGATCACCGCGCCATCACCGATCACCCGGGTGCGCCCACCGCCACCACCCGGACGCTGCCAGGCGTCTTCGGCGAAGCTGGCCTGGCCGTCTTCGCGTTGCAGCGCGGCACAGATACGGTCTTGCAGGTCGAGCAGGTAGGCCTTCACGGCCTCGGCTTGGTTACTCACAGGGGGCACCTTGTGTGGCGAGCGACAGCTGAAATCGGCGGCTAGCATAGCACCGGCCATTCGCGCTTCGCTGTTGACGCCGGTCAACGGCAGATGCGACGTTCCGCTGCTGAGCAAAATCGTTTCAACCCCGCGAGGCACTCGGGGTCTATTGCATTCACTCTTCAAGCAGGAGCAAGACGATGGCCAAACGCATCCAGTTCAGCCGCCACGGTGGCCCCGAGGTTCTCGAATACATCGACTACCAGCCTGCCGCGCCCGGCCCCCACGAGGTGCGTGTGCACAACCAGGCCATCGGTCTCAACTTCATCGACACCTACTTCCGCAGCGGGCTGTATGCGCCGCCCTCCCTGCCCTCCAGCCTGGGCACCGAAGGTGCCGGATTCGTCGATGCCATCGGCTCGGAGGTCAAGGGCCTGCAGGTTGGCGACCGCGTGGCCTACGCCACCGGCCCGCTGGGTGGCTACAGCGAGCTGCACGTGCTGCCGGCCGACAAGCTGGTCAAGCTGCCTGATGCGATCAGCTTCGAGCAGGCCGCCGCGGTGATGCTCAAGGGCCTGACCGTGCAATACCTGCTGCGCCAGACCGCCGACCTGAAGAGCGGCGACATCATCCTGTTCCATGCGGCCGCAGGCGGCGTCGGCTCGTTCGCCTGCCAGTGGGCCAAGGCCCTGGGCGTCAAGCTGATCGGCACCGTGAGTTCGGCGAAGAAGGCCGAGTACGCCAAGCAGCAAGGCGCCTGGGCGACCATCGACTACAGCCACGAGAACGTCGCCCAGCGCGTGCTGGAACTCACCGAAGGCAAGAAATGCCCGGTGGTCTACGACGGCGTCGGCAAGGACACCTGGGAAACCTCGCTCGACTGCGTGGCGCCGCGTGGCCTGCTGGTCAGCTTCGGCAATGCCTCCGGTGCGGTAACCGGCGTCAACCTCGGCATCCTCTCGCAAAAGGGCTCGCTGTACGTCACCCGCCCAACCCTGGCGGGCTACGCGAATACGGCGGATAACCTGCAGAAGATGGCCGATGAGCTGTTCGGCATGATCGCCAAGGGCAAGCTCAGCGTGGAAATCGCCCAACGTTACCCACTGAGCGAAGCGGCCACCGCACAGACGCTGCTGAGCGACCGCAAGACCACGGGCTCGACGATTCTGGTGCCGTAGGCTGGGGCGCTATCCGCTGCCTTTCATGTTTACCTAGCGCGAAAGGCGGCGGGATTTTTTGTGGCCATTGGGTACGGTTGCAGCGGTGGATCGGTGAAGCGTGATCCACCCTACAATTCTGTTGCCGTAAACCTATTGAGTCTGGCTAGAGCCGTTTATGAGCTTGCGAGCTAGAGCCATGCAAGGCAAAAACAGGCGAGGAAGCGGAGTGTACTGTTGTACATGAGCATTACTCGCTTCGCTCGCCCCTTCGGGGCCGCACTGAAGTGCGTTGGCCACAAGTGGCCAGCCGAGTCTGTTTTTAACGCCGCAGGGCCGACGCGCAGCTGATCATAAACGGCTCTAGGCTGGTCGGCGTACGTCGCCGGTGACCAGATCCCTAATCACGCTCGGATTGCGCCGCCCACCCAGGGCACCACCCAGCACCGCATCCAGCTGCCGCGGAAAGTACTGTTCGACCCGCAACCGCGAACGCGCCGCCGGCCGACCGGCGGGATTGGCCGAGGTCGACACCAGCGGCCCGGTCAGCGCACAGAGCTCGCGCACCCGCGGGTGGTCGCTGACCCGCAGGGCCACGGTGTCGTGCTGACCGGTGATCCACTGCGGCAAGCGATCCTGGTGCGGCACCAGCCAGGTGTTGGGCCCGGGCCAGGTGCTGGCCAGGCGGTCCTGCCAGGCCTCTGGCAGGTCTTCGAGCAGAAAGTCGAACTGGCGAATGGTGTCGGCCACCAGAATCAGCCCCTTGTGCACGGGCCGCTCCTTGAGCGCCAGCAGCCGGTCCACGGCCATCTCGTCCCACGGGTCGCACCCCAGCCCCCAGACCGCCTCGGTCGGGTAGGCGATCACGCCACCGGCACGCACCACGCGCGCTGCCTGCTGAACCTGCCAACTGGTGACCATGCATACCTCCGCCGAAAAACACTCGGCGCAGTGTATTACGGCTTGCGGCCCACCCAAAGCCCGGCTTCGCAGGCGACCAGACCGTCCAGCTCCAGCTCGGTCAACGCCGCCAGCACCTCGGGCAACGGCCAGCCGGCGGCGTGAGCGAGCGCTTCGCTGCTGTGCGGAGCGGCGTACAGCAGCGCCAGCAATGTATGAGTCGCGCCCGGCGATGCCGTACTTGCAGGCTCGGCAAAAGGCACCTGCTGCCAACCACGCAGGGCTTCGAGAATATGCTCGATGCTTTCCACCAGCGTGGCGCCATCACGGATCAGCTGATGGCAGCCCTTGGCACCGGGATGATGAATGGAGCCGGGAATCGCGTACACCTCACGGCCCTGCTCGGCGGCCAGGCGCGCGGTGATCAGCGAGCCGCTCGACGGGCTGGCCTCGACCACCAGAACGCCCAGCGACAGGCCGGAAATGATGCGGTTGCGACGGGGGAAGTTGGCGGCCTGGGGTGGGCTGTCCAGCGGCAGCTCGGAGACCAGCGCCCCGCCGCGCTCGACGATATCCCGGGCCAGGCGCTTGTGGCGCGCCGGGTACAGGCACTGCAGCCCCGTACCAAGAACTGCCACGGTATGCCCGTCGGCATCCAGGGCGCCTTGATGGGCAGCGCCGTCGATGCCCAGGGCCAGCCCGCTGGTGACCACGAAACCACCACGCGCCAGGCTGCGCGCGAAGCTGTGCGCGGTATCCAGGCCCGGTCTGGAGGCGCGCCGACTGCCGACCATGGCCAGCTGCGGGCGCTCCAACAGCGTCGGGTCGCCGGCCACGAACAGCAGCGGCGGCGCGTCGGTAAGCTCCGCCAACAACGCGGGGTACCCTGGCTCGTCCCACATCACCAATTGCTGACCAGGCACCTGCAACCATTCGAGGGCCAGTCGCGCCCGCTCACGAATCTCCGGGCTGCGCCGCGCCTCGCTGCAGGCCAGCGGCAAACCGAGCGAGCGCCAGGCGCTGGCGGGTGCACTCAGGGCAGCAGAAGCGCTGTCGAAGGCACTGAGCAATTTACGGAAACGCCTGGGGCCAAGCTCCGGCAGACAATGCAGGCGCAGGCGGGCGTTGAGTTCGGCGGGAGACAGCGGGGGCGACATGGCGGATCATCCTTGATCGTGGGCCCTATCGAATAGCACAAGCCCCGCATCGGCGGGGCTTGCAGGTGTTACGGATTGCGTACCTTGTCCATCACCGCCAACTGCCGCGAGGCATTGAGGATCATGCCGTAGCTGAGCTTTTCGTAGGTGCGGAACACCATCAGCAGGCCGGCACGCTCGTCCGGAATCTTCACCGACTCGCCGGTAACCCGGTCGCGTACGGTTTCGCCGGTCTTGTAGACCGCCAGCACGTTACCGATCTCCAGGCCATCGCGGGCGCCCTTGTTCAGGGTGACCACATCGAACTGACCGATCTGGCTGACGCCGCGCGGTACGTCGAGGATCAGGCCCTTGATCTCGCTCTTCGGCTCGCTGGGCATGAAAGTCGAATTGATCGCCCGCTCTTCGGTGGGGAACAGGCGGTCGCCGTTGCGCACTTCCTGGGTGGTGCGAGTGAGGTTGAGGGTACCGATGCCCTCTTCCTCGGCGACGATTTCGCCACCGCCGATGTCATCGGCGTTGATGCCGAGAAATTCCTTGGTCACCGGGTCGGTGTAGGTCTTGCCCTGACGGAAGATGCCGTACACCGGCGCGGCCGGGTCGAAGCTGCCGCGGGCATATACGCGATCGCCAGCGCCGCTGACCACCCGCTCGGCATTGCCGGCGACGATGTAGGGCGCGCTCTGGAACTGTTCCGGGGAATCGACGATGCGGTTCTTGAGCAGGAAGCTGTTGATCGCTTCCAGCGGAATGGTCGGAATGGCTTCGGCCATCGGCGTGCTGCGTACCTTCGGTGACAGCTTGATGGTGCCGCGCGAATCACCGCGGCCCAGCACCAGGCGTGGCTGACCATCGATATAGACCAGGCTCAGCACATCGCCGGGATAGATCAGATGAGGGTTCTGCACCTGAGGGTTGGCGTGCCAGATCTCCGGCCACTTCCAGGGCTGACGCAGGAACTTGCCAGAGATATCCCAGAGGGTATCGCCCTTGACGACCGTGTAGCGCTCCGGGTGGCCTTCCTTGAGCTGCACCTCGGCCAGGGCCATCCCGGTCTGCGCCAGGCTGCTCGCGCCGACCAGCAGCAGGGCGAGTAGTGATTTCCTCATGCGGTGAATCCCTTTATGATGTGCCTTCGCGTGAAGCGCCCTAGCGCTGCGACAGAGCCCAGTAAATCCGCGGCTTGACGCCGTTTTTGAATGCTTGCGTCATCTTAGCAGCGGATTTTGAATTTATTCCACAAGTGCATCACAAACGTATTATGGCGATTTTAAACATTCTCGAATTTCCCGATCCGCGCCTGCGGACCATCGCAAAGCCGGTGGACGTGGTCGATGACGCTCTGCGTCAGCTGATCGACGACATGTTCGAAACCATGTACGACGCCCCCGGGATCGGCCTCGCCGCTACCCAGGTGAATGTGCACAAGCGCGTGGTGGTGATGGACCTGTCCGAAGACAAGAGCGAGCCGCTGGTGTTCATCAACCCGCAATTCGAATCGCTCACCGAAGAAATGGATCAGTACCAGGAAGGCTGCCTGTCGGTGCCCGGCTTCTACGAGAACGTCGACCGCCCGCAGAAAGTGAAGATCAATGCCCTGGATCGCGACGGCAAGCCGTTCGAGATGATCGCCGAAGGCTTGCTCGCGGTGTGCATTCAGCATGAATGCGATCACCTCAACGGCAAGCTGTTCGTCGACTACCTGTCCACCCTCAAGCGCGACCGCATCAAGAAGAAGCTCGAAAAGCAGCACCGCCAGCAGGCCTGATCGGGCCCACAGCAAAGGCTTGCCGCGGCAAGCCTTTTGTTTTTCCAGCATCCAGTCAAAGCGAGACCCCATGACCGAAGCTCTGCGTATCGTATTCGCCGGCACCCCGGAATTCGCCGCCGCCCACCTCAAGGCCCTGCTCGACACGCCGCACCAGATCGTCGCGGTGTACACCCAGCCGGATCGCCCGGCCGGCCGTGGTCAGAAGCTGATGCCCAGCCCGGTCAAGCAGCTCGCTGTGGAAAACGCCATTCCCGTACTGCAGCCGCCGAGCCTCAAGGACGCCGCGGCCCAGGCCGAACTGGCGGCGCTGGAGCCGGATCTGCTGGTGGTGGTCGCCTATGGGCTGATCCTGCCCCAGGCAGTGCTGGATATCCCGCGCTTCGGCTGCATCAACAGCCACGCCTCGCTGCTGCCGCGCTGGCGCGGTGCGGCGCCGATCCAGCGCGCCGTGCAGGCCGGTGATGCCGAGAGCGGCGTGACCGTGATGCAGATGGAAGCCGGCCTGGATACCGGGCCGATGCTGCTCAAGGTGCGCACACCGATCACTGCTGACGACACCGGCGGCAGCCTGCACGACCGCCTGGCCGAGCTCGGCCCACCGGCAGTGATCGAAGCCATCGCCGGCCTGGCCAGCGGCACGCTGATGGGCGAAGTGCAGGACGACGCCCTGGCCAACTACGCCCACAAGCTCAACAAGGACGAGGCGCGTATCGACTGGAGCCGCCCGGCCATCGAGCTGGAGCGGCTGATCCGCGCCTTCAACCCCTGGCCGATCTGCCACAGCACGCTGAACGAGGCACCGCTCAAGGTGCTGGCCGGCTGTGTCGGTGAAGGCCAGGGCCAGCCCGGGGAAATTCTCGCCGCCAGCAAGGACGGCCTGACCGTTGCCTGCGGCACTGGCGCCCTGCTGCTCACCCGTCTGCAATTGCCTGGCGGCAAGGCGCTGAACTTCAGTGACCTGTTCAACAGCCGCCGCGAACAGTTCGCCGTCGGCACGGTGCTGGCATGACCCCCAGGCTGGCAGCGGCCCGCGCCCTGGCCGCGGTGCTCGAAGGCAAGGCGTCGCTGGGCACCAGCCTGCCACCGCTGCTCGACAAGGTCGAAACCCGCGACCGAGGCCTCGCCCAGGACCTGGCCTTTGGCGCCGCGCGCTGGCAGCCACGTCTGGCGCTGATCGCCGAAAAGCTGCTGCGCAAGCCATTCAAGGATGGCGACCGCGACCTCGAAGCCCTGCTGCTGGTCGGCCTCTACCAGCTGTTCTACACCCGTATTCCGGCCCACGCGGCGATCGGCGAGACCGTCGGTTGCGTCGACAAGCTGAAGAAGACCTCGGCCAAGGGCCTGCTCAACGCCGTGCTGCGCAACGCCCAGCGCGACAGCGAAAGCATTCTGGCTGAACTGGACCGCGACCCGGTGCTGCATACCGCCCACCCGCGCTGGCTGCAAAAGCAGCTCAAAGCCTTCTGGCCCGAGCACTGGCAGGCCATCTGCGCCGCCAATAACGCCCATCCGCCGCTGATCCTGCGGGTCAACCGTCGCCATGGCAGCCGCGATGACTACCTGGCACGGCTGCGCCAGGTCGGTTTCGACGCCGAGCCCTGCACCTTCAGCCGTGACGGCATTCGCCTGTTGCAAGCCTGCGACGTAACCCTGCTGCCGGGCTTCGCCGAGGGCCACGTCAGCGTGCAGGATGAGGCTGCGCAACTGGCTGCCGAGCTGCTGCAACTGGCGCCCGGCCAACGGGTGCTGGATGCCTGCGCGGCGCCCGGCGGCAAGACCTGCCACCTGCTCGAAGCCGAGCCGGGCTTGAGCGAAGTGCTTGCCGTGGATCTGGAAGCCAAACGCCTGGCGCGAGTGCGCGAGAACCTCGAGCGTCTGGGCCTGGATGCCACGCTGATCGCCGCCGATGGCCGCGACACCGCCGCCTGGTGGGACGGCAAGCCGTTCCAGCGCATTCTGCTCGATGCGCCCTGCTCGGCTACCGGGGTGATTCGCCGCCACCCGGACATCAAGCTGACCCGCAAGGCCGACGACATTCCCGCCCTGGCCACGTTGCAGGGCGAGCTGCTCGACGCACTGTGGCCAACGCTTGAGGTCGGCGGCATCCTGCTGTACGCCACCTGCTCGACCCTGCCGACGGAAAACACCGAGGTGATCGAAGCGTTTCTGGCCCGCACCTCGGGTGCCCGCGAGCTGGACATCAGCGGCCCGTTCGGCCTCAAGCAACCCCACGGCCGCCAGCTGCTTGCCCAGCAGGACGGCCATGACGGCTTCTACTATGCCAAGCTGATCAAGATCGCAGCCGCTGGAGCAACCCGATGAAGATCATCATCCTTGGCGCCGGCCAGGTCGGCGGCACATTGGCCGAACACCTGGCCGGCGAGGCCAATGACATCACCGTGGTCGACACCGATGGCGACCGCCTGCGTGCCCTGAGTGATCGCCTGGACATCCGCACCGTGCAGGGCAAGGGCTCGTTCCCCACGGTGCTGCGCCAGGCCGGCGCCGACGATGCCGACATGCTGGTGGCAGTGACCAACAGTGATGAAGTCAACATGATCGCCTGCCAGGTGGCCTACACCCTCTATCACACGCCGACCAAGATCGCCCGGGTGCGCGAGCCGGCCTACCTGACCCGCACCGGGCTGTTCGACAACGAAGCCATCCCCATCGACGTGCTGATCAGCCCCGAGCAGGTGGTCACCAACTACATCAAGCGCCTGATCGAATACCCCGGCGCCCTGCAGGTCATCGACTTCGCCGAGGGCAAGGCGCAGCTGGTAGCGGTACGGGCCTACTACGGCGGCCCGCTGGTCGGCCAGCAACTGCGCCAGTTGCGTGAACACATGCCCAACGTCGACACCCGAGTGGCGGCGATCTTCCGCCGCGACCGGGCGATCATGCCCCAGGGCGATACCGTTATCGAGGCCGACGACGAAGTGTTCTTCATCGCAGCCAAGGCCGATATCCGCGCCGTCATGGGCGAGATGCGCCGCCTCGAGGAAGGCTACAAGCGGGTGGTCATCGCCGGCGGCGGCAACATCGGCGAGCGCCTGGCCGAAGCCATCGAAAGCCGTTACCAGGTGAAGATCATCGAGATGAACCCGGCACGCTGCCGCTACCTCTCGGAAAATCTGGAAAGCACCATCGTGCTGCACGGCAGCTCGTCCGACCGCGACCTGCTGGTGGAAGAGAACATCAAGGACGCCGATATCTTTCTGGCCCTGACCAACGACGACGAGGCCAACATCATGTCGTCGCTCCTGGCCAAGCGCCTGGGCGCGCGCAAGGTGATGACCCTTATCAACAACCCGGCCTACGTCGACCTGATCCAGGGCGGCGAGATCGATATTGCCATCAGCCCGCAGCTGGCGACCATCGGCAGCCTGCTGGCCCACGTGCGCCGTGGCGATATCGAGAGCGTGCACTCGCTGCGCCGGGGCGTCGCCGAAGCGCTGGAAGTCATCGCCCACGGTGATGCACGTTCGAGCAAGGTGGTCGGCAAGGCGATCAAGGACATCTCCCTGCCGTCGGGCACCACCATCGGCGCGATCATCCGCGATGAACAGGTGCTGATCGCCCATGACATCACGGTGATCGAATCCGGCGACCACGTGATCCTGTTCCTGATGGACAAGAAGCACATCCGCGACGTGGAACGGTTGTTCCAGGTCGGCCTGACCTTCTTCTGAGGAGCCTTTCATGAGCACCGATGCACTGGAAAAGATGCTCGCCAAGGGTGTGGATAACTCGCTGCTGCGCTTCGGCCTCGGCAAGGGTTACCTGGATGCAGGCGATGCCGCCCGGGCCGCCGAACACCTGCAGCGCTGCGTCGAGCACGACCCGCAGTACTCGGCTGCGTGGAAACTCCTCGGCAAGGCGCACCAGGCCAGCGGCGAACCAGAGGCGGCACGTAGCGCCTGGCAAAGCGGCCTGCAGGCAGCGCAAGCCAAGGGCGACAAACAGGCGGAAAAGGAAATGACGGTGTTTCTGCGCAAGCTGGATAAAGCCGCTCAATAGGCCGTAACCTGGGTTGATCGCAGCGATACCCAGGTACCTTTTCCCGGGTTTCGCTGCGCGTCCTGGGCTACAAAAAATCCCCTCGGCTACTTGAGCGCCTGCACCTCGCGGGTCAGCAGGTCGATGAAGGCCTGGGCCAGCGGCGAGCGCTCCTGGCGGCGCTTGACCAGCCACACTGCGGTGGTGGCGTCGGCATCGGTCAGGGTGCGGAACACCACGCCATCGATGCGGATGCGCCGAAACGACGCCGGCAGTACCGACACCCCAAGCCCCGCGGCCACCAGGCCGATGATGGTCAGCGCCTCGTTAGCCTCCTGGGTAACCCGCGGCGTGAAACCGGCCTGCCGGGCCAAGCTGAAGAACTGGCCATACAGGCCCGAGCCGTAATTGCGCGGAAAATAAACGAATGGCTGATCGGCCAGCTCTGCCATGGCCAGCCCTCGGTCCTGTTCGCCGGCCAATGGATGGCCGGCATGCAGCAAGGCCACCAGCGGCTCGCTGAGCAGCTCCACCGCATCCAGCTCGGCGGGCAGTTCCAGCGGGCGGATCATGCCGATCTGCAACTTCTTTTCGAGCAGCGCCTGGCAGACCTGGCGGCTGGTCATTTCCTGCAAGTCGAGGTGCACGGCCGGAAACGCCTGGCGAAAGGCGAATACCGCCCGCGGAATGATCGAAACGAAGGGTGCCGAGGCGGTGAAGCCGATCTGCAGTTCGCCGATCTCGCCCTGTTCGGCGCGGCGCACCACATCCACCGACTTGCTGACCTGCGCCAGGGTCTGCCGCGTTTCCTCCAGAAACAGGCGCCCGGCGTCGGTGAGTGCCACATGGCGGTTGCTGCGCTCGAACAGGCGCACCCCGAGCTCCTGTTCCAGCGCCTGGATCTGCTGGCTTAGCGGCGGCTGGGAGATACCCAGCATGTCGGCAGCACGGCCAAAGTGCAGCTCTTCGGCAACAGCTACGAAATAGCGCAGGTGGCGCAGTTCCATGCTCACTCCAATAGGTCGATAAACATATCGATTGGGTCGAATATTATATTGGAAAGAACTTGCCCGCCTATTTATCCTGACCCCATTCCCAATAACAACAACCACCCGTGCTGGCCGGTGCCAGCGCATGCGGCGGCGTTTTGCCTGGGAAAAAGTACAGTCAAGAGGAAGTGATGAGTCAGCCTGTTCCACACGCGCCCAACGAGTGCGTCAGCCCACACGACGAGGAACCCGCCCCCCGCAGCGTTTCCCTGGAGCCCGTTTATATCCAGAAGGGCACCCGCGCCTTTGTGCGTACTATTCTTGCCATGTGCAGCGGCGGCTTCGCTACGTTCGCGCTGCTGTATTGCGTACAGCCGATGATGCCGATGCTGGCGCAGCAGTTCGACCTCAGCGCCGCGCAGAGCAGCCTGATCCTGTCGGTCTCCACCATCACCCTGGCCATTGGCCTGTTGATAACCGGGCCGCTGTCCGATGCGCTCGGCCGCAAGCCGGTGATGGTGGTGTCGCTGTTCGCCGCTGCCGTGTTCACCCTTGGCAG
>ERZ1032215.39-NODE-39-length-24184-cov-12.105516_pt1 | contig 24184 bp, 20 predicted proteins | sample MGYA00518043_ERZ1032215 | MGnify/ENA primary metagenome ERZ1032215 (study PRJEB33718, sample SAMN03160146) | human skin metagenome | collected 2014-02-25 | study: EMG produced TPA metagenomics assembly of the PRJNA266117 data set (Human skin bacterial metagenome... | reverse complement strand
GAGATCCTCTCTGGTCTCGTGGGCTCGGAGATGTGTATAAGAGACAGGCTTTGTGAGGTCGGCATTCTAGAGAAAGTTCAGATGGGGTAAAGTCATTACCTATCTGGATGATAGATAGGTTGTGCCATGAACATGCAATGGAACCTGGAGCAGTTGCGCCTGTTTGTCGGGGTCGCCGAACTGCGTTCGTTTTCTGCCGTGGCCCGCCAGCAGCGCAAGGCGCAATCGGCCATCAGCAGTGCCATCGCCCAGCTGGAGGATGACCTGGGAGTCAGCCTGTTCGAACGCAGCAGTGGCCGCCAGCCAAGGCTGACGTAGGCGGGCAGCGCACTGTTGCAGGAAGCGCGGGAGATCCTGCGCCAGTGCGACCGCCTCAATGGCCGGGCGCTGGCCTTGATGCGCGGCCAGGAAGCGCGGTTGCGCCTGGCCCAGGACGAAGCGATGCCCTATCAGCCGGTGCTCGACAGCCTAGAGGCTTTGGCGGAACACTTTCCCAGCCTGGAGGTGCAACTGGCCAGCGGGGCCCAGGGCGACGTAGCGCGCAAACTGGTGGAGCGCCGGGCCGACCTGGGGTTGCTGTTTCATCATGAGCAGATGCCGGAAACTTTGGAGCGCCGGGCCCTGGGCAGTGTGGAGATGGTCACTGTCTGCGCCGTGGGGCATCCGCTGGCCCATGAAAAAAGGGTCAACCGCCAGTTGCTGGCGCTACACCGGCAGTTGCTCATCGCTCCGCAAGCCAGTGGCTACCCCGGTGGTGAGCAGGTCAGCCCCCAGGTCTGGCGGGCTGACAGCTTCTACGTCCTGGCCGAATGGCTGATGCGCGGGCTGGGCTGGGCCTGGCTGCCACGGCATGTGGTGCAGTACCCGGCCTATCAGAACCAGATGGTGGAGCTGGCGAGCCAATGGACGCCCCCGGCACTGGTGGTGGAACTGGCCTGGCGCCGTGACGAACCTCTGGGCCCCGCGGCGCACTGGCTGGCAGAACGTTTTGCCGTGCACCTGAAGGCGATCGGCTAAAAAACCGATAAACTCCGCCGCCATGAATAGAACTCTCTATACCGCATTGTTTTACCTGGGGCTGCCATTGGTAGCGATCCGCCTGTGGCTGCGCTCGCGCAAGGCGCCGGCTTATGCCAAGCGCATTGGCGAGCGTTTCTCTCTCGGCTTGCCGAGCATGCAACCCGGTGGCATCTGGGTGCATGCGGTGTCGGTGGGCGAGAGCATCGCTGCCGCGCCGATGATCCGGGCGCTGCTGGCGCGTTATCCACAGCTGCCGATTACCGTGACCTGCATGACTCCCACCGGCTCCGAGCGCATCCACGCGCTGTTTGCCAACGAGCCGCGGATCCAGCACTGCTACCTGCCCTACGACTTGCCTTGCGCCGCGGCGCGGTTTCTCGATCGGGTGCAGCCCAAGCTGGCGGTGATCATGGAAACCGAACTGTGGCCCAACCATATCGACCAGTGTGCCCGGCGCGGGATTCCGGTAGCCCTGGCCAATGCCCGGTTGTCCGAGCGTTCGGCCAAGGGCTATGGGCGTTTTGCTCGGCTGACCGCACCGATGCTGGCGCAGATGAGCCTGTTCGCGGTGCAGACCGAAGCCGAGGCCCAGCGTTTCCTCCGGCTTGGGGCCCGGCCAGAGACTGTGCAAGTGACCGGATCGATCAAGTTCGACCTGAGCATCGACCCGCAGTTGCTGCAGCGGGCCACTGAGCTGCGCCAGCAATGGCAGGCCATGGAGCGCCCGGTGTGGATCGCCGCGAGTACCCACGAGGGCGAAGACGCGGTGGTGCTCGATGCCCACCGGCAACTGCTGGGCAATTACCCCAATGCCTTGCTGATCCTGGTGCCGCGGCACCCGGAGCGCTTCGACTCGGTGCATGAGCTGTGCCGGCAGCAGGGTTTTGCCACGGTACGCCGTTCTGCAGCCGAGCCGGTGCTTGCCACCACCTCGGTACTGCTGGGGGACACCATGGGCGAATTGCTGTTCCTCTATGCCCTGGCCGACAGCGCCTTTGTCGGCGGCAGCCTGGTGCCCAACGGTGGGCACAACCTGCTGGAGCCGGCGGCCCTGGCCAAGCCGGTGATCAGCGGGCCGCATCTGTTCAATTTCCTGGAAATCGCCGCGATGCTGCGTGAGGCCGGAGCCTTGCAGGAAGTGGACGATGCCGAGGGGCTCGCGGTGGCGGTGCAGCGTCTGTTCGAGCTACCCCAGGATGCGCGCAAGATGGCCGATGCCGGGCTCAAGGTGCTCAAGGCCAACCAGGGCGCCTTGCAACGGCTGCTCGATGGCCTTGGCCGCCTCCTGGGCAGGCACTGATCGTCGCCTTCGGTAGCCGCTGTCGCATGGCCGTAAAAGGCCGTTACACCGCCATGAAAAAGGCCACCCGCAAAGGTGGCCTTTTTCATGCTTGCGACCTTCAGGGGCGGGCCCTGAGCTGCTCCTGGGCGGCCTTGGCCAGATCTGGCGGCAGGAAGTCGCGATCCGGGTTGTAGTCGGCCTTGAGATAGCGCGACAGGTCCTGCAGGTCCCCCGGGTTGAGGGTGCCGGCCGCCTGTTTCAGGCGCAGGTTGTCGAGGATGTAGTCGTAGCGGCTGTTGTTGTAGTTGCGCACCGAGGTGTACAGCTGGCGCTGGGCGTCGAGCACATCGACGATATTGCGCGTGCCCACCTGGTAGCCGATCTCCGTGGCCTCCACTGCGCTCTGGTTGGAAATGATCGACTGGCGCCGGGCCTGGACCTGCTCGACATCGGTGTTCACCGCGCGGTGCAGGTTGCGGGTGTTTTCCACCACCTGGCGGCGCAGGGATTCACGCTGTTGCTCGGTCTGGCTCAGGCGCGAGTAGGATTCACGCACCTGGGAGCTGGTCAGGCCGCCGCTGTAGATCGGAATGTTCAGTTGCAGGCCGATGGAGCGCTGTTCGACGTCGCTGCCGTAGCGCGTCAGCGGGTTGGGGTTGCTGAAGCCCAAAGCGTCGTTGTCGCCTTTCTTGTACTGCGCCACTGCGTCCAGGGTCGGGGCATGCCCGGCCTTGCGCTGCTTGAGGGTTTCCTCGGCGGCGCTGACTGCGTAGTTGCTGGCCAGCAGGTTGAGGTTCTGCTTGGCGGCGGTGTCCACCCAGGCCTTGGCGTCGTTGGGGGTCGGCGCCAGCACTGGCAGGGTATGGACGATGCCCTGGATCGAGTTGTACTCGCGGTTGGTCAGGGTGATCAGGGCCTCGAAGGCATCATCCACCTGGCGCTGGGCAAGGATCCGGTTGGCCCGGGCGGTATCGTAGCTGGCCTGGGATTGCAGGACGTCGGTCTTGTCCGACAGGCCCACGTCGAAGCGTTCGTTGGATTGGTCCAGCTGACGCTTGAAGGCCGCTTCCTCGGCCTTGGTCGAGGCCAGGTTGTCCTGGGCGCGCAACACCGCGAAGTAGTTCTCCGCGCTCTGCAGGATCAGGTTCTGCTCGGTGGCCGAGAGTTGCAGGGAAGCCTGTTCGTTGATGTCCTTGGCCGCCTGCAGCTGGAACCAGCGGTCGGCCCGGAACAGGGGCTGGGCCAGGGTCGCCTGGTAGACGTTACCGCTGCGGGTAGAGGTCATCGACGGTTCGTCGAACTTGGTGCGGGTGTTGTTCATGTCCGCGCCGGCCGAAAGGTTGGGCAGCAACCCGGCACGAGCCTGGGGCACCACTTCCTTCTGGGCACCGTACTGGGCGCGCGCAGCGGCCAGATCGGCGTTGTTGTCCACCGCTTCCTGGTAGACGCTGACCAGATCGGTCTTGGTGGTCAAAGGCGCTTCTGCTGCCCAGGCCATTCCATTGGACGCACAAGACACGGCAACAGCCAGTGAGAGTTTGCGCAGCATTCGGCGATCCCTAGAGTTGATATTACGGCAATAATTCAGGCGCCAAGGCTAAGGCGCGACCCACAGAGCGTCAAGGTTCGACACAGGGCAACGAGTGTAGATGCGCTGGGGGGTGGCAACAATCCTGCAATTACGCCATTCATCATGCTGATCGTACGGGGGGTTGGCGTTCTGCTGTGGCTTTGTCTAGACTGGCCCGGTTCTTGTCGGGGTGCCTTGCTATGAGGCTGAGATCGGATAATCCGGATCCCGTTGAACCTGATCAGGTTAGCGCCTGCGTAGGGAACAAGATTTCTCGTCACCCGGCGAGTCCTCTTGTGCTTCGTCCGGGATGTTGTTCGACAATCGAACACCCCTCGAGTACCAAGCACTGCACTCACTAGTTGCTTAGACAGGGTGCGTCCGTCCGTTACAGGTTCGCTCCGACAAAAATCCACTGCCTGGATGCTGTCTGGAGAGCCCGTGATGACTACAAAATTAAAAAACGCTAGCAACCTCAGTGAGTCGGCCCAAGTCGACCAACAATCGGTTCAGCCCTTTACCCGCTCGCAAAAAGTCTATGTCCAGGGTTCGCGCCCGGACATCCGCGTGCCCATGCGCGAAATCACCCTGGATGTGACCCCCACCGACTTCGGCGGCGAGATCAACGCCCCGGTGACCGTGTACGACACCTCCGGCCCCTACACCGATCCGAACGTGGTGATCGATGTGCGCAAGGGCCTGGGCGATGTGCGTTCGGCCTGGATCGAAGACCGTGGCGACACCGAGCGCCTGGCCGGCCTGAGCTCCAACTTCGGCCAGCAGCGCCTGGCCGACCCGGAGCTGACCAAGCTGCGCTTCGCCCACGTCAACAACCCGCGCCGGGCCAAGGCCGGGGCCAACGTCAGCCAGATGCACTACGCGCGCAAAGGCATCATCACCGCCGAGATGGAATACGTCGCCATCCGCGAAAACATGAAGCTGCAAGAGGCCCGTGCCGCCGGCTTGCTGAAGCAGCAACACGCCGGCCACAGCTTCGGCGCCAGCATCCCCAAGGAAATCACCGCCGAGTTCGTGCGTGAGGAAATCGCCCGTGGCCGCGCGATCATCCCGGCCAACATCAACCACGTCGAACTGGAACCGATGATCATCGGCCGCAACTTCCTGGTGAAGATCAACGGCAACATCGGCAACAGTGCCCTGGGTTCCTCGATCGAGGAAGAAGTGGCGAAACTGACCTGGGGCATCCGCTGGGGTTCGGACACGGTGATGGACCTGTCCACCGGCAAGCACATCCATGAAACCCGCGAGTGGATCATCCGCAACTCGCCGGTGCCGATCGGTACCGTACCGATCTATCAGGCCCTGGAAAAGGTCAACGGCGTGGCCGAGGATCTGACCTGGGAGCTGTTCCGCGACACCCTGATCGAGCAGGCCGAGCAGGGCGTGGACTACTTCACCATCCACGCAGGCGTCTTGCTGCGTTACGTGCCGCTGACCGCCAAGCGGGTCACCGGCATCGTGTCCCGGGGTGGCTCGATCATGGCCAAGTGGTGCCTGGCGCACCACAAGGAGAACTTCCTCTACACCCACTTCGACGAAATCTGCGAAATCATGAAGGCCTACGACGTCAGCTTCTCCCTGGGAGATGGACTGCGCCCGGGGTCGATTGCCGACGCCAACGACGAAGCCCAGTTCGGCGAACTGGAGACCCTCGGCGAGCTGACCAAGATCGCCTGGAAGCATGACGTGCAGTGCATGATCGAAGGCCCGGGCCACGTGCCGATGCAGTTGATCAAGGAGAACATGGACAAGCAGCTGGAGTGCTGCGACGAGGCGCCGTTCTACACCCTCGGCCCGCTGACTACCGACATTGCCCCCGGCTACGACCACATCACCTCCGGTATCGGTGCGGCGATGATCGGCTGGTTCGGCTGCGCCATGCTCTGCTACGTCACGCCCAAGGAACACCTGGGCCTGCCGAACAAGGATGACGTGAAGACCGGGATCATCACCTACAAGATCGCCGCGCATGCTGCGGATCTGGCGAAAGGTCACCCGGGCGCGCAGATCCGCGACAACGCCTTGTCCAAGGCGCGTTTCGAGTTCCGCTGGGAAGACCAGTTCAACCTCGGCCTGGACCCGGACACTGCCCGTTCGTACCACGACGAGACCCTGCCCAAGGATTCGGCCAAGGTCGCGCATTTCTGCTCCATGTGCGGGCCGAAGTTCTGCTCGATGAAGATCACCCAGGAAGTGCGTGAGTACGCAGCCAACCAGCGTATCGAAGCGGTGGATGTGGATGTCGCCAAGGGCCTGGCGGAACAGGCCGAGCGCTTCAAGCAGGAAGGCAGCCAGTTGTACAAGAAAGTCTGACCCCTCTCTGCAGGAGCGGGCTTGCCCGCGAATCAGGCGCCGCGCTCTCGACAAGGTGGCGCTTTCGCCGGCAATCCGGCTCCTGCAGACCCTATTCCTTCGAGATATCAACCTTGAGCAGTCCAATCAGTACCTACTCTCCCGATCTCGCGGTACCGGCCGACAAGCGCGTGTTTGGCGCCCGCGATCTGTTTTCCCTGTGGTTCTCCCTCGGTATCGGCCTGATGGTGCTGCAGACCGGCGCCTTGCTGGCGCCAGGCCTGGGGCTGGCCCATTCGCTGCTGGCGATCCTGCTCGGCACCGCAGTCGGCGTTCTGCTGCTGGCGGCGGTGGGGGTGATCGGCAGCGACACCGGCCTGTCGTCCATGGCTGCGCTCAAGCTCAGCCTGGGCCGGCGCGGTGCCAGCGTGCCGGCACTGTTGAACCTGTTGCAGCTGGTGGGCTGGGGCTCGTTTGAAATCATCGTCATGCGCGATGCCGCGAGCCTCCTGGGCAGCCGGGCCTTCAGCGAAGGCAGCCTGCTGGCCAACCCGTTGCTCTGGACCCTGTTTTTCGGTGCCCTGGCCACCTTGCTGGCGGTCAGCGGGCCCTTGACCTTCGTCCGGCAGATCCTGCGCAAATGGGGGATCTGGTTATTGTTGGCCGCCTGCCTGTGGCTGACCTGGAACCTCTTCGCCCGAGCCGACCTGGCGGCGCTCTGGGCCCAGGCCGGGGACGGCTCGATGCCGTTCGCCGTGGGCTTCGATATCGCCATCGCCATGCCCTTGTCCTGGTTGCCGCTGATCGCCGACTACTCGCGGTTCGGCAAGCACGCCAAGAGCGTATTCGGCGGCACGGCCCTGGGCTTTTTCATCGGCAATTTCTGGTTGATGAGCCTGGGCGTCGCCTATACCCTGGCCTTCGCTCCCAGTGGTGAAGTGAATGCCTTGCTGCTGGCGCTGGCCGGGGCCGGGCTGGGGATTCCGTTGCTGCTGATTCTGCTGGACGAGTCGGAGAATGCCTTTGCCGATATCCATTCGGCGGCGGTTTCCAGCGGCATCCTGCTGCGCCTCAAGGTCGAGCACCTGGCGCTGGCCATAGGCGTGCTCTGCACCCTGATCGCCTGCCTGGCGCCGTTGGCCCAGTACCAGAACTTCCTGTTGCTGATCGGCTCGGTATTCGCGCCGCTGTTTGGCGTGGTGCTGGTGGATCACTTCATCCTGCGTCGGCGCTCGGGGCAGAACCCGGCGTCAGCCTTGCGCTGGCCGGCGCTGCTGGCCTGGCTGGGTGGGGTGAGCACCTATCATCTGTTGGCCAATCTGTACCCGGATATCGGCGCAACCCTGCCGTCACTGGTGCTGGCAGGGCTGCTGCAATGGCTGTTGGGCCGGGCTTTCAGTTACCGCCAGGAAACAGCTCGGGCTTGAGCACGCCCTTGAGGCGGTCGTAGGGGATCTGCAGTTCGATGTGGCCCAAAACCTGCGGCGCGATGGTGGTGACGTCGTACTTGAGGGTCACGGCGTTACGGGTCAGCGCTACGTTCTGGGTCTTCTGGAAGGGCCAGGTCTTCACGAACTCGGCCTCGCGATCCAGGTGAGTGCTGATCAGCCAGTTGTTGTGGGCGACCCGCGCGGCCTTCCAGAACATCTCTTCCTGGCCGGGCAGGAGCATGTCCGCCAGGTTCAGGGCCTTGTGCTGCTGGCGTGAGTAGTTGACGAAGCCACGGCCCGGGGTGCCGTTGGCGGCGCCGGTGTCCAGGTAACTGGCCAGTTCGATGATCACCAGGCCGTCATGCTGCTCGCGTAGCTTGGATTGCAGGTACATGCCGTGGCGGTCCGGCGCGCTGCGCAGGAACTGCTCGCGATAGGCCGCAAGGCTGGCCGGCAGCGCAGCATCGGGGCTGGTGCGGGTCATTTGCAGCAGGCGCTTTTCAATGATGGCATCCAGCTTCGGTTCGGCGGGGAAGTGCACGGTGTCGAGGTTGACCAGCGGGCAGTCGGCGCCGCTGCAACCGGGCTTGAGTTGTTCGGACTTGTCCCGGGTGGTTTCCAGCGGGGTCATGTAGCTGGGTTGAAACAGGCTTTGGCAGGCACCCAGGGTCAGGGCGATACAGGCCACGGAGGCGATTTTGACAAGCGACATGGGCGTCCTTCATAAACCAGGGGGAGGCAAAAGTTACCGGCTTCGACTGCCTGCGAGGCAGTCGGTTCGCCACTAAGCTCAATAGAGGCAATTAGAGTAGGTTTAGCCCCTCGCCGTCTATCCCGCTGAGGGTAAAGGGGCTGCATGATCAGCTGCGAGCGCGTTAGGATGGCGCGAAGTCGAGGGGGATCCTCGGATTGAACACGCTGTACACGAGGATTGTTATGACTGACTTTGCCAACTCCACGCCGAGTGCCGTCGAGATTATCCGGCGCGAAAACTGTTTCCAGGGTTTCTACCGGCTCGATCGCCTGCAACTGCGTCATGAGCTGTTCGCCGGTGGCATGGGGCGTGAAATCAATCGTGAAGTCTTTGTCCGTCACGATGCGGTCTGCGTACTGCCGTACGACCCGCAGCGCGATGAGGTGGTGCTGATCGAACAGTTCCGCGTCGGTGCCATGGGCAAGACGGCTTCGCCCTGGCTGGTGGAACTGGTGGCCGGGCTGATCGACAAGGACGAGCAGCCGGAACAGGTTGCCCGCCGCGAGGCGCAGGAGGAAGCTGGCCTGGACATCTCGGCGCTGTGGCCGATGACCCAGTACTTCCCGTCGCCCGGTGGCAGCACCGAATTCGTCCATCTGTACCTGGGGCGTTGCGACAGCAGCGCCGCCGGTGGGCTGCATGGGCTGGAGGAAGAGGCGGAAGACATTCGGGTGTGCGTGATGGCCTATGAGGATGCCTTGCAGGCCATGCGCGACGGGCGGATTTGCAATGCCGCCAGCATCATTGCCTTGCAGTGGCTGGCGCTCAATCGCGCGGAAGTGAGGGGGTTATGGTCGTAAACAAGGTACGCGACCGCTATCGGGTGGATCTCGCGGGGCTGCAAGCTTCCTGCGAGGCCAACTACGCCCGGCTGATGCGCCTGCTGCCCGACATGCGCAACCAGCCCGTGGCCCGGCGCATCGCCGTGACCCAGGGCGACCAGATGCTCGGCGTACTGGCCCTGGAGGTGGTACTGGCCTGCCCGTATACCACCACCTTGCAGGTGCGCCAGGAGCACAGCCTGCCCTGGCTGCCTGTGCCGCAGCTGGAAGTGCAGGTCTATCACGACGCGCGCATGGCGGAAGTCATCAGTGCCGAACATGCCCGGCGTTTTCGCAGCATCTATCCCTATCCCAATGCCTTCATGCACCAGCCTGATGAAAAGGCCCAGCTGAACGTGTTCCTCGGCGAGTGGCTGAGCCACTGCCTGGCCTGCGGCCACGAGTTCGAAGCCGTGCGCTAGATGTGAACTGGGTCCGCTTCCCAGGTTTCCTCTTTTTCACTTCCCCCAGCATAATTGCCCCCTTCTTCACGCTTTGTGATCTTGCTCCGGGAGAACGCCGTGCCAAGCGTATCCGCACTGACTGCCGCCGACCCCGTGTTGCTGGTGCAGCTGTCCGATAGCCATCTGTTTGCCGAGACGGACGGCACGCTCTTGGGCATGAACACCGCCGACAGCCTGCAACGGGTCATCGACCTGGTGCTGGCGCAGCAGCCACGGATCGACCTGATGCTGGCCACCGGCGACCTGTCCCAGGACGGCACGCTGGAGTCCTATCAACGCTTTCGCCAACTGACCCGGCAGATTGCCGCCCCAGGCCGCTGGCTGCCGGGCAACCACGACGAACCGCAGGTCATGGAGCAGGCCGCCAGCGGCAGTGACTTGCTGGACCCGGTGGTGGACATCGGCAACTGGCGCATCACCCTGCTGGACTCGGCGGTGCCGGGTTCGGTACCGGGTTATCTGCAGGATGAGCAGTTGCAACTGCTGACCCGCTCCCTGAGCGAAGCACCAGAGCGGCACCACCTGGTCTGCCTGCATCACCATCCGGTGTCCATCGATTGCGCCTGGATGGAGCCCATCGGCCTGCGCAATGCCCAGGCGCTGTTTGCCGTGATCGACGCTTTCCCCCAGGTGCGCGCCGTGCTCTGGGGGCATGTTCACCAGGAGATCGATCGCCTGCGGGGCGACGTGCGGCTATTGGCCTCACCTTCCACCTGCATCCAGTTCGAGCCCTTGAGCGACGACTTCAAGGTCGAGGAGCAGGTGCCGGGCTACCGTTGGTTGCGGCTGCTGCCCGATGGACGGCTGGAAACCGGCGTGCAGCGGGTCGAAGGCTATGAATTCACCATCGACTACGGTAGCGAAGGCTACTGAAGCGGCTGCGTAACCTGGCCCCATCCCTGTAAACTGCGGCTTTTGCCCAGGTGCACAGGGAGCTCGCATGTCCGGTTCGATCCTCTATATCCACGGCTTCAACAGTGCTCCGGCATCGACCAAGGCCTCCCAGTTGCGCCAGGTCATGGAGCAGCTCGGCCTGGCCGGGCAACTGCGGGTGCCGGCCCTGCATCACCATCCGCGCCAGGCCATTGGCCAGCTGGAACAGGCGATTGCCGAACTCGGTCGTCCATTGCTGGTCGGCAGCTCGCTCGGCGGCTACTATGCGACTCACCTTGCCGAGCGCTATGGTCTGAAGGCCCTGCTGATCAACCCTGCTGTCAGCCCGCACCGGATGTTCGACGGTTATCTGGGCACGCAGAAGAACCTGTACACCGACGAGACCTGGGAGCTGACCCACGACCATGTCGCGGCCCTGGCAGCGCTGGAAGTGGCGCCACCCCAGGACCCTGAGCGTTATCAGGTGTGGTTGCAGACCGGGGACGAGACGCTGGACTATCGCAGCGCCGAGCGCTACTACCGCGCCTGCGCCTTGCGCATACAGGCCGGCGGCGATCATAGTTTCCAAGGTTTTGCCGGACAATTGCCGGCGATGTTGAATTTTGCCGGCATCACTGCCGATCAGTACCAGGCGATCGACTTCACTGCACTGTGAGCCTTCGCCCCATATTCATTGAACGACTAACGACGAGAACCCATGGCCACTCCCAGCGCTAGCTCTTATAACGCAGACGCCATCGAAGTCCTCTCGGGACTCGACCCGGTGCGCAAACGCCCGGGCATGTACACCGACACCACGCGGCCCAACCATTTGGCCCAGGAAGTCATCGACAACAGCGTCGACGAAGCCCTGGCCGGCCATGCGAAGTCGATACAGGTCATCCTGCACGCCGACCATTCCCTGGAAGTGTCCGACGACGGCCGCGGCATGCCCGTGGACATCCACCCGGAAGAAGGCGTGTCCGGGATCGAGCTGATCCTCACCAAGCTCCACGCCGGCGGCAAGTTCTCCAACAAGAACTACCAGTTCTCCGGCGGTCTGCACGGGGTGGGCATCTCCGTGGTCAACGCCTTGTCGAACCAGGTGCGGGTGCGGGTCAAGCGCGACGGCAACGAATACCAGATGACTTTCGCCGACGGCTACAAGGCCACCGAGCTGGAAGTGGTCGGCACCGTGGGCAAGCGCAACACCGGCACCAGCGTGTACTTCGCTCCGGACCCAAAATACTTCGACTCGCCGAAATTCTCCGTCAGCCGTCTCAAGCACGTGCTCAAGGCCAAGGCCGTACTCTGCCCGGGGCTGCTGGTGAGCTTCGAGGACAAGTCCAGCGGCGAGAAGGTCGAGTGGCACTACGAAGATGGCCTGCGCTCCTACCTGGTGGATGCGGTCAGTGAATTCGAACGCCTGCCGGCCGAGCCGTTCTGCGGCAGCCTGGCAGGGAACAAGGAAGCGGTGGACTGGGCCCTGTTGTGGCTGCCCGAAGGCGGCGACAGCGTCCAGGAAAGTTACGTCAACCTGATCCCCACGGCCCAGGGCGGCACCCATGTCAACGGCCTGCGCCAGGGCCTGCTGGATGCCATGCGCGAGTTCTGCGAGTTCCGCAACCTGCTGCCCCGCGGCCTGAAGCTGGCCCCGGAAGACGTCTGGGAGCGCATTGCCTTTGTCCTGTCGATGAAAATGCAGGATGCGCAGTTCTCCGGCCAGACCAAGGAGCGCCTGTCATCCCGCGAGGCGGCGGCGTTCGTTTCCGGTGTGGTCAAGGACGCCTTCAGCCTGTGGCTCAACGCCAACCCCGAGCTGGGCATGCAACTGGCGGAGCTGGCCATCAGCAACGCCGGGCGCCGCTTGAAGGCCAGCAAGAAGGTCGAGCGCAAGCGCATTACCCAGGGCCCGGCACTGCCAGGCAAGCTGGCGGACTGCGCCGGCCAGGACCCGATGCGCTCCGAGCTGTTCCTGGTGGAGGGTGACTCCGCCGGCGGTTCGGCCAAGCAGGCGCGGGACAAGGAATTCCAGGCGATCCTGCCGTTGCGCGGCAAGATCCTCAACACCTGGGAAGTGGACGGCAGCGAGGTCCTGGCCAGCCAGGAAGTGCACAACATCGCCGTGGCCATCGGGGTCGATCCGGGCGCCGAGGACATGAGCCAGCTGCGCTACGGCAAGATCTGCATCCTCGCCGACGCCGACTCCGACGGCTTGCACATCGCTACCTTGCTGTGTGCCTTGTTCGTCCAGCATTTCCGTCCGCTGGTGGATGCCGGTCACGTCTACGTGGCCATGCCGCCGCTGTACCGCATCGACCTGGGCAAGGAGATCTACTACGCCCTGGATGAAGCCGAGCGCGACGGCATTCTCGACCGCCTGGTGGCCGAGAAGAAGCGCGGCAAGCCACAGGTCACCCGATTCAAGGGGCTGGGTGAAATGAACCCGCCGCAACTGCGCGAGACCACCATGGACCCGAACACCCGGCGCCTGGTGCAGTTGACCCTGGACGACGTCGAGGCCACCGCGGAAATCATGGACATGCTGCTGGCCAAGAAGCGCGCCGGTGATCGCAAGTCCTGGCTGGAGTCCAAGGGCAACCTGGCCGAGGTGCTGGCCTGATGCACAGAGGTTTTGCCCTGGCCCTGGCGCTATTGGCAACCTCGGTGGTGGCCGCGCCGGCGCCCGAACTGAAACTGCTGTCCGAGCATCCTGTGCAAGGCATGCGCGGCGGCAATCTGTCCGGGCTGGCGCTGTGTGGTCAGGAGCTCTGGACCGTCTCCGATCGCGACGACGAGCAGATCTACAGGCTCGATACCCGGAACACTGTCTGGCAGGCCGAGACCGTCGGGATCGAGGTGCCTGCGGTGCCGGATTCCGGCTTGCCCTGGGGTTTGAAGGTGCGGACCTGGGCGGCGTCCTTCGTGCGTGGCGGCGACCTGGATTTCGAGGGCATCACCTGTGATGCCGCCGGCAACAAATATGTGGTCAGCGAAGCCCATGCCGCGGTGCTGCAGGTTCCGGCGCAAGGCGCGCCGGTCTGGTTGAAGATTTCCCCGATCATGGTGCGCGAAGCCCGTGCCAGCGGCATGCTGCTGCACTTCAATGCCCTGTTCGAAGGGCTGGCGGTCAACCCTGCCGGGGATCGGATCTGGCTGGCGGCGGAACGCGAGCGGCGCGGGCTGCTGTTGATCAAGCGTGGCCAGACCATCTGGGACTGCGATGGCGGTTGCGTGCTGCTCAGTGAAGCAGGGGCGCTAATGCAGCCTGAGCAGGTGCCCAACGCCAAGGCCGTATCCCGTGACTTTGCCGACCTGTCGCTGTTCGACGGCAAGCTGTTCACCCTGGAGCGCAACGCCTATCAGATCTGTCGCCGGGACGCGCTGAGCGCCAAGGTCGAGCAGTGCTGGTCGTATGCTGGCGAAGCACTGATGGAGCATCGGCGTTATCCACAGCCCTACGGGTTGGCGGAAGCCCTGGTGGTGGACGCCAAGGGCGCCTGGATTGGCCTGGATAACAACAACGGTGCTCGCGCCGACGGCGAGGCCCGACCGATCGTCTGGCGTTTTGCAGCTCCCGAAGGCGGCTGGAGTGCCAAGCCGTGAGCCAGCAACCGGGCAAGAGTGCCGGGCGGGTGATGCTGATCATGGCCTGGGCGGCGGCGCTGTTCCTGGCCACGCGGTTCTTTGCCGACTGGGAAGCGCACCAGGAGAACCCCAACACTGTCGTCAGTTCGCAACAACATGAGGGTTACATCGAAGTGCAACTGGCGGGCAATCGCCTGGGGCATTTCGTCGCCAGCGGCCATATCAACGGGCGGCCGGTGCAATTCATGCTCGACACCGGGGCCACCGATGTCTCGGTACCTGCGGATCTCGCTGAACGTCTGGGCCTGGAGCGCGGTGCGCCGGTCACCCTGAGCACGGCCAATGGGCGCAGCGAAGGTTATCGGACCCGTATCGAACTCCTGCAGCTGGGGGATATCGTGCTGCGGGACGTGGCCGCCCTGGTGGCTCCGGGGCTCGACGGCGACCAGGTTCTGCTGGGCATGAGCGCTTTGAAAAAACTTGAATTTACTCAGCGCGGCGGCAGCATGCTGCTGCGCCAGACTACGAACCAATGAGGCCCGCATGAGCGACTCCCTTGATCTCAGCCTGGATGGCGTAGAACGCCGGTCACTGGCTGACTTCACCGAAAATGCCTACCTCAACTACTCCATGTACGTGATCATGGACCGTGCTCTGCCGCATATCGGCGACGGCCTGAAACCGGTACAGCGGCGTATCGTCTACGCCATGAGTGAGCTGGGGCTGGATGCCGATTCCAAGCACAAGAAATCCGCGCGTACCGTGGGTGACGTGCTCGGCAAGTTCCACCCGCACGGCGATTCGGCCTGCTATGAGGCCATGGTGCTGATGGCCCAGCCGTTCAGCTACCGCTACACGCTGGTGGACGGCCAGGGCAACTGGGGTGCGCCGGACGATCCCAAGTCCTTCGCTGCCATGCGTTACACCGAGGCGCGCCTGTCGCGCTATTCCGAAGTGCTGCTCAGCGAACTGGGCCAGGGCACTGCGGATTGGGGGCCGAACTTCGACGGCACGCTGCAGGAGCCGCTGGTACTGCCGGCACGCCTGCCGAACATCCTGCTCAACGGCACCACCGGCATCGCCGTGGGCATGGCCACCGACGTGCCCCCGCACAACCTGCGGGAAGTGGCTTCGGCCTGTGTGCGCCTGCTGGATGAGCCCAAGGCCACGGTCGAGCAGCTCTGCGAGCATATCCAGGGCCCGGACTACCCCACCGAAGCCGAGATCATCACCCCGCGTGCCGACCTGCTGAAGATCTACGAAACCGGCCGTGGCTCGGTGCGCATGCGCGCCGTGTACCGGGTCGAGGACGGCGACATCATCGTCACCGCGCTGCCGCACCAGGTCTCCGGGGCCAAGGTGCTGGAACAGATCGCCGGCCAGATGCAGGCCAAGAAGTTGCCGATGGTGGCCGACCTGCGTGACGAGTCGGACCATGAGAACCCGTGCCGCATCGTGATCATCCCGCGCTCCAACCGGGTCGACGCCGATGAGTTGATGCAGCACCTGTTCGCCACCACCGAGCTGGAATCCACCTACCGGGTCAACATCAACATCATTGGCCTGGACGGCAAGCCGCAGTTGAAGAACCTGCGGGCCCTGCTGGTGGAGTGGCTGGAGTTCCGGGTCACCACCGTGCGTCGCCGGCTGCAGTTCCGCCTGGACAAGGTCGAGCGTCGCCTGCATCTGTTGGACGGTTTGCTGATCGCCTACCTCAACCTGGATGAAGTGATCCACATCATCCGTACCGAGGAGCATCCACGGGCCAAGCTGATCGAGCGTTTCGCCCTGAGCGAAATCCAGGCCGACTACATCCTCGACACGCGCCTGCGCCAATTGGCGCGTCTGGAAGAGATGAAGCTGCGGGCCGAACAGGATGAGTTGCTCAAGGAGCAGGCCAAGCTGCAAGCCTTGCTCAACAGCGAAGCCAAACTGAAGAAGCTGGTGCGCACCGAGTTGCTGCAAGACGCAGAAACCTACGGCGATGACCGTCGTTCGCCGATCGTCGCCCGGGCCGAGGCCAAGGCGCTGTCGGAAAACGAGCTGATGCCTACCGAGCCGGTGACTATCGTTCTGTCGGAAAAAGGCTGGGTGCGTTGCGCCAAGGGGCATGATATTGACGCCACTGGTCTGTCCTACAAGGCCGGTGATGGCTACAAGACCGCCGCGCCCGGGCGTTCCAACCAGTTCGCGGTGTTCATCGACTCCACCGGGCGCAGTTACTCGGTGGCGGCCCATACGCTGCCATCGGCCCGGGGTCAGGGCGAGCCGCTGACCGGCCGTCTGACGCCGCCGCCGGGTGCGACGTTCGAATGCGTGCTGCTGCCGGATGACGATGCCTTGTATGTGATCGCTTCTGACGCCGGCTACGGCTTCGTGGTCAAGGGCGAGGACCTGCAGGCCAAGAACAAGGCAGGCAAGGCGCTGTTGAGCCTGCCGAACAATGCCAAGGTGCTGGCGCCGCGGCCAGTGGCCGATCGCGAACAGAACTGGCTGGCTTCGGTGACCACCGAAGGGCGCCTGCTGGTGTTCAAGATCAGCGACCTGCCGCAGCTGGGCAAGGGCAAGGGCAACAAGATCATCGGCATTCCCGGTGAGCGCGTGGCCAGCCGCGAAGAGTACGTCACCGATATCGCGGTGCTGCCGGACGGCGCGACCCTGGTGCTGCAGGCTGGCAAGCGCACCTTGTCGCTCAAGGCTGACGATCTGGAGCACTACAAAGGCGAGCGCGGGCGCCGTGGCAACAAACTGCCTCGCGGCTTCCAGCGGGTGGATGCGTTGTTGGTAGAGCCTCTCAGTTAAGGGCGGGCTAGAGCGTTCGATCTGCGATTTAAGCGCAGGATCGACGCTACAACACTGGAGTCAGGGCGCATATTCACGGATGATATGCGCTTTCAAACGCTGGCGTGGCCGGGCGTTATTCAGGTTTTTTTGAGTATTTACACTGTGGCTAGCCTTGTGGCCGCCACCTGGATGGGATGATGACTGCTCTGCGCCTTCCTCTTGTTTTCTTGCTCGCCGGCGTTCTTGGCCTGGCGGGTTGCAGCGTACACCAGCCGGTGTCGCTGTATCAGCTGGACAGCGGAAGTCCAGCTCAGCCGGCCAGTGCCGGCATGTCGGTATTGCTTGGGCCGGTGCTGATCGCCGACTACCTGCAACGTGAAACCCTCCTGCAGCGTCAGGATGATGGCAGCCTGCAGGCCTCCACTGATGGTCGCTGGGCCGGCAGCCTGTCTTCGGACATCGACCAGTTGCTGTTGCGCCAGGTGGCCGGTCATCTCGACAGCCAGCGGGTTGTATTGGCTCCGGCCACCAGCGGCTTCACTCCGGATGTCCAGGTGCTGCTGTCGATCACTCGCCTGGATTCAGGCAAGTCGCAGCCGGCGGTGCTGGATGCGCAATGGCGCCTGATCGACCGTCGTGGCCAGGTGCGGGACAACCGCATCGTTCATCTGCAGGAGCAGCACGCGGGAACCACGGCGTCCCAGGTCCAGGCCCAGGGCGTGCTGTTGCAGCGTCTGGCGGAACAGTTGTCGGGTGCCCTCAAGCCTCTGGCCAATCAGCCGGCGGTGGCGGAGGTGCCACGCAAGGCGGCCCCGGCTCCTGCGCCCAAGCCTGCCGGGCAGGAAAAGCAACCGAAGATCCCGATGGCCACGCCGATCCGCACGGATATGGAAGTGTTCAGGTTCTGAGTTGACACGCCGCGAGACAAGGCCCGCCCAACAGCGGGCCTTGTCGTTTCTGGCTCTGGCCAACGCAATCTCCTGTAGCCGCTGCCGAAGGCTGCGAGCAGGCCGCAGGCACGCAGCGATATCACCAGCGTTGAAGCCCCTGCGGGGCTTGTCGCAGGCTGCGCCAGCGGCTACACAAAGCTCATGAAAAAGCCCGCACTGGGCGGGCTTCTTTTTGTGCGGGTCAGCCTTACAGCTTGGCCCGTGTTTCATGCATGCGTGCCAGTTGCCGCTCCAGCATCGACGGGTAGGGCTCCATCAGGCGTTCCACGCAGCAGGCACCTTCCGGGCTGGCGATCGGGCGAATACGTGCCCGCTGGCGCAGCAGCGGGTCGTCATTGACCTTGCGCTCCACCAGCAGCAGGTTGCGGCTGTGCTGGGACAGGGCCAGGGCATCCTGAGCGGTTTCGGTGAGCAGCAGGTCGATCTGGCTCAGGCCGAACAGTTCGTCGCCCAGGGTCAGGCCCAGTTGCAGTTGCAGGGTGATGCCGCTGTCCGCCACTTCGATCTGCAGGGCATGGCCCAGGGCGCGCAGCAACTCGCCGCAGCAGATGGCGTTGGTCAGGTAGTCGTCACCGCTGTCTTCGCTGTGGAACAGCATCAGCGTGCTGCCATCGTTCAGGGTATGCAGTTCGCTCTGGTACAGCGAGGCGGCCTGGTCGAGGCAATCGCGGTAGCGTTCCAGCAGTTCCATCAGGCGGGCGCGGGGCAGGCGTCGCAGTTGCTCCTGGGCACCGAGTTGCACCGCGAGTACCGCACTGTGCTGGGGCTGGGCCGGAACCTGTGGTTGCGGTTGTGGCTTGGCAGCAGGCGTCGATGAGCTGTCCCGCAGGTCGGCGAAGGGGTCTTCCTCGTCCAGTTCATCTTCTTCGGCGTGAACCAGGTGCCGGGGTGCAGGCTTCAGGCCTGCTACCGGAGCGCTTTCGTCGAAGCTCGGGTCCCGCAGGTTGCGCACTTCGAATGCCGGCTCATCGTCCTCGTCGTCTTGCACTTCAGCCTCGGGCTGCGGTGCCGGTTCGGGTTTTTCCGGCACCAGGCGGGCATGCAGCTGACGCGCCAGATCGCCGATTTCGTCCTGGCGCTGGGTGGCGGGAGTGTGTTCGTCCAGGTCACGCAGCCAGACTCGCAGTTGCAGCAGCGGAGTCGAGATGTGCCGCCCCAGGCGCAGGCTCAAGGCCAGGGCCAGGGCCAGCAGGATGGCGCTGAGGATGCCCATGCTTTGCAGGCTGATGGTCATCGGCTGCTGGAATTGCGCCATGTCCAGGCTGATTCGCAGGTTGCCCGCGGTCACGTCCTGGAAGGTGATCTTGGTCTGGTACACGCCCTCGGTTTCACCCAGCAGGCTGCTCTTGGGGCGCTGGCCGGCCTCGGCGAGGATGCGGTTGTCCACGCTGTAGATGGCCGCGTGGGCCACCAGCGGGTTCTTGGTCAGATTGTTGAGCAGGACATTGAGGCTGAGGATGTCGTTGGACACCAGCAGCTCGGTGGCCGAGGTGGCGGTCTGGGTGGTCAGGCTCTGACCCAGGGCGTCGGCTTGTTCGTGCATGGCTTGCTTGAACTGCAGGCCCATCACGCCGGCATAGATCACCAGGGCCAGGGCGACCAGGATCACGTTATGGCTGGCAATGCGCAATGCAATCGGCACACGGCGGTGGCGCAGTGCACGGAAGATCAGCAGGAAGAAGTTATCGGTTTTAACTGGCGTGGGCCGGTTCACTGAGCTCGGCTCTTTTGTCCGTGAAGTTGACGCGCAGTATAGCGACAGGCCCTAGACCGGCAAAGCGCTGGCTGTGCCCGATGGTCACCGAAAGTGGGTAGAATGCGCTTTTTTTCCACCTCGGGGGTGCGCCTTGCGCGAAATTGTCCTGATAAACATCACCGGCGAAGATCGTCCCGGTCTGACTGCGGCCATTACCGGCGTTCTGGCCCAGGGTGGTGTGAACATTCTCGACATCGGTCAGGCGGTGATCCACGACACCTTGTCGTTCGGCATCCTGGTTGAAATTCCCAGCAACGAGCAGAGCTCGTCGGTGCTCAAGGACATCCTGTTCACCGCCTACAAGCTCGACCAGCAGGTGCGCTTCACGCCGGTGTCCGAGCAGGATTACCAGCAGTGGGTCGCCGGGCAGGGCAAGAAGCGCCATATCGTGACCCTGCTGACGCGCAAGGTTACCGCCGAACAGTTGCAGCGCGTGAGCTCCATCACCGCCAAGTACGGCCTGAACATCGACCATATCGATCGCCTGTCCGGGCGCATGCCCCTGGACATGCCAGCCGACCAGGGCAAGGGCTGCATCGAGTTCTCGGTACGTGGCGAAGCCGCCGATCCGCAAGCCCTGCGGGCCGAGTTCCTCAGCGTGGCCCAGGAGCTGAACGTCGATATCGCGTTCCAGGAAGACTCGCTGTTCCGCCGTAACCGGCGCCTGGCGGTGTTCGACATGGATTCGACGCTGATCGAGGCCGAAGTCATCGACGAGCTGGCCAAGGCGGCCGGTGTCGGCGATCGGGTCGCGGAAATCACCGAGCGGGCGATGGCCGGCGAGCTGGACTTCCGCGCCAGTTTCAAGGAGCGCCTGGCGCTACTCAAGGGCCTGGACGTCAATGTGCTGGACGCCATCGGCGCCTCCCTGCGCCTGACCGAGGGCGCCGAAACCCTGTTCGCCGAGCTCAAGCGCCTGGGCTACAAGACCGCGATCCTCTCCGGCGGCTTCACCTACTTTGCCAAGCAGCTGCAAGCCAAGCTGGGTATCGACTACGTGTTCGCCAACGAGCTGGAAGTGGTGGACGGCAAGGTCACTGGCGTGGCGGTGGAGCCGATTGTCGACGCCCAGCGCAAGGCCGATCTGCTACGTGAGCTGGCGCACAAGGAAGGCCTGCGCCTGGAGCAGACCATCGCTGTCGGCGATGGCGCCAACGATTTGCCGATGCTCGGCATTGCCGGCCTGGGCGTGGCATTCCGCGCTAAGCCGCTGGTCAAGCAGTCGGCCAAGCAGGCGATCTCGACCCTGGGCCTGGATGGCGTGCTGTACCTGCTGGGGTTCCGTGACCGCGACGGGCAACTCTGAGCCGCCGGAAAATCCCCGCTCATAAAAAACGCCGCTGATCAGCGGCGTTTTTTATGTCCGGCATTCAGGCCTCAAGCCTTGGGCAGGCCCAGGCCCTGGCCCATCCGCACGGGCGAGCCGGCAGCCAGCTCTTGGGCCCACTGCACCTGGTCCGGGCCAAACAGCACGATGGCCGTGGAGCCCAGCTTGAAGCGGCCCATTTCGGCGCCTTTCTCCAGGTGGATCGGAGCGCGGGCGGCTTCGTCGTAGCGCACGGTCTTGAGTTCGCGCTTGGGCGGCGTTACCAGGCCGGCCCAGACGGTTTCGATCGAAGCGACGATCATCGCGCCCACCAGCACCAGCGCCATCGGGCCGCGCTCGGTATCGAAGATGCACACCACGCGCTCGTTGCGTGCGAACAGCTCGGGTACGTTTTCAGCGGTAGTCTGGTTGACCGAGAAGATCCGGCCCGGCACATAGACCATTTCCCGCAGGGTGCCGGCCAGGGGCATGTGCACCCGGTGGTAGTCCTTGGGGGAGAGGTAGATGGTGGCAAAGTCGCCGCCCATGAACGGCTGTGCCAGGGCCGGGTCACCGCCCAGCAGTTCCAGCACGCTGTAGCTGTGGCCCTTGGCCTGGAACACTCGGCCGTGTTCGATCGGGCCCAGTTGGCTGACCGCGCCGTCGGCAGGGCTGAGCACCGCGCCCGGGGTCGGGTCCAGCGGCCGCGCGCCGTCTTTGAGGGCGCGGGTGAAGAAGGCGTTGAAGTGCTCGTAGGCGGTCACGTCCTCGACCTGGGCCTCGGACATATCCACTTGATACTGCTTGGCGAACCAGCGGGTGAAGGCATTCTTGAACCAGCGCACGCGGCACTCGGCAATGCAGCCGGCCAGGCGCGACAGCAGGTGATGAGGCAGCAGGTACTGGCTGATGATGAACAAACGCTTTTTCATTGGGTGTCCTTAAAAACCTTAAATCTCTACGGGCGTATCGGGATGATTGCCCCATTCGCCCCAGGAACCGGCGTAGCCCTTGACCCGTGGGTAGCCCAGCGCCTTGGCCACCAGATAGGTGAAGCCGGAGCGATGGTGGGTCTGGCAGTGGGTGATCACTTCTTTGTCTTTGCTGATGCCCAGGTCCGCAAGGATCTGTGGCATGTCGCGGCGGATGCGCAGGTGGCGTGCCTGATCCATGCCGGCGGTCCATTCGAAATTCACCGCGCCGGGGATATGCCCGCCCTTGGCTGCCAGGACTTTTTCGCCGGAGTACTCCAGCGGTCCGCGGGCGTCCCAGATCACCAGGTCCGCCGCGCCGAGACGGCTTTGCAGGTATTCGCGGGTGGCGGTGGGCTCGTCATGCAGGGCCAGCGCCACGGGGCCGCCGACCGCGGCCGGCACTTCGGTAGACACGGGCAGGCCTTCCGCCAGCCAGGCCGGCAGGCCGCCGTCGAGGTAGTGGTAGCGGTGGTGGCCGATCACGTCCAGCAGCCAGATGAAGCGCCCGGCCCAGCCACCGCCTTCATCGTCGTAGACCACATAGACCGCGTCCGGGTTGTGCCCGAGTTCGCCGAACAGCGTTTCAAGCGCCGCTTGCGGCGGCAGCAGCCCGGGAGCCGGCGCCTGGCCCAGCTGAGTGCGCTTGGGGTCGACGAAGCGCGCCCCGGGAATATGCCCGGTTGCATAGCGGGCAGCGCTGGTCAGGTCGACCAGGATCAGTTCGCGGGCGTTCAGGCGGGCGAGCAGGTCGCTCGGTTCAATGACCAGCGGCAAGCCAGAGAAGTCAGACATGTCAGGTCCCCAGGGCGCAAAGGGAAGGATTGTAGCGCAAGCGTCATTGGCTGCGGTTGGTAAAGCTGTGCAAGGCTTTTTCGATGCACTGGGCGGTCTTGCCGAAGGCCTGGACGCTGATTTCCGAGAACGGCACGCCGCCCTGGTCGGCGATCGCCAGCATCAGTACCCGGCCATTGCACGACAGTGAGCGGATCAGCAGGTGTTCGCCGCGAAACAGCTGGCGCAGCGAGCTTGGCAGGTGAGGGGCGAACTGGGCCCGGTTGGCCGGGGTCAGGCGGATCTGCGCGGATTTTTCCAGCAGGCGTTGCAACAGCGGGCTCTGCTTGGCCTGCAGGGTCAGGCTGGCCGCTTCCCTGGGCATGCCGTAAAGCTGTTGCACTCGCAGGTGGCTCAGGCTGCGATCGACCATCAGCAGCATGACCCGATGCATGCCGCACGCCGCCAGGGCATCCCGGGCAAAGCCGGTAAGGTGCACGGCGTTGGTAAAGGGGCTGGGGTCCAGCAACAGTTCGCCGCAGAGCTTGCGCCACTTGGCCAGTTCCAGTGCGGTGGGCGCCGGGGCTGGTTGTTCGCCGTGATGCAGGCGTCGGGCATCCCAGGGCCAGAGCAGGGCCTGGGCCGGGTGCCAGAGATCGGGCTGGGTGTCGTTGCGGGCGCTTTGTACGGCCTGTTGGTGCAACTGTTGCTGGACCTGGTCCAGGGGGATCTGCAGATAAAGAGCGGTAAGGTTCTGCCAGCGCCGGCCATGGGGGCTGTTCCAGGACTGTTGCGCCGCCAGCGCCAGGCCGTTGGCCAGCAACACAGTGTTTGCCGGCTGGTTCAGCCAGCGCCGCAGATCCGGTTCAGCGTCCAGGCGTTGTTGCTGGCGCAGCGGGTTGTCGCTGTCGCGGGCAATCAGCATGACCTTGGCCAGCAGGTGCTGCTCCTGGGTCAGCAGGCGATAGCCCTGCTGGACCCAGATCGGCAGGTGCCAGGCCAGGACCAGGGCCTGGCACATTTCCATCAGCCGCACTCCGAACAGTTGCAGTTCAACGTCGTGTGCGGATTCGTGCTTGTAGATGACCCGCAGTTCCCACTCTTCCAGCAGCTTGGGATAGACCAGGGCCATGGCCCACAGCGGCGAGAGAAACAGCAGGCTGCCCCAGTGGATGTCCTGCCAGAGTCGCGCCAGGCGTCCGGCAAAGAAGCCATTGGCTTGCTGGCTGGCGTGCTGGCTGATCAGCTGGAACTGGCGCAATGCCTGGGGGATCTGCTCTTCAGGCAGCGTCGGCAGTTGCTCGAGCAACTCCTCGGTACGCTTGAGGCCCAGGCGGTTGACCGCGATCTCCAGGTTTTCCGCCGGTTCGCTCATGCTGCCGTGGGAATGCCGGTTGGCTTCGCGGATCACGCTCAAGGCCAGTGCCGGGCTGTTTTGCATCAGATCGACAATCTCCCGCAGCGAGCTGCGGTTGTTGGCCTGTCTCTTATACACATCTCCGAGCCCACGAGACCAGAGAGGATCTCG
>ERZ1032215.27-NODE-27-length-26620-cov-11.084321_pt1 | contig 26620 bp, 26 predicted proteins | sample MGYA00518043_ERZ1032215 | MGnify/ENA primary metagenome ERZ1032215 (study PRJEB33718, sample SAMN03160146) | human skin metagenome | collected 2014-02-25 | study: EMG produced TPA metagenomics assembly of the PRJNA266117 data set (Human skin bacterial metagenome... | reverse complement strand
AGATCCTCTCTGGTCTCGTGGGCTCGGAGATGTGTATAAGAGACAGGCCATTGATCGAGCATGCCGGCCTGTCCCGTGCCGATGCCGAACACCTGGCGGCGGTCAAGCTGGCCCTGGCCGGCCTGCCGCTGTCGGCGGCCGACAAGTACCCGGCCTCGCTCTCTGGCGGGATGATCAAGCGCGCCGCCCTGGCCCGGGCACTGGCCCTGGATCCGGACATCCTGTTTCTCGACGAACCCACCGCCGGCCTCGACCCGGTGGGCGCCGCCGCCTTTGACCAGTTGATCCTGACCCTGCGCGATGCCCTGGGGCTCAGCGTGTTCCTGGTCACCCACGACCTGGACACCCTCTACACCATCACCGACCGGGTGGCGGTGCTGGCGCAGAAAAAGGTACTGGTGGCGGATGCCATCGATATCGTCGCCGAGACCGACGACGAATGGATTCACCAATACTTCCATGGCCCTCGCGGCCGCGCGGCCTACCAGGCCGCTACACAGACCAACGAGGGATGACATGGAAACCCGAGCCCATCATGTACTGATCGGCCTGTTCACCGTGATCGTGGTGGCCGGCGCCTTGCTGTTCGGCCTGTGGCTGGCCAAGTCCAGCGTCGACAGCGCCTTCCAGGACTACCAGATCGTCTTCAACGAGGCGGTCAGTGGCCTGTCCAAGGGAAGCTCCGTGCAATACAGCGGGATCAAGGTCGGTGATGTGGTCAACCTGCGCCTGGACCCCAAGGACCCGCGCCGGGTGCTGGCACAGATCCGCCTGGGCAGCGAGACGCCGATCAAGGAGGACACCCAGGCCAAGCTGGCCCTGACCGGCATCACCGGCACCTCGATCATCCAGCTCAGCGGCGGCACGCCGCAAAGCCCGACCCTCAAGGGCAAGGACGGCGAACTGCCCACCATCATCGCCTCACCGTCGCCCATCGCCCGCCTGCTGAACAACAGCAACGACCTGATGACCGGGGTCAACCTGCTGTTGCACAACGCCAACCGCATGTTCTCCCCGGACAACGTGGCCCGGGTCAGCAGCACCCTGGACAACCTGCAGAAGACCTCCGCCAGCATCGCCGAGCAGCGCGACGACCTGCGCCAGCTGATGCAGCAACTGGGCTCCATCAGCAAGCAGACCGGCGCCATGCTGGAACAGACCACCGCGCTGATGCGCAATGCCAACGGCCTGCTCAACGACCAGGGCAAGCAGATGTTCGGCAGCGCCGAGCACGCCATGCGCTCCCTGGAGCAAAGCAGCGCCACCCTGAACAAACTGCTGAGCGACAACCAGGACTCGCTGAACAAAGGCATGCAGGGCCTCAACGGCCTGGCGCCAGCCGTCCGCGAGCTGCGCGAGACCCTGAGCTCGCTGCGGGCCATCACCCGGCGCCTGGAAGCCAACCCCGGCGGTTACCTGCTGGGTAACGAGAAGAACAAGGAGTTCACGCCATGAAGCGTGCCTATCGCCTGCTTGCCCCCCTGGGCCTGAGCGCCGCCCTGGCCCTGACCGGGGCCTGCTCGATACTGCCCAAGGGCGAGCCGCTGGACATCTATCGGCTGCCGGTAAGCCAGGCCGGCGCCACGGCGCCGAACCAGGCCCTGCCGTGGTCCTTGCAGTTGCTCAAGCCCCAGGCCGGGGATGCGCTGAACAGCGCACGGATCGCGGTGATTCCCCAGGGCAACCTGATCAGCAGCTACAAGGCTTCGCGCTGGAGCGACCCGGCACCGATCCTGCTGCGCAACCGCCTGCTGGACGGCTTCCAGCGCGATGGCCGGGTCCAGCTGTTGAGCACCGATGACAGCAACCTGCAGACCGACCTGGCACTGGGCGGCGACCTGCAAGCCTTCCAGACCGAATACCAGGGCAACGCCGCCCAGGTGGTGATCCGCCTGGATGCGCGGCTGATTCGTGGCTACGACCAGAAGATCCTCGCCAGCCGGCGCTTCGAAGTGCGCCAAGCGCTGGCTGAAACCGGGGTGCCGGCGGTGGTCACAGGATTTGGCCAGGCCGGCGATGCGCTGACCCGGCAAGTGGTGGATTGGGCAGTGGGGCAGGGCAATCGGGCGCTGAAACATTGAGAGCCCTTTCGCCGGCAAGCCGGCTCCTACAGAGGGAGTAGGAGCCAGCTTGCCGGCGAAGGCTCGCTCAACTCATCCAAAGAACCAGTAGCAAACCGCAATCGCCGCCACCACACCGGCGAATTCCGCCAGCAAGGCACAGCCCACGGCGTGCCGCACCCGCTGGATGCCTACCGCGCCGAAGTACACCGCCAGCACATAGAAGGTGGTTTCGGTACTGCCCTGGATGGTGGCCGCCACCAGGGCCGGGAAGCTGTCCACGCCTTGGGTCTGCATGGTCTCGATGAGCATGGCCCGTGCCGCACTGCCCGAGAACGGCTTGACCAGGGCAGTGGGCAAGGCGTCCACGAAACGTGTGTCCCAACCGGCCCACTCCACCAGATGACGAATGCCGTCGAGACCGAAATCCAGGGCCCCGGACGCCCGCAGCACGCCGATGGCGCAGAGCATCGCTACCAGGTATGGCAAGAGGCTCTTGGCGACGTCGAAGCCCTCCTTGGCGCCCTCGACAAAGGCCTCGTAGACCTTGACCTTGCGCAGCGCGCCGACCACCAGGAACAGCATGATCAGCCCAAACAGCGTGAGGTTGCCGAGAATCGACGACAGGGACGCCAGGGCCGTGGCCGACAGGGTGGCCAGCAAGGCCATGAAGGCGCCCAGGGCCAGGGCCCCGGGAACCAGGTAGGCCAGTACCACCGGGTCCCACATGCGCAGGCGCTGCATCACCGCGACCGACAGCAGGCCCACCAGGGTCGAGGCGCTGGTGGCCAGGAGAATCGGCAGGAACACCAGGGTCGGGTCCGCCGCGCCTTGCTGGGCGCGGTACATGAAGATGGTCACCGGCAGCAGGGTCAGGGACGAGGCGTTGAGCACCAGGAACAGGATCTGCGCATTGCTGGCAGTGGTGGCGCTGGGGTTGAGTTCCTGCAGGGCGCGCATGGCCTTGAGGCCGATGGGCGTGGCGGCGTTGTCCAGGCCCAGGCCGTTGGCGGCGAAGTTCAGGGTGATCAGGCCCAGGGCCGGGTGCCCCGGCGGTACTTCCGGCATCAGGCGCTTGAACAGCGGCCCCAGGACCTTGGCCAGCCACTCGACGATTCCAGCCTTCTCGGCGATGCGCAGAAAACCCAGCCACAGGGTCAGGGTGCCGAACAGCAGGACCATGACCTCCACCGACAGCTTGGCCATGGCGAAGATGCTTTCCACCATGGCAGCGAAGATCCCGGCGTTGCCACCCACCAGCCACTGCGCCAGGGCCGACACGGTTGCCACGATAAAGAAGCCAAGCCACAGGCCATTGAGCATCGGTCATACCCCTCGAAAGATGCGGCGAATGATAGCGGGGCGGGCAGAAACGACAAACCCCGGATTAACCGGGGCCTGTCATCTGTAGGGGCTGGATTGCTGTCGAAGGCGATCTGCAGGCAGCTGAAGGGCTTGGGGCCTCTTCGCTGGCAAGCCAGCTCCTACACAATAGGCGCTTAGCCTTTGGACGCTTCGCCTGCTGGCAGTTTTTCCTTGCTGCGCCAGTGCGGCAGGGAGTTCCAGTAGCGCTGGCCCTTGGCGTCGTCGTACATGCCTTCCCAACGGGAGATGACCAGTACCGCCAGGGCGTTGCCGATCACGTTCAAGGCGGTACGCGCCATGTCCATCACACGGTCGACACCGGCGATGAAGGCCAGGCCTTCCAGAGGAATGCCGACGCTGCCCAGGGTGGCCAGCAGGACCACGAAGGACACGCCCGGAACCCCGGCGATACCTTTGGAGGTGACCATAAGGGTCAGCACCAGCAGCAGTTGCTGGCTGATGGACAGGTCGATGCCGTACAGCTGGGCGATGAAGATCGCCGCGATGCTCTGGTACAGGGTCGAACCGTCGAGGTTGAACGAGTAGCCGGTCGGCACCACGAAGCTGCAGATGGCTTTCGGCGCGCCGTAGGCTTCCATCTTCTCAATCACCCGCGGCAGCACGGTTTCCGAGCTGGCGGTGGAGTAGGCCAGGACCAGCTCATCCTTGAAGATGCGCATCAGCTTGATCACCGAGAAGCCGAACAGGCGGGCGATCAGGCCGAGGATCACGAAAGCGAAGAAGGCGATGGCCACGTACACCAGGATCACCAGCTTGGCCAGCGGCAGCAGGGAGGCGAAACCGAAGTTGGCGACGGTCACCGCGATCAGTGCAAATACGCCGATAGGGGCGTAGTTCATGATCATGTGGGTGACTTTGAACATGCTTTCCGAAACGCCCTGGAACATCTTCACCAGCGGTTCGCGCAGGTCGGACTGCAGGCTCGACAGGCCCAGGCCGAACAGCACCGAGAAGAAGATGATCGGCAGCATCTCGCCGCGGGCCATGGCCGCGAAGATGTTCGATGGAATCAGGTTGAGGATGGTCTCGATGAACGCGTGTTCATGCTGCACCTCGGCCGCAGTGGCCTGGTACTTGGAGATGTCCACGGTGCCCAGGGTGCTCATGTCGATGCCTGCGCCCGGATGGAACAGGTTGGCCAGCAGCAGGCCGACGACGATGGCGATGGTGGTCACGATTTCGAAGTAGATGATGGTCTTGAGGCCGATGCGCCCCAGTTTCTTCGCGTCACCGACACCGGCGATGCCGACGATCAGCGAGGAAATGACGATCGGGATCACGATCATCTTGATCAAGCGGATAAAGATATCGCCCGCAGGCTGCAGGACGTTGCTGATCCACCAGGCCTTTTCAGCACTGAAATGATTGAGCAGCGCGCCAATCGCAATCCCCAGGACCAGACCGATGAGGATCTGCCAGGCGAGGCTTAATTTTGCCTTCTTCATATCATTACCCTTACTTCAGTTGGACTCGGGCTGATGCGCGAACTGGAACGCTCAATGGCGGAAAAGTTTGTGCATCGGCCCCCGTATAAGGTCATCCCGAACGAGCATTTACGGCTCTCTGCGGGCGAAAAAAGGCGCAACTATTCCGATGCTAGGGAGGCACGTCTAATGCCGTAAACGCCTACCCTATGCCGAATCGGCATGAGTTTTTCCAAACAAAACGAGCGTCCCAACCGGTTCGAATACGACATTTCGGCAGGCAAAAATGCCGTGAAACGGCCATTTCAGGCGGCGTGCAGGCTTGTCGGAGGGGTCAGGAAAAAGGCTAAAAAAGTTTAGGATTGCTCTGATTCGGGCGCCCGGAAACGCTGCGCAATTCGCACAAAGTTTCTCGATATACGGTCGCAGAGAAACACCAGGAAACGTTTGATCGGAGTCAAAGGAAGATTTTTTCCCGCGCGAGCACGGAAATTGTCAGACGGGCGGCTCTAGCACAGGACTTTGCCATTCAAGCACGCCGCAAGCTCATCAGGTCGGTGGCCGACCTGGGAGCTTGCGCCGCCGCTCTTTCCTGACCCGGCCCTTGCGGAGGCACTCCCTGTACCCCTAGGTCACTCCGATCACCCGTGGATCAGAACATCCCGGCCCCTTGGTCATGCACTCGCCCTCCTCGGGTGGTGCAACAGCCGAAAGCGCCAGGGCGGCCCTTTCGTCTATCTGTTATGCAATATCGGCAATTTGCACATCAGTACCAGTTCGGGTCCTTGCGCAACTGCTCCTGGAGCAGCGCTTGCATGCCGTCATCGGGCTTGCCGAGGAACCGATAATTGGCGTGGCGGGTCGGTGACTTGTCCGCGGGCAAACCCGCCGGCACGTCCACCAGCATCGCGTAGGCATGCTTCTTGTCGAAACTGAAGGCCACAATCAAACGCTGGTTCTGACAACTCTGAGCGGTTTCGCACAGAGGGCCCACCAGATACTGATCGCCGTCTTCGGTCATGGCATTCATCTGTTGCGGCGCATCACCCGAGAGGTTCATCACCCACTCGGGCAGGCGCTCCTCCTTGTGCACGACCCCCTGCCAGGTTTCACGAAACTGCGGGTCCGACCCCAGCAGCTGATTGGCTCGTGCCTGGCCATCATTGGCCGCCGACGCCAGGGCGCTGGCGCCCAGCAGCAGCGCGGCAGTCAATGTCTTCAACGAGAGACTCATGGTCAGCCTCGGCCTCGACGGCCAAAGAAGAACGAAGCGATGAACATCACCAGGAACACCACAAAGAGAATCTTGGCGATACCCGTGGCGGTGCCCGCGATACCACCGAAGCCCAGGACCGCAGCGACAATGGCAATGATCAGGAATGTGATTGCCCAGCTCAGCATGATGATTCTCCTTACTCTTCTATTAGTGGTGCTGCCTATGGAGCCAGCCCGGCGCCGCCGATTGCGGGCCCGGCCTTGGTGCTAGAACACCCAGCGTTCCTGACGTGGCGCGTCCGCGACCGGCTGTGCCTGGTCGACGGCCATCAGTTGCATGGGGGCCTGGTCGTTGAGCTGGCTGCTCACCGAACTGAAATGGGTCTGGGTGAAGTGATGAACCGGCACGCGCGGCGCGGGTGCCTGGCTGTCCTGCCAGCGCTGGAACTGTTGCCCGGCGATCAGGGTGACCAGCAACGCCAGAACGGCGAAGAGGCCTTGCTGGAGATGCAGTGGCGCAATACGCAATTGGGCAAGACGTTGGCGATTCATCCTGAAACTCCTCCCACACTGGTGGTGATGTTGTTATGGAAGCCACGGCCGGCGCTTCTCGATGAGAGGGATATTGCAGGCTGCATGCCAGCTTTTTCTTTGAAATTAAATTCAATAAAATCAGATACTTAAATCAAATTACCAAAAGCATTCCACACGCATACTGCACGATGCCCCCATGCCGGCCGTGCGAAATGCACGATGTCCCGGGAAAACAGTGAGCGTTTTTTGATCACAGGGGGAACTTTGATGAATGGCCAATAGCCTGATACAGACCCACCCAGCAGCTACTCTGGGTAAAACATGCGTAATTTCAGCCTGTTAGCCGTTTCAGCCGGAGATATCTAACCTGCTGGCGCTGGAATGGATCAGAATCAACCTTGCAACTTGCCCGATTTTTCCGGGACTAAATAAAGATCATTCATTAAGGAGCCTCGGGAAATGGAGTCAGCGCCGGAGAATCAAGGCCGCATCCTTCTGGTGGATGACGAATCCGCAATCCTTCGCACCTTCCGCTACTGCCTGGAAGACGAGGGCTACACCGTGGCCACCGCCAACAGCGCGGCGCAGGCCGATGCTCTGCTGCAACGCCAGGTATTCGACCTGTGCTTCCTCGACCTGCGCCTGGGCGAAGACAACGGCCTCGACGTACTGGCACAAATGCGGACCCAGGCACCATGGATGCGGGTAGTGATCGTCACCGCTCACTCTGCCGTGGACACCGCAGTAGATGCGATCCAGGCCGGCGCCGCAGACTACCTGGTCAAGCCCTGCAGCCCCGACCAGTTGCGCCTGGCCACCGCCAAGCAGCTGGAAGTACGCCAGCTCTCGGCACGCCTGGAAGCCCTCGAAGGTGAGGTACGCAAGCCCAAGGACGGCCTGGACTCCCACAGCCCGGCAATGAAAGTGGTGCTGGAAACCGCGCGTCAGGTGGCCAGCACCGACGCCAACATCCTTATCCTCGGCGAGTCCGGCACCGGCAAGGGCGAGTTGGCGCGGGCCATTCACGGCTGGAGCAAACGCGCCAAGAAATCCTGCGTGACCATCAACTGCCCCTCGTTGACTGCCGAACTGATGGAGAGCGAACTCTTCGGCCACAGCCGCGGCGCCTTTACCGGGGCCAGCGAGAGCACCCTGGGCCGGGTCAACCAGGCCGATGGCGGAACCCTGTTCCTCGACGAGATCGGCGACTTCCCGTTGACCCTTCAACCCAAGCTGCTGCGCTTCATCCAGGACAAGGAATACGAGCGCGTCGGCGACCCGGTAACCCGCCGCGCCGATGTGCGCATCCTCGCCGCCACCAACCTCAACCTTGAAGACATGGTGCGCGACGGGCGTTTCCGCGAAGACCTGCTGTACCGGCTGAACGTCATCACCCTGCACCTGCCGCCCCTGCGCGAGCGCAGCGAAGATATCCTGACCCTGGCCGACCGCTTCCTCGCCCGCTTCGTCAAAGAGTATTCGCGCCCGGCCCGGGTCTTCAGTGATGAAGCCCGGGAAGCGCTGCTCAACTACCGCTGGCCGGGCAACATCCGCGAACTGCGCAACGTGGTGGAACGGGCGAGCATCATCTGCCCGCAGGAACGGGTGGAAATCAGCCACTTGGGCATGGCCGAGCAACCCACCAACAACGCCCCGCGGATCGGCGCCGCCCTGAGCCTGGACGAGCTGGAAAAGGCCCACATCGGTGCGGTCCTGGCCACCAGCGACACCCTGGATCAAGCCGCCAAGACCCTGGGTATCGACGCGTCGACGCTGTACCGCAAACGCAAACAGTACAACCTGTGAGCAACACCCTATGAAGTTAGCGATGAAACTGCGCACCCGGCTGTTTCTGAGCATCTCGGCCCTGATCACCGTGGCCCTCTTGGGCCTGGTGCTCGGGCTGGTCAGCGTGATGCAGATGGCCAGCACCCAGGAATCGCTGATCCGCAACAACTTCATCACCCTGGACCTGGGCCTCAAGCTGCGCCAGACCCTGGGCGACCAGCTGATCATCATGCTCGGCAAGCAGCCGGACCGCGCCGCCCTGGAAACCTCCCGGCAGCACTATCTGGAACTGCTCGACGAAGGCATCGCCCATGATCGGCAGACCCAGGTACAAAGTGGCTTCCAGCAGGCCCGTAGCGACTACCTGAGCTTCTACCAGGCCTTCGAGCGCAACAGCACCGCAAGCGGGCTGCATGACAACAACGAGCTGACCGAGCGCTTCAACGCCTTGCGCGGCGGGCTGATCAACGAACACAAGCGCGCCCTGGACAACATCAGCCAGGTGGAGCAGCAGGCCCGCAACCGTGCATGGCTGGTGGCCGGCCTTCTGGGCCTGGTGGCCCTGGCGGTGCTGATCATCGGCTTCGTCACGGCCCATGCCATCGCCCGGCGCTTTGGCGGGCCGATCGAAGCCCTGGCCAAGGCTGCGGACAAGATTGGCGAAGGCAATTTCGACGTCACCCTGCCCATTTCGGCGGCGGCGGAGATGAACCTGCTGACCCGGCGCTTCGGCATCATGGCCGAGGCCCTGCGCCAGCATCAGGCAACCAATGTCGATGAGCTGCTGGCCGGCCAGCAGCGCCTGCAGGCCGTGCTCGACAGTATTGACGACGGCTTGCTGATGATCGACCGCCAGGGCCGCCTGGAACACCTCAACCCCGTGGCCCAGCGCCAGCTGGGCTGGGACCAGGAGCGCCTCGGCCAGGGCCTGGGCAGCGCCCTGCAACGCCCGGAGCTGGATGAGCAGCTACAGCTGGTATTGCGCGGCGGCAACCTGGAACGGGCGCCGGACGACCTGGATATCGAGGTCGACGGCGAGTCGCGCCTGCTGACCTACAGCCTGACCCCCGTCAGCCATACCCAGGGCCATATTCTCGGCGCCGTGATGGTGCTGCACGATGTCACCGAGCAACGGGCGTTCGAACGAGTGCGCAGTGAGTTCGTGCTGCGCGCCTCCCACGAACTGCGTACCCCGGTCACCGGCATGCACATGGCCTTCGGGCTGCTTCAGGAACGCCTGCACTTTCCCGAGGAGTCCCGGGAAACCGACCTGCTCAATACGGTCAACGAGGAAATGCAGCGCCTGATGCAGTTGATCAACGACCTGCTGAATTTTTCCCGCTATCAGAACGGCCTGCAGAAACTCACCCTCGCTCCCTGCCCCCTGGAAGAGCTGCTGGTGCAGGCCCAGGGCCGCTTCAGCGAGCAAGCCCAACAGCAGGGCATCGACCTGCTGCTGGAGATCCAGGCGCCGTTGCCACGGCTGCATGCCGACCGCGCACAACTGGAGCGGGTGCTGGACAACCTGATCGACAACGCCTTGCGCCACACCGCCAGCGAGGGCCAGATCCGCCTGCAGGCGCGGCGCCATGGCGAGCGGGTGATCGTCAGCGTCGAAGACAATGGCGAGGGTATCGCCTATGGCCAGCAAGGGCGGATCTTCGAGCCTTTCGTCCAGGTGGGCCGCAAGAAGGGCGGTGCCGGCCTCGGGCTGGCGCTGTGCAAGGAGATCGTCCAGCTGCATGGCGGGCGCATGGGCGTCTACTCAAGGCCCGGGCAGGGCACCCAGTTCTATCTGGCCCTGCCGCTCTAGGGCTTCATGCTTCATCATCCAGGCGCCTGGCCACCAGCCGTCGGCCACGGGTAATCAGCTCAGTGAACTGCAAGGCACTCAGGGCATGGGCGAACAGCCAGCCCTGGCCGAAGCTCACGCCCTCGCTGCTGAGCAGCAGCGCCTGGTCCTCGAACTCGATGCCCTCGGCAATCACCTTGAGTTTCAACGCGTGGGCCATGCGAATGATGTGCGGCGCCACGCCGCTGCTGGCGGCATCGTGCCCCAGGGCATCGATGAACGCCTTGTCGATCTTCAGGCAATCCACCGGCAGGCTCTGCAGGTAGGCCAGGCTGCAATAGCCGGTGCCGAAATCGTCGATCAGCACCTGATGCCCGACATCGCGCAGGGCCTGCAGGTTGTTGCGCGCCACCACCACATCGATCAGCCCACGCTCGGTGACCTCGAAGGCGATCTGCCGGGCCGCTACCCGATGCGTGGCCAGCAGCCGCGCCATGACCATGCCGATCCGCGGGACCATCACGTCGCAGGCCGCCAGGTTGACTGAGATGTACAACTGGGGATTGGCCCGTAGCACATGCCCCAGTTGCTCCAGCAGGCGCTGCAGGACGAAGTCGGTGATCTGGCGGATCTGCCCGGTGTTCTCCGCCAGCGGGATGAACAGGTCGGGGCTGGTCAGGGTACCGTCCGGGCGGCGCCAGCGCAGCAGGGCCTCGGCCCCCACGCAGAGCCGGCTACTGAGATCGAAGATCGGCTGGTACAGCACCTGCAACTCGCCGCGGCGCAGGGCCCCTTGCAGCTCCGCCCCCAGGGACTGGCGCTGGCGGACCACCTGATACACCAACCCACCGATGAACAGCGCCAGCACCAGGCTGGAGGGCAGCAACCACCACCAACCGTCGAGCACTTCGCCCTGCAGGCTGGCGCGGGGGGTGATCAGCACCAGTTGGTACTCGGGGTTGCGAGTGGGCATGCGATAGATCAGCAGGTCCGGGGTGACCTGCAAGGGCCCGTCGCGGCCCCCCCGCCAAGGCTGTGCGGGGGGCCAGGCATGGGCCGGGCCGAGCACCGGTATCGCCCGGGCACCATGATCCACCACCACCATCAGGCTGCCACCGGGAGGCAGATCGACCACATCGGTCAGGTGCCCGCGGGAAGTGGCCACGCGAAAGTTGCCGCGACCCAGCATCAGCGCAGCAAGGTTCTCATTGGGCTGGGTCGAGGTGTTGAGCCAGTAGCTGTAGGTCGGCCCGCGGATATCCGGCGGCCTGGCCGCCGGCAGGAGGTTCTGCCGTGGCCAGTTGGAACAAGTGTGGGTGGCGTCCCTGTAGGCCGCTTCATAAATGAAGCGATAGCTGTAGCTGACCTGCTGCAGAGCTGCGATGAGATCGGCGTTGCACTCGCGCAGCGGCTGCGCCTCCAGCACGTCGAGACCTTCGCGCAGTTGCCCGAACAACTGCTCCAGCCGCTCCAGGAAACGCTGCCCCTGGGCGTTCATCTGCTCGCTTTCCCGTTGCTGGACCTGGTGCATGGCCAGCCCGGCGCTGCCCAGCAGCAAAATCACCGCACTCAGCACAGCCGCCAGCATCGCCAGCGTCCAGGGGCGATGGAACCAGGTACGCAAGGGCTCGCGAGCGGCCGGCATCATGGGAGATCCGAAGGATTACCAATGAGTTATAGCAACTGATTGGACAATCGGCCCCAACCGTCCGGCGGCGTCATTATTTTGTCTGGTTGAGCACCATCAGGATGGCCGCGCTTTCTGCGTCCGGCGTACCATCGAAACGCCCCGGCCGGTAGTGCATCTGGAATGCGGCCAGGACGTTACGGGTCGCCTTGTCCAGCTCGCCGGTCTGCGGCGTGGCGTAACCCAGCTGGGCCAGTTGCTGCTGGTACCAACCGATGCTCGGCGGGCTCACGGTAAAGAACGCCTGCTGGCGTGCCACTGCCTGGGCATCGGGCCACAGTCCCAGGCCGGCCTCGGCCAGGCGTTTCCAGGGAAACAACGGGCCCGGATCCAGCTTGCGCATGGGGGCGATATCGCTGTGGCCAATGATGTGGCGCGGCGAGATGTTGTTGCGCTTGCTGATGTCCTTGAGCAGCACGATCAGGTTCTGGATCTGCGCTTCGCTGTAGGGGTACCAGAGCCGCCCGCTGGGGCCATCGCGGAACCCCGGGTTGACGATCTCGATGCCAATGGAACTGGAGTTGAGCCAGGTCCGGCCCTGCCACTGGCTGTCACCGGCATGCCAGGCACGGTATTGCTCGTCCACCAGCTTGTAGATGGTGGCGGACTTGTCATCGCCGATCAGGTAGTGGCTGCTGACCTGGCCATGGGTCAATAGGGCCAGGGAGCGCTCCAGCGATGCCGAGGTGTAGTGGACGATGATGAACTGGGCGCGCTGATCGTAATTGACCGACGGGTGGCTGGTGTCGATGCGCGGGCCGCTGGCGCAGCCGGCGAGGATCAGCAGGGAGAGGGCAAGAGCAAGAAGTTTCATGGCAAAAGGCAGTACGCTGAAGACGATAATGCAACAGTGTAACGTACTGCCCTGGCGATCATGGGCAAAACAGCGCTTTCATTCAGCAAAGTGCTGGCTCCTCAACCAGCTTCCACCCGGTTACGGCCGGCATCCTTGGCCCGGTACAGCGCCTGATCGGCTCTTTTGATCACCAGATCGCTGCGATCACCGGCCTTGAACGCACTCAGCCCGACGGACACGGTGATGGTCACCGGCTCGCCCTTGAAATGGAACGGGCACGCCTCGATTGCCGCGCGCAGGGCTTCCACAATGCGCACGCCCACCGGCCAGGGGGTGTTGGGCAGCAGCAGAACAAACTCCTCGCCACCGAAACGTGCGATGAAATCGCTGCCTCGCAGGCGTTTGCGCAGTACGTTGGCGATGATCTTCAACACCTTGTCACCGGCCAGGTGACCGTAGTTGTCGTTGATCCGCTTGAAATGATCGAGATCGAGCATGGCCAGCAGCAGGCTGTTGCCATGTTGTTGCCATTGGCCGACTTCATGTTCCAGGCGTTCGCTCCAGGCAGCCCGGTTGGGCAGGCCGGTGAGCGGATCGATCAGCGCCTTCTGCCGCTGCTCTTCCAGGTGCTCACGGTAGCCCTGGGCTTCCTGCTCCATGCTCGAAACCCGCTCCGCCAGGCTTTGCAGGCGGGCGGCCACTTCCCGTTCACGCTCGTCGCGCTGCTTCTGGTGGTGGTCCATGGTGCCCAGCAGGCCTTCCAGGTGGCTTTCCAGCACTTGCTTGAGGTCATCCAGGTCGGCGGCCTCCTGCACGCTGCTTTGCAGGCCGTCGACCTGTTCACGGATCTGGCTGTCCATGGCCCGTGCTGCCGAACTGCTGTCGGCATGGCCGTCGCTGGCCGCCTGCAGGTTACTCTGGAAGGCCTCCAGGCGCTCGTTGAGCTGCTTGAGGTAGGTCTCGAACTCATGCTGGCCAGAGTCGGTGATGGCCAGCATCAACACCGCCAGATCGTCGAGGATCGGCAGCAATTCGTACCAGTTCAGCCCATGCTGCAGACGATCGCGCATGGCCTCGGCCTGTGGCCGGTGGCGCTCCGGCAGGCTCAGGTCGTCGAGCAGCCCCAGCAAGGTGTGCTCGATGTGCTTGGCCACCGAACTGTAGGAGGGCTCGGGCGAATCCGGCAGAGCGTAGAGCACATCCTGCTCCGACTGCTCCGGATCGATGGCGGCCAGGGCCTCGGCCATGACTGCCGGCAGGGGCAGGCTGTCCAGCAGCACTGCCGGGGAAACCGTCGGCAGGGGCAACAACTCGTCGGGATTGAACGCGGCTTCGGCGACAGGCGCGGGCGGTGAATCGGAAGCGGCGACCACCCCGGGATCGACGGGCGCTTGTGGCTCCGCGACAGGCGAAATGGTTGCTTGAGGTTCGACCTCGATAGCGGGTACAGGCTCGGCGGGCGCCTCCTGCACCAGTACCGGAGGCACGAACGCCACCACCGGGGCCGGAGCGGGCACTGCAGCAACCTCCGGCTCGTCGCTGGCAACCGGCTCAGGTTCGAGCTGCGCTTCGGGCTGTGCCGTGGCGGGCGCGGCAGGCGCCGAAACCGCCTCAGGCAAGGCCTGGGTCGGCGTCTGATAGTGCTCGCGCGCGCCATCCTCCGGTGCTGGGGCTTCCTCGGCTTGTGGATGAGCCTCAGCCGCGGCTGCCGGGAGCGGCGGATTCGTCGCAACAGCTTCCTCCGCCGGGGCTGGCGTCTCGCTCGCCTCGCGGCTGCCGAACAGGCGCTGCAACAGGCTTGGGCGGTCGGGTTCGGCCGGGGTTTCCAGCTGGCTCAGGGCCTTGCCCTGCAGGCTGCTCAGTTCGCCGAGCAGCAAGGGAATTTCCCGCGCCTGGCCAACCCGGCCATCCAGTTGCTTGGCAAAGGCTTTCAGCGGACGGCTGACCTCCCGGGGCAGGGGCAGGGACTGCAACTGGCTGACCAGCGCCGTCAGCGCGCTGCTCATCTGCTCGACCCGGGTTTCCCGCCGCTGCTCGGAGTCCAGCACGGCTTTTTCCAGGCGCGGCAGCAGGGCAGCAAGCCCGGCGTCCATATCGTCGGTGCGTACCACCTCGCGCATTTCCTTCATGCACTGGTCGACCGCGCGATCGGTGCCCTCCGCCGCCAGGGTGCTGCGTACCAGGCCACGACGCAGCAAGTCGAGACGGGCCGCCCATCGGCGTTCGAGCTTTTCCTGCTGTTCGATACTTTTGAGGTATTTCTCTTTCCAGCGATTGGCGTCGTCGCTCATTCATCGGTTCCGCGAGGGGCAGGACTCAACGCGGGCAATGCATCAGCCGTGAGCGAACCCGGCAGACGAATCTCTACCGCGACCGGCAGGTGATCGGATATGGGTTGGGCCAGGACCTCCACGCGCTCCAGGGTCAGGCTGGGGCTGAGCAGAATATGGTCCAGGCAACGTTGCGGACGCCAGCTGGGGAAGGTCGCCTGCAGTTGCGGCGCCAAGAGGCTGAGGTCCCTTAGAGGGGAATGCTCCAGCAGGTCGCTGGCATGGGTGTTCATGTCCCCCATCAGCACCTGATGCTTGTAGCCGCCGATCAACTCGCGGATGTACGCCAGTTGCCGGGTTCGGGTGCGGGCACCGAGCGCCAGATGCATCATCACCACCACCAGTGCCTCGGGACCCTCGCCAAAACGCACGAGGATCGCGCCGCGCCCCTTGGGGCCAGGCAGCGGGTGGTCTTCGATGGCCCAGGGGCGCAGGCGGCTGAGCACGCCATTGCTGTGCTGAGCCAGGCGTCCCAGGTTGCGATTGAGCTGTTGGTACCAGTAGGGGAAGGCGCCCAGTTGGGCCAGGTGTTCCACCTGATTGACGTAGCCGGAGCGCAGGCTGCCGCCATCGGCCTCCTGCAGGGCCACCAGGTCGAAATCGCCAAGCAGGTTGCCGATTTTCTGCAGATTGTCGGCACGCCCATGATGGGGCAGCAGGTGCTGCCAACCACGAGTCAGGTAATGGCGATAACGTTCGGTGCTGATACCGACCTGGATATTGAAACTGAGCAAGCGCAGACGACTGTCTGCCGGCAGGCCGGACGACGCCAAATGGTGCTCGTTGACCTGCGGATCATGCAGGCCAACGATGCGTTCCGAGCTCCAGCGCGGCATGGCGGCGGGCGCTTACTTGGCTGCGCGCTCTTTGGCGATCAACTGGTCAGCCACGCTCAGCGCGCCTTCAGGACCACCGGCGGTGCCCAGGTCGAAACGATACTTGCCGTTGACCACCATGGTCGGTACGCCGGTGATCTGGTAGGCCTGGGCCTTTTTCTTGGCGTCTTCGACCTTGCCTTTGACGGCGAAGGAATTGTAGGTGCTCAGGAACTTGTCCTTGTCGACGCCTTCGCCAGCCAGGAACTCGGCCATCTCTTCAGGAGTAGCGAGCTTCTTGCCGCCATGGATGGCTTCGAATACGGCCTTGTGCACCTTGTGCTCGACACCCATGGCTTCAAGGGTGATGAACAGCTGGCCATGGATGTTCCAGATACCGCCGAACATGGCCGGGATACGGACGAAGTTGACGTCGGCCGGGAGTTTTTCAGCCCAGGGATTGATGGTGGGTTCGAAAGCGTAGCAGTGCGGGCAGCCATACCAGAACAGCTCAACCACTTCGATCTTGCCTGGCACGGCAACCGGAACGGCGCTGCTCAACTCGACATATTGTTTACCGGCTTCAAGCGGTTCGGCCGCTTGAGCGGTCACGCCAAACAGGCTGGCGGTGACGAGTGCGGCGCTGAGAATCAGATTACGCATGCTTTACTCCTGGACAATTTTGGCGCCTCGCTCGACCTGAATTCGACCAGGTCTTGGCGGGCTTGAGTTCGCTAGTGTAGCGGCAGACGCCATAAAAAAGGGCGGCCTGAGCCACCCTTTATGCTTGCACCGTCAGATTAATCGATCATTAACGTTGCCGTGGCTTAGCACCTTGGGCAACGCTGATCGAGCCGGCCTCAGTGCAGGCCCTGAATATAGCTGGACACCGCTTCGATGTCTTTGTTGCTCAGCTTGCCAGCGATGCTGCGCATCACCAGGGTATCGCCGTCGTTGGTACGGTTGCCTTCGCGGAAGTCGGTCAGCTGCTTGGCCACGTACTGTGCGTGCTGGCCGCCCAGATGGGGGAAGCCGGCTGCTGCGTTACCCGCACCGTTTGGCGAGTGGCAACCGGTGCAGGCAGGCATGCCCTGGTCGAGCTTGCCGCCACGGAACAGTTCTTCACCACGGGCCACGACTTTAGGATCTGCTGCGCCGACGCTGCCTTTCTGGCTGGCGAAGTAGGCGGCGATGTCAGCCAGGTCCTGATCGCTCAGGTTGGTCAACAGGCCTGTCATCTCCAGCACCTGGCGCTTGCCGGACTTGATATCGTGCAACTGCTTGTTCAGGTACTTTTCCCCCTGACCCGCCAGCTTGGGAAAGTTTGGCGCCATGCTGTTCCCATCAGGGCCGTGGCAAGCACCACAGACTGCGGCTTTCGCCTGACCGGCAGCAGCGTCGCCTGCGGCATGGGCGACACCTGTGATGCCCAAGGTCAACAGCAGACTCACGAGTAATTTGTTCATCAGCTAATCCAACTACGGCTAAGGGTTAAGAGTTATGGACCGGGATCACTCGCTCATCCAATGGATGATGACTCGGTAATCCTCGGCACTGCAGTCCATGCACAAACCACGCGGCGGCATCGCCTTGAAACCCTGGGTCACGTGTTGCACCAGCGTCTCCATACCTTGCGCCAACCTCGGCGCCCAAACTTCCTGGTCGCCCTTGCGGGGCGCCGTGGGTAGTTGGCCGGAATGACAAGCCCCACAAACACGGTTGTACACAGCTTCCGGATCCTGTGTAGCCTGAGCGCCGTAAAACGGCATCAAGACACCGGCAGCTAGCAGCCATTTCGTCATAAAACGACCTTTTCAGGGTTGAGAGCGTGCTGCGTTCTAATGCGCATTCAAGGTTTATCGCTCTCGTGAACTTCATCCTACGCTGGGACAAAGCGCACACAAAATCTGCGGCATTATATACTGGCGTTACTGAAACGGAAACGACACCGCTCGCCGCGTCCACTCTCGGCATCGCCCCAATCGGAAATCCCATGCAACTCAAGAACCCCATCCTCGGTCTGTGCCAACAGGCTACGTTCATGCTCAGCGCCGCCAAAGTCGATCAATGCCCTGACGATGAAGGCTTCGAAGTGGCCTTTGCCGGGCGTTCCAACGCCGGCAAATCCAGCGCCCTGAACACCCTGACCCACGCCAGCCTGGCACGCACCTCGAAAACTCCGGGTCGCACGCAGTTGTTGAACTTCTTCAAGCTAGACGACGATCGCCGTCTGGTCGACCTGCCGGGCTACGGTTACGCCAAAGTGCCAATCCCGCTCAAGCAACACTGGCAGCGTCACCTGGAAGCCTACCTGGGCAGCCGCGAAAGCCTTAAGGGCCTGATCCTGATGATGGATATCCGTCATCCCATGACCGACTTCGACCTGCTGATGCTGGACTGGGCGGTCGCCAGCGGCATGCCGATGCACATCCTGCTGACCAAGGCCGACAAACTGACCTACGGCGCGGCCAAGAACACCCTGCTCAAGGTGCAGTCGCAGATCCGCAAGGGCTGGGGCGAAGCCGTCACCATCCAACTGTTCTCGGCCCCCAAGCGCATGGGCCTGGAAGAGGCCTACACCGTGCTGGCGGGCTGGATGGAACTGGCCGACAAAGGCGCCGAAGCCGAGGCCTGAGAGACGTAGGGAAAATTGCCTGGGGGATGATCAGGCAAGGCAAAAGCGCGGTGCGAAAGCGGAGTTTACTGGCTGTAAATGAGCATTTCGCGCCGCGCTTTTAACGCAGCATGATCATTTCCCAGGCGGTTTTCAGGCAAAAAAAACCCCGGACTTCGTATGGGGAGGGGGAAGTTCGGGGTTCAAGTTCTAGACCGCTAGGGCGGGGTCCAGATATCTGCCAACACTTAACACAACATAGGAGCATCGAAGGGCTTCACCAGCCATTCAGTAACTCTGAGTGGGCGTTCACCTATTTAGTTCCGGCCGGTTGCAAAAACTATTGGCAATAATCGATGAAATTTTCGGTGCTAATAGCTCTTCGCTAGTTTTTGCCGCGACACTATGCCGCGGCAAAAACACCTGAAAAGTGCCCTTAATGGGCCTCATCCCAGTTATTTCCCACCCCCACTTCCACCAATAACGGCACATCCAGGGTTGCGGCACCGCTCATGTGCCCGCGAATTTCCTCACGAACCTGGTCCACCAGGTCCTCGCGCACTTCCAGCACCAGTTCGTCGTGCACCTGGAGAATCACTCGGGCATCCAGCCCCGAGGACTCCAGCCAGTTGTCCACGGCCACCATGGCTTTCTTGATGATGTCTGCCGCGGTGCCCTGCATCGGCGCATTGATCGCGGTGCGTTCGGCGCCGGCGCGCTCCTGTGGCTTGTTGGAGTTGATCTCCGGCAGGTACAGGCGGCGACCGAAGATGGTCTCGACATAACCCTGGTCCGCGGCCTGGGCGCGGGTGCGGTCCATGTACTCGCGAACCCCCGGGTAACGCGCGAAGTAGGTGTCGATATAGGCCTTGGCCTGCTTGGTATCGACACCGATGTCCTTGCCCAGCTTCTGCGCGCCCATACCGTAGATCAGGCCGAAGTTGATGGCCTTGGCGCTGCGGCGCTGATCGGAAGTGACGTCCTTGAGCTCGACCTTGAACACCTCGGCCGCCGTGGCGGTGTGCACGTCCAGGTTGTTGCGGAAGGCGTTGAGCAAACCTTCATCGCGGGACAGGTGCGCCATGATCCGCAACTCGATCTGCGAATAGTCCGCTGCCAGCAGCTTGTAGCCTGGCGGCGCGATGAAGGCCTGGCGAATGCGCCGGCCTTCAGCGGTACGTACCGGAATGTTCTGCAGGTTCGGATCGCTGGAGGACAGCCGGCCGGTGGACGCTACCGCCTGATGATAGGAGGTATGGATGCGCCCGGTACGCGGGTTGATCTGCTCCGGCAGGCGGTCGGTATAGGTGCTTTTCAGCTTGCTCATGGAACGGTACTGCATCAGCACCCGCGGCAGCGGATAGTCGTCTTCCGCCAGCTTGGCCAGCACCTCTTCAGCCGTGGATGGCTGGCCCTTGGCAGTCTTTTTCAGCACCGGCAGGCCGAGCTTGTCGTAGAGGATGCTGCCCAGCTGCTTGGGCGAGCCCAGGTTGAACTCCTCGCCGGCGATCTCGAAGGCTTCGCGCTCCAGGGCGACCATCTTGTCCCCCAGTTCGATGCTCTGCACTCCCAGGAGCTTGTCGTCCACCAGTGCTCCCTGGCGCTCGATGCGCGCCAGGACCGGCACCAAAGGCATTTCGATATCGGTGAGCACGCTGGCCAGGCTCGGTATCGCGGTCAGCTTGTCGAACAGGACCTGGTGCAGGCGCAGGGTCACGTCGGCATCTTCCGCGGCGTAGGGGCCGGCCTGCTCAAGAGGAATCTGGTCGAAGGTCAACTGCTTGGCACCCTTGCCAGCGATGTCCTGGAAACTCACAGTGCTGTGGTCCAGGTACTTCTGCGCCAGGCTGTCCATGTCATGGCGGGTGGCGGTGGAGTTGAGCACGTAGGATTCGAGCATGGTATCGAAGGCCACGCCGCGCACAGTGATGCCATTGGCCTGGTCGCCGCCGATGGCGCAGTTGGCCAGGATGTTCATGTCGAACTTGGCGTGCTGGCCGACCTTGAGCAGCTTGGGATCTTCCAGCAAGGGCTTGAGGGCCAGCAGTACGCTGTCGCGATCCAGCTGTGCCGGCGCGCCCATGTAGGAGTGGGTCAGGGGAACATAGGCCGCTTCGCCGGCCTTGACCGAGAAGGACAGGCCCACCAGTTGCGCCTGCTGCGCATCGATCCCGGTGGTTTCGGTGTCGAAGGCAATCAGCTTGGCGCCCTTGAGCTTCTCCAGCCAGGCATCGAAACGCTCCTGGTCGAGGATGGTTTCGTACTGCAGCTCCAGCGGAGCTTGCTCCACAGTCTGCGGCGGCGGCACGGCGGCGGGTGTCGCCTCAGCGCCGCTGAGCTCGACACGCTTGGCATCGCGCTGCAACTCGTCGAGCCAGCTCTTGAACTCCAGCAGGCTGTAGAGCTCCACCAGCTTCTCGCGGTCCGGCTCGCCCAGGTGCAGGTCGTCGAGCCCGACATCCAGCGGCACGTCGACCTTGATGGTCGCCAACTGATAGGAGAGGAAGGCCATTTCCTTGTGTTCTTCGAGCTTGGCCGGCAAGGTCTTGGCCCCGCGGATCGGCAGGGTCGGTACGATATCGAGCTGTTCGTACAGCTCCTTCAACCCGCCATTGACCCCGACCAGCAGGCCGGAAGCGGTCTTCGGACCAATGCCCGGCACCCCGGGAATGTTGTCGGAAGAGTCGCCCATCAGCGCCAGGTAATCGATGATCTGCTCGGGAGCGACGCCGAATTTCTCCTTCACGCCTTCCACGTCCATGCTGCTACCGGACATGGTGTTGACCAGGGTAATGTGCCCGTCCACCAGCTGTGCCATGTCCTTGTCGCCAGTGGAAATCACCACCGGGCGGTCCGCTGCCGCGCTGCTGCGGGCCAGGGTGCCGATCACGTCATCGGCCTCGACCCCTTCCACGCACAACAAGGGGAAACCCAGGGCGATCACGCTGGCGTGCAACGGCTCGATCTGCACCCGCATGTCGTCGGGCATGCTCGGACGGTTGGCCTTGTATTCGGCATACATGTCATCGCGGAAGGTCCCGCCCTTGGCATCGAAGACCACGGCGAACGGGCTGTCCGGGTACTGTTTGCGCAGGCTCTTGAGCATGTTCAACACGCCCTTGACCGCGCCGGTAGGCAGGCCTTTGGAGGTGGTCAGCGGAGGCAGCGCGTGGAACGCGCGGTACAGATATGAAGAACCGTCCACCAGGACGAGGGGGGCTTGGCTCATGAGCGGGATCAACCTTTTCGGCGGGTCCGGCGCTAGAATAGCGGGACCGTTGACGACAAAGGGACAAGGTTATCATGCGCACACTAAATCGCTTGCTGCTGACCGGCTTGATTGCAATCGCTCCATTGGCCGCGATCGCCGCAGAAGATGCGCCATCAGCGGACCCGGAAGTAACCATTCGCACGGAAGGCGACAAGACCATCCAGGAATACCGGCAAAATGGCTTCCTGTATGCCATCAAGATCACGCCAAAGGGCGGCAAACCCTACTTCCTGGTGCGTGCCGATGGCTCGGACGGCAACTTCATCCGTTCGGATCAGCCGGATATGCTGATCCCTTCGTGGAAAATCTTTGAGTGGTAAACCACTCCGACTTCAACTCAATGGCGCTGGCTGGATAGCAGCGCCCGTACTGGCAGTTTTTAACCATGTCTGTGTTCACCCCCCTGGCTCGGCCCGAGCTGGAAACCTTTCTCGCCCCGTATGGGCTCGGCCGCCTGCTTGATTTCCAGGGGATCGCCGCTGGTAGCGAAAACACCAACTTCTTCATCAGCCTGGAACGGGGCGAGTTCGTCCTGACCCTGGTGGAACGTGGCCCGGTCCAGGAAATGCCGTTCTTCATTGAACTGCTGGACGTGCTGCACCAGGCCAACCTGCCAGTGCCCTATGCCCTGCGCACCACCGACGGCGTCGCCCTGCGCGAACTGGCGGGCAAGCCGGCGCTGCTGCAACCGCGGCTGGCGGGCAAGCACATCAAGCAGGCCAACGCCCAGCACTGTGCCCAGGTCGGTGAGCTGCTCGGCCACCTGCACGTGGCCACCAAGGACCACATGATCAAGCGCAAGACCGATCGCGGCCTGGACTGGATGCAGGAAGAGGGCAGGCAACTGCTGTCGCACCTGGCCCCCACGGCCCAAGACCTGCTGCAACGGGCCCTGGATGAAATCGCCGCTCAGAAGATGAAGATCCTCGCCCTGCCCCGGGCCAACATCCACGCCGATCTGTTTCGCGACAACGCCATGTTCGAAGGCACCCACCTGACCGGCCTGATCGACTTCTACAACGCCTGTTCGGGACCGATGCTCTACGACGTGGCGATCGCCCTGAATGACTGGTGCTCCGACGATGAAGGCGTACTCGACGGCCAACGGGCCCGAGCCCTGCTGGGCGCCTACGCGGCGCTGCGCCCGTTCACTGCGGCAGAGGCCGAACTCTGGCCGACCCTGCTGCGGGTAGCCTGCGTGCGCTTCTGGCTATCGCGGCTGATCGCCGCCGAGAGCTTCGCCGGGCAGGACGTGCTGATTCACGATCCGATGGAGTTCCAGCAGCGCCTGGCGCAGCGGCAACAGGTCAGCATCGCGCTGCCGTTCGCCCTGTAAAACGCTTCGCGGGCAAGCCCGCTCCTACAGAGATACGCTCAACCTGTAGGAGCGGGCTTGCCCGCGAAAGCCCTCGCGCAACAATCCCCGCTTAAAGCTGCTCCAAGCAGCCCGCCAGATCATTCCCCAACTTCTCCAGCACCTGCTCATAGCCTTGAGCGGTTGCCGGCGTGTAACCGCCCAACGCATCCAGCTCCGCCAGTTTCACCGGCAGGCCGGCCACCAGGGTTTCCGCCAGGCGTGGGCGCAGGGGCGGCTCGCTGAATACACAGGTCTTGCCCACCTGCTGCAAGCGCGCGCGCATGGCGGCGACGTGCTGGGCCCCCGGCTGGACTTCCGCTGCCACGCTGAACACCCCGGCGTGCTTGAGGCCGTAGGCGTCCTCGAAGTAGTCGAAAGCTTCGTGGAACACGAAGTAAGACTTGCCGGCGATCCCCGCCAGGCGGGCTTTCAAGCGGGCATCCAGGGCATCCAGACGCTCGCTGAACGCCTTCAGGTTGCTCTGGTAGCGGGCGGCATTGGCCGGGTCGGCGGCGCTCAGGTCCGCGGCCATGCGGGTGGCGATCACCCGGGCATTGACCGGCGACAGCCAGAGGTGCGCGTCCAGGGTGCCGGGGCGATGATCATGGTCATGTTCGTCGGCATCTTCAGCGTGGGAGTGGCTATCTTCGGCAAAGTGCCGGAGTTTCATGCCCGGCAGGTCCTGTACCGCCACCGAGGGCAGGCTACGGCCCTTCAGCACCCGCGGCAGGAAGCCTTCCATGTCCGGGCCGATCCAGTACAGCAGGTCCACACTCTGCACCTTGCGCACGTCCGAAGGGCGCAGCGCGTAGTTGTGCGGGGAAGCTCCGGGCGGCAGCAGCACCTCGGGAACCGCCACGCCATCCTGCACGGCGGCGGCAATCAGTTGCAGCGGCTTGATGCTGGTCAGCACCCGCACTTCGGCCTGGGCCGAGCCGATCGCGAACAGGCTGAAGGTAAAAGCGACAAAAAGGCGAAAAAGTCTGGGCACGATGGACACTCGAGGAGGCGAGAACGGGTAACATAATAACGTCTCTCACAAACCTCGTCGCCGCTCATGCCTAAAACACCCCTTGCCAGCCGTCCACACGACCACTCTCACTGCGTACACAGCGCACTGTCTGAGGCCGACGCCCTGTGCGCACGGCAAGGCCTGCGCCTGACCGCCCTGCGCCGGCGGGTGCTGGAGCTGGTGTGGCAAAGCCATAAGCCCCTGGGGGCCTACGACATCCTGGCCGTGCTCAGCGAGCAGGACGGCCGTCGCGCCGCCCCGCCAACGGTTTACCGGGCGCTGGATTTCCTCCTGGAAAACGGCCTGGTGCACCGCATCGCCTCGCTCAATGCCTTTGTCGGCTGCAACCACCCCGAGCACGCGCACCAGGGCCAGTTCCTGATCTGCCGCGAATGCCACGCCGCCATCGAGCTGGAACAGAAATCCATCAGCGACGCCATCATCAGCAGCGCCCGCGACGTCGGCTTCGTGGTCGAGGGCCAGACCGTCGAAGTGGTCGGGCTCTGCTCGGGCTGCCAGGGGGCTTGATGAGCAATGCGTTGATCCGCCTCGAGCAGGTCGGGGTGACCTTTGCCGGGCAGAACGTGCTGGAGAACATCCAGCTCAGCGTCGAACCCGGCCAGATCGTCACCCTGATCGGCCCCAATGGCGCCGGCAAGACCACGCTGGTGCGCGCCGTGCTCGGCCTGCTCAAGCCCGACACCGGCAGTGTCTGGCGCAAGCCCAAACTGCGGGTGGGCTACATGCCGCAGAAGCTTCATGTCGACCCGACCTTGCCGCTGTCGGTGCTGCGCTTTCTGCGCCTGGTGCCGGGAGTGGACCGTACCCGGGCGCTGGCAGCGCTCAAGGAAGTAGGTGCCGAGCAGGTGATCGACAGCCCGGTGCAGAGCATCTCCGGTGGCGAGATGCAGCGTGTGCTGCTGGCCCGGGCGCTGCTGCGCGAGCCGGAGCTGCTGGTGCTCGATGAACCGGTGCAAGGCGTCGACGTGGCCGGCCAGGCCGAGCTCTACAGCCTGATTACCCGCCTGCGCGACCGTCACGGCTGCGGCGTGCTGATGGTCTCCCACGACCTGCACCTGGTGATGAGCACCACCGATCAGGTGGTCTGCCTCAATCGCCACGTCTGCTGCTCTGGCCACCCCGAGCAGGTCAGCGGCGACCCGGCCTTCGTCGAGCTGTTCGGCAAGAACGCACCGAGCCTGGCGATCTACCACCACCATCACGACCATGCCCACGACCTGCATGGTTCGGTCGTCACCCAGCCCGCTTCGGGCCACGCCCATGTCCATGGAGAAAACTGCAAGCATGGCTGATTTTCTGCTCTACGCCCTGCTCGCAGGCCTGGCCCTGGCGGTGGTTGCCGGCCCCTTGGGGTCCTTTGTGGTCTGGCGTCGCATGGCCTATTTCGGCGACACCTTGTCCCACGCCGCGCTGCTCGGCGTGGCCCTGGGCTTTCTGCTGGATGTCAGCCCGGCGGTAGCGGTCACGGTCGGCTGCCTGCTGCTGGCGGTGCTGCTGGTGACCCTGCAACAGCGCCAACCCCTGGCTTCCGACACGCTGCTGGGGATTCTTGCACCCAGCACCCTGTCTCTGGGCCTGGTGGTACTAAGCTTCATGCATGAAGTGCGAATCGACCTGATGGCCTACCTGTTCGGTGACCTGCTGGCGATCAGCCCGGGCGACCTGGCGTGGATTCTCGGCGGTAGCGCGGCGGTGCTGTTGCTGCTGGTGGCGCTGTGGCGCCCCTTGCTGGCGATCACCGTGCACGAGGAGCTGGCCAGGGTCGAAGGCCTGCCTGTGGCCTCGCTGCGCCTGGCGCTGATGCTGCTGATCGCCGTGGTGATTGCCGTGGCCATGAAGATTGTCGGGGTGTTGCTGATCACTTCGCTGTTGATCATCCCGGCCGCTGCGGCACAGCGTCACGCCCGCTCGCCGGAGCAGATGGCCCTGGGCGCCAGCCTGCTGGGCATGCTCGCGGTGTGCGGCGGGCTGGCGCTGTCCTGGTTCAAGGACACACCGGCCGGGCCGTCGATCGTGGTCACCGCCGCCACACTGTTTCTGCTGAGTTTTGTTCTGCCCCGTCGAGGGGTGTAGACTTGCTCGCTTTTTGCGCAATTAGAGAGTCGCAGGAATGAAGCCGTTCGCCTCCCGTTATCTGCTCCTTGTCGCATTTTCCCTGCTACTGGGAGCCTGCCAAAGCACGCCACCAGCGGCCACCGAGGTCCCTGATGCACGGGCCACGGCCATCGCGCAGCTGGAACAAAACATCGCCAGCAGCGAACTGGCCACCGCGGAAGATCAACTCAGCGCCTTGCAGGCGCAGACGCCCGACGACCCGCAACTGGTGCAGTACCAGCGGCAGTTGGCCGAAGCCTATCTGCAGCGCAGCCAGATCGTCCTGCAGAAGGGCGATGTGAACGCCGCAGCCACGGCCCTGAGCCGTGCCCGGGCACTGATGCCCAAGGCTCCGGCGCTGACCGGTGGGGTCAACAATGCCCTGTCTCTTATACACATCTGACGCTGCCGACGATATGCAGTG
>ERZ1032215.12-NODE-12-length-33082-cov-12.141097_pt1 | contig 33082 bp, 40 predicted proteins | sample MGYA00518043_ERZ1032215 | MGnify/ENA primary metagenome ERZ1032215 (study PRJEB33718, sample SAMN03160146) | human skin metagenome | collected 2014-02-25 | study: EMG produced TPA metagenomics assembly of the PRJNA266117 data set (Human skin bacterial metagenome... | reverse complement strand
ACCGGCCTGTCACGCCGGGGGTCGCGGGTTCGAGTCCCGTCCGCTGCGCCATATCAGCCTCAAGGATCACTGAACGCCTTGAGGCAACGAGACAAGCCAACAGCTTGTTTCGCATCGATAGCAAAGACCCTGGTCGCAAGACCGGGGTTTTTTGTTTTCGGGATTCGCTCTTTGGCAGCGTCTTTTGCTTGCTGTTGATCGAACACAAAAAAACCGCCTGCTCGGCGGTTTTTTTGTGCTTGCAAGGAGGTTTGGCTTTCAGAAGCCGAGCTTGTCCCGAAGGCTGTAGTACCAAGCGCCCAGGGCGGTGAATGGCGTGCGCAGCAACTGGCCGCCGGGGAAGGGGTAGTGAGGCAGGTCGGCAAAGGCGTCAAAGCGCTCAGCCTGGCCGCGCAGGGCCTCCGCCAGGACTTTCCCGGCCAGGTGGGTGTAGGTCACGCCGTGGCCGCTGCAGCCCTGGGAGTAGTAGATATTGTCCCCCAGGCGCCCAACCTGGGGCAGGCGCGACAGCGTCAGCAGGAAGTTGCCGGTCCAGGCGTAATCGATCTTCACGTTCTGCAGTTGCGGGAAGGCCTTGAGCATCTTCGGTCGGATGATGGCCTCGATGTTCGCCGGGTCGCGGGCGCCATACACCACGCCGCCACCGAAAATCAGGCGCTTGTCGCCGGAGAGGCGGTAGTAGTCCAGCAGGTAGTTGCAGTCTTCGACGCAGTAATCCTGGGGCAACAGGCTGGCTGCCAGCTCATCGCTCAGGGGCTCGGTGGTGATGACCTGGGTTCCGCAAGGCATGGACTTGGCTGCCAGCTCCGGAACCAGATTGCCCAGGTAGGCATTGCCGGCAACGATGATGAATTTGGCGCGGACCTTTCCTTGGGGCGTGTGGACCACCGGATTGGCGCCGCGCTCGATGCGGATTGCCGGGGACTGTTCATAGAGGGTGCCGCCCAGCGACTCCACGGCAGCCGCTTCACCCAGTGCCAGGTTCAGTGGATGGATGTGGCCGCCGCTCATGTCGAGCATGCCGCCCTTGTATTGATCGCAGGCCACGATTTCGCGGATACGCCGCTCATCCAGCAATTCCAGCTGGGTGTGACCGTAGCGCTCCCACAGGCGCTTCTGCGACTCCAGATGACCCATCTGCTTGCTGGTCAGCGCTGCGAATACACCGCCGTCCTTCAGATCGCACTGGATCTGGTATTTGGCCACCCGTTCACGAATGATCCGGCCGCCCTCAAAGGCCATCTGCCCCAGCAGTTGTGCCTGCTTGGGGCCGACGCTGCGTTCGATCACGTCGATATCGCGGCTGTAGCTGTTGACGATCTGCCCGCCATTGCGCCCTGAAGCGCCAAAGCCGACCTTGGCGGCCTCCAGTACGGTCACACGAAAGCCGTTTTCCAGGAGGAACAGGGCGCTGGACAGGCCGGTATAACCCGCACCGATCACGCAGACATCGGTTTCAATCTCGCCTTGGAGCATCGGACGTTCCGGAGCCGCATTGGCCGATGCCGCGTAATAGGACTGTGGGTAGGGAATGTTCGCCATCCTGCGACCTCATGTGTTTAATATATTTTACGAGTGCGCCGATGCTACCTGAGTTGCAAATGAGCTGCCAGACAGAAGAAAAAACTTCTTCATCCCGCGAAAATTAAAAAATTCGCATATTCATAGGCTTAGCTGCAAAAAAGGTGTTGACACCCCTTTGGAATTCCGTAGAATACCGCCTCACAGCAGGCACGTAGCTCAGTTGGTTAGAGCACCACCTTGACATGGTGGGGGTCGTTGGTTCGAGTCCAATCGCGCCTACCAAACAAAATCCGCTCTGCTGGGCGGTCTAGAAGGGGTTCACCGAAAGGTGAGCCCCTTTTTTGTTTCTGGCCATTTTGATGGCTTTGCACGATCCGCCAAGAAGCCCACTGGCATTGCAGCGCTCGCTGCGATCTTGGCCAGTGATCAGTCGGGGCGGATGTGCTCCTGCCAATGTTCAAACAGCGCCTCGACATTGGCACTGGTCATCAGTGGCATCACTGCTTTCAACTGCTCGCTGCTCCAGTTCCACCACTGCATTTCCACAAGCATCTCGATACGCCGATCATCGAAGCGCTTGCGAATCGTCTTGGCGGGGTTACCGCCGATGATTGCGTAGGGTTCCACGTCCCGTGTCACCAGGGCTCGAGTGCCTATCACGGCGCCATCGCCGATCCTGATGCCCGGCATGACAATGGCTTCGGAACCGATCCAGACGTCATTGCCTATCACCGTGTCGCCTGCGGCTTGATATCCATTCTGCGCGCCCGCGAAGGCCGGTTCCTCGGGCATCCAGTAGAGCGGAAAGGTGCTGATCCACTCGCTTCTATGCCCCTGGTTGCCGGCCATGATGAATGCGGCTCCCGAGCCGATTGAGCAGAAAGAGCCGATTATCAGCTTGTCCGCACCTTCCTCGTGGGGCAGGTAGCGCGCGCACTCATCGAAACTATGGCCGTGGTAGTAGCCTGAGTAGTAGCTGAAACGACCTACTCGAATATTCGGGTGGGTGACTTGCCGATCAAGCGTGATGCCCTTGAAGGGGCTATCGAAGTAGTTGTTCATCGGGACTCTGCTCCATGTCTTCAGCGTCCTCTGCATTTGCCGCATCGGTCACCGGTTCAAGATCTTTTACGTATTGCCCTCTGTAGCCACCAACCTGGTTCGGGGAGCCGTCGTGACGATCGGCTTCCCGAACCAGGGCGGGTCAGTCCAGAGGGGTGAAGGCGCTACCACTGAAGGTGCGCACGGCATTGCCCCGTTCAACCCGGTGATGGGCGTCACGACGCTGCAAGCGCAGTTCCTGTACGGATTGCTCTTGCCGATCGGCAAGCCGTTGCTGGATCAGTAGACGAGCCAGGCGCTTGTTATCGTGCTGGCTGCGTTCGGACTGCACCTTGACGCTGATGCCGGTCGCTACATGGGTGGCACGTACCGCGGAGTCGGTCTTGTTCACATGCTGCCCGCCGGGGCCGGAAGCGCGCATGGCCTCGAAGCGGATCTCGCCGCCCTCGGCTTCTTCCAGGGCGCAGAATGGCTGGCCGGCGAAATACCAGTTCTTGCGTCGATGTGCGGGCCGCAGAGGGCTTTTGCAGATCCACAGCAGGGTGCCTGTCCAGCGTCGAGCCAGGTTTGCGGCGTGCTCGCCATCCAGGCTGACCAGCACCGAGCGATGGGCGTCGCGAGCCTGGCTGGCAACCTGCTCGATGATGCCGAGGCGCACGTTCTGCGCTTCGGCTTCGTGATGCAGGCGGCGTAATGCGTGGGTTACTGCCAATTCGCATTCGGCAGGCCCTTGGGCGGAGGACAGCTGTAGCAACATCATCAGCAGCACCCCCGGCGTTTGTAGGTCAGTACCGGTTTGAGTCGGGCAATGATCTTCACCAGGCCGGCGTCGCGCAGGCTGCCCACCACGCTGTCGATGCTCTTGTAGGCTTCGGGAGCCTCTTCGTACATCAGGCCGCGGTCCTCGCAGATCACTCGGCTGCCCAGCTGGGTGCGCTTGAGTTGATCGAAGCTGAAGCGCGTTGCCAGCCGGCCCTTGCAGTCGCTGCGCAGCCACTTGCGCCCGGCGCCGTGCGCCAGGGAGTAGAGGCTGAACGATTGGGGGAGCGGTTGCACCAGGTAGCTGTAGTCGCCACGGGAGCCGGGAATCACCACCGGACCCTGGTCCGATGGCGTGGCGCCCTTGCGATGCAGCCAGCCCGATACGCCGTCGACCTGCGCCGCAGACACCAGGTTGTGATTGATATCCAGCAGCGGCTGGCCCTTGGCCCGCAGATTGTGCAGCAGGCGCTCGGCGATCAACCGTCGATTGGCCTCGGCAAAGCGCAAGGCCTGGTCGTGCTGCTCCAGGTACTGGGCGCCGGCGGTGCTGGTCATCAACAGGCCGTTGTGGCCGTGTTGGTCGACGTGGCTGCGCAAAATAGCTTCTCCCAGGCCTCGGGAGCCGCTGTGCACCAGCAGCAGCAAGGCTTTCGGGTCCAGTGCCAGCGCTTGCAGGGCGTCGGCGTCATGGACCTGATCGAGTTGTTGCAGTTCGGCGAAGTGGTTGCCGCCGCCGATGGTACCCAGGGAGTGCTCATGACCGCTGACGGGCAATGCCAGTTGCGCGCGTTGTTCATCCCACTGTTCATCCAGGGGCAGGTCGATATTGCCGATTTTCTTTTCCAGCTTGTCGAGGTTGAGGCGAGTGCTGGAGAGGTCGGTTTGCCACAGCGCCATGCCGCAGCCGATATCGTTGCCCACCAGCGCCGGGTAGGCCACTTCGGTGGAAAAAAATGCCGCGCCCACCGGATAGCCCCGGCCTGGATGCAGGTCGGGCATGCCGACGACCTGGCGCATGCCGGGCAGTTGTGCGGTGGTGTGCAGTTGCTGGAGCGCTTTGTCTTCGATCCAGGTGGTGTCGGAGGCGATCAGAGAGACGCCGTTCGACAAATGACGGATGCAAGTGTCCATGTCCAATTCCTGATTGGAAAAAAATATTCAGGTAGTGGCAGGACGAAGCGGGGGTTAAGCGAAGGCGCTAGCGGGTAGCGGTTGCAGCGTTTAAACCAGGCACGTCCTGCAAGGGGTGATCAGTTGTTGCATGGTGGATCTCCTTGGCAAAAGTGTGGAAAGGGCGCGCAGGTTAATCTTTTGCCCGGGGGCTGGCAATGGTGTGGGCAAACAAAGTGCACCTTCTGCGGCCGCTACGGTCGTAAAACCATCACCTTGTTGAATGAGGATGGTTATGCAGACCTTTGGTGAGCGCTTGAAAGAACAGCGCAAGGCGTTGGGGCTCTCCCAGCAGGAATTCGGTGCCATTGGCGGTGTTGAAGCCAACGCCCAGGGCCGTTACGAGAGCGGTGAGCGGGTGCCCAAATCGGATTACCTGATGGCCATCGGGCGCCACGGCGTTGACCTGCTTTATGTGTTGACCGGCGAGCGCTCGCGCTTGTCCGAGGGCAGCCTGAGCCTGGATGAAAGCACCATTATTCAGAACTACCGCCACCTCGGAGATGAGGACCAGGAGGCGATCGCCCAGCTGGCGTCCTCCCTGGCGGAGTGCTGAGTGGGTGCGGGGGAGTTTTTCTGCTGTTCGCGCGCCTTTTTAACGCGGCCTGAGCGATACTCTCGCGTTTTCAGGAGGAGGAGGCAGCATGCGGGTTTTGATGGCGGTAATGGTGGCGGCGCTATTGGCTGGCTGTGCGAGCTCTACCATGGATGAAGCTCGGGCCCGAACGCCCAACAAAACCCTGGCCTCGGCCAAGGCCGATCAACTGGTAGCGCAATGTGCGCAGTTCGCCTGGCAGGACGAGTCGGTCTTTGGTGTCGATGCCGCTGCCTATCTGCAACCGGGCAAGGCAGGGGGGTACACCGTGTATACCCGTTCCGCCGAGACTTTTGTCGATATCAAGGCCGATGCCGCGACGACCACCGTCCACTTTTATGCGGTTGCAGACAGCTATGTCTCGAAGCGTCGCCTGGCGGCGCTAGCGACCTGTCTGTAACGCAGAGGATAGTCACTGGCGTTGGTATTTGACGCTATCAGGTACAAACCCGGCATCGGCCGGGTTTTGTCATTTCTGGGGAAGGGTTTCCAGCTGGTCAGGCCAGCTGTTATTGGCGATCTGTGGAAACACCCAATAAGCCTGTAGCAAAGCGTGTAATACATTGCCTCTTCAAACTGTCAGTTGAAATAAGGAAGTCCAGGGATTAAGGGGGCTGGGGCGGACTTTTGTAAATTGTCCTGAATGGTTAGTTTTTGTGGTGATGAAAAAAGCAGGGAAAAGTGCGCTAAGTTGAGGGTGCTCAATAAGGAGCAGTAGTTAATTAATCAATGGAGTGAAAGATATGAATAAGCCACAGGCTCAACTAAAACATGGTCGCGTTGTTTCTCCGTCCAGCCGCGGTGCGGTAGCGGTAGAACTGGGGCTGCTGGGAACCTGGCAGGTCAACGAGATGGAAGGCGGGAAAAACTTTCCGGCCCTCGCCGCCGGTCCTTTCCCAAAGCCTTACGACAGCGATGTGGCCAGTGTCGCGCCACCCGCCGACGGTCATATTCTCAGTGGCGGCAAGGTTGATGATCGCGATTGCATCAACTTCACCAACGAGGAAATGTCGAAAAAGATCAACCGGCCCTTCACTTGGCCGCTGGTGAACGTGAACCCGGGCCAGGTGTTCCAGGTGCAGTGGGAATACACCGCCCCTCACGTTACCCGGGGCTACAACTGGTTCATCACCAAGGACGGCTGGGACCCGAAACAGCGCATCAGTCGCGCCCAGCTGGAACCCCAGGCTTTTTATCAGGACTTCTACACCGAAGTGCCATTCGACAAGTTCGGTTCGGTATTGAAAGCCAAGACTCATCATGAAGTTGTGCTGCCCAAAAATAAAAAGGGCCACCATGTTGTAGTACTGGTGTGGATTGTTGCCAATACCGGCAATGGCTTTTATCAGGCTTTCGATCTGGACTTTAAATAAGTTTCAGGTAGTTAACATTTTCTGACAGTTCTGAAGGATTAGAACGTGGATAAGATCGATTTTGCATTAATCAAGAGTCAGGCCGCAGATGCTGCTTCCCTGATGCCGAGCATTGCCGGCAAGAAGGTGCTCATGGGCTTCTGGCACAACTGGGCCGCCGGTCACAGCGACGGCTACCAGCAGGGGCAATTCGCCAACCTGGATCTGGTGGACGTGCCCAAGGAATACAACGTGGTTGCAGTGGCCTTCATGAAGGGCAACGGTATTCCCACCTTCAAGCCCTACAACCTTTCGGACGCCGAGTTCCGGCGCCAGGTGGGCGTGCTCAACAGCCAGGGCCGGGCGGTATTGATCTCCCTGGGCGGCGCCGATGCCCATATCGAATTGCACAAGGGCAACGAACAGCCCCTGGCCAACGAAATCATCCGTCTGGTGGAAACCTACGGCTTCGATGGCCTGGATATCGACCTGGAGCAGAGCGCCATCGACTTTGCCGACAACAAGAGTGTGCTGCCAGCCGCCTTGAAGCTGGTGAAGGATCATTACGCCGGCCAGGGCAAGCACTTCATCATCAGCATGGCGCCTGAGTTTCCCTACCTGACCAGCAATGGCAAGTACGTGGCCTACCTGCAGGCCCTGGAAGGCTATTACGACTTTGTCGCGCCGCAGTTCTATAACCAGGGAGGCGACGGGCTCTGGGTGCAGGAGGCCAATGGCGGGCAGGGCGCCTGGATCGCCCAGAACAATGACGCGATGAAAGAGGATTTCCTCTACTACCTGAGCGAAAGCCTGGCCTCCGGTACCCGCGGTTTCACTCGCATTGCCGCGGACAAGCTGGTGATAGGCCTGCCAAGCAACGTCGATGCCGCGGCCACCGGCTATGTGATCGACCCGTCGGCGGTGAGCAATGCGTTCAAGCGCTTGCAGGGCGCCGGTCACGCCATCAAGGGGTTGATGACCTGGTCGGTGAACTGGGATGCCGGCATCAGTCGGCAGGGCGTGCCCTACAACTGGGAGTTTCGTCATCGCTATGCGCCGCTGATCCATGGCGATGGCGGTGAGCCGGAGCGCCCAGGTGCTCCTGGAAACCTGATGGTACTGGGCACCAGTCGCAGCAGCGTCAACCTGAGCTGGGGTGTTTCCGGTAGTGTGCGGCCGGTGGAGTTCTACACCTTGTACCGCGACGGCAATGCGGTCGCTCGCACTCCCTCTCCGGGCTTCGAGGATCAGGGGCTGAGTGCGGACACCCAATACAGCTATTTTGTGACCGCTACCGACACTCAGGGCCAGGAGTCGCTCCCCAGCCGCAGTGTGAGTGCCAGGACCGCAGGCGGTGCGGTCGATCCGAGCTTTCCCGAGTGGCGCACCAGCCAGCACTACCTCAGGGAGGATGGAGTGACTTACGAAGGCAATCGTTACCTGTGCCTTCAGGAGCACACCTCCAACCCGGGCTGGACGCCATCCGTAGCGTTCACCCTGTGGAGCAAGGTGCTGCAGGAGCGTCATGGCTGAGTTGTGACGGCCATTGATGAAGTTGAGTGGCCAGGCGGTTCTTGCGGAAGTTGTCGATCCGTGCGAGCCGCTTTTTTCGTTTCCGCTGGCCGGCAACAGCCCGGGTTATGAGCTATTACTGAGCTGCCCGGATGTGTCGATCAATCAAGCGGAGATGAGCTCGATGTTGCAGCAATGGTTGCTGGCGGCTGTGCATTTGCTGGCGTTTGCCAGTGCCTTTGCCGGGGTACTGGCGCGTGCTTCGGCATTGCGTCGCCTGAGCGGCGGCGCTGCGGCGCCCGGGCAGGTGTTGCGGGCCGACAATGTCTGGGGGCTGATGGCCGCGGTGTTGTTGATCACCGGGTTGTTGCGGGCTTTTGGCGGTTATGGCAAGGGTACGGAGTATTACCTGCACCAGCCGCTGTTCCATCTGAAGATGACGCTGTTCGTGATCATCCTGTTGCTGGAGGTCCTGCCGATGCTGACCTTGATCCGCTGGCGCATGGCCCTGGGGCGAGGGGTGGCGCCACAGATCGGGCGGGCGCTGCTGTTCGCCCGTATCAGCGATGTGCAGGCCCTGCTCATGGTGTTGATGGTCATCGCCGCCAGCGGCATGGCGCGTGGGGTGACCTGGGCTCAGTTGTAATCATTGGTAAGCGGGGCTGCACTGCGTGGCTGCTTGAGAGTAGGCTCGCGGGTCTATCAATGAGCAATGGAAGCCTTCGATGTTTCAAATGAATGACCTGGTGCCGGAGATGCTGGTCACCGACCTGCAGCGCAGTCTGGCCTTCTACTGCGATCTTCTGGGCTTCAAGGTGGAGTATCAGCGGCCGGAACACTTCTTTGCCTTCCTCTCCCTCAATGGTGCACAACTGATGCTGGAGCAGGATGACCAGCAGGAATCGGAGTGGCGCGTGGGGCCCTTGCAGGCTCCATTTGGCCGCGGCATGAACCTGTCCATCGAGTGCCCGGATATTCGCCAGTTGGCAGCCGCCCTGGCTCGGGCGGGCATTGCCTTGCGTCGAGAGATTCAGGAGTGCTGGTACCGTCACGACGAATTGCTGCACGGCGAGTTGAACCTGCTGGTACTCGACCCGGATGGTTACCTGCTGCGCTTTACCCAGGACCTGGGCTTCAAGCCTGTGGAGCCTGTAGCGGGCGCCTGACCGCCGCACCGGTGCGCCGCCTGCAATGCAGCGGCGGCGTGTGTCGGGAATCAACGGTCGGGCTCGCTATCGCGAAAGGGCGATAATCAGTGGTTGACGACAGTCTGATGGGCGGGAATCTGCTGTGGCTGCAACCGGGCGAGGGTGTGCGGGCCGTCTGCGGGGAAAAGCTCAAGGCAAACAAGACAGGCGCTGCGCCAGCCGTTGTGCGCGGGCAAAAGGCTGGTGCTCATGCTGTTCAGGGGGTTTCGCGTTTGTCCGGAGCGGTCAGGCCTGCCTGAATGCGTTGATAGATTTCTTCACGGTGTACCGCGACGTCTTTTGGCGCGTTGATACCAATGCGCACTTGCTGGCCGCTGACGCCGAGAATGGTGATCGTAATGTCGTCACCGATGTTTATGCTTTCACCGACTTTGCGGGTGAGTATCAGCATGATCTTCTCCTTGATAGCTTTGTAGGGCACCAGATTCAAACAGTGCAGAGGTCGGTCTTAGGTATAGATTAGTGCGAAGTTCCACTGAGTGGGTGCCTCTTTCTGACGCGCAGAAGATCTATTAATTCCCAAGGCGCAACTATACATAGGCAATAAATATCATTCTTCCTGTTTCGGTCCGATTTTGTGACGAGGTCTCTCGGGTCATGAGTGCTAAAATCGCCACCTCAGACTTTCTAGGGGTTAGGTTGTGCGCACAGTAGCGATGATGATGGCGGTATTGGCGTTGGCCGGTTGTGGGGAAGGCAAGCGGGTCGAAGCGAACAAGAGCACGGCGGTGGCAGTACAGACCCAGCCGGCCTCGACCGAGCCGCAATGGGATGTGCTGGTGGGCAGCCCGCTCCCCCTGGCGGTGAGTGACCTGACCGGCTGGCTGATCGAGCACGGGGTGATTTCCAATGTGGTGACCGTGGACGGCAAGCGTCTGGTCGTGGTCGGTCCGTTTGCTTCCCAGGCCGAGGCCGAGGCGAAGAAGAATGAAGTGACCGAAAAGCTGGTCAAGGCCAAGAAGCGTGACATCGAAGTCACGGTCATCGAGCATCAAGCCGCGCAGTAAGCCCGTTTCCATAGGCTCAATGATCGCCCGCCACCCGCGGGCGATCTGCGTTCAGCCACAAGCCTTGAGGTTGACTGCGCCGACGAATTCATTGCCGCGCCCCATCACGCAAGCCACGCTCTGATTGCGCTGGCGCTCCCAGGCCTGTACTGGATAGGTCTTGTTCCAGGCTTCGAAGAGCTGCCGATCCTGTTTGGAAAGGCGCAGGCCGTACTGCTTGCTCATGTAGAAGTAGGTGCGGGCGATCATCCCGCGAATCGAAGGGCGAGGCATGACCTTCTTGGCCTTGAAGTCGACCTGGGTCAGGCACGAACCGTACTGGCCCGATTGTTCCGGCAGCCAGCCGAAGCTGAAATTGCTGCGATCACCATTCACTTCGCCAATGCTCGGTACCAGATTGTGCAGGTCGGCCTCGGCGCGCTGATAGACCGAATCGGTGCGTGTGCAGTTCTTGCGACCGCCTTGTTGCCAGCACTGGCGCTGATGGCCGATCTGCCAGGCCGGCACTATATGCTCCCATTCAATGCGTTCGGCGCGCTTGGCGTTCTTGCGCGGAACATAGCCGCAGGCCGCCAGGTTCACCCGGTTGCCGTTGTATTTGCAGCCGCAATAGAACTCGGTGGATTGGGGGGCGTAGAGCTTCCAGGCGACTTTCTTGGCTTCGCTGAAGGTGCGGGGTGCATCGGCTTGGGCGGAACAGGCGAGAAACAGCAACAGCAGGGCAAAACAACGGACACTCATCGACTCAATCTTCCTTCGGCACGACCCAGAAAATCTGCACACCGCCATCGTCGCGGTAGGCGAGGGTGACGTTGTCGTTTTCGGCGATCTCCTCCAGCAGGCGTTCCCACTCATCCTGTGGCTCATCGGCGAGGCGGAAGATCAGCGCTGCCTTGGCCTTTTGTGCGGTGGGAGAGTTGATGATTTTCTGGATGCGCACACCCAGGCGTTCGTAGGAGCTGAGGGGCGTTTGGGTCGTGGCCACGGAACATTCCTTATTAAGCTGTACGTGCATACAGTATTTAACTGTAGGGCATTTCGCAACTGCTTAAAATTCAAGAAGTTCCTCTGACAACGCTTTATGCATTTGTCTCACGAGGAGAGCAGATTTTTTTGCATGGGGGAAAGGGGGGGAACCACCCGCCCGGGCGGGCGAGTGGTTGCAAGCATGCTCGACCGGGGCCGGTCGAGCAGAGGGGCTGTCAGTATTCCCAGAACATGCGTTGCAGTTCCTTGCTGTCCTGGGTCTTGGTCAGGGCGACCATGGCCAGGATGCGGGCTTTCTGCGGGTTCAGGTCATGAGCCACGACCCAGTCGTACTTGTCGTCAGGCTGTTCGGCGTTGCGCAGTACGAAACCGCCGGCATTGACGTGGGAAGAACGAATGATCTGTACGCCATTCTTGCGCAGTTCCTGCAGGGCAGGGACCACACGGGAAGACACCGAGCCATTGCCGGTACCGGCGTGGATGATGGCTTTGGCGCCACCTTGGGCCAGGGCCTTGTAGGCGGTGTCGCTGACGTTGCCGTAGCCGTAGGCGATTTCTACGTCAGGCAGGCTCTTGATGTTCTTGATGTCGAATTCCGAATCCATGGTGTGGCGCTTGGCTGGCAGGCGGAACCAGTAGGATTTGCCTTCCACCACCATGCCCAGCGGGCCCCATGGGCTCTTGAAGGCTTCGGTCTTGATGTTGATCATCTTGCTGACATCGCGGCCGGACTGGATTTCGTCGTTCATGGTCACCAGTACGCCTTTGCCGCGGGCGTTCTTGCTGCCGGCCACAGCCACAGCGTTGTACAGGTTGAGCATGCCGTCAGCCGACATGGCGGTACCCGGGCGCATGGAGCCGACTACAACGATTGGCTTGTCGGTCTTTTCCACCAGGTTGAGGAAGTAGGCGGTTTCTTCCAGGGTATCGGTACCGTGGGTGATGACGATGCCATCGACGTCCTTGCTGTCGGCCAGTTCGGCAACGCGGCGGCCCAGTTGCAGCAGGTTTTCGTTGGTGATGCTTTCCGAGGCGATCTGCATGACTTGCTCGCCACGCACGTTGGCCAGTTGGCTCAACTCGGGAATGCCGGCGATCAGTTGTTCGATGCCGACCTTGGCCGCCTGGTAGGTGGCGCTGTTGGCCGCGCTGGCGCCGGCGCCGGCGATGGTGCCGCCAGTGGCGAGAACCACGACGTTGGACAGTTTCTGTTGGGTTTCAGCTTCTTTGGCTTGCAGGGCTGCAGGTAGAAGCAGGAGGAGGGCCAAAGCGCCCGGGGCGAAGGATTTGAAGGCAGATTTCATTATTTTCTCTCTAGTAGTGAGACGGTGCTGATGCAGGTTCATCTAGAAACACCCCGGCGGCAGATCTGTATGCGCCGGGGCAGCGAGGGTGCAGCAGGATCTGTACCAGCGCTACCTTGGCTGGATGACTATTTTAAGTTACTGATTTATATCAATTTTATTTCTGTTTTTATGCGTAAGAAATCATGTGGCGTCCGGGTTTCCGAACGTTTTCAAGGTGGCGCGTTCGGCAATCCGAAAATGCTCGTCACAAGTCCCGGGATGACTTCTCGCTCATCCATTAAAGATTGTTCTGCAGCGGTCGATGATCCTTCTAGGATTTTTCACCAGGAGTTCCCATGTCACTGTCAGTAGGATTTCCAGGGGCAGGAGCCATTCTGATCAATGGCAAGTCGCCCGCGACCATCGATGCATTGAGTAATGCCGCCGCCGAACAGGCGTCTACGGCGTTGGGTACCGACGAGTCGGGCACTTTGCGGGTCGGCTCCAGCAAGCAGGCCGAACAGTCTGAAAGCGAAAGCCCAAGCGAAGACAAGCACGGCATCGTGGTAAAGATGCTGCTCAAGCGCATGCAGGAGCTGCAGCAGCAACTTCGCGAGCTGCAACAGCAACTGGCTGCCGCCCAGGCCGCCAACTACCCAACCCCTGAGGCCAAGCAGACGGCAGTGATGGCCATTCAAGGGCAAGTCGCCGATACCAACGGCGCGCTGGCGGAAGTCTCTGGCAACCTGGTCCGGGAGTTGGCCAAGGAGTCGTCTTCCGGTGGCCTGGTGAACACCACTGCCTGAATCATCAGCCTGTCCGGGAGCATTTTTCGGGCAGGTTTTTCTCCTCGTGGCCGGCTGCGGATGGCTACCCACTCTCTCTGATCGCACTTTGAACAGCGTTGACAAACGCTGGCGAGGTTCGCATAGTTCGTTTTACGCAAACGTTTGCGCGGCCTTCGGAAAAGGATAATCGTCTATCTTTGCAAGGTTCGCCGTCGGCCAGTGGGGCTGCCTACCTGGCGGTTCCGTTTGACGAACGCTGCTCACAATAATCATAAGATCGGAGTGAACCCATGAAGCTGCCCTTTGCTGGACGTCTCCTCGCTGTCGCCGTTCTCGCCGCTGCATCCGCGGCCCTTCCTTTCTCCTCGGCTCAAGCCGATACCCCGCAGAAACCCAAGGTCGCCCTGGTCATGAAATCCTTGGCCAACGAGTTCTTCCTGACGATGGAAGATGGTGCCAAGGCCTATCAGAAAGAGCATTCCGCCGATTTCGACCTGGTGTCCAACGGCATCAAGGATGAAACCGATACCGCCAACCAGATCCGCATCGTCGAGCAGATGATCGTCTCCAAGGTCAACGCCCTGGTGATTGCCCCGGCTGACTCCAAGGCCATGGTTCCGGTGATCAAGAAGGCCGTGGACGCCGGGATCACGGTGATCAACATCGACAACCAGCTCGACCCCGGCGTGCTGAAGAGCAAGAACATCAGCGTGCCTTTCGTTGGCCCGGACAACCGCAAGGGCGCGCGTCTGGTGGGTGAGTACCTGGCCAAGCAGCTCAAGGCCGGTGACGAAGTGGGAATCATCGAAGGGGTTTCCACCACCACCAACGCGCAGCAGCGCACCGCCGGCTTCAAGGATGCAATGGAAGCCGCGCAGATCAAGGTGGTGTCGCTGCAGTCGGGCGACTGGGAAATCGACGCCGGCAATCGTGTGGCCTCGGCCATGCTCAGCGAATACCCGAACCTCAAGGCATTGCTGGCCGGTAACGACAGCATGGCGGTGGGCGCGGTTTCGGCAGTCCGGGCTGCCGGCAAGGCAGGCAAGGTGCAGGTCGTGGGCTACGACAACATCAACGCCATCAAGCCGATGCTCAAGGATGGCCGGGTCCTGGCCACTGCCGATCAGTTCGCTGCCAAGCAGGCGGTGTTCGGTATCGAGACCGCGCTGAAGATCCTCAAGGGCGAGAAAGTCGACAGCGGCACCAATGGCGTGATCGAAACTCCGGTTGAGCTGGTCACTCAGTAGTCATTGCGGCGGTACAACGGCGCTCGCCCGGTTGGGCGGGCGCATGGAGAGTTTCCTATGTCAGTTTCTGCTGCCAACGCTGTCCTATCGGTCAGCGGTATCGGCAAGACTTATGCGCAACCGGTGTTGACCGGCATCGACCTGACGCTGTTGCGCGGTGAAGTGCTGGCGCTCACCGGCGAGAACGGTGCCGGCAAGAGCACCCTGTCGAAGATCATCGGTGGCCTGGTCAGCCCCACCACAGGGCACATGCAGTTCAATGGTCAGGATTATCGTCCGGGCAGTCGCGCCCAGGCCGAGGATCTGGGCATTCGCATGGTGATGCAGGAGCTCAACCTGCTGCCGACCCTGTCGGTGGCCGAGAACCTGTTCCTCGACAACCTGCCCAGCAGTGGTGGCTGGATCAGCCGCCGGCAATTGCGCAAAGCGGCGATCGAGGCCATGGCCCAGGTCGGTCTGGATGCCATCGACCCCGACACCCTGGTGGGCGAGCTGGGCATCGGCCACCAGCAGATGGTGGAGATCGCCCGTAACCTGATCGGCGACTGCCATGTGCTGATTCTCGATGAGCCCACCGCCATGCTCACGTCCCGCGAGGTAGAAATGCTCTTCGAGCAGATCACCCGCCTGCAGGCCCGCGGCGTGTCGATCATCTATATCTCCCATCGCCTGGAAGAGCTGGCCCGGGTTGCCCAGCGTATCGCGGTATTGCGTGACGGCTGCCTGGTCTGTGTCGAGCCGATGGCCAACTACAACAGCGAGCAACTGGTGAACCTGATGGTGGGCCGCGAGTTGGGCGAGCACATCGACCTGGGCGAGCGCCGGATCGGCGCGCCGGCCTTGACGGTGAGCAACCTCAGCCGCTCGGACAAAGTCCGCGATGTGTCCTTCGAGGTCCGCAGTGGCGAGATCTTCGGGATTTCCGGGTTGATCGGGGCAGGGCGCACCGAGCTGCTGCGCCTGATCTTCGGTGCCGATGTCGCCGACAGCGGCACCATCGCCCTGGGCACCCCGGCGCGCCCGGTGAGCATCCGCTCGCCAGCGGATGCGGTGGCCAACGGCATCGCCCTGATTACCGAGGACCGCAAGGGTGAGGGGCTGCTGTTGACCCAGTCCATCAGCGCCAATATCGCCCTGGGCAACATGCCGGCGATTTCCAGCAGCGGCCTGGTCAATGGCCAGGACGAGGAGCATCTGGCGCGGCGCCAGATCGACGCCATGCGTATCCGCAGCTCCAGCCCGGCGCAACTGGTCAGCGAGCTGTCCGGTGGCAACCAGCAGAAGGTGGTGATCGGCCGCTGGCTGGAGCGCGACTGTTCGGTGCTGCTGTTCGATGAGCCGACCCGTGGCATCGATGTCGGCGCCAAGTTCGATATCTACGGCCTGTTGGGGGAGTTGACCCGGCAGGGCAAGGCCCTTGTGGTGGTGTCCAGCGACCTGCGCGAGCTGATGCTGATCTGCGATCGCATCGGCGTGCTCTCGGCCGGGCGGCTGATCGATACCTTCGAGCGCGACAGCTGGACCCAGGATGAACTGCTTGCCGCGGCATTTGCCGGCTATCAAAAACGAGATGCGCTGATCGATGACGCGGCGCCTAGGAATGCATCATGAAAACTGCAGCAAGCGGCAAGCGAGGCGGCCACTACTACGGCCTCGGCACTTACCTGGGGTTGGCGGGGGCGCTGCTGGGGATGATTGTGCTGTTCTCCCTACTCAGCAGTCATTTTCTGTCCTATGACACCTTCAGTACCCTGGCCAACCAGATTCCCGACCTGATGGTGCTGGCGGTGGGCATGACCTTCGTCCTGATCATCGGTGGCATCGACCTGTCCGTGGGCTCGGTACTGGCCCTGGCGGCGTCGACCGTCAGCGTGGCGATTCTCGGCTGGGGCTGGAGCGTGGTGCCCGCGGCGTTGCTGGGCATGGCTTGCGCGGCGCTGGCGGGAACGGTGACCGGTTCCATCACCGTGGCCTGGCGCATTCCTTCGTTCATCGTGTCTCTGGGTGTACTGGAAATGGCCCGCGGCGTGGCCTACCAGATGACGGGCTCACGCACCGCCTACATCGGTGACGCCTTCGCCTGGTTGTCGAATCCGATTGCCTTCGGCATTTCGCCGTCGTTTATCATTGCCCTGCTGATTATTTTCCTGGCCCAGGCGGTGCTGACTCGCACCGTGTTCGGTCGCTACCTGATCGGCATCGGTACCAACGAAGAGGCAGTGCGTCTGGCGGGGATCAACCCCAAACCCTACAAGATCCTGGTCTTCAGCCTGATGGGGTTGCTGGCAGGTATCGCTGCACTGTTTCAGATTTCTCGCCTGGAAGCGGCAGACCCGAACGCGGGCTCCGGTCTGGAGTTGCAAGTCATCGCTGCGGTGGTGATCGGCGGCACCAGCCTGATGGGCGGGCGCGGTTCGGTGATCAGTACCTTCTTTGGCGTCTTGATTATTTCCGTGCTGGCTGCGGGCCTGGCGCAAATCGGCGCATCCGAACCGACCAAGCGCATCATCACTGGTGCGGTCATCGTGATTGCCGTGGTGCTGGACACTTATCGCAGCCAGCGCGCCAATCGGCGGGTTTGATTCATGGCAACAATCAAGGATGTGGCGGCGCTGGCGGGGATTTCCTACACCACGGTGTCCCATGTGCTGAACAAGACGCGGCCAGTCAGTGAGGAAGTTCGGGTCAAGGTCGAGGCCGCTATCGCGCGCCTGGACTATGTGCCCAGCGCGGTGGCGCGTTCGCTGAAGGCCAAGACCACGGCTACCATCGGCTTGCTGGTACCCAACAGCCTCAACCCGTACTTCGCCGAGTTGGCTCGGGGGATCGAGGATTATTGCGAACGCAACGGCTACTGCGTGATCCTCTGCAACTCCGACGACAACCCGCAGAAGCAGCGCAACTACCTGCGGGTATTACTGGAAAAACGTATCGACGGGTTGATTGTCACCTCGGCCGGTGGCGACAGCGGCCTGGCCCAGGGGCTGGCCGGCGTGCGCACGCCGATGGTGATTGTCGACCGTGGGCTGGAAGGGGTGAACGCCGACCTGGTGCGTATCGACCACCAGCACGGTGCCTACCTGGCCACCCGACACCTGCTGGAGCTGGGGCATCGGGACATTGCCTGCATCGGCGGCCCGGGCAATACCAGTGTGGCGCAGATGCGCCTGGCGGGATTCCAGCAGGCGCTGCGTGAGGCCGGTGTCGAGGCGCCTGCCGAGCGCATCCTGGAAAGTGATTTCAGTAGCACTGGTGGTTATCGCGCAGCCGCGCAGTTGCTCGATGGCGGACAGCCGCCGAGCGCGATTTTCGCTGGCAACGACATGATGGGCATCGGGGTGCTGCGCGCGGCAGCGGAGCGCAATATCCGCGTGCCCAGCGAGCTTTCGGTGATCGGCTTCGACGACATCCTCATGAGCCGCTACGTCTACCCGGCGCTGACCACGGTCGGCCAGTCGATCCTGCAACTGGGGGAAACCGCGGCAGAGTTGCTGCTGCGGCGGATCGCCTGCCGGGAGCTGCCGGTCGACCAGCGCATCGTTACGCCGAATATCGTCTTGCGGGAGTCGACGGCGCCGCTCGGTGGCGCTTTCGCCGAATACCGCTGAACCCAACTGATTGAGTACCGATGTATGTCAGCAAAAGTAGTGGTAGTGGGTAGCCTCAACATGGACCTGGTGACTCGGGCCGAGCGCCTGCCCCGAGGGGGCGAGACGCTGATTGGCAAATCCTTCGCCACGGTATCCGGTGGCAAGGGCGCCAATCAGGCGGTGGCTGCGGCCAGGCTGGGAGCGCAGGTGTCGATGGTCGGCTGTGTCGGCGACGATGCCTATGGCGAGCAACTGCGAGGTGCCTTGCTGGCCGAGCAGATCGATTGCCAGGCGGTGAGTGTGGTCGAAGGCTCCAGTGGGGTGGCGCTGATCGTGGTGGATGACAGTAGCCAGAATGCGATTGTCATCGTCGCCGGCGGCAATGGCCAGCTCACTCCCGAGAAGGTCGCCGGGTTCGATGGGGTGCTGCAGGATGGGCAAGTCATCATCTGCCAGCTTGAAGTGCCGCTGGCGACTGTGGGCTACACCCTCAAGCGCGGGCGCGAACTGGGCAAGACGGTGATCCTCAATCCGGCGCCGGCCAGTGGCCCGCTGCCAGCGCAGTGGTATGGCGCGATCGACTACCTGATTCCCAATGAGAGCGAGGCTTCGGCCTTGAGCGGGGTAGCGGTGGACTCCCTGGAGAGCGCTGAAGTGGCTGCCAGTCGCTTGATCACTGCGGGTGCTGGCAAGGTGATCATCACCCTCGGTGCACAAGGCTCGCTGTTTGCCGATGGCCAGCGTTTCGAGCACTTCCCGGCGCCCAGGGTCAAGGCAATCGATACCACGGCGGCCGGGGACACCTTTGTCGGCGGATTTGCCGCGGCCCTGGCTGCCGGCAAGAGCGAAGCCGAGGCCATCCGCTTTGGCCAGGTGGCTGCGGCGCTGTCGGTGACGCGCGCCGGTGCGCAACCTTCCATTCCCACGCTGTCCGACGTTCAGGCGTTTATCCCTTCATGAAAAAGACACCTTTGCTCAACATTGCCCTGTCACGCTTGATCGCGTCCCTGGGCCACGGCGATATCGTGGTGATCGGCGATGCCGGCCTGCCGGTGCCCCCGGGCGTGGAGTTGATCGACCTGGCGCTGACCCACGGCGTTCCCGACTTTCTCACTACCTTGAAGGTGTTGCTCAGCGAGATGCAGGTGGAGCGTCATGTGCTGGCCGAAGAAATTCTGCTCAAGCAGCCTACGCCGCTGGCGGCGCTTGAAGGCATGACCGCCGGTGGTGAGCTGGGGCAGCGGCAGCTCATGAACCACGAGGATTTCAAGGTGCTCAGCCGCCAGGCCCGTGCGGTGATCCGCACCGGGGAGTGCCAGCCGTATTGCAATATCGCCCTGATTGCCGGGGTGACCTTCTAGGCCGCTGTCGGGCCTTTTTCCATCTTGCACAAGGAGTGCGCCATGCGCCGCTATGCTCAGTTGTTTCACCACTGGTTCCGGAGTCTGCTGCTTTTGTCTCTGCTCACTGCTACCGGCGCTCAGGCGGCGGAAAAAATCGATCTGATCATCGACACCGATCCGGGGGCCGACGATGTGGTAGCCCTGCTGTTCGCCCTGGCTTCCCCCGAGGAGCTGCAGATCCGCGCCCTGACCACGGTGGCGGGCAACGTGCGGTTGGACAAGACCTCGCGCAATGCGCGTCTGGCCCGTGAGTGGGCGGGGCGCGAGGAGGTGCCGGTATACGCCGGAGCGCCCAAGCCGCTGCTGCGTACCCCCATCTATGCCGAGAATATCCATGGCAAGGAAGGCATTTCCGGGGTGACGGTGCACGAGCCCAAGGCGCCTCTGGCCAAGGGCAATGCGATCAACTACCTGATCGATACGCTGCGGGCGGCCAAGCCCCACAGCATCACCATCGCCATGCTCGGCCCGCAGACCAACCTGGCGCTGGCGCTGATCCAGGCACCGGACATCACTCAGGGCATCAAGGAAGTGGTGGTCATGGGCGGTGCGCACTTCAACGGTGGCAACATCACGCCGGTGGCCGAGTTCAACCTGTTCGCCGACCCCCAGGCGGCCGAAGTGGTGCTCAAGAGCGGCGTCAAACTGACCTATCTGCCGCTGGACGTGACCCACAAGGTGCTGACCAGCGATGCGCGGCTGCAGAAGATCGCGGCGTTGAACAACAACGCCAGCAAGGTGGTGGGGGACATCCTCAACGAGTACGTCAAGGGTGACATGGAGCACTACGGTATTCCCGGCGGCCCGGTGCATGACGCTACAGTGATTGCCTACCTGCTCAAGCCCGAGCTGTTCACCGGTCGTCAAGCCAATATGGTCATCGACAGCCGCGAGGGGCCGACCTTCGGTCAGACCATCGTCGATTGGTACGACGGCCTGAAGCAGGAAAAGAACGTGTTCTGGGTTGAGAACGGCGATGCCCAGGGCTTCTTCGACTTGCTCACCGAGCGCCTGGCGCGTCTCAAGTAAACCTTGCCCCCGCAGGTACCTGCCTGCGGGGTTCTATTCCCGTTCCGGGTCCTGTACGCCCAGGTGGTCGGCCGGGTATTTCTCGAAGACTTGTTCAATGAAGGCTCGGGCGGACTGGGTGCCCAGTTCCTTGACCAGCAGGTCTATGCCAATGATCGCCAGCTCCTCCGGGCTCCCCGGGCTGTAGGAGCATTGGCCCTGGGGCCATTTGGCTTTGATGTCGGCGTCGATACTCACGGTGGCCATGAAAGTCTCACGAATTCGGATAAGGCGGGCGCCAGGGCAGGGCTCTGGGCGGGTAGTTGCTGCGTCGCAGAGTTAACCATGTTGCCGGGCGTTTGGCACTCCGACTTAGGCATCAGGCGAGTGCTGTGCGACACTGCGGCTTTTCCTGTGCTCAAGGAAGCCTCCGTGCAAATCGATTTGAACCAGCCTGATGCCCTGACCCTGGAGGCGGTGCGTCAGCTGCTGGCGTCTGCCAGCGACAACGTGCATACCCAGTTGCGCGTGAGCAAAACCGGAATTGCCTATATCTCTTCGGGGGTAGTGGGCGGTGCCGAGATAGAAGGTTTGCTGTTTCGCCTGGAAACCTGGGCGGCCGGCTCCGGGTATGTCGGCAAGGTGGCTGCCGCCGACGAGGTCTGGGTGATGCAGATCTTCAATGCGCTCAAACAGAACTGGCCCAAGCCGGCGTTCGACTACATCGACATCTATTGAGCGTCGTTCATATCCGGTGACGATTGTCCCGTGAAAGAGTGGCACCGGCTGAGGCAGACTTGCCCGCTGTTCACCTGATACGGCAAATGGCCATTTGTTTTGAAACCAAAAGCCAAATCGGCTGTCGCACGATCTCTGCTTAATTTTGAAAAGGAGGCTTCATGCCTTGGAAGCTCGCTTCATTCGGAACCTTGTTGGCCGCTCTCGTCCTTGGTGGGTGCAGCACTGGCGGGGCGACAAAGGAGCCTGTGGCCGCTGAGTCCGGGCACACTCGTTGTGAAGCATCGGCCGCCGAATTCGCTGTCGGCAAGAAGGCTTCTCCCGAGTTGCTCGAGCAGGCCCGTACACGCGCAGGCGCGCAGTACGCACGGTTCCTCAAGCCCAACGACATGATCACCCTGGAGTACCGCTCGGATCGCCTGAACCTGAACACTGATGCCGGCCTGGTGGTGACCCGGGTCAACTGTGGTTGAGGGCTGAGGCCTTTGGATCACGCATAAAAAACCCCGTCACATGGACGGGGTTTTTTTAGCTCGCTGAGAAATTACTCAGGGCGAACTTGTGCAGCTTGCATACCCTTTTGGCCTTTCTCAGCCACGAAGGAAACGGTCTGGCCTTCTTTCAGGCTTTTGAAACCGTCGCTTTCAATAGCTTTGAAGTGTACGAACAGGTCGTCACCGCCACCTTGAGGAGTGATGAAGCCGAAGCCTTTTTCATCGTTGAACCATTTTACGGTGCCGGTTTGGCGATTAGACATGGTGTATCTCCAAGAAACATATATTTTCAGTAGTGCTGTGCTGCTCAGGCCAACTGGGCACACCGAGCTATCATAGTCGAAATGTTCGGCTTGGGAGCCCCCCAGAGGCGCTCTTTGCCCGATGTACCTGTGTATTTTGCCATCTGAGTTGGCTGCAGGCCCCGGTTTAAGGGGCTTTGGCGTAAAACAGAGGGTAATAAAAAAACCCGTAAAAGCTGCGTAAATTGTGAAAAAGACCGCGTTTCAGGCTCTGTGGCGAGCACTGGCGCAGCCTGTTCCGGGCATCAGCAGCTTATTTGACCACCCGGCAAGCAGCGATGGCGTCCAATGCTCGGGTTCGCAGATCTGCGCTGGGTTGCTTGGTTTTGCTCATCAGCTCCTTGATCTCCTCGGTGGTGAATTTTTCATTTAGCTTGTCGGCGCCGCAGGCACAGTGCTTTTCGGCGCTCTTGGCGTCGATGTTCTGGCTGGCCGCCGCGGTGCAGTCCTTCATGTAGTCGGCGCGTGCTCCGGCAGGCCATGCCGCCTGTGCACTCAAAGGCAGTAGCAGGGTGAGCGGTGCGGCAAGGGCGAGCAGTTTGATAAGGCGCATGAGTCGGGTTCTCCTGAAGTCGGTAGCAAGGACGACGATTCTCCGGTTATTTGAGGCTCGACGTACATCTCAAGTTCACTTTCAACAATAAAAGACTGTAAACCAAGCTCGCGATAATTTGCTGCACGGCGATTGCGATGTATCTGTGCTAGCATGCCCGGCTTCGGTGTTTTCAAGCTTTGGGCCTTTTCTAGCCCTTGCCGTCTATGCCTCATTAATCTTGATGTGAACCCCAGTCACTCTGGTTCGGTTTTTCGGTTGGCCGCAAGGCTCTTGCCACTGTGAGGCAGGCGTTCGTAGCAGAACGGCCGGACCGAATCGCGTACTGGCTCATCCCAACCCACGTGACCTTTGGTAGGGGTCACCACTAGGAGAGGAGGCGCCATGCCCACTATTACTCTTCCCGACGGCAGTCAACGTTCATTCGATCACGCAGTATCCGTAGCCGAGGTCGCCGCTTCCATTGGCGCGGGCCTGGCCAAGGCCACATTGGCTGGCAAGGTCAACGGCAAGCTGGTCGACGCCTGCGACGTGATCGACGGCGATGCAACCCTGCAAATCATCACGCCAAAGGACGAAGAGGGGCTGGAGATCATTCGCCACTCTTGCGCTCACTTGGTGGGGCATGCGGTCAAGCAGTTGTATCCGACCGCGAAAATGGTCATCGGTCCGGTCATCGATGAAGGCTTCTATTACGACATCGCCTATGAGCGTCCTTTCACGCCTGAGGATATGGCCGCCATCGAGCAGCGCATGCAGCAGCTGATCGAGAAGGACTACGACGTGATCAAGAAGGTCACGCCGCGCGCCGAAGTGATCGAGGTGTTCAAGGCCCGTGGCGAGGACTACAAGCTGCGTTTGGTCGAAGACATGCCGAACGAGCAAGCGATGGGCCTGTACTACCACGAAGAATATGTCGACATGTGCCGCGGTCCGCACGTGCCGAACACGCGTTTCCTGAAGTCCTTCAAGCTGACCAAGTTGTCCGGTGCCTACTGGCGCGGTGATGCCAAGAACGAGCAGTTGCAGCGGATCTACGGTACTGCCTGGGCGGACAAGAAGCAGCTCGCTGCCTACATCCAGCGTATCGAAGAGGCCGAGAAGCGCGATCATCGCAAGATCGGCAAGCGCCTGGGCCTGTTCCATACCCAGGAAGAAGCGCCGGGCATGGTGTTCTGGCACCCTAATGGCTGGACCCTGTACCAGGTGCTCGAGCAGTACATGCGCAAGGTGCAGCGTGACAACGGTTACCTGGAGATCAAGACTCCGCAGGTGGTTGACCGCAGTCTCTGGGAAAAATCCGGGCACTGGGCCAACTACGCCGAGAATATGTTCACCACCGAGTCGGAAAGCCGCGACTACGCAATCAAGCCGATGAACTGCCCTTGCCACGTGCAGGTGTTCAATCAGGGCCTGAAGAGCTACCGCGAGCTGCCGATGCGCCTGGCCGAGTTCGGTGCCTGCCACCGTAATGAACCCTCGGGCGCTCTGCACGGCATCATGCGTGTGCGTGGCTTCACTCAGGATGATGCTCACATCTTCTGTACTGAAGACCAGATGCAGGCCGAGTCTGCGGCGTTCATCAAGCTGACCATGGATGTCTATGCCGACTTCGGCTTCAAGGACATCGAGATGAAGCTGTCCACTCGCCCTGAAAAGCGCGTGGGCTCCGATGATCTGTGGGATCGTGCGGAAAGCGCACTGGCAGCGGCTCTGGATAGCGCCGGCCTGCCATACGACCTGCAGCCGGGCGAGGGCGCATTCTACGGTCCGAAGATCGAGTTCTCGCTGAAGGACTGCCTGGGTCGTGTCTGGCAGTGCGGTACCTTGCAGTTGGACTTCAACCTGCCGATCCGTCTGGGTGCCGAGTACGTTTCCGAAGATAACAGCCGTAAGCATCCGGTGATGTTGCACCGGGCGATCCTCGGTTCCTTCGAGCGTTTTGTCGGGATTCTGATCGAGCATTACGAGGGTGCATTCCCTGCGTGGCTGGCTCCGACTCAGGCCGTGGTGATGAATATCACTGATAAACAGGCAGATTTTGCCCTCGAAGTGGAAAAAACACTCAATCAAAGCGGATTTCGTGCCAAGTCCGACTTGAGAAATGAAAAGATCGGCTTTAAAATCCGCGAGCATACTTTGCTCAAGGTTCCCTATCTCTTGGTTATTGGAGATCGGGAGGTCGAGATGCAGACTGTCGCTGTGCGTACCCGTGAAGGTGAAGACCTGGGCTCGATGCCTGTCGCCCAATTCTCGGCGTTCCTCGCACAAGCGGTTTCCCGGCGTGGTCGCCAAGATTCGGAGTAATTATTATTAAGCGTGATATGAGACAAGATAAACGAGCTGCACCGAAAGCCCCGATCAACGAGAATATCTCGGCACGCGAGGTTCGGTTAATTGGCGCTGACGGCGAGCAGATTGGCATCGTCTCGATTGATGAAGCGCTTCGTATAGCTGAAGAAGCCAAGCTGGATCTGGTGGAAATTTCCGCCGACGCAGTCCCACCTGTTTGCCGGGTGATGGATTACGGCAAGTCGATCTTCGAAAAGAAGAAGCAGATTGCTGCTGCGAAGAAGAACCAGAAGCAGATTCAGGTTAAAGAAATCAAGTTTCGTCCAGGGACGGAGGAAGGGGATTACCAGGTAAAACTGCGCAACCTGGTACGTTTCCTGAGTGACGGGGACAGGGCCAAGGTATCCTTGCGATTCCGCGGCCGTGAGATGGCCCACCAGGAGCTGGGGATGGAACTCCTCAAGCGGGTTGAAGCTGACCTGCAAGAGTACGGTTCGGTCGAACAGCATCCTAAGATGGAAGGACGCCAGCTGATCATGGTCATCGCCCCGAAAAAGAAGAAGTAATCAACAGGGCACGGCAGGCCTTCTGATTATGTTTATCAACTGAATGCGGAGTATCCGAACATGCCAAAGATGAAAACCAAAAGTGGTGCTGCTAAGCGGTTTCTGAAAACTGCTAACGGTATCAAGCACAAGCACGCTTTCAAGAGCCACATCCTGACCAAAATGTCGACCAAGCGTAAGCGTCAACTGCGCGGTAGCAGCTTGCTGCATCCGTCTGACGTGGCAAAAGTCGAGCGCATGCTGCGCCTTCGTTAATTTTTGGATCAAGAATAGAGGAAGTAACTCATGGCTCGTGTAAAGCGTGGCGTCATTGCCCGTAAACGTCACAAAAAAATTCTGAAACTTGCTAAAGGCTACTACGGCGCTCGCTCGCGCGTATTCCGTGTTGCCAAGCAAGCGGTAATCAAGGCAGGCCAATACGCCTACCGTGACCGTCGTCAGAAAAAACGTCAGTTCCGCGCTCTGTGGATTGCTCGTATCAACGCTGGTGCTCGTAATAACGGCCTGTCGTACAGCCGTCTGATCGCTGGCCTGAAAAAGGCGTCCATCGAGATCGACCGTAAGGTTCTGGCTGATCTGGCAGTGAACGAAAAAGCGGCGTTTGCTGCGATTGTCGAGAAAGCTAAAGCCACCTTGGCTTAAGTACCCCCGACAGTCATCCGGGCTCACCTTTCGTGAGCCCAGATGTTAAACGTCATAAATAGGGGAAGAGCCTTCAAGCTCTTCCCCTATTTTGTATCTGGAGTCTGTACATGGAAAACCTGGATGCGCTGGTTTCTCAAGCACTTGAGGCCGTGCAACACGCTGAAGACATCAATGCCCTGGAACAGATCCGGGTTCACTTCCTTGGCAAGAAGGGCGAGCTGACTCAGGTGATGAAGACCCTGGGCAACCTGCCTGCCGAAGAGCGTCCGCAAGTCGGTGCGCTGATCAACGTTGCCAAGGAGCGTGTAACAGAGGTTCTCAATGCTCGCAAAGCGGCTTTCGAGGAGGCGGAACTCAGCGCCAAGCTCGCCGCCGAGTGCATTGACGTCACTCTGCCGGGCCGTGGCCAGACCTCGGGCGGTCTGCACCCGATTACGCGGACCCTGGAGCGTATCGAACAGTTCTTCACTCATATTGGCTATGGCATCGCCGAAGGCCCTGAGGTTGAAGACGACTATCACAACTTTGAAGCGCTCAACATCCCAGGCCACCACCCGGCCCGGTCGATGCACGACACCTTCTATTTCAACGCGAACATGTTGTTGCGCACCCACACCTCGCCGGTACAGGTCCGCACCATGGAGTCGCAGCAGCCGCCGATTCGCATTGTCTGCCCAGGCCGTGTGTACCGTAGCGACTCCGATATCACTCACTCGCCGATGTTTCACCAGGTCGAAGGCCTGCTGGTCGATCGTGACATCAATTTTGCCGACCTGAAGGGCACGATCGAAGAGTTCCTGCGGGTGTTCTTCGAGAAGGAACTGGCGGTGCGTTTCCGTCCTTCGTACTTCCCGTTCACCGAGCCTTCCGCCGAAGTCGATATGGAATGCGTGATGTGCAGCGGTAAAGGCTGCCGGGTCTGCAAGCAGACTGGCTGGCTGGAAGTCATGGGATGCGGCATGGTTCATCCGAATGTGCTGCGTATGTCCGGGATCGATCCGGAAGAGTTCCAAGGCTTTGCCTTCGGCATGGGCGCCGAGCGTCTGGCCATGCTGCGTTACGGTGTCAATGACTTGCGCCTGTTCTTCGACAACGACTTGCGGTTCCTTGCGCAATTTCGCTAGTCGCGCGTCCGTAACGAATCTATTAGGAGAGCAGGATGAAATTCAGTGAACAATGGCTGCGCGGCTGGGTTAGCCCGCAGGTAAGTCGTGACGAGCTGGTAGCCCGTCTATCGATGGCCGGTCTTGAGGTCGACAGCGTAACGCCGGCCGCCGGTGATTTCAGTGGCGTGGTAGTGGGCGAGGTGTTGAGCACCGAGCAACACCCGGATGCCGACAAGCTGCGCGTTTGCCAGGTCAGTAATGGTTCGGAGACCTTCCAGGTTGTCTGCGGCGCGCCGAACGTGCGCCCGGGCCTGAAGGTCCCGTTCGCCATGATCGGTGCCCAGTTGCCGGGCGACTTCAAGATCAAGAAGGCCAAGCTGCGTGGAGTGGAATCCAACGGCATGCTGTGCTCCCAGGCTGAGCTGCAAATCGGTGAGGGCAATGACGGCCTCATGGAGTTGCCGGTCGATGCGCCGGTGGGTGAGGACGTTCGCACCTACCTGAGCCTGGACGATGCCAGCATCGAGGTCGACCTGACCCCTAACCGCGGGGACTGCCTGTCCCTGGCCGGCATGGCCCGTGAAGTGGGTGCCTTGTACGCGGCCAAGGTGCAGCGTCCGGAAGTGCCGGCGATTCCTGCGGCGCATGACGAAGTGCGTCCAGTGGAAGTGCTGGCTCCGGCTGCCTGCCCACGTTACCTGGGGCGTGTCGTCCGCAATGTCGACCTGTCCAAGCCTACTCCGCTGTGGATGGTCGAGCGCCTGCGTCGCGCCGATGTGCGCAGTATCGATGCTGCAGTGGACATCACCAACTACGTGATGCTCGAACTGGGCCAGCCGCTGCATGCCTTCGATCTCGCCGAGATCAATGGCGGCATCCGTGTACGAATGGCTGAAGAGGGCGAGAAGCTGGTATTGCTCGACGGTCAGGAAGTGACCCTGCGCAGCGATACCCTGGTGATTGCCGACCATACCCGAGCCCTGGCGATTGCCGGCGTGATGGGGGGGGAGCACAGTGGTGTCACCGCCAATACCCGTGACGTATTTCTGGAAAGTGCCTTCTTCGACCAGATCGCGGTTGCTGGCAAGGCGCGTTCCTATGGCCTGCATACCGATGCTTCCCATCGCTATGAGCGTGGTGTGGACTGGCAGCTTGCTCGCGAAGCCATGGAGCGGGCTACTGGCTTGCTGCTGGAAATCACGGGCGGCGACGCGGGGCCGATCATTGAAACGCTCAGCGAGCAGCATCTGCCATCCGTTGCGCCTGTCACCTTGCGCGCTGAACGCATCACTCAGATGCTGGGCATGGAAATCGACGGCCTCGAGGTAGAGCGTTTGCTCACCGCCCTGGGCCTGACTGTAACTGCCGATGGGGCAGGGCAGTGGCGTGTTGAGGTGCCGAGCCATCGCTTCGATATCAGTCTTGAGGTTGACCTGATCGAAGAGCTGGCACGTCTTTATGGTTACAACCGTCTTCCGGTTCGCTATCCGCAGGCTCGTCTGGCGCCTCAAGCCAAGGCCGAGGCCGAGGGTGACCTGCCTGCTTTGCGTCGTTTGCTGGTTGCTCGTGGTTATCAGGAAGCGATCACCTACAGCTTCATCGATCCGAAGCTGTTTGAACTGTTCAACCCAGGCGTCGAACCGCTGTTGCTGGCCAATCCGATTTCGGCCGACATGGCAGCCATGCGTTCCTCTCTGTGGCCGGGCCTGGTCAAGGCGCTTCAGCATAACCTGAACCGTCAGCAGGATCGTGTCCGCATGTTTGAAAGCGGCCTGCGTTTTGTTGGTCAGCTGGAAGGTTTGAAGCAGCAGCCGATGCTGGCAGGTGTTGTATGTGGCAGCCGCTTGCCTGAAGGCTGGGCGCAAGGTCGCGATGGCGTGGACTTCTTCGACGTCAAGGCGGATGTCGAGGCGGTACTGGGTTTTGCCGGTGCTCTTGATGCATTCACCTTTGTGCCGGGCAAGCATCCAGCGCTTCATCCTGGTCAGACGGCTCGCATCGAGCGTGATGGTCGTGAAGTCGGTTTCCTGGGGGCCATTCACCCAGAGCTGGCGAAGAATCTCGGCTTGGACCGCCCTGTCTATGTGTTTGAACTGGTCCTGAGTGAAGTGGCTCAAGGGCGTTTGCCGAAGTTCCATGAGCTGTCGCGCTTCCCGGAAGTGCGTCGCGACCTGGCATTGCTGGCGGATCGTGACGTGGCGGCCAGCGCCGTTCTGGACGTAATCCGTGAAAATGCAGGTGAGTGGCTGACAGACCTCAGGCTGTTTGACGTCTATCAGGGTAAAGGCATTGATCCTCATAGAAAAAGCCTTGCCGTCGGCTTGACCTGGCAGCATCCATCGCGCACTCTTAACGACGATGAGGTGAACTCTACGACGCAAAATATCCTCACCTCGCTCGAACAAAGGTTGAACGCCACGTTAAGGAAGTGACGTATGGGGGCTCTGACGAAAGCTGAAATGGCCGAACGTCTCTACGAAGAGCTAGGCCTGAATAAACGCGAGGCCAAGGAATTGGTCGAGCTATTCTTTGAAGAAATCAGGCACGCTCTCGAAGATAACGAACAGGTCAAATTGTCCGGTTTCGGTAACTTCGACCTTCGGGATAAACGCCAGCGTCCTGGCCGCAACCCGAAAACGGGTGAAGAAATCCCGATCACGGCGCGCCGTGTGGTCACCTTTCGTCCAGGGCAGAAGTTGAAGGCCCGAGTTGAGGCTTATGCTGGAACCAAGTCATAACGACGAGCTCCCGGTCATTCCGGGCAAGCGCTACTTCACCATTGGTGAGGTCAGTGAGCTCTGTGCGGTCAAGCCGCATGTGCTGCGTTATTGGGAGCAGGAGTTTCCTCAACTCAACCCCGTCAAGCGCCGCGGAAATCGCCGGTATTATCAGCGCCAGGATGTGCTGATGATCCGGCAGATCCGCGCGTTGCTTTATGACCAGGGGTTCACCATCGGCGGGGCGCGTCTGCGTCTTTCCGGTGATGAGGCCAAAGACGATACGACCCAGTACAAGCAACTGATCCGTCAGATGATCTCTGAGCTGGAAGATGTGCTTGTGGTGCTAAAAAAGTAATTCTCTGTTTTAAATACTTCCACTTTTCAAAAGCTTGCGGTATATTCCTCAACGTTTCCTGAGAAGTGAAACAGATTTCACGCCTAGTCGGGGCGTAGCGCAGTCCGGTAGCGCACTAGCATGGGGTGCTAGGGGTCGAGTGTTCGAATCACTCCGTCCCGACCATATTCCTAAAAGAGATCAAGCACTTAGCGGCTTGATCTCTTTTTCCGTTTAGAGGCGGTGCAAACTGATTGCGCTGGCGGTAGTTGCATTTCGGGCCCCAGTGGTTTTCTCATCGTTCCGTTGGGCATTTAGATAGAGACGCAAACAGCTCTCTGTCACAGGTCGGTACCCCCTTTCTCCTCCCATTCCTATACCAGGCTGGCATTCATTGGATGTTCGGTGTGGTCATGGCTGTTGTAGTGGCCGTCATTCCACGCTGCACACCCAACGATGATTATTCCGGTATGGCGCACGAATGAAGGTCGCATCCGTAAGCAGGATCATGCCTTTGTCCTGCAGGACTTCAGTCAATTCAACAAGTGTCTCTGCTTCGATAGTCATTGCTGTTACCTCGTCAGATTTACAGTGTTCATAGTTGTGGACTGAATCCGCGCTCGTGGAATTCAATTTTTCTGCGCGGTTGATTGGGTTCCCAAGGCGTAGCTATGACCGGGTTCCAATCTGGGGCTTGGTGCCCGGATTGATGAGCGGGTTCGGCCTGCCTTGCTAGGTTTCGGCTCGATGGGGGGAGGGCGCACGGGTGGCAACTACTCCTGCCACGTCCATGACTTGGCGCTTGTTACGGCTGGCTCACGCAGACTAGTGGAGGGTGGCAATGCGCCGGTTTTCGCCAATCCTGATTCGGTCCAGCGCTCGGTTGAGTGCGTCCAGGGCATTGAGCAAGGCTTGTGCCTCGGTTTCCCTACCCTGACCCCAGAGGCGCTCGGCCATCTTGTTCAAGGCCTGGATGGAGCGCTCGATATCGGCGGCAGTGACTGCCTTGGCATCCTCCGGCTCTTTTCTAGGCATGGGCTGAGGCCTCGATTGTGGTTTGCTGGCGAACTGGATGATGGGTTTGCCAGTGTTCGATGGAGGGCTGTTTCCGGTTTGGTCTGGCGAGATTCATGGAAGGCCTGTCACTGACGACATTTCAAGGCCGCGGCTTGTATGTCGGAGGCGCTACTGACGTTGACGACGCTCATGCTGTCGGCGCCAAGTTCGGCTGCTTTATTGAAGGCCATATTCAGCGCGTCCCCATTGGAGGAGCCCTTCACGGTAAATGCCGTCAGAACCTTGCAGGCCTGTGCCGAGGAGGCCGTCACCAGATCGACCTGCCTTCCTGCTTCCGTCAGTTGTGTGGTGCAAGCCGAGACCGAAGCCGTAGCGACGACAAGCAAGACAAGGCCACGCAGATTACGCATCACTGAACACTCCTGTCGACGAGGTTGTCGGCCTATCCCGGCCAGCCAGCCCCGGGCAATCATCGCGAGTACATCGCCCACCAGAACACATGGCCCAGGATCGAGATCTGCTGTTCCTGGATTTCGGCGAAGCTATAGTCTTCGTCTGGATGTTCATCCCGATTGAAGCTGCGCAGGCGCAGCCCGACCGGCAAACGGTAAACCTGCTTCACGCGCAACTGGCCATTGTGGTTGAGTGCATACATCTCCCCGTCGACTACATCCTTCAGGGCATTCCTGCCGACGTTCACGCCAACGGTTGCGCCGTCGCGCAGCACCGGGACCATGCTGTTGCCGCTGACCGACACGCACTTGGCGTTGTTGAACTGTACGCCGTTCTGACGCAGATCTTTCTTGAAGAAGCGCAGCCGGGCGGTATCGCTTTCTTCGATGACAAACCGGCCCGAGCCTGCAGCCAGCTCCACCTCGTGAAGAAAGGGGACGTAGACCTCGTTGTCATCGAGCGGGGTCGCATCGTCCCAGGTCTCGATATCGTCCAAATGCACGCTTGGCTGGGTGCGTGCCGATGCGGTATCCGCGGCCTTGAGCATTTCTCCAACGCCTTCAGCGAGCCACATGGAGGAAACGCCGCATACCGAGGCAATCTGGGCGACAAAGGCCGTGGCCTTCGATTTGCCACGTTCCAGGTCGGAGATTGAGGTTTGGGTCAGGCCGGCACGTTCAGCGAGCTCTGTTTGATTGAGCTGGGCGTGGCGACGAGCTGTTTTGAGTCGATCTTTAAATTCCATCCGCCCAGTATTACGGGGGTTCCCATAAGCTTGCAAATGGGTATTCCTATATTGTACTATATGGGTGTTCCCGTAAGGGCGTCAGGCAGATAATCAAATGGATTTGCAGATGTTAAAAGAATGCAGATGTGGAAGTTGCAATCGACTTCTCGCTCGAGTGGGCGAGTTTACTGAGCTCCAGATCAAATGTTCCCGCTGTGGAACCTTGAATCATGTAAAAGCCGCGAGTCTCGAGCTATCGCCAGGAGCGGCCAGGTGTGACAGCGGCGTCGGTCATTGAGCCTGTGATGCAACGGCTCGTCCGGGCCAGAGGCCCGAACTGCTGTTGCATGACGGTTCCAGGCCGCGCGTAGCGCTGTCGCAGTCATTATTGGAATGGGTGGAGCTCTCACGCCGTGGCGGTCATAACTGCGCGTTGAAGCTATCGCCCCCTTCGTGAAAGCCAAGAGCTTCGATTTCCTCGCCTTTGAGCGACATGCAGGCGGAATCCTCCGCATCCATCATTCGACTCAATAGGTAACAACATGGCTTGGATTCGATACGACTTTACCGATAACGGCTCTTCTGTACTGCCGGCTCGCTACTACATGGCGCCGAACCAGTATCTTCAATCCCC
>ERZ1032215.6-NODE-6-length-36055-cov-10.721056_pt1 | contig 36055 bp, 26 predicted proteins | sample MGYA00518043_ERZ1032215 | MGnify/ENA primary metagenome ERZ1032215 (study PRJEB33718, sample SAMN03160146) | human skin metagenome | collected 2014-02-25 | study: EMG produced TPA metagenomics assembly of the PRJNA266117 data set (Human skin bacterial metagenome and... | reverse complement strand
GGCAAGCGCCGCAACGGTCGTATCCTCAAGCTGATGGGCCACCACGGTCTGCACCGCGTAGACGTTGAAGAAGCCGCTGCCGGCGACATCGTCTGCATCAGCGGTTTCGACGAGCTGTTCATCTCCGACACCCTGTGCGACCCGACCGCTGTTGAAGCGATGAAGCCGCTGACCGTCGACGAGCCAACCGTTTCCATGACCTTCCAGGTCAACGACTCGCCATTCTGCGGTAAAGAAGGCAAGTTCGTGACCTCCCGTAACATCAAGGAGCGTCTGGACAAGGAGCTGCTGTACAACGTTGCTCTGCGTGTCGAAGAAGGCGACTCGGCCGACAAGTTCAAGGTTTCCGGCCGTGGTGAGCTGCACCTGTCGGTACTGATCGAAACCATGCGTCGCGAAGGTTTCGAAATGGGCGTTGGCCGTCCTGAAGTGATCATCCGTGAAGTTGACGGCGTGAAGCAGGAACCGTTCGAAAACGTCACCATCGACATCCCTGAAGATTCCCAGGGCAAGGTCATGGAAGAAATGGGCCTGCGTAAGGGCGACCTGAGCAACATGGTTCCGGATGGCAAGGGCCGTGTACGCCTGGAATACAACATTCCAGCCCGTGGTCTGATCGGTTTCCGTAACCAGTTCCTGACCCTGACCAACGGTGCAGGCATCCTGACCTCGATCTTCGATCGCTACGCTCCGATGAAGTCCGGCCACATGTCCGGCCGTCAGAACGGCGTACTGGTATCGGTAGAAACCGGCAAGGCCCTGACCTACTCCCTGGAAACCCTGCAGGCGCGCGGCAAGCTGTTCGTCGAGCACGGCCAGGAAATCTACAACGGTCAGATCGTTGGTCTGAACAGCCGTGACAACGACCTGGGTGTGAACCCAACCAAAGGCAAGAAGCTCGACAACATGCGTGCTTCGGGCAAGGACGAAACCATCGCCCTGGTTCCACCGGTCCGTTTCACCCTGGAACAGGCTCTGGAATTCATCCAGGACGACGAGCTGTGTGAAGTGACTCCTAAGTCCATCCGTCTTCGCAAGAAGATCCTGGACGAAGGCGAGCGTACTCGCGCTGCCAAGAAAGCCAAGAACTGAGTCTTTAGTTCCGGCTGAATGAAAACGCCCCCGGCCTTGCGGCCGGGGGCGTTTTTTTTGATCTGTGAAAAAGCTCGGGTCCTGTCGCCGCTGCCGAGCCTGCGAGGCTGCGCTCGACCGCGTAGCGGTCGTAAAACGGTGTATCTGAAACTCTGCAGTGGCCCGTACTGCGGCGGCTTTGCAGCCGTTCGCAGCCTCGCCAAGGCTCGGCAGCGGCTACAGGGCGGCAGGGTTACATGGGGAACGGGGTTGCAGGCGCAGGCCGGGGCTCAGAAGCGTTCCAGGGTCCGGCTGCTGGTATTGGTCGGGCGCACCTGAGGCTTGGGCTTGTAGGCGCAATAACCCGGGCGCGGGCCGATCTTCGGATGGTTGCGGCAGGTGTCCGGGCGCTTGTCATAAATGGTGCACAGGCGGCTTTTACGATCCAGATACAGGCAGTCGTTGTTGCTCATGCGCTGCAGGGTGAAGATTTCCGACTTCTGGTTGTAGCGCTCGACGATGCCTTCCTTCTGCAGGCGCTTGGCGATGTTCTTCGCCGGCTCGCCGCGTTCGAATTCATCGACGATGCCGATGCGGATCAGGTCCTTGATCTTCACTTCCACCGGCAGTGTGCAGCAGCTGGACATGCAGGAGCCGCACATGGGGGCGGTGTACTTGGCCCAGGTATCGAGACGATCGATTTCCGCGGCGGCGATCAGGTTGGACTTCATCAAGGTCATTTCCGGCAGGTGTTCCAGGGCGCGCGATCATACCGGGACTGGTGGATTTTTGAACGACTTTAGGTCGGATTTTTCTTCATGTGGCGCCGAACAATACCTGGCGGCACGGCAACTGCATCCTTTTCTCCCGCTGGCGCAGAAGACTCCCTGTTTAGCCGAGCCATTTGAAATAGCGCCGAACCAGAGCCTTCGCCTCGTGTCAGACCGACTAGGCTCAGACAATTCCATGCTCACTGTGTATCTCGTCAGAGGTCGTATCGATGACTCAGGAACCCCTTGTTCGCGACGCTGAGGTGGCCGCTTTTCGCGAAGCCGTCTTGACCAAACTCACCTACGCGGTAGGCAAAGACCCGGATCACGCCTTCGACCACGACTGGTTCGAAGCCATTGCCCTGGCCGCGCGGGACCACATGGTCGACCACTGGATGGATCACACGCGGCAGATCTACCGCAAGGGCCAGAAGCGGGTGTACTACCTGTCCCTGGAGTTCCTTATCGGCCGCCTGCTGTTCGACAGCCTGAGCAACCTCGGGCTGCTGGAGGTGGCCCGCGAGGCCCTCACCGACCTGGGGGTGGACCTGGAGCGCATCCGCCTGCTGGAGCCCGATGCGGCTTTGGGCAACGGTGGCCTGGGGCGCCTGGCGGCGTGCTTCATGGAAAGCATGTCGACCCTGGGCATCGCCGGCCACGGCTACGGCATCCGCTACGAACACGGCCTGTTCCGCCAGGCCATCGTCGATGGCTGGCAGCAGGAGCAGACCGAGCACTGGCTGGATTTCGGCAACCCCTGGGAGTTCGAGCGCCCCGAGGTGATCTACTCCATCGGCTTTGGCGGCAGTGTCGACACCGTGACCGACGAGGCGGGCAACACCCGGCAGGTCTGGTGGCCGGCGGAAACGGTGCGCGCGGTGGCCTACGACACCCCGGTGGTGGGCTGGCGCGGGGCCAGCGTCAACACCTTGCGCCTGTGGCGGGCACGGGCCATGGAAGACCTGCACCTGGAGCGCTTCAATGCCGGTGACCACCTGGGCGCGGTAGCCGAAGTGGCCCGGGCCGAGAGCATTTCCCGGGTGCTGTACCCGGCCGACAGCACCGAGGCCGGCCAGGAGCTGCGCCTGCGCCAGGAATATTTCTTCGTCTCGGCGTCGCTGCAGGACCTGCTGCGCCGCCACAAGAACATGCACGACTCGGTGCTCAGCCTCGGCGAGCACGCGGCGATCCAGCTCAATGACACCCACCCGTCGATCGCCGTGGCCGAGCTGATGCGCCAACTGGTCGACCTGCACGGCATCGCCTGGGACGCGGCGTGGCAGATCACCGTGGAAACCCTCTCCTACACCAACCACACCTTGCTGCCCGAAGCCCTGGAAACCTGGCCGGTGGGCCTGATGGAGCGCATGCTGCCGCGGCACATGCAGATCATCTACCTGATCAACGCCCAGCACATCGACTCGCTGCGGGCCAAGGGCCTGCACGATTTCGACGTGCTGCGGGCGGTGTCGCTGATCGAGGAAGACAACGGCCGCCGGGTGCGCATGGGCAACCTGGCGTTTCTCGGCTCCCACAGCGTCAACGGCGTGTCCGGGCTGCACACCCAGTTGATGCGCAGCACGGTGTTCTCCGAGCTGCACAAGCTGTACCCCGAGCGCATCAACAACAAGACCAACGGCATCACCTTCCGCCGCTGGCTGTACCAGGCCAACCCGCAACTCACTGAAATGCTGGTGGAGGCCCTGGGCCCCGAGCTGCTGGACAGCCCCGAGGAACTGCTCAGGGGGCTCGAACCCTTTGCCGAGAAACCGGCCTTTCGCAAACAGTTCGCCGAGCAGCGCCTGCACAGCAAGCGCGCCCTCGCGGCGATCATCCATGAGCGCCTGGGAATCGCGATCAATCCGGCGGCAATGTTCGATGTGCAGGTCAAGCGCATCCACGAATACAAGCGCCAGTTGCTCAACCTGTTGCACACCGTGGCGTTGTACCAGGCGATCCGCGCCGAGCCGGAAACCGACTGGGTGCCGCGGGTGAAGATCTTCGCCGGCAAGGCTGCCGCCAGCTATCACCAGGCCAAGCTGATCATCAAGCTGACCAACGACATCGCCCGTACGGTGAACAATGACCCCACGGTGCGCGGTTTGCTCAAGGTGGTGTTCTTGCCCAACTACAACGTCAGCCTGGCGGAAAGCATCATTCCTGCCGCCGACCTGTCGGAGCAGATCTCCACCGCCGGGTTCGAGGCCTCGGGCACCAGCAACATGAAGTTCGGCCTCAATGGCGCGTTGACCATCGGCACCCTGGACGGCGCCAACGTGGAGATGTGCGAGCAGGTCGGCGCGGAGCACATGTTCATCTTCGGCCTCAGTGCCCAGCAGGTGGAGGCGCGCAAACGCAATGGCGAGTTCAGCGCGGTGCCGGACATCGCCGCCTCCCATCGGCTGAACGATGTGCTGCAGGCGATTCGCGGCGGGGTGTTCTCCCCGGACGATCCGTCGCGCTATACCGCGCTGATCGATTCGCTGATCGATTACGACCGGTTCCTGGTCTGCGCCGATTTCGACGCTTACTGGAACGCCCAGGCTCGGGTCGAGGAGCGCTGGCACGACTCCAAGGAATGGTGGCGTTCGGCGGTGCTCAACACTGCGCGCATGGGCTGGTTCTCTTCGGACCGGACCATCCGTGAATACGCTACGGAGATCTGGAAGGCCCTGGAATGAGGCCCCTGAGAAAATTCTAGAAGTGTGTACAAGGCCCAGCGTTTGTTGGGCCTTGCCGATATACTGGGCAGCGTTTTGCCTCCCCGGCGGTGTCTTTTGGCTGGTGTCCGGCTTCCAAGCGGGGAGGGGCCTTTACCGGTTTGCCGGCGCGGGCACCCATACGGTTGCACCCGTCCGTCAATGGACTGCTTAGGGATATCGACACATGCAATGGATATTCATGCTGCTGGGAGGGGGACTGGGCTGGCTCCTTGACGAGTCCTTCAGCGACGCCCTGATTGGCGCGGTCTCGGGCTTGGCCATCGGCCTGGCGATTCGTTCCGACGCCTTGCATCGACAAGTTGTCGACCAGCATCGTGAGCTGGAGAAGGCAAAGAAGGCCCTCGCTACCCTGGGCCAGCGCCTTGCCCTGCTGGAAAGCACCGGCGGCCCCGCTGCCGAACCCGCCTCAGAACCCCAGGCCAGCGCCCCGCTGGCCGAGGCAGGCAGCGGCATGAGCGCCGCGCCGGAACTTGCAGACCTTCCCGAATTCATTCTTGAGGAAGTCCAGCCCGTGGAGCCGGCGCCGGCTGCCCCCGAGCTGGTCTGGGAGTTGCCCGCGGCAGCGAGCCCTGCCGCCTCCGTGGAGGCCAGCCAGCCGGTGCCGGAGTCGGTATGGCAACCCCAGCCCCAGGCGCCGGCCCGTGAGTCCGTAGCTGCGCCTCGGGAACCCAACCTGATCGAGCGCGCCCTGAGCGGCGCGCGCAACTGGCTGTTTGGCGGCAACACTGTGCTGCGGGTCGGCGTGGTGCTGTTGTTCCTTGGCCTGGCTTTCCTTCTGCGCTACGCCACCGAAGGCATGGTGGTGCCGCTGGAGCTGCGCTACGCCGGGGTTGCGGCCTGCTCCCTGGGCCTGCTGGGCCTGGGCTGGTGGTTGCGGCGGCGCAACAGCAGCTACGCCCTGATGCTCCAGGGCACCGGTATCGCCGTGCTGTACCTGACGGTGTTCGCGGCGATGCGCCTGCATCCGTTGCTCGACCCTTCCGCGGCCCTTGGCCTGTTGGTGGCGGTCACCGTGTTTTCGGCGATCCTGGCCATTACCCAGGACGCCCTCAGTCTGGCGGCCGCTGCAGCCCTGGGCGGCTTTGCCGCACCGATCCTGACGTCCACCGGCGCCGGCAGCCATGTGGCACTGCTCAGTTACTTCGCCCTGCTCAATGCAGGCATCCTGGCCATTGCCTGGTTCAAGGCCTGGCGCCTGCTGAACCTGATCGGCTTTGTCGGCACCTTCGGTATCGGCTTTGCCTGGGGCCTGCGCTCCTACACGCCGGAGCTGCTGTGGAGCACCGAGCCCTTCCTGATCCTGTTCTTTGTCATGTACCTGGCCATCGGCCTGCTGTTCACCCGGCGCAAGCTGCTGGAAATGCCCGACGCACCGGCGGATGACAGCCGCCAGGCGCTGCTGCACTGGTCTGCGCGCAAGGGTGACTACGTCGACGGCAGCATGCTCTTCGGCCCGCCCCTGGTGGGCTTCGGCCTGCAACTGGCGCTGGTCCAGCACCTGGAGTTCGCCGCTTCCTTCAGTGCCCTGGCCCTGGGCCTGACCTATATGGTCCTGGCCCGGCTACTGATGGGCGGCCGCGCCCTGTTGCTGGGTGAAACCTGCCTGGCCCTGGGCGTGATCTTCGCCAGCCTGGCGATCCCTCTAGGCCTGGATGCGCGCTGGACCTGCGCCGCCTGGGCCGTGGAAGGGGCGGGAATCTTCTGGCTCGGCCTGCGCCAGCAACGGCCGCTGGCCCGGGCGTTCGCCCTGCTGCTGCAACTGGGGTCGGCCCTGGCCTTCCTCAGTAAGCTGCAGCCTGGCGCTACCAGCCTGCTGGATGGCGCGCCGCTGGGGGCGTTGCTGCTGGGCGTCGCGCTGCTGTTCAGCTTCGACCAGTTGCGGCGGGCGCAGAAGACCCAGGTAGCGAGCTGGGAGCAGGGCATTGCGCCGATCCTGGCGGTGGCCGGGCTGGCTTTCCTGTACCTGCTGGCGCCGTTGTTCCTGTTCACCCAGGGCACCGCCATCAGCTGGGCGGTGGCCGGGTTGGCGACGCTGTTTGTCGGCCTGCGCCTGCAATCGCGGACGTTCCTGTTCACCGCCTTCGCCGTGCAGCTGTTGGGCGGTGCGCTGTTCCTGATGCGCCTGCAAGGTGCGGACGGTGATGCCGGTGCGGTGTTCAACGCCGGCTGGAGCGGGCTGATGAGCGCTTCGCTGATTGGCCTGGCGCTGATCGGCGGCATGCTCCTGGCAGCCCGCAATGACATGGTGCGCAGCGATCCGCGGCTGCTGCGGGGCTTGTCCCTGGTACTGCTGGCCGGCCTGATGATGATCAACCTGGCGGTGCTGTTCGTCCTGCCCTGGAGCACGGCCAGCGGCGTCTGGGCCGCCAGTGGCCTGCTGATCATCTGGCTCAGCCTGTATCTGCAGCAGCGGGCCAGCTTTGTCTTCGGCCTGGTGCTCCAGGTGATTGGCGGCAGCACTTTCCTGCTGGCCGGTTCGGGTTGGTATTTCGTCGCGGCGGACGCTGCGCGGCCTCTGGCCAATGGCGATTTCTGGACGCCGATGGTCCTGGCCCTGGCGGCCCTGGTGGGCGCCTGGCGCCTGCAGCGGGGCAACCATGGTTCGGCCTTCGATACCTTGAGCCTGGGCCATCTGTCCGATCTGTTGCTGGCCTGGGGCGCGTGCTGGTGGGCCTTTACCTGGCTCAAGGAAGTGCTGCGCTTCGCCCCGGCCCATTGGCAGGCCAGCCTGCTGTTGCTGATCAGCGCGGCTAGCGTGTTGCTCTGGGCGCTGCTGGCGGTACGTTTGAAATGGTCGTCCCTGGGCCTGTTGTGCAGCCTGTTGATACCGGCCGCGGGTCTGGTGCTCCTGGCTTCCTGGGCTCCGCGCTATCACCCGGCGGCGGATTTCGGCTGGCTGGCCTGGGCCCTGTTGTTCGCCGTGCACTTCTTCAGCCAGCGGCGCCTGGCGTCGCAGCTGCCGGCACGGGTGGCGAGCATCGCCCATGTGCTGGGCTGCTGGTTGCTGATCGGCGTGCTGGCGCTGGAGCTGCGTTATGGCCTGCTGCTGTTGTCCGAGCAGTACAACGCCTGGCGCTGGCTGGGCTGGGCGATCCTGCCGAGCCTGTACCTGGTGGCGATGGCCGCGCCGCGCGCCTGGCCGTGGCCGGTTTCTGCCCACTCCCGCGAGTACCGCCTGTATGCCGCGCTGCCCCTGGCGGTGCTGATGCTCGGCTGGTTCTGGCTGGCGAATATCTTCAGCGATGGCCGGGCCGAACCACTGCCTTACCTGCCGCTGCTCAACCCGCTGGAACTGGGGCTGCTGTTCGCGCTGTTCGGCGTCTATGTCTGGTCGCGCAGCGCGGTGCGGGAACTGGCGATCCGTGCCGACTACGCCGAGCGTGCCACGCAACTGGTGGCGGGGCTGTCGCTGTTCGCCTTCTTCACCGTGCTGGTGATGCGGGCGGCGCACCATTGGAGCGGCGTGCCGTTCCAGGCGGATGCGTTGCTGGAATCGATGATGGTCCAGGCCGGGCTGTCCATCGTCTGGACCCTGATTGCCCTGAGCCTGATGATCGGCGGCCACCTGCGTCATCGCCGTGAAGTCTGGCTGATCGGCGCAGTGCTGATTGCCGTGGTGGTGGCCAAGCTGTTCCTGGTGGAGTTGAGCAACCGTGGCGGGCTGGCGCGGATCGTCTCGTTCATCGGGGTGGGAGTATTGCTGCTGGTGGTGGGCTATTTCGCCCCATTGCCGCCCAAGCGCGCCGAGGCGCAAGCCGAGCCCGGCAAACCGTTGAATGAAGGAGTGTCATCGTGAGTGCGAAGCTGAGCCTGGGCTGGTTGGGGGCTGTGGGACTGTGTGTGGCGTTGTCCGCCGTGGCCCAGGACAAACCGGGGGACTTCAAGTCCCTGGCACCCCTGAGCCTGAGCGGCGAGGGGCCCTGGTATCGCCTGGAACTGCCGTTGGCGGTGCAACTGCACGCCAGCCAGACCGACCTGCGGGATATCCGTGTGTTCAACGCTGCCGGTGAGCCCCAGGCCTATGCCCTGGCGCGCCAGCAGGCGCAGACCACCGAGCAGCACACGCTCAGCGATGTGAAGTGGTTCCCGTTGTACAGCTCGGCAGATGCCGCCGACAGCACCCCCAGCGTGCGGGTGCAATCCACCAGCAATGGCACGCTGGTGGAGGTTCAGCCCTCCACTCAACTGGAGGCCGGCGAGGAGGTCCTGCGTGGCTGGTTGCTGGATGCCAGCGCAATCAAGGCTCCGTTGCAGCAACTGGTGCTGGACTGGACCAGCGAACGCGACGGCTTCCAGCGGTTCAGCATCGAAGCCAGCGACGACCTGCAACACTGGCAGCCCTGGGGCGAAGGCCAGGTGGCGCGCCTGTCGTTCGCCGACGAGCGGGTCGAACAGCATGAAGTGGCCTTGCCCGGGCAGACGGCGCGCTACCTGCGCCTGTTATGGAACGCCCCGCAAACGGCGCCGGTGCTGACTTCGGCGCAATTGCAAAGCAGTACCACCAGCAGCCTGCCCTCGCCGCTGGTGTGGTCGCAGCCCCTGAAGGGCAGCAGTGCCAAGGCCGGCGAGTACACCTGGCAGCTGCCTATGGGTTTGAACCTGGAACGGGTGCGCATTGCCCTGACCCAGGCCAACAGCCTGGCTCCGGCCACGCTTTATGGGCGCCGAGAAAGCAGCCTGCCGTGGCAGCCCCTGGGCAATGGCCTGCTGTACCGCCTGACCCAGAATGGCCAGGACGTGCAGCAGAACGAACTGCAACTGCCGGGGCAGACCGTGCAGCAACTCAGGCTGGTGGTGGATGAGCGTGGTGGCGGCCTGGGCGCCGAGGCCCCGAGCCTGGAGTTCGCCGTGCGTGGCACCCAACTGGTGTTCCTGGCTCGGGGAGCCGGCCCTTACACCCTGGCCCTGGGCAACCCCACCGCGAGCGCGGCCAACCTGCCGCTGGCGACCCTGATCCCCGACTACAGTGCGCAACGCCTCAAGCAGTTGGGCCAGGCCAAGGTCGAGGGTGCGGCGCAGCTGGCCTCGGCCACTGTCGCTCCTGCCGCTGCCGTGGCGGCAGGCGGGCCGGACTGGAAGAAGATCGGCCTGTGGGCCGTATTGCTTCTCGGGGTGCTGGCCCTGGCCGGCATGGCCTTCAGCATGTTGCGCAAACCCGCGGCCTGAGGCGGGCAGGTGTGGCGAGGGACCAAGCTCCCTCGCCACCAAGGTCCATCGTGCCCGGGGTTTTTGACTACGCTGAAACCGGCGCCTGAACTCTAACTGGCGGTTCCCTGTCTGAGAGGAGGAAATGCGCCTCGACTCGCGTTAAACTGCGCGGGTTTTTAGCCCCCCATTCCTCCGGAGCCTTCCATGTCCCGCGTTACCCTGAGTCGCTATTTGATTGAGCAGACCCGCAGCAACAACACTCCTGCCGATCTGCGCTTCCTGATCGAAGTGGTGGCGCGTGCTTGCAAGGAGATCAGCCACGCCGTTTCCAAGGGCGCCCTGGGCGGTGTCCTGGGCAGCATGGGCACGGAAAACGTGCAGGGCGAAGTGCAGAAGAAGCTCGACGTGATCTCCAACGAGATCCTGCTCGAAGCCAACGAATGGGGCGGCCACCTGGCCGGCATGGCGTCCGAGGAAATGGACAATGCCTACCAGATCCCGGGCAAGTACCCCAAAGGCGCCTACCTGCTGGTATTCGACCCGCTGGACGGCTCCTCGAACATCGATATCAACGCACCGGTCGGCACCATTTTCTCGGTACTGCGCTGCCCGAACGAGTACCTGAGCCAGAACGAAGCCCTGAATGAAAAGGCCTTCCTGCAGCCGGGCACCCAGCAGGTCGCCGCCGGTTACGCCATCTACGGCCCGCAGACCATGCTGGTGCTGACCCTGGGCGACGGCGTCAAAGGCTTCACCCTGGACCGCGAAATGGGCAGCTTCGTCCTGACCCACGAAGACATCAAGATTCCGGAATCCACCCAGGAATTCGCCATCAACATGTCCAACGAGCGTCACTGGGAAGCCCCGGTCAAGCGCTACGTGGAAGAACTGCTGGCGGGCGACACCGGCCCGCTGAAAAAGAACTACAACATGCGCTGGGTCGCGGCGATGGTGGCTGACGTGCACCGTATCCTGACCCGGGGCGGCCTGTTCATGTACCCACGGGACAGCCGCGAGCCGGAAAAACCGGGCAAGCTGCGCCTGATGTACGAAGCCAACCCGATGTCGTTCCTGGTGGAACAGGCCGGCGGCGCGTCCACCGATGGTCACAAGCGCATTCTCGACATTCAGCCTGAAGGCCTGCACCAGCGTGTGGCGGTGTTCCTCGGCTCGAAGGAAGAAGTGGCCCGCGTGACCGGCTACCACAAGGAATAAACCATGAGCGCGCCCTGGCAGCCTCTGCTTGATTGGTGGTTCGGTTCAGCCGAAAAGCCGGCGGAGATTGTCGCTGCCAAGGGCCGGTTGTGGTTCGGCAAGCGCGACAGCCAGGACCTCGAAGCGCGTCAGCGTTTCGCCGGCCTGGTGGAGCAGGCCCTGGCTGGCGGTTTGACCGAATGGGCGCAAAGCCCCCAAGGTTGGCTGGCCATGGTGCTGTTGCTCGACCAACTGCCACGGATGATCTATCGCGACACTCCCAAGGCATTTGCCGGCGACCTGCGTGCCCAGGCACTGGTGGCCCAGGGTATCGCCGCGGATTTTGACCGGCGCCTGCCGGCCATGCAGCGCTGCTTCATCTACCTGGTGTTCGAGCACTGCGAAAACCTGGCGGTGCAGAACGAGAGCGTTTCACGCTTTACCGCCCTGCACGATGAACAGCCAGCGGACGAGCGTGCAGTGTTTGCCGACAACCTGGACTACGCCGAACGGCACCAGAAAGTCATTGCCCGCTTTGGGCGCTTCCCCCATCGCAATGCCATCCTGGGCCGCGAATCCACGGCCGAGGAACTGGCTTTCCTGCGCGAGCCCGGTTCGCGTTTTTAAGGGCACTTTCGTCGGCAAGCCGGCGAAGCTGTTACTCAGATTCGGAAACTGCCCACCAGATGCTGCAGGCGCTTGGCCTGCTGCTCCAGGTCGGCGCAGGCGCGCAAGGTGGCCTGGAGGTTTTCCACGCCTTCCTGGTTGAGGGTGTTGATCTCGGTGATGTCGACGTTGATCGACTCCACCACGGCGGTCTGCTCCTCGGTGGCGGTGGCCACCGACTGGTTCATGCCGTCGATCTCGCCGATGCGCTGGGTCACGCTGCCCAGGCGCTCGCCGGCCTGGTTGGCAATGCCCACGCTGTTCTCGCTCTCGCGCTGGCTTTCGGTCATGGTGCCCACCGCTTCACGGGCGCCTACCTGCAGTTCCTCGATCATCTTCTGCACTTGCTGCGCCGAATCCTGGGTGCGGTGGGCGAGGTTGCGCACCTCGTCCGCTACCACTGCGAAGCCGCGCCCGGCTTCACCGGCGCGGGCGGCTTCGATGGCGGCGTTGAGGGCCAGCAGGTTGGTCTGCTGGGAGATGCTGGTGATCACTTCCAGAATCTGCCCGATGTTCACCGTGCTGCTGTTGAGGGTTTCGATGTTGTCGCAGGAACTGCTGATCTTGGCCGACAGCTGGTGCATCGCGGCGATGGTCTTGTCCACTACCTGCTGGCCGTCTTCCGCCAGGCTGCGGGCGTCGCTGGAGTGCTGCGAGGCCAGGGCTGCGTTCTGGGCGATTTCCTGGGCGGCGGCGCCCAGCTGGTTGATGGCTGCGGCCACGCTGCTGGTGCGCGAGGCCTGCTGGTCGGAGTTGAACATCGACGAATTGGAGGCAGCCACGACCCGCAGGGCCACTTCGTTGACCTGGCCGGTGGCCGAGGACACTTCGCGGATCGAGCTGTGGATGCGTTCGACGAAACGGTTGAACGACACTCCCAGGGTGCCGAATTCGTCGTGGCCGTGGATCACCAGGCGTTTGGTCAGGTCGCCTTCACCTTCGGCGATATCGTGCATGGCCCGGCCCATCAGGTGCAGGGGCTGCATCAGCATGCGGATCAGCATGCCCAGCAGGCTGATGATGATCACCACGGCAATGGCCATGGCGATGATGGCCGAGGTGCGGAACTCGCTGAGCATGGCGAAGGCGGTGTCCTGGTCCAGGACCAGGGCCACGTACCAGTCGGCCGAGGGCACGCCATTGACGTGGGTGAAGGAAATGAACTGGGTCTTGCCGCCCTGCTGTACTTCTTTCAGGCCCGGGCTGACGTTCGGCGCTGCGTTGGGGTAGGCCTCGCTCAGGTTCTTGAGCACCAGCTTGCTGTCAGGGTGGATGAGGATCTTGCCCTCGGCACTGACGATGAAGGCATGGCCGTGGCCGCCGAAGTTCAGTGAGTTGATGATGGCGCTGACGCTCGACAGGTCGATGTCGGCACCGGCCACGCCGATCATCTGGTTCTGGTGCTGTACCGGGGTGGCGACGGTGATCACCAGCTTGCCCGACGAGGCGGCGATGTAGGGTTCGGTGACGATGGTCCGCTGGGCGCCGGTGGCTGCCTTGTACCAGCCGCGGGCACGGGGGTCGTAATCGGCGGCGCGGTTGCCGGCCGGTACCGAGAACATCACGCCGTCCTGGCCCCCGAAGTAGCTGAGCTGGAAGTTGCCGGTGTAGGCGGGCAGGCCGACGCTGCGTTTCAGGCTATCGGCGCCGCTGCCGTCCACGGCGATCTGCTGGGCCAGGGATTGCAGGAGCTGGATGCGGCTCTCCAGCCAGGTCTGGATGTTGCTGGTGGTCAGGCTGCCCAGTTCCTGCATCGAGGCTTCGGTGCTGCTGCGCAGGGCCTCTCGCTGTCGATAGTCGTTGAACAGAATAAAACAGGCGAACGCAACGGCAACCACAAGGGCGGCGGCGAGCAGGATCTTGTGGCTGAACTTCATATTTCTGGTCATTAAATGAACTACCGCGAGGGGCTGGTCAACGAGGGGCGTCAATTTGCCACAGTGGAGGGCTTTGCGCTGCATCTTATGTCGACTGGCCACCACTGAAAATGAGGGGCAGATGCACAAAGCCGACGAACTGTCAGGTGCGGCAAAAAGGTCCTTGATTTACGAGGCAATTGCCCGGTTTGCCAGGCAAGAAATACCCGTCTCCCCGGGGAACCAGAAGGGGGTTTTCTCTTCTAAGCTTCTGGTTGGCTGACAGGCCTTCCCCCTTTTGTTCAGGAGTTCACCATGTCCCTGCGTTCTCTCGCTCTGTTGTCGTTCTGCGTGCTGCTGGCCGCGTGCAGCAAGGTCAATCAGGAAAACTATTCCAAGCTGTCGGCGGGTATGCCCAAGGCCGAGGTCGAACAACTCCTGGGCAAGCCGACTGACTGTTCGGGCGCGCTGGGCATGTCCAGCTGCACCTGGGGTGACAAGAACAGCTTTATCAGCGTGCAGTACGCCGGTGACAAGGTTCTGATGTTTTCCGGGCAAGGCCTGAAGTAAAAAAACCGGGGCTTCGGGCCCACGGGAGAAAAATAATGATGCGTTTTGCTGTCACTCTTCTGGTCGGCCTGCTCTTGGCCGGCTGCGCCACGTCCCGGGACGATTCGCTGGCGCCCAAGACCGTCAACCACGTCGATCTCAAGCGTTATCAGGGCACCTGGTACGAGCTGGCGCGGTTGCCCATGTACTTCCAGCGCAACTGTGCGCAATCCGAGGCTCGCTATACCCTGCTGCCGGAGGGCAACGTGGCGGTGCTCAATCGCTGCCTGACGCCGGAATGGAAATGGGAAGAGGCCCGTGGTACGGCCACGCCTCAAGTGCCGGGCAAGACCGACAAGCTGTGGGTGGAGTTCGATAACTGGTTCTCGCGGCTGCTGCCGGGCGCTACCAAGGGCGACTACTGGGTGTTGTACGTCAGCGATGACTACAAGACCGCGATTGTCGGCAACCCGAACCGCCGTTACCTGTGGCTGCTGTCGCGGACCAAGGAGGTCAACGAAACGGTGCGCGAGGAGCTGCTGAGCAAGGCTCGCCAGCAGGGGTATGACACCACGCGGCTGATCTGGCGGGTGTCGGACTCGGCCATGGCCAAGACCTCGAAATAAGCTCATCCGCAGGAGCCGGCTGGCCGGCGAAGGCGCTCGTGAGAATGCTTTCGCCGGCCAGCCGGCTCCTACAGGTCGGGGTTAGTTGAGCAGGTCACGCAGGACCTGGGTGAAGGCCCGGCTGCTGTCTTCTTCGGCGGCGTGACGCCCGTCGCGCACGACCCACTGCCCACCCACCATCACATCGCGCACCTGACGGTCGCCGCCGGCGAACAGCCAGCGGTTGAGAATCCCGTCGCCGTCGGCGGTGGCCAGGTAGGGGTCGTTGCCATCCAGCACCAGCCAGTCGGCGCGGGTACCCACGGCCAGGGCGCCAATGCCTTGTCCCAGGGCCTGGGCCCCGCCATCCAGCGCGGCGTCGTACAGGGTCCGGCCGACCATGGGCTGGTCGGCGCGGTACAGGCGGTTGCGGCGCTGGTCCCGCAGGCGCTGGCCGTACTCCAGCCAGCGCAGTTCTTCCACCACGCTCAAGGACACATGGCTGTCGGAGCCGATGCCCAGGCGCCCGCCCTGGGCCAGGAAGTCCACCGCCGGGAAAATACCGTCGCCCAGGTTGGCCTCGGTGGTCAGGCACAGGCCGGCGATGGCCCGGCTTCTGGCCATGAGGCTGACTTCCTCGGGGTTGGCGTGGGTGGCGTGGACCAGGCACCAGCGCTGATCCACCGCGACGTTTTCATACAGCCACTGCAATGGACGCCGGCCGCTCCAGCTCAGGCAGTCGTCGACTTCCTTCTGCTGCTCGGCGATGTGGATATGCACCGGGCAATGGCGATCACTGGCAGCCAGCACTTCGCTGATCTGCTGTGGCGTGACCGCTCGCAACGAGTGAAAGCACAGGCCCAGTTGCTGGTTGGCCTGCTGCGCTAGCAGCGGCTGCAAGTGCTGTTGCAGCTTGAGGTAGTTTTCCGTGCTGTTGATGAAGCGGCGCTGGCCGTCATTCGGTGCCTGGCCACCAAAGCCTGCGTGGCTGTAGAGCACTGGCAGCAGGGTCAGGCCGATACCGCTGCCGGCGGCGGCCTGGCTGATGCGTCGGGACAGTTCGGCGGGGTCGGCGTAGGGCTTGCCGTCGCTGTCGTGATGCACGTAGTGGAATTCAGCTACCGAGGTGTAGCCGGCCTTGAGCATTTCGATATACAGCTGGCGGGCGATGACTTCCAACTGCTCGGGATTGATCTTGCCCACCAGGCGGTACATCAGGTCGCGCCAGGTCCAGAAGCTGTCATTGGGGTTGCCGGCCACTTCCGCCAGCCCGGCCATGGCCCGCTGGAATGCATGGGAGTGCAGGTTGGGCATGCCCGGCAGCAGCGGGCCCTTGAGCCGTTCCGCGCCGTCTGCGCTGGCGTTGGCCTGGATCTGTGTCAGTTGGCCGTTAGCGCTGACTTCAAGGCGTACATGGTTGGCCCAGCCATCAGGCAGCAGTGCACGTTCGGCGAAAAAGGCGGACATGGTTCAAGCACCCTATCGTTTGTTATTTGTATATACATATACAGACGTTTGCCTGCCCGGTAAACTCCGGCAAGCTAGCCACCTTTATCGATCAACAAGGATTTCCTGTGCCGACTCCGCCTGCCAAATCGCCGCTGGCTGCCCACTTGGGCGATAGTCCGGCGCCCTTGTACGCCCGCGTCAAACAGATGATCACCCAGCAGATCGAGAGCGGAAACTGGCCGCCGCACTACCGTGTTCCCTCGGAAAGCGAGCTGGTCAATCAGCTGGGTTTCAGCCGCATGACCATCAACCGCGCGCTGCGCGAGATGACGGCCGAAGGCATGCTGGTGCGGATGCAGGGCGTGGGCACTTTCGTCGCCGAACCCAAGAGCCAGTCCGCCCTGTTCGAAGTGCACAACATTGCCGACGAGATCGCGTCTCGCGGTCATCGCCACACCTGCCAGGTGATCACCCTGGGCGAGGAAGCCGCCGGTTCCGAGCGTGCCCTGGCCCTGGACATGCGTGAAGGGCAGAAGGTCTTCCACTCGCTGATCGTGCATTTCGAGAACGACATCCCGGTGCAGATCGAGGACCGTTTCGTCAACGCCCTGGTGGCGCCGGAGTACCTCAAGCAGGACTTCACCCTGCAGACTCCCTACGCCTATCTGTCCCAGGTCGCGCCCCTGACCGAGGGCGAGCATGTGGTGGAGGCGATTCTCGCCGAAGCCGAAGAATGCCGGCTGCTGCAGATCGAGCGGGGCGAGCCTTGCCTGCTGATTCGCCGTCGCACCTGGTCCGGGCGCCAGCCGGTGACCGCCGCGCGGCTGATCCACCCCGGTTCCCGTCATCGTCTGGAAGGGCGCTTTCACAAATGATCCAGCTCACCCATCTGCGTGCCGCCGACTACCCACGCATGCCCTGGAAAAACGGTGGAGGCAGCACCGAAGAGATTGCCCGGGATACCGGTGACGGCCTGGACGGTTTCGGCTGGCGCCTGTCGATTGCCGATATCGCCGAGTCCGGCGGGTTTTCCAGTTTTGCCGGTTACCAGCGGGTCATCACCGTGCTCCAGGGCGCGGGCATGCAACTGACCATCGATGGCGAGGATGTGCGGCCGCTGTTGCCTCTGGACGCCTTTGCCTTCAGCGGCGCCAGCCAGGTCGATTGCACATTGCTGGAGGGGGCGATCCGCGACTTCAACCTGATCTATTGCCCACAGCGTTACGTCGCCCGTTTGCAGTGGCTCGATGGCCAGCAGCGGTTTTTCACCCAGGCGCACACCTTGTTGCTGTTCAGCGCTGCCGAGCAAGCCTGGGTGGATACCGGTAGCGCACCGGTGCAAGCACTGGGGCGTTATGACTGCCTGCGCCTGGAAGGCAATCGCGGGCTGCTGGAAGTCGCCCTGGACGGGCTGTGCTGCGTGATCGAACTCACCGCCCGCTGATTCATCACATCTTGCCGCAGGCCGGGATACGGCCTGCGGATGCTGCAAACCTCCTTTCTTTATTCGTGCTTGGTTGCCCTTGGCTTCGTGCGGGGTCCTGCGTGCCTGCGCCGGCGCGCCTGCTGTTTCTTGCGCGCACTCATTTGTTACCGAACGCCCCAGCTCGGCGCAAAAGCCCATCCTGGTAACAGCCGCGCGCGTGGAAAAAAACCTTCGCTGAAAATTTATCTTTGGTTGAAAGCCCCGTTCTACAAGGCCTGCGATGTGTTCGTCAGGTTTATGAGAATGATCTCAAGGGAGTTGGCCGCTTGATTGCATATGCTTGTATGTACAAGTAAATATGTGTGCGTAAGAGTCGATGGAATCCTCTTCGCACCTTGGACTCATCGCCGAGGAGTTTTTCCGTGACCGACAGCAAGCCAACTAAATACCGTAACGTCGAAATCCGTGCTGCACGCGGCAACAAGCTGACCGCCAAGAGCTGGCTGACCGAAGCGCCGCTGCGCATGCTGATGAACAACCTCGACCCGGAAGTTGCCGAGAACCCCAAGGAGCTGGTGGTGTACGGCGGCATCGGCCGCGCGGCGCGCAACTGGGAGTGCTACGACAAGATCGTCGAGGCCCTGACCCATCTGAATGACGACGAAACCCTGCTGGTGCAGTCCGGCAAGCCGGTGGGCGTGTTCAAGACCCACAGCAACGCCCCGCGGGTACTGATCGCCAACTCCAACCTGGTGCCGCACTGGGCCAGCTGGGAACACTTCAACGAACTGGATGCCAAGGGCCTGGCCATGTACGGCCAGATGACCGCCGGCAGCTGGATCTACATCGGCAGCCAGGGCATCGTCCAGGGCACCTATGAAACCTTCGTCGAAGCCGGCCGCCAGCATTACGATTCCAACCTCAAGGGCCGTTGGGTGCTGACTGCGGGTCTGGGCGGCATGGGCGGTGCCCAGCCACTGGCCGCGACCCTGGCCGGAGCCTGCTCGCTGAACATCGAGTGCCAGCAGACCAGCATCGACTTCCGCCTCAAGACCCGCTACGTCGACGAGCAGGCCACCGACCTGGACGACGCCCTGGCGCGGATCAAGAAATACACCGCCGAAGGCCGTGCCATCTCCATTGCCCTGTGCGGCAACGCTGCCGAGATCCTGCCGGAACTGGTACGCCGCGGCGTGCGCCCGGACATGGTCACCGACCAGACCAGCGCCCACGACCCGCTGAACGGCTACCTGCCCAAGGGCTGGACCTGGGAGCAGTACCGTGACCGCGCCCAGACCGAGCCGGCGGCGGTGATCAAGGCGGCCAAGCAGTCCATGGCCGTGCACGTCCAAGCCATGCTGGACTTCCAGAAAATGGGGGTTCCGACCTTCGACTACGGCAACAACATCCGCCAGATGGCCCAGGAAGAGGGCGTGGAAAACGCTTTCGACTTCCCCGGCTTCGTCCCGGCCTATATCCGTCCGCTGTTCTGCCGTGGCATCGGCCCGTTCCGCTGGGCGGCGCTGTCCGGCGACCCGCAGGACATCTACAAGACCGACGCCAAGGTCAAGGAACTGATCCCCGACGACGCCCACCTGCACAACTGGCTGGACATGGCGCGCGAGCGCATCAGCTTCCAGGGCTTGCCGGCACGGATCTGCTGGGTTGGCCTGGGCCTGCGCGCCAAGCTCGGCCTGGCCTTCAACGAAATGGTCCGCAGCGGCGAGCTGTCGGCACCGATCGTCATCGGTCGCGACCACCTGGACTCCGGTTCCGTGGCCAGCCCGAACCGTGAAACCGAATCCATGCAGGACGGTTCCGATGCCGTATCCGACTGGCCGCTGCTCAATGCCCTGTTGAACACCGCCAGTGGCGCGACCTGGGTTTCCCTGCACCACGGCGGCGGCGTCGGCATGGGCTTCTCCCAGCATTCGGGGATGGTGATCGTCTGCGACGGCACCGATGAAGCGGCCGAGCGTATTGCCCGGGTGCTGCACAACGACCCGGCCACCGGGGTGATGCGTCACGCCGATGCCGGCTACCAGATCGCCATCGATTGCGCCAAGGAACAGGGCCTGAATCTGCCGATGATCACCGGCAAGTAACCACCGCTCTCTGTAGGAGCCAGCTTGCTGGCCAAGCATGCACCGCGGTGCATCAGGCACACCGCCTCGCAAGCCCGCTCGCTCCTACAGGGGAATTCGTCTGCAGTGCCCACTAGAGGTTCGACGTCCATGGCTTTAGCGAATGATCGTGCAAGCAACAAACCGTTGATCGAAAGGCGTTCGATCGACTACATCCCGGAAGCGGAAAGACACGGTCGTCTCTTGAGTCAATTCACCCTGTGGTTGGGCGCCAACCTGCAGATCACCGCCATTGTCACCGGCGCCCTGGCAGTGGTCCTGGGCGGTGATGTGTTCTGGTCGCTGATCGGCTTGCTGGTCGGTCAGTTGCTGGGGGGCGGGGTCATGGCCCTGCATGCCGCCCAGGGCCCGCAACTGGGGCTGCCGCAGATGATCTCCAGCCGCGTGCAGTTCGGCGTGTACGGTGCGGTGATTCCCCTGGTGCTGGTGTGCCTGATGTACGTCGGCTTTTCCGCCAGCGGTTCGCTGCTGGCGGGGCAGGCTGTGGCGCAACTGCTGCACGTCGAAGACTGGGCCGGCATCTTGCTGTTCGCCGGCTCGATCATGGTCTTCACCATTTTCGGCTACCGGGTCATCCACGGCATCGGGCGGATCGCCAGCGTGCTTGGCGTGGTGGCCTTCATCTACCTGTTCTACAAGCTGCTGGCAGGCAACGACATCACGGCCCTGCTCGGCAACAAGCATTTTTCCCTGGCCAGCTTCCTGCTGGCGGTATCGCTGTCGGCTTCCTGGCAGATCGCCTTCGGCCCTTATGTGGCGGACTACTCGCGTTACCTGCCGCGCAGCACCTCGGCGGCGAAAACCTTCTGGGCCGTAGGCCTGGGTTCGGTGATCGGGGCCCAGGCCGCGATGGTCTTCGGGGTCTTCGCGGCGGCCCTGGCCGGGTCCCAGTTCGCCCACCACGAGGTGTCGTTCATCGTCAGCCTCGGCGGTACCGGTATCGTCGCCGGCCTGCTGTATTTCGCCGTGGCCTTCGGCAAGGTCACGGTGACCACGTTGAATGCCTACGGCAGCTTCATGTCGATCGCCACCATCATCAGCGGCTTTCGCGGCAGCCGGCATATCGGCAGCGGTGTGCGCCTGTTCTACATCTTCATCATGGTCTCGCTTGCCGCCACCCTGGCACTGTTGGGCAAGGATTCGTTCCTCAAGGATTTCTCCGCCTTCATCCTGTTCCTGCTGGCGTTCTTCACGCCCTGGAGTGCGATCAACCTGGTGGATTTCTACTGCATTACCAAGGAGCGCTATGACATCCCCGCGCTGTCCAATCCGGACGGTCGCTACGGCCGCTGGAATGTCATGGGCATCAGTATCTATGTGTTCGGCGTGCTGATTCAGATGCCGTTCATTTCCACCCACTTCTACACCGGCCCCCTGGTGGCGAGCCTCGGAGATACCGACATCTCCTGGATCATCGGCCTGGTGGTGCCCGCGGCGTTGTACTACGCCTGTGCGAAGAAGTGGCATGGCGCGGTGCCCGAGCACCTGATCCTGCCAATAGAGCAGGGCGCGCCCACCGAACAAAAAACGAGTGGGACCACCCGCGCTGCAGCGGTATGAGTCTTGATTGGACGTGGACAGGGCTGGATGCCTCTTAACTGCCGTAAGCCAACTCATGATTAGGAGCGTCACACAATGAAAATGCATAAGACCCTGCTGACCACGTTGCTGTCCATGGGCCTGCTGGCCGCTTCCGGCGCCCAGGCCGCGGGCTGGTGCGAGTCGGGCAAGGCGGTGAAGTTCGCCGGCCTGAACTGGGAAAGTGGCATGTTGCTGACCGACGTGCTGCAGCTGGTCCTGGAGAAGGGCTACGGCTGCAAGACCGACAGCCTGCCGGGCAACTCCATCACCATGGAAAACGCTCTGGGCAGCAATGACATCCAGATCTTCGCCGAAGAGTGGGTGGGCCGCAGCGAGGTGTGGAACAAGGCCGAGAAGGCCGGCAAGGTGGTGGGCGTCGGCGCGCCGGTGGTGGGTGCTGTCGAAGGCTGGTACGTCCCGCGCTACGTGATCGAAGGCGACGCCAAGCGCAAGCTCGAAGCCAAGGCCCCGGACCTGAAGAACATTGCCGACCTGGGCAAGTACGCCAGCGTGTTCAAGGACCCGGAAGAACCGAGCAAGGGGCGTTTCTACAACTGCCCGGCGGGCTGGACCTGCGAGCTGGACAACAGCGAGATGCTCAAGAGCTACGGCCTGGAAAGCAGCTACACCAACTTCCGCCCGGGCACCGGCCCGGCCCTGGATGCGGCGGTACTGTCGAGCTACAAGCGCGGCGAGCCGATCCTCTTCTACTACTGGTCGCCGACCCCGCTGATGGGCCAGGTGGACCTGGTCAAGCTCGATGAGAAACCTGGCGTCGACAAGAGCGTGAGCATCAAGGTCGGCTTGTCCAGAGTCTTCCACGACGAGGCCCCGGAGCTGGTGGCGGTACTGGAAAAGGTCAACCTGCCGATCGACCTGCTCAACCAGAATCTGGCGCGCATGAGCCGCGAGCGCATCGAGTCGCCGAAACTGGCGAAACTCTTTCTCAAGGAACATCCTGAAGTCTGGCACCCATGGGTCAGTGAAGAGGCCGCCGGGAAAATCGACGCGGCCCTGTAGCCCGGGCTTTTCCGGCGGCTCCAAGGGCCGTCGGCAACCGGACAGCAACCTCCTTTGAGCGAGAGTTTCCTATGTTTCCAGAAAGCTTCACGTTTTCCATCGCCGATTGGGTCAACGGCTGGGTCGACGCCCTGGTGACCCATTATGGCGATGTGTTCCGGCACATTTCCGACACCCTGCTGTGGGCCATCGTCAACCTCGAAGGCCTGCTGCGCATGGCGCCCTGGTGGCTGATGCTGGCGATTGTCGGCGGTATCGCCTGGCACGCCACCCGCAAGCTGCTGACCACCGCGGTGATCGTCGGCCTGCTGTTCCTGGTGGGCGCGGTGGGGCTGTGGGACAAGCTGATGCAGACCCTGGCGCTGATGCTGGTGGCGACCCTGATCTCGGTGCTGATCGGCATCCCCCTGGGGATCCTCTCGGCCCGCAGCAACCGCCTGCGCTCAGTGCTGATGCCGCTCTTGGACATCATGCAGACCATGCCCAGCTTCGTGTACCTGATCCCGGTGCTGATGCTGTTCGGCCTGGGCAAGGTGCCGGCGATCTTCGCTACGGTGATCTACGCCGCGCCGCCCTTGATCCGCCTCACCGACCTGGGGATCCGCCAGGTGGACGGCGAGGTGATGGAGGCGATCAACGCCTTCGGCGCCAACCGCTGGCAGCAGCTGTTCGGTGTGCAACTGCCCCTGGCCCTGCCGAGCATCATGGCCGGGATCAACCAGACCACGATGATGGCCCTGTCGATGGTGGTGATCGCCTCGATGATCGGTGCCCGTGGCCTGGGCGAGGATGTGCTGGTGGGGATCCAGACCCTCAACGTCGGGCGCGGCCTGGAAGCGGGGCTGGCGATCGTGATTCTGGCGGTGGTGATCGACCGCATTACCCAGGCCTACGGTCGTCCGCGCCATGAGGTGAGCAAATGAGCAGCGCTGCCATCAGCAAGATCGAAGTGAGGAACGTCTTCAAGATTTTCGGCAGTCGCCCTGCCGATGCCCTGGCGATGATCCGCCAAGGCAAGGGCAAGGACCAGGTGCTGGCCGAGACCGGCTGTGTGGTCGGGGTCAACGACCTGTCCCTGAGCATCGGCACCGGCGAGATCTTCGTCATCATGGGCCTGTCCGGCTCTGGCAAGTCGACCCTGGTGCGCCACTTCAACCGCCTGATCGACCCCACCAGCGGCGCGATCCTGGTGGACGGCGAGGACATCCTGCAATACGACATGGAGGCCCTGCGCCAGTTTCGCCGGCACAAGATCAGCATGGTGTTCCAGAGCTTCGGCCTGCTGCCCCACCGCAACGTGCAGGACAATGTTGCCTACGGCCTCAAGGTGCGCGGCGAGAGCAAGGCACTGTGTGCCGAGCGTGCCTTGCACTGGATCAACACCGTGGGCCTCAAGGGCTACGAGAACAAGTACCCGCACCAGCTGTCCGGCGGCATGCGCCAGCGGGTCGGCCTGGCCCGGGCCCTGGCGGCGGACACCGACATCATTCTCATGGACGAGGCCTTCAGCGCCCTCGACCCGCTGATCCGCGCAGAAATGCAGGACCAGTTGCTGGAGCTGCAGAAGACGCTGCACAAGACCATTGTCTTCATCACCCATGACCTGGACGAGGCCGTGCGCATCGGCAACCGCATCGCGATCCTCAAGGACGGCCGCCTGATCCAGGTGGGCACGCCCAGGGAGATCCTGCATTCACCGGCGGATGAGTACGTCGACCGCTTCGTCCAGCGTCGTGCCGCGACGGTGTAGTTCAACAGCCCACAAGCCCCGGGCCCGTAGGAGCTGGCTTGCCAGCGAAGAGGCCCCCGGATTTCACCACGAGGTTAACGATGTTCCAGGCTGAAAAGATCGTAATCGCCGACGCCCCCCTGGGTTGGCAGGATGTTGTCGCCGTCGCCCGCCACGGTGCTGAGCTCGAACTCTCGGAGCAGGCCTGGGCGCGGATCGACAATGCCCAGGCCATCGTGCGCAAAGTGGTGGACAGCGGCGAGCGCGCCTATGGCATCAGCACCGGCCTTGGGGCCTTGTGCAATGTGTTGCTGGCCGGCGAGCAGCTCAGCCAGCTGTCACGCAATACCCTGCTCAGCCATGCCTGCGGAGTTGGCCCGGTGCTGGCCGACGAACAGACCCGGGCGATCATCTGTGCGGCCATCATCAACTACAGCCACGGCAAGTCCGGGATCCACCGGCAGGTGGTCCAGGCGCTGCTGGCGCTGCTCAATCGCGGGATCACCCCGCAGGTGCCGTCGCAGGGTTCGGTGGGCTACCTGACCCACATGGCCCATATCGGCGTGGCGCTGCTCGGCGTCGGTCAGGTCAGCTATCGCGGGCACATCGTCAGCGCCGAGCAGGCCCTGGCCGAGGAAGGGCTGCAAGCGGTGCAACTGGGGGCCAAGGATGGTCTGTGCCTGGTCAACGGCACGCCGTGCATGACCGGCCTCGGTTGCCTGGCCCTGGCCGATGCCAGCCGCCTGTTGCAGTGGGCCGACGTGATCGGCGCCATGAGCTTCGAGGCCCTGCGCGGCCAGATCGCCGCCTTTGATGCCGAGATCATCGCCCTCAAGGCGCACCCCGGCATGCAGGTGGTGGGCAGCAACCTGCGGGCCTTGCTCGACCGCAGCGAGGTGATCGCTTCCAGCAAGGGCATCCGTACCCAGGACGCCCTGAGCATCCGCTCGATTCCCCAGGTGCACGGTGCTGCCCGGGATCAACTGGCCCACGCGGCCAGGCAGGTGGAAACCGAGCTCAATGCCGCCACCGACAATCCGTTGCTGCTGGGCACCCCGGACAACTATCGGGTGGTGTCCCAGGCCAACCCCCACGGCCAGTCGGTGGCCCTGGCGGCGGACGTGCTGGCGATTGCCATGGCCGAGATCGGCTCCATCGCCGAGCGCCGCCTGGACCGCCTGATCAACCCCCATGTCAGTGGCCTGCCGGCGTTCCTGGTGGCCGAGCCCGGGGTCAACTCCGGGATGATGATCGTGCAGTACGTGGCGGCCTCGCTGTGCGCGCAGAACCGCCAGCTGGCACAGCCGGCGGTGCTCGACAACTTCGTCACCTCGGGCCTGCAGGAAGACCACCTGAGCCTGGGCACCAACGCCGCCCTGAAGCTGCTGCAGGTGCTGGAAAACTGCACCCAGATCCTCGCCATCGAGTACCTGCTGGCGGCCCAGGCATTCGAATTTCTCAAGGAGCAGCGCTTCGGCACCGGCACCGGCATTGCCTGGTGCCTGCTGCGCGAGCGGGTTCCGGCCTACGACCAGGACCGCTGGCTGGCCCCGGATATCGCCAGCGTGGCGGCCTTGCTCAAGGACCCGCGATTGCTCAACAAACGCTTTTCCAAGGTGCAATAAAACGGATTTCCCCATCGCCAGCGTGCCAAGGCGCCACCTGCTCAAGCTGCGGGTGGCGACGGACAACGGAAGCTTCCGGAGCGACTGGCTAGTTATTACAAAACTCTCAGAAGGAGCATGAATGTGACTGCGCTAAACCTGATTCCCGGCCAACTGACCCTGGCCCAACTGCGGGCCATCTATCAGCAGCCGCTGACCCTGACCCTGGATGGCAGCGCCTCGGCGCAGATCGACGCCAGCGTCGCCTGTGTCGAGCAGATCCTCGCCGAGAATCGTACTGCCTATGGCATCAACACCGGTTTTGGCCTGCTGGCCTCGACCCGCATTGCCAGCGCCGACCTGGAAAACCTCCAGCGCTCGCTGGTGCTGTCCCACGCCGCCGGTGTTGGCGAGCCTATCAGCGATGACCTGGTACGCCTGATCATGGTGCTCAAGGTCAACAGCCTGAGCCGTGGCTTCTCCGGGATCCGCCGCCAGGTGATCGACGCCTTGATCGCCCTGATCAACGCCGAGGTCTACCCGCACATCCCGCTCAAGGGCTCGGTGGGTGCTTCCGGCGACCTGGCGCCTTTGGCCCACATGTCCCTGGTGCTGCTGGGCGAGGGCAAGGCGCGCTACAAGGGGCAGTGGCTGGAAGCGACAGCGGCCCTGGAAGTGGCCGGCCTCAAGCCGTTGACCCTGGCCGCCAAGGAAGGCCTGGCGCTGCTCAACGGCACCCAGGTTTCCACCGCATACGCCTTGCGCGGTCTGTTCGAGGGCGAAGACCTGTTCGCCGGCGCCCTGGTGTGCGGCGGCCTGACCGTGGAAGCGGTGCTGGGTTCGCGCTCGCCATTCGACCCGCGGATTCACGCCGCTCGTGGTCAGCGCGGGCAGATCGATACCGCCGCGGCCTATCGCGCGTTGCTGGGGGACAGCACCGAGGTATCCGCGTCGCACAAGAACTGCGACAAGGTCCAGGACCCGTATTCCCTGCGTTGCCAGCCACAAGTGATGGGCGCCTGCCTGACCCAGTTGCGCCAGGCTGCCGAAGTGCTGGTGGTGGAAGCCAACGCCGTGTCGGACAACCCGCTGGTGTTCGCCGCCGAAGGTGACGTGATTTCCGGTGGCAACTTCCACGCCGAGCCGGTGGCCATGGCCGCCGACAACATGGCCCTGGCCATCGCCGAGATCGCCTCCCTGAGCGAACGGCGGATCTCGCTGATGATGGACAAGCACATGTCCCAGCTGCCGCCGTTCCTGGTGGCCAATGGCGGGGTCAACTCCGGCTTCATGATCGCCCAGGTCACCGCCGCGGCCCTGGCCAGCGAGAACAAGGCCCTGGCCCACCCGCACTCGGTGGACAGCATCCCTACCTCTGCCAACCAGGAAGACCACGTCTCCATGGCCCCGGCCGCCGGCAAGCGCTTGTGGGAAATGGCCGAGAACACCCGTGGTGTCCTGGCTGTGGAATGGCTGGCGGCCTGCCAGGGGCTGGACCTGCGCGAAGGCCTGAAAACCTCGCCGACCCTGGAAAAGGCCCGTGCCACCTTGCGCGAGAAAGTGGCGTACTACGAGAAGGACCGCTTCTTTGCACCGGACATCAACGCCGCCAGTGAGTTGCTGGCTTCGCGTTGCCTGAACGGGCTGCTGCCAGCCCGGTTGTTGCCGAGCCTGTAATGCACGCCGGGCCGCCAGGCAGCTTCGCGCTCGGCGTGGAGCTGCGGCCCGTGCTGGTTGGCTTTACCTGCAAGACAGGCGCGGAGCGTCTGCTTCCTCCGCCCCGCACCCCTGCGCGGGGCGGACTTGTCCGATAACAATAAAAGGGACGATGACATGCAATCGCAAGACAGTGGACTACGCCGAGGGCTGACAGCCCGCCATATACGCTTCATGGCCTTGGGGTCGGCCATCGGTACAGGATTGTTCTACGGTTCGGCCTCGGCCATCCAGATGGCCGGGCCCGCCGTGTTGCTGGCCTACCTGATCGGTGGCGCGGCGGTTTTCATGGTGATGCGCGCCCTCGGGGAGATGGCCGTGCACAACCCGGTGTCCGGTTCGTTCGGGCATTACGCCAGCCAGTACCTGGGGCCGTTGCCGGGCTTCATCCTGGGGTGGACCTACGCCTTCGAGATGTTGATCGTGTGCCTGGCGGACGTGACTGCCTTTGGCATCTACATGGGCTTCTGGTTTCCCGAAGTGGCGCGCTGGATCTGGGTGCTGGGCATCGTGCTGTTCATCGGCGGCCTGAACCTGTGCAACGTCAAGGTGTTCGGCGAGATGGAGTTCTGGCTGTCGCTGCTCAAGGTCGGGGCGATCGTCGCGATGATCCTGGGGGGCTTGGGCATCATGCTCTTCGGTATCAGCAGCGCCGCGCAGGACCAGGCCACTGGCGCCGCCAACCTCTGGGCCCACGGCGGCTTCATGCCCAATGGCATCAGTGGGGTGATCGCCTCGTTTGCAGTGGTGATGTTTGCCTTTGGCGGCATCGAGATCATCGGGGTCACTGCGGGCGAGGCCCAGGACCCGAAGCGGGTCATTCCCAAGGCGATCAATGCCGTGCCACTGCGTATCCTGCTGTTCTACGTGCTGACCCTGTTCGTGCTGATGTCGATTTTCCCCTGGCCGCAGATCGGTACCCAGGGCAGCCCGTTCGTGCAGATCTTTGACAGCCTGGGCATCAGCTCGGCCGCCACTATCCTCAATATCGTGGTGATTTCGGCGGCGGTATCGGCCATCAACAGCGACATCTTCGGCGCCGGCCGGATGATGTATGGCCTGGCCCGGCAAGGGCAGGCGCCCAAGGGCTTTGCCCAGGTGTCCAAGCACGGGGTGCCGTGGATGACCGTGGTGGTGATGGCCGTGACTCTGTTGATCGGGGTGGTGCTGAACTACCTGATCCCGGAAAACATCTTCCTGCTGATCGCGTCCCTGGCCACGTTCGCCACGGTCTGGGTGTGGCTGATGATTCTCCTGACTCACGTGGCCATGCGCCGTTCGATGACCGCCGAGCAGGTGGCCCAGTTGCAGTTCAAGGTGCCATTCTGGCCTTGGGCCCCGGCGGCGGCCATTGCCTTCATGCTGTTCATCTTCGGCGTGCTGGGCTATTTCCCGAAAACCCAGGGAGCGCTGATCGTCGGCGTAGTGTGGATCGCTCTACTGATCGTGGCCTATATGCTGTGGGTCAAGCCCATGGCGGGGCAGGCCCAGGCGATCATGAGCGACGCTCCTTTACCTACTGACCATTAATGGAGGTTGGATGAAAACTCTTTGGCAACACTGCAACGTCGCCAGCATGGCCTCGGGTGTTTACTCGATCATCGAGGATGCGGCCATGGTGACGTCAGGGGCGCACATCGAGTGGATCGGCCGGCGCTCGGAGGCGCCGGCCGGCGACTACGCCCAGGTCAATGACCTGGCTGGAGCCTGGGTAACCCCGGGCTTTATCGATTGCCACACCCACACGGTATTTGGCGGCAACCGCAGTGGTGAGTTCGAGCAGCGCCTGCAAGGGGTGAGCTATGCCGAGATCGCCGCTGCCGGCGGTGGTATCGCCAGTACCGTACGGGCTACTCGGGCCGCCACCGAGGAGGAACTGTTCAGCAGCGCCCGCAAGCGTCTGCTGAGCCTGTTGCGCGATGGCGTGACCAGCGTCGAGATCAAGTCCGGCTACGGCCTGGACCTGGCCAGCGAGCGCAAGATCCTGCGGGTGATCCGTCGCCTGGGCGAAGAGTTGCCGGTCAGCGTGCGCAGCACCTGCCTGGCGGCCCACGCCCTGCCGCCGGAATACGCCGAGCGCAGCGATGCCTACATCGAGCATATCTGCAGCGAGATGCTCCCGGCCCTGGCGGCCGAGGGGCTGGTGGACGCGGTGGATGCCTTCTGTGAATACCTGGCGTTCTCCCCGGAGCAGGTGGAGCGGGTGTTCATTGCCGCGCAACAGCTCGGCCTGCCGGTCAAGCTGCACGCCGAGCAACTGTCGTCGCTGCATGGTTCGAGCCTGGCGGCCCGCTACCATGCGCTGTCCGCCGATCACCTGGAGTTCATGACCGAGGAGGATGCAATAGCCATGGCGGCGTCCGGGACCGTGGCGGTGTTGCTGCCGGGGGCCTTCTATTTCCTCCGGGAAACCCAGCTGCCGCCAATGGAAGCCCTGCGCAAGCACGGGGTGAAGATCGCCGTGGCCAGCGACCTCAATCCCGGTACGTCACCGGCGTTGTCGCTGCGGCTGATGCTGAACATGGCCTGTACCTGTTTCCGTATGACCCCCGAGGAGGCCCTGGCCGGGGTTACCCTGCATGCGGCCCAGGCCCTGGGCATGGAAAAGACCCATGGTTCGCTGGAGGTGGGCAAGGTGGCGGACTTCGTCGCCTGGCAGATCGATCGTCCTGCCGACCTGGCCTACTGGCTGGGCGGCGATCTGGAAAAGCGCGTCGTGCGACACGGCGTTGAAGTGACTGTGTAGGAGAAGGGTTGTGGATAAGGTTCTGAATTTCAAACAAGGCCGGGTGCCGCTGCTGATCAGCATGCCCCACGCCGGTACGCGCCTGACCCCGGCGGTGGCGGCCGGGCTGGTGCCCCAGGCGCAGAGCCTGCCGGACACCGACTGGCACATTCCACGGCTGTACCAGTTCGCCCAGGAGCTGGGGGCCAGTACCCTGGCGGCCGAATATTCGCGTTTTGTCATCGACCTGAACCGCCCGTCCGATGACAAGCCCCTGTACGTGGGGGCCACCACTGGCCTGTACCCGGCCACCCTGTTCGACGGCGAGCCCTTGTTCGTCGAAGGTCAGGCGCCGTCCAGTGAGGAGCGCGAGCAGTACCTGCACGAGGTGTGGGGGCCTTACCACCGCACCCTCCAGGAAGAGCTGGCGCGGCTCAAGGCCGAATTCGGCTATGCCCTGCTGTTCGATGCCCACTCCATCCGCTCGCTGATCCCGCACCTGTTCGAAGGCAAGCTGCCGGACTTCAACCTCGGCACTTTCAATGGCGCCAGCTGCGATCCGCAACTGGCCAGCCGGCTGGAGGCGATCTGCGCCGGCCACGGCGGCTACACCCATGTGCTCAACGGGCGCTTCAAGGGTGGGCATATCACCCGCCACTACGGCAACCCGGCCGAGCATATCCATGCCGTGCAACTGGAACTGGCACAGAGCGCCTACATGGAAGAGTTCGAACCGTTCCGCTATCGCGAGGACCTGGCAGCACCGACCCAGGTGGTGCTCAAGGAATTGCTCCAGGGGCTGCTGGCCTGGGGGCAGGAACGTTACGCCTGACAGCAAGCGCTCCTACAGCGGGTACACGCCTTTGTGTAGGAGCGCGCTTGCTCGCGAAGCGCCTTCGACCCCCGCGCAAAACCTGCAAACAACCCTGTTTTCTCCAAGGACATGCTCATTGCGTAATTCGGGTTTATGATGCCGGACGGCAGAATAAATGTAGTCCCCGCCAGGGATGAACCCGACCTCCACGGAGCGCGTAATGCAGACTTTGTACCCGCAGATCAAACCCTATGCCCGGCACGATCTGGCCGTCGACGAGCCGCACGTGCTGTATGTCGACGAAAGTGGTTCACCGGAAGGTTTGCCGGTGGTGTTCATTCATGGCGGGCCGGGGGCGGGCTGCGATGGGGCCAGCCGCTGCTACTTCGACCCGAATCTGTACCGCATCGTCACGTTCGACCAGCGCGGTTGCGGGCGTTCCACCCCCCACGCCAGCCTGGAAAACAACACCACCTGGGACCTGGTGGCGGACCTTGAGCGCATTCGCCAGCACCTGGGCATCGACAAGTGGGTGCTGTTTGGCGGCTCCTGGGGTTCGACCCTGGCCCTGGCCTATGCCCAGACCCACCCGGAGCGCGTGCTCGGCCTGATCGTGCGGGGCATCTTCCTTGCCCGGCCCCAGGAGATCCAGTGGTACTACCAGTGTGGCGCCAGCCGCCTGTTCCCCGACTACTGGCAGGACTATGTGGCGCCGATTCCCCTGGAAGAGCGGCATGACCTGGTCAGCGCCTTCCACAAGCGCCTGACCGGCACCGACCAGATCGCCCAGATGCATGCGGCCAAGGCCTGGTCGGGCTGGGAAGGGCGCACCGCGACCCTGCGCCCCAACCCGTTGGTGGTGGACCGTTTCTCCGAGCCGCAGCGGGCGCTGTCGATTGCCCGGATCGAATGCCATTACTTCACCAACAACGCCTTCCTCGAACCTGACCAGCTGATCCGCGACATGGGCAAGATCGCCCATCTGCCCGGGGTCATCGTCCATGGCCGCTACGATGTGATCTGCCCGCTGGACAACGCCTGGGAGCTGCATCAGGCCTGGCCCAACAGCGAGCTGCAGGTGATCCGCGACGCTGGCCACGCCGCCTCCGAGCCGGGCATCACCGATGCTCTGGTACGCGCCACCGACCAGATGGCGCGCCGTCTGCTCGACCTGCCGCCCGAAGAAGCATGAAGGGCCTGTTGCAGCGCGTGCGTGGCGCGCGGGTGGAAGTCGCCGGGGAAATAGTCGGCGCGGTGGACCAGGGATTGCTGGTACTGGTGGCGGTGGAGCCCGAGGACACCCGGGCCAGTGCCGACAAACTCCTGCATAAGCTGCTTAACTATCGGGTGTTCAGTGATGCCGAGGGCAAGATGAACCTGTCCCTGGCGGATGTGCAGGGCGGCTTGCTGCTGGTGTCGCAATTCACCCTGGCGGCAGACACCAAGAGCGGGCTGCGCCCGAGCTTTTCCACAGCCGCGCCGCCGGCCCTTGGCGAAGAGCTTTTTGACTACCTGGTAGTGAAGGCGCAACAGTTGCATGGCAAAGTGGCATCAGGGCGTTTTGGCGCGGACATGCAGGTGCACCTGGTCAATGATGGCCCGGTAACCTTCCTGTTACAGACCTGAAAACGCCTGAAACAGCTTTTTCCACCGATTTGGGCCGGAAACTGCTGTTTTTCGCGATAAATACTTTGTTACCCCTGATGCGTTGTAACGCGGGCTACTAGATAATCGCGCGCTACGGGGATCAGCGTTCGTTGGTCCATTTTGACTTAAGTAGAGACTTGTCCACGGCCGTTTGGGGAATCATTTAGCCCCATCGGAGTCGGAACAATGCTCGCCAACCTGGCATATAGATAGCTGGCCGTTGGTTTTTTGATCTGTTTTCGGCGAGGGTTGCTCGTGATTGTTAGTCCCTGTAATGCACCAAACTTGTTTGCCAAACGGTTACGAAGCGCACTGGTGACGGGCTCTGCGCTGGTCTGCCTGCTCGGCGCCGGTCAACTCATGGCATTCAATCTGGATGATGTATCGGTCAAGGCCAAGGACCTGGCCGGGCAGAAGTACGAGGCCCCGCGCAGTAACCTGCCGAACGAGTTCCGTGAGATGAAGTTCGCGGATTACCAAAAAATCCGCTTCCTCACCGAAAAAGCCGAATGGGCCGACCAGAAGACCCCGTTCAAGCTGTCGTTCTACCACCAGGGCATGCACTTCGACACGCCGGTGAAGATCAACGAGATCAGCGCCAACACCGTTACCGAGATCAAGTACGACCCGAACCGTTTCGATTTCGGCGACGTGAAGTTCGATCCCAAGGCCACCGAGAAGCTCGGCTACGCCGGTTTCCGCGTGCTGTACCCGATCAACAAGGCTGACAAGCAAGACGAGATCATGACCATGCTCGGCGCGAGCTATTTCCGCGTCGTTGGCAAGGGCCATACCTATGGCCTGTCCGCCCGGGGCCTGGCAATCGACACCGCCCTGCCATCCGGCGAGGAATTCCCGCGTTTCAGCGAGTTCTGGATCCAGCAGCCCAAGGCTACCGACAAGCACCTGGTGATCTACGCCCTGCTGGATTCGCCACGGGCCACCGGCGCCTATCGCCTGACCCTGCGGCCGGGCGCCGACACCATTGTCGACGTCAAGGCCCGGGTGTTCCTGCGTGACAAGGTCGGCAAGCTGGGCCTGGCCCCGCTGACCAGCATGTACCTGTTCGGCGCCAACCAGCCGTCGAAGGTCCTCAACTACCGTCGCGAACTGCATGACTCCAGCGGCCTGTCGATCCACGCCGGCAATGGCGAATGGATCTGGCGCCCGCTGAACAACCCGAAACATCTGGCCGTGAGCAACTTCTCGGTGGAGAACCCGCGTGGTTTCGGCCTGCTCCAGCGTGGCCGCGACTTCAGCCACTATGAAGACCTCGACGACCGCTACGACAAGCGCCCAAGCGCCTGGATCGAGCCCAAGGGCGACTGGGGCAAGGGCACCGTCGACCTGGTAGAGATCCCGACCGCGGACGAAACCAACGACAACATCGTGGCGTTCTGGAACCCGGAAAAGCAGCCTGAGCCAGGCCAGCCGCTGGATTTCGCCTATCGCCTGCACTGGACCATCGACGAAGCCGCCCTGCATTCCCCTGACAGCGCCTGGGTACAGCAGACCCTGCGCTCCACCGGTGACGTCAAGCAGTCCAACCTGATCCGTCAGCCCGACGGCAGCGTGGCCTACCTGGTGGACTTCGAAGGCCCGTCCCTGGCGGCATTGCCGGAAAACGCCGACGTTCGCAGCCAGGTCAGCGTAGGTGACAACGCCGAGCTAGTGGAAAACAGCGTTCGCTACAACCCGGAAACCAAGGGCTGGCGCCTGACCCTGCGGATGAAGATCAAGGACGCGAGCAAGTCCACCGAGATGCGTGCCGCTCTGGTCCGCGACATTGCGCAGCCCGAGCCGGCCAAGGCCTCGACGCCGAACTCCAACTCCTCCATCGCCAAGGCCGACAAGATCGCCGCCAAGCAGCAGGAGAAGAAAGAGAAGGAAGCCGCAGCGGCAGCCGCCAAGCAGGCGCAAGCCCAGCCGGGCAAAGAGGCTAAAGACGCCAAGAACGCCAAGGACAAGGACCACAAAGACGCCAAGCAGCCTGCTGCTGCGGACGCGGCCCCAGCCACACCGGAACCGGTTAAAACGGAGCAAGTCCTGACCGAGACCTGGAGCTATCAGTTGCCTGCCGATGAGTAACTCTCAACTACAGCCAGAGTCTCTTGCCGAGTACCTGGCGCATTTGCCGATGTCGGACCAGCAGCGCGCGGAACTCGCGGGCTGCCAGTCCTTCAGCGAATTGCACCAACGCCTGTCGTCCAGCACCTTCGATGGCCCCACCGATGCCGCCCAGGCCTCGGTGGGCCAGCGCCTGACCCTGAGCACCGCCGCTGAGCTGGAAGAAGCGGAAATGCTCGCGGTGGACGCCGAGGGCCGGGTCTGCCTCAAGGCCACGCCACCGATCCGCCGCACCAAGGTGGTCCCTGAGCCGTGGCGCACCAATATCCTGGTGCGCGGCTGGCGGCGCCTGACCGGGCGTACCAACCCGCCAGCGCCGAAGAAGGACGAACGGGTACTGCCGGCCGCTCGCTGGCGTACCGTCGGTTCGATCCGCCGCTACATCCTGCTGGTGCTGATGCTCGGCCAGACCATCGTCGCCGGCTGGTACATGAAAGGCATCATGCCGTACCAGGGCTGGTCCTTCGTCGACCTGGAAGAGGTCATGCACCAGCCGCTGATGCAGACCGCCCAGCAAGTGCTGCCCTATGCCCTGCAGACCAGCATCCTGATTCTGTTCGGGATCCTGTTCTGCTGGGTCTCGGCAGGTTTCTGGACCGCCCTGATGGGCTTCCTGGAACTGCTGACCGGCCACGACAAGTACCGCATCTCCGGGGCCAGCGCCGGCAACGAGCCGATTCCCAAGGATGCGCGCACCGCACTGGTGATGCCGATCTGCAACGAAGACGTGCCCCGGGTGTTTGCCGGCCTGCGCGCAACCTTCGAGTCGGTGGCGGCCACCGGTGACCTGGACCGTTTCGACTTCTTCGTCCTCAGCGACAGCAACGACAGCGATATCTGCGTGGCCGAGCAGCAGGCCTGGCTGGATGTCTGCCGCGAAGCCAAGGGCTTCGGCAAGATCTTCTATCGCCGCCGTCGCCGCCGAGTGAAACGCAAGAGCGGCAACCTCGACGACTTCTGCCGTCGCTGGGGCGGTGACTACAAGTACATGGTCGTGCTCGACGCTGACAGCGTGATGAGCGGCGAATGCCTGACCAGCCTGGTACGCCTGATGGAAGCCACGCCGGACGCGGGGATCATCCAGACCGCGCCACGGGCCTCGGGCATGGACACCCTGTATGCGCGCATGCAGCAGTTCGCCACCCGGGTCTACGGCCCGCTGTTCACCGCCGGCCTGCACTTCTGGCAGTTGGGGGAATCCCACTACTGGGGGCACAACGCGATCATCCGCATGCAGCCGTTCATCGAGCACTGTGCCCTGGCGCCGTTGCCGGGCAAGGGTGCCTTCGCCGGTGCGATCCTCTCCCACGACTTCGTCGAAGCAGCGCTGATGCGCCGTGCCGGCTGGGGCGTGTGGATTGCCTACGACCTGCCGGGCAGCTACGAAGAGCTGCCGCCGAACCTGCTGGACGAACTCAAGCGTGACCGGCGCTGGTGCCACGGCAACCTGATGAACTTCCGCCTGTTCCTGGTCAAGGGCATGCACCCGGT